>Ga0163144_10000657_pt1 | contig 81591 bp, 64 predicted proteins | sample OliLak19BULKMAT1_FD_123175 | JGI IMG/M metagenome (GOLD analysis project Ga0163144, IMG submission 123175) | Freshwater microbial mat bacterial communities from Lake Vanda, McMurdo Dry Valleys, Antarctica - Oligotrophic Lake LV.19.BULKMAT1 | ecosystem: Environmental > Aquatic > Freshwater >... | reverse complement strand
CTGAGCGCTTTCGAGCGCCGCGCGAGCCACCGCCTGCGGAGATTTACTGGTGCGTGCCACACCCTCGTTACGCACCCAACCGAGCTAGCAGCCTAAGCCAGCGGAGCAGACTTCTTCAGAGCCCTCCCGACCCCTTATCTTCATCCACTCCCAGTGCCGCGACCTCCGCTTGATGGCACTGACCCACAACGTCATGATTGTCATACGTGTCGAGGTTTTCTACTGAGCCGGTCGGGAGTCTTTTTTGTCGGGGATGAAAAAAGACTCCCGACCCCTTTTTCACGACTTCACCTTTCGCCCCAGTCGTTTCTCCACGCTGGCCACCTTGGCGTCGAGCGCGCCAGCGTGGCCTTTGCGGTAGTCGAGCTTGGCGCTGACGCTCACGCGGTCGCAGTCTTTGGCTACCGCTTCCACGCATTGCTTGAGCAGGTCCAAGAGCGGGCCCACGTCCCCTTCGACCACGGTGCCCATTGCGTGCAGGCGATAGTCGAGACCGCTTTTGTCGATTAGGTCGACCGCCCGGGCCACGTACTGGCTGACGCTTTCGCCGACGCCCAGCGGCGTGATGCTGAATTCGAGCAGGGCCATGATTGGTTAGTTGATCGTCGGGGTGTTGGAGGATCTCTGGTTGCGCGAGGGGGACAGTCCCATTTTTCTTCGCAAAATTGGGACAGTCCCCTGCGCAAAATTGTCACAGCCCTCAGTTACTTCAGCGTCAGCCAGGCCACCATGCACTTGGTCACCTTCTCGGCGGCGTCCTGCTGCACGAAGTGGTCTGACGACGGGATGGTAACCAGCGTCAGGTCATTCTCGACCCAGTTCCAGGTGTCGTTCAAAGCGCCCGAGAGCAGGGCCTTGTCCTTCAGACCGTGGAACATCAGCACCGGGCACTTCACCGGCGGAAACTGCGCGCTCTCTTCCGAATAGGTGTAGGGCTCGCGCGGGTAGTTGGCCTTGTAATAGTTCAGCATCGCCTCGGGATCGGACTGCTTGAAGGCCTCGACGTACTTCTTGCGGGCCTCGGGATCCTTGACCCAGAAGCTCATGGCCGTGGCGAAGATCTCCTTGTCGTCGCCCTTGGCGCCGGAGAGCTTGGCCTGACCGACCACCTTGGCGTATCCATCGGGCTGTTGGAACATGCGAGCATAGGCCGAGTTCTTCTGTTGCTGCGGATTGTTGGCCAGCTCGCGAGCCAGACCCCGCGGATGCGGCAGATTCAGGATCACCAGCTTTTCGACCTTGTCGGGAAAGGTCATGGTATAGGTCCAGGCCTGGATGCCGCCCCAGTCGTGACCGACGATGATCACTTTGTCTTGCTTGAAGTGCCGCACGACCGCGTCGATGTCGGCGATCAGCTTGGGCATCTTGTAGTTGTCCACGCCCTGCGGCTTGTCGCTCAAGTTGTAGCCGCGGGTGTCGATGGCCACGACCTGAAAGTGCTTGGCCAGCTCGGGCATCTGGGCGCGCCAGGAATACCAGAAGTCTGGAAAGCCGTGAATCATCACCACCAGCGGCCCCTTGCCGGCGGTCACGTAGTGAATCTTGACGCCGTCGGAATCGACGTAGCCGTCTTCGCCCAGCTCGTTGGCGCGGGCGACGCCGGCGACACAGGCCATCGCGAACAGGGAAAGTGCCAGCAACTTGAACATGACCGTGGCTCCTGGAAAAGCGCGAGAAATTGAGCGACCTGGCCCAGAAGTTAGCGCGTGCGTTGGGGGCCGCCGTTGCGCTTGGGCGCTCGCCAAGGTACCCGGTGGCGGTGGGCGAAGCAAGTTTTTCGGCGCTCGCTGACCTGGCAAAGGGTTGCGTCGACTGAATGTCAGGCACGGGGTGCCTGACCTACGAAGTTAGGTGCCTGGATGTTAGTGCCCGCCTTGAGGTTCTTGGCCGGTCCCGCTAAAACGCTCGCATGGTGGAACTGTTTCACGATCAACGGGTTTTCTGGCGGCAGTTTCGCGAGCACTTTCACACCACCGGCTCGGTCCTGCCCAGCGGCCGGTTTCTGGGCCGGGCGCTGGCCCGATTTGTCGGCTCGACCGGCAGCCCCTGCCGCGTGCTAGAGGTCGGACCAGGCACCGGCGCGGTCACGACCCAGATCGTCGGCCGGCTGGGGGCGGAGGACAGCTTTGACCTGGTCGAGCTCAATGCCGAGTTCGTCCGCCGGTTGAACGAGCGGTTCGCCAAGGAGGAAGCCTTTCGCCGGGTAGCGCCGCGAACACGGGTGCTGCACCAGAGGATCGAGGTGCTGTCGACCGACGCGCCTTATGACCTGATCATCTCGGGCCTGCCGCTCAATAACTTCGCGGTGGCCGACGTCGAACAGATTTTGGCGACCTTACGCGGATTGCTGCGTCCCGGCGGCACGCTGTCGTTCTTTGAGTACATCGCCATCCGCAAGGCCCGCACGATGGTCAGCGGCCCGGCCGAGCGGGCCAGGATGCAAGGGATCACCCGCGCGTTGGACGACCTGCTCGGACCGCACGAGTTTCGCTGCGACTGGATCTGGCCCAATGTGCCGCCCGCCTGGGTGCACCATGTCCGGTTGCCGGGCTGAGGCATCGTGGCCGCCCTGAATGCGCGACCGGCCACTGCTTGAGAAGCGGCTGCACATTCCGTTCTTGCCGCTTGCGCAAGCCTTACCTATACTTCAAGTTGAGCAAAATACCCCGGCTGCGGGGTGTGGCCGCGAAAGCCAAGGCTAAGCTTGGCGGGGCGGCTGTCTCACGGGATCCCTGCGTCGGGGTCGCCAGAGAGCCTGGTTTCGGTTCCCGCTTTGGAGGAGGCCGATCGATGGAAGGTCGCCGCTTTAGACTGCTGGTCGGGGTGCTCTCGTTTGCCTGTCTGGTGTCGCTTGGGTCGGCTCGTGCCGAAGAGCCCAAGAAACCGACCGAGGACGACTACGAGCTCTATCAAATCTTCGCCGACACGCTCGACCAGGTCGAACGAAACTACGTGAAGGACGTCAGCCGCCGCGAGCTGATGGAGGCGGCCATCCACGGCGTGCTCAACAAGCTCGACCCCTACTCCAACTACATCAATCAGGACGAGATCGGCCGCTTTAAGACCACGGTCGAGAGCCAGTTTGGCGGCATCGGCATCCAGATCGGCATTGAGGACGGGCAGCTCAAGATCATCAGCCCGCTGGTTGGCACGCCGGCCTATCGGGCGGGGCTGGAGGCGGGCGACGCCATCCTGGAGATCAACGGCCGCGGCACCGATGGCATCCAGATCGACCAGGCCGTCAAGCAGCTCAAGGGCGAGGCCGGCAGCACTGTCACGCTCTCTGTGCAGCACGCGTCGAGCTTTAAGAAGGAAACGGTCACGATCACCCGCGAGCTGGTGCACGTCGAGACCGTGATGGGCGATCATCGCACGGGCGATGACGTCTGGGACTTCATGCTCGACCACGACAAACACATCGGCTATGTGCGCATTTCGGCGTTTAGCCGCGATACGGCGGCGGATCTCAAGAAGGCCATGGACTCTCTGAAGGGCCAGGGGCTCAAGGGCCTGATCGTCGACCTGCGATTCAACCCGGGCGGACTGCTGACCTCGGCCATCGAGGTGAGCGACCTGTTTTTGTCCAAGGGACGGATCGTGAGCACCAAGGGTCGCAACACGCCCGAGCGGACCTGGGAGGCGGTTGAGGAAGGCACTTTCGACGGTTTTCCAATGGCCGTGCTGGTTAACCATTACAGCGCCAGCGCCAGCGAAATCCTGTCGGCCAGCCTGCAGGACCACAAGCGGGCCGTGGTGATCGGCGAGCGGACCTGGGGCAAGGGGAGCGTGCAAAACGTGATCGAGCTGGAAGGGGGCAAAAGCGCCCTGAAGCTCACGACGGCCAGTTACTTCCGTCCCAGCGGCAAAAACATCCACCGCTTTCCCGACTCGAAGGACAGCGACGAGTGGGGTGTGATGCCCGACGCGGGCTTTGAGCTGGCGCTCAACGTGCGGCAGACCGAACAGTTGATTCGCAACCGCCGCGAACGCGACATCCTGTTGGCCAAACATGCCAAGGCGGCCGGACAACCGCCGGCCGAGGCCAAAGCGGACGAAAAGGCCGCTGAGAATGCCGACGACAAGAAGCCGGCCGACGCTGCCAAGACGGAGACGCCCGCGGGCGATGCGCCGAAGCCCGCCGCCGAGGAACCCGCTGGCGACAAGCCCGCAGATGCGAAGCCTGCCGAGGAGAAGCCGGCGGAGGAAAAGCCAGCCGACGCCAAACCGGCAGAGGAGAAGTCTGCCGAGACTGCGGTCGAGGCCGCCAAGGCCGACGGGGCCGCGGCAGCGAAGCCTGGCTTCGTCGACCTGCAATTGCAGAAGGCCCTGGACTATTTGGGCCAGGAACTGGCGCGGGCCCAGTAGCCGTCGCCCGCCAGCGAGACGCTGAATGCTCGCCGTGCGAAAGCTTTCGGTCGCGCTTTTCAGCAATTGCGACTGCTTCTCGCTCCGCTTCACGACGCCTTGCGTTCCGCTCGCTCTCGGGCACAATGGCCGGAGACCTGATGGTTCCGTGGCCCCCACTGCACTTCGCGCCATGCAACGACTGCTGATCCTTGAGAGCACCTGTGACGAGACCGCCGCGGCGGTGGTGACCGACGAGCTCGAGGTACTTTCCAGCGTCGTGGCGTCGCAAGAGAAGCTGCACGAGCGATTTGGCGGGGTCGTGCCGGAGCTGGCCTCTCGGGCGCACGTCGAGCGAATCGTGCCGGTCATTGACGAAGCGCTGCGCAAGGCCGGCATCACGCTGGACGACGTCGATGCGGTTGCCGTGGCCAATACCCCCGGCCTGGCCGGGTCGCTGTTGGTCGGTTTGGCCGCGGCCAAAGCGCTGTGCGTCGCTCGCGGGCTGCCGCTGGTGGCCGTGAATCACTTGCAGGCTCACATCTATGCCTGCCGAATGGCGGCCGGCCTGGACGTGTTTCCCTGCCTGGGACTGATTGTCAGCGGTGGGCACACCAGCTTGTATCGCTGCCGGACGGCGCTGGAGTTTGACCTGCTGGGCGGCACGATCGACGACGCGGCCGGGGAGGCCTTCGACAAAGTGGCCAGCCTGCTGGGTCTGCCGTTTCCGGGCGGGCCATCGATCGAACGGGCAGCCAAGACCGGCAATCCCAGAGCATTCGACCTGCCACGACCGCTGATGGACTCGCCAAGGCTGGACTTCAGCTTTAGCGGACTGAAGACCGCCGTGCGCTATCGGATCGCGCGGCCGGGTCAGGCCATGCCCGAGCTGCCATTGGATGAAAAGCTCGTCGCCGACCTGGCGGCCAGCTTTCAAGAGGCGGTGGTCGACTGCCTGGTGCGAAAGACTTTGGCTGCCCTGGATCAGACTGGTTTTCGCGTGTTATGCGTGGGCGGCGGAGTGGCCGCCAACGGTCGACTGCGCGAGAAGCTGGCCGAAGTGGCCGGCCAGCGCGAGATCGCGCTGCACATTCCGCCGCTGCGGCTATGCACCGACAATGCCGTGATGGGCGCGATCGCGGTGGAACGGCTGAAGGCGGGGCTCGTTGAGCCCTTGGACCTGGACGTCTATCCCGGCCTGGTGCGACAGCACGGCGCGTAGCCGACCGGCACACCGGGATGGTAACGTTTGGGCGAGACGTCAGGTGCCGGCAGCTCCCTGATTGGGATTGCCTCCGGGCGGCGTTGCGCCCGGGGCCGTGCCGCCTGTTCCGCTACCCGACGTGGTGCTGGTGGCGCCTTGCAGCAGGTTGAACGTGGTCACCGAGCTGATGCCGCTGAAGAACGGCGTCGGCGAAATCCGCACATAACGGCGATCGGCCGAGACCACGCCGTTGACCTGCAGCATCGTGCCCGAGGGGAGCACGGTGATAACCGGCATGTAACCGACGGCTTGCTGGATGAAGGGCACGCCAATCAGACCCTGCCGCGAGTTGACCAGGGCCGCGTTGCCGCCGCTGGTCGACGCTTCGGAGGCGATTTGCTGCGACAGGATCGCCTGGTTCACGCCCATCTGCACCGTGGCGGCCTGGGCCAACTGATAGTCGGCCAGGGCCTCTTTGCGACGGCCTTCCGTCAGGTCGAACACGAGCAGTTGGTCTTCCTCTCCCAGCGGGATTTGCTGGCGAATGTGCCGTTCGTTCTGGCTGCCGTAGTTGGAGTAGACGTCGACCGTGACCTTGCCCGCGGTGACCTTGCCCCAGACGCGGCTGAGCCGCACCTTGTAGGTGCCGTTGAACGCTTCCGGGCAGATGTACGTCTCGCTCAGGCCTTCGGCAACTTTGCGGGCGGCCGTATCGCCCAGCAGCACGCCGCCCCCGGCGGTCCGTGGATTGCGGAACGAGCAGATCGTGCTGGTCGGCTCTTCGACCATCAAGTCGACGTCGGCCGACCCGGTCCAGGTGACCTTGACCAGGCAGTCGCGCACTTTGGCTTCGGCGAGCTGCGCTGCAAAAGTCGCGGCTTCTTCCGAGCGATTGGCTTTCTTGAGTTGCTCGACCACGGCCGCCGCGGTCCGAGCGGCGCTGGCCACAAGCTCTTGTTTATCTTTTGGCCAGGCCTGCCGCAGGATGCCCAGGCTTGCCCACTGCATGCCTTCGAGGTCGCCGGTGCGTTGGGCCAACTGCAAGCCGAAGAGATAGGGCTCCGGCCGTAGCGGATCCAACAGCGAGACCTGGTGGAAGATCGTCAGCGCCCGCCGCTCCATGCCCATGCGGGCCATGTACTGAGCGACGTACATGAAATCTTCGGGACTTTCTGCGAAGTCGATGGCGGAGGTCAGCGCTCGCTCTACCTCGGCGATCGGTCGGCCGGCCGCCTGCATGGCCAGCGAGAGCGCCTCGTACATCCAGGGCTGCGGCGCACCGTTGCGCAACGCGGCATGCACCATCGCGATGGCCTCGTCGTACTTCTTGGCGTGAACGAGTTGACGGGCCGTCTCACGAACTTGTTCCGGCGCCACATCGGGATGGGCCGCGAAGTAATCGTTCCAGGCCACGTTGGGATCTGCGCCCTCGGCGATTTTCAATTCGATCGGCGTGACTTTGACGGCCGACTTGGCGGTCTTGGCAGCACCATTGGTAGCGGGCTTTGCGGCCGCGGACTTGGCCGCCGCGGGGGCAGCGGTCGCCGGTTTGGCAGCCGCCGGTTTGACAGCGGCTGGCTTGGCCGTCGCGGGCTTGGCAGTCGCTGGAATTGACGTCGGCGATTTCTTGGGGGACAGCTTCAGGTCGTCCTTCACGTCGAAGGCCTGAAACGCGCTTGGCGCCAGTTCGTCAGCAACGTTGAACATGCCGCCCATGCCGCCGCCCATGCCGCCCATGCCACCGCCCATGCCGCCCATGCCGCCGCCCATGCCACCGCCCATGCCGCCACCCATTCCGCCGCCCATTCCGCCGCCCATGCCACCCATCATGCCACCGCCCATGCCGCCGCCCATTCCGCCGCCGGAACGAATCGGAATGACGAGGTCGGCTACGGGATACGCCTTGGTGACGAGCTCGTTGCTGGCCTTGTCGGTGGTAGTGATCAACAGCACCTCGTCCTTGATGACGTAGGTCAGCTCCATCTCGCCAAGCATCAACCGCAGGGCCGAGCGCAGCGAGATGCCTTTGAGCGTGCGGGTGACCGGGGTGTCGCTGCCGACGCCGGCCTCTTCCAGGGCCTTGCCGTCGAGCTGAATCTCGATGCCGTGCAGGTCTTTCAAATAGTCGACCGCGTCTTGCAGCGGCGTCTCAATGAACTCCATCGTCGTCGGTTCGTCCAACTCCAGGCGGATCTTCTTTTCGGCCGGGCCGACTTCCTTCAGGTCCGTGGCGTCCTTGTACTTCTTCCGCCGCGCGCTGAGCTCTTCCCACACCGCGGCATCCGGGTAGACCACCGGCTGGTCATCCGGGAACGGCACCAGCGACATTTCCACGGTCCACAGCGTGTCGACCACCGCCTTTTGACGTATCGTGCGCAATTCCCTGTTCGAGGTGTACGCGCCGACCAGGTGAGCCACCAGGCCAGCCGACGCCGCGATCGGGGTGTCGGGCGCGACTTCCGGCACTTCGATGCTGCCGATGTTGTCGGCCGCGGTATAGCGACCTTCTTCCATCAGTGATTCGAAGCGATCCATTAATTGCTTCAGTTTCTCCTGGTCGCGGTCCAGCCCGCGGACGATGCGCAGCCGGTCTTCGGCCGCGGCCCGCTCGCCCTGCATTTGCGCGTCGAGGATTTCCTTGGTCGCATTGCGGCGATTCGCCTCGCGCAGCGCCGTTTCCAATTGACCGCGAAGCTGGGCGCGAACCTCTGCTTGCAACTCGGGCACGTGCACGACTCGCTCCATCATCAGCTTCAGACTTTGCTCGACGGCGGCCGGTTCATTGGCCATGCGATTGCGGGCGTCGCGCAGCTCGTTCTCGACTTCGGCGCGAACCTGCGCCGTGATCAGACGGCGCTGCTGGTCGATTTGCCGCAGGTACTGGCCCTGGCCGTCGTTGACGTCGGCGGTCGACGGCAATCCGTCGTCGTCCGGTGTGGGCTTGCGGTAGGCGATCGGCTTGAACGGCGAGGGGGGCGCCGCTTGCTCGTTCTGAGAACGCTTGACTTCCAACTTGGGTGCTTTCGGGTCGGCGTCGCCCGCGCGAATCTTGGCCAACTGCTTCTTCACGGCCTGCGCCGTGGGGTCGCTCGGGTCGCGCTTGAGCGCCTCGTCGGCCAAACGTTCGGCGGTCGGCAGGTTGCCGCTTGAAACCGCCTGGCCGCTGAGCCGGGCCAGCGTTTCTGTGCTTTCATCGAGGACCCGCCGCACCTCGTTCAAACCTGGCGTGCCCAACGTGGCCAGCCGCGCGCCGCCATCGGTGCGGGCGCTCTCGACGAGCGTCGGCAGGTAGCTGAAATCGGGGTTCGACTCGCCCGCGGAAACGGTCCATTTCAGCGATTGAGGCTGGCCGTGGGCCGTGGCGGTCACGGAAATCGTCTGCTCGCCGACCGGTTTGCCGGTGCCCAGCACGACCGTGTCGCGATCGGCCCGCAGGGCGGGCAGCCGCTCGGGCAGGATCTCTTTGAATTCGCTCGGCCAGGTTACGGCCGACGGCCACAGCACGCTGGTGTGCGCCGCGGTGGCCAGGTAGGCGCCGGCCTGCTTCGGGTCGACGCTCTCGCCGTCGAGCGCCAGCATGCCGCCGGTGTGATTTGCCAGAGAAGCCAAGAGCATGCCGTCGACACGCGGGCCGACGCCGTAGCTGCTCACCGAGACCTGTCCGTCTACCAGGCGGTCGATCAGGCGACGATACTGCGGGGTGTCGAGAAAACGGGCCGCGCTGACGCCGTCACCGATGTAGACGACCGCCTTGTCGGCGGCGCCCTTGGCGTCAAAGCTGTCTACGGCCGCGGTCAAGACGCGCGGCAGGTCGGTCGCGCCCAACGGAGTGCGGGCCCGCAGCATCGATACGGCTTCATTGATCTCACTGCCTTGCGCCGCGACAAAACCCTGTGTCAGCGGCACCGCTTCCAAATCGACGGCCAATAGCGACACGCGGTCACTACGATCGAGGCCGGCGAGCAGCGTCGTCAGCGCGTCGAGCGCCTTGGCGCGGGCCACACCGGTCTGGCTGGCCGACGTGTCGACCAGGATGGCAATTTCGCGCACTGCGGCCGGTTCGACCGCCACGTTGGGAACCAGTCGCAAGACAAAGTAGTCCGCGCCGTCGCCGGCGTGGTACGTGTCCAGTCGGGTCTCAAAGCGGGCAGGCTCTAGCGCGGTCGCGCTGCGACCGCCGGCCAGCGTGGCGACGACCAGGGCCAATGCGGCAAGTCGACCAACAGGCATGAACATCGATTGGTTCTCCACTCGTACGAGTGTCAATAAGACGCGCGGGTCCCGTGTTCCGGTCGGGCTGGCGCGGGCGCGTCCATAGAATGGGCAAAGTTAATCGACAACGCGTCCGTGTTCCTTAATCGCCTATTCTATTCAAGAGCACGGATTTACGCCATAAAAATTGGGCAAAATCGTGCCTCGTTCCGTTTGTGACGGGTGCGCCGACCGTGCGGCATCGCTTGGCGAGGTAACTCCGCCCCCGGGCGTGCGGCAGCGGCATGCTGTCTAGGACCCGCTCGACGCCATCAAACCGCTAATCTTTCTCGATTTTTCAGGTGCTTGCTCGGCTGCCGAGCTGCCAATCGGCGGTCGACCAGGTGTCGGAAAGCCCGTCTTTGCCCCCGGGGTCCGTTGCGAGATAATGGGCCATCGCCGCCGATCGCCGTGGGCAGCCAGAACGGGTTTGTGCCGGCGGTCGTAGCGCTCCGTAGGTGGTCTGAATTTCAGGATGGAGCAGACATGAAGAAGTATCTGCTGGTGGCGGTGCTGGCCGCCCTTGCCGGCGCCGCGGGCGCCGAGGTCTGGAAGCTGGCCGAGCAGCGCCGCTTGGTCGTCGCTCAGGAACCGCGGGTCGAGTCACTGCCTCCGCTGGGCGGTGATTCGAGTCGCCGCCGCTCACCCCCGCTGGACCCCGTCGACGACCTGACGCCGGAAGAGCGCGTGAACATCGCCGTGTACGAAGGGGTCAACCGCAGCGTTGTGAACATCAATACGCGCAGCGTCCGCAGCGACGCGTTCTTCATCTTCGACGTGCAGGTGCCCTCCGAAGGCGCGGGCTCCGGCTGCGTGCTCGACACCAAGGGGCACGTGCTCACCAATTTTCATGTCGTCAATGACGCCCACGAGATCGAGGTCACGCTGGCCGATGGCAAGAGCTACGCGGGTCGACTGGTCGGCAAAGACGAATCGAGCGACGTGGCGGTATTGAAAGTCGATGCCCCGGTCGAATCGTTGCTGCCGGTCACGCTAGGCGACTCCACACGGCTGCGCGTCGGACAGAAGGTCTTTGCCATTGGCAACCCCTTCGGTCTGGAGCGGACGCTCACCACGGGCGTGGTTTCCAGCCTGAACCGCACCTTGCCCACGCGCAACCAACGCACGATCAAGTCGATCATCCAGATCGACGCTGCGATCAACCCCGGCAATTCCGGCGGCCCGCTCTTGGACAGTCACGGGCGCTTGATCGGCATGAACACGGCCATCGCCAGCGCCACGGGTCAGAGTTCGGGCGTGGGCTTTGCGATTCCCGCGGCCAATATCGCGCGCGTGGTGCCGCAGTTGATCGAGCGGGGCCACGTGATCCGACCCGACGCGGGCATTACCCGCGTGCTACAGACCGAGAACGGCCTGTTGATCGCCACGCTGGCGCCGGGTGGTCCGGCCGAGCGAGCCGGTTTGCTGGGCTTTAAGATTGTCAAGCAGCGGCGCCGGCAAGGGCCATTTAGCTATGACACGCAGACGATCGATCGCAACGCGGCCGATCTGATCACGGCGGTCGACGGCGAGAAGGTCACCAGCGCCGGCGACTTCTTGTCCGTGGTCGAGGCCAAGCAGCCCGGCCAGGACGTCACGCTGACCATCGTCCGCGGCGGGCGCGAGCTCAAGGTCGTGCTGCGGCTGGCCGCCCTGGAATCGTGAGCCGGCGAGCGAGCTCCGCAGATGACCGCGACCAGTGCGCCTACGGTCCGAAGACGAGCCGGGCCGTACCCCACACCGCCAGGAACACAAAGAGGGTGATCAACAGGACGCCAAAAAGTGCTTGGAACATGGGTTCGGGCTGAGCCTCGGTAGGTCGAAAGTGATTGGTTTACGGTGCGCCGAAAGCCGGAACTCGTTGGCGGCGGACATGCACTATTCAAGCCAACTCGGCCGAGGCTTGTCAACCGCCGTGGGCGGCGCTGCGAGCCGACCTACTTGCCGGCCAGGGCGTGCGCCCGCTGAACCTCGGCCGCCATTCGCCCGGTGAGGATCATGGCCCACATTTTCCAGTCGGCGATAAACGACCAGAGCGGATACTTGAACGAGGCGGGCTTGTTGTGCTCGATGAAAAAGTGTCCGACCCAGGCAAACCCGTAACCGACCACGGGCGTGGCCACCAGCAGCCAGGGGTTGTAGAAGATTCCGCCGGCCAGCAGGGCGAGGGCCAGCGTGCTCCCGATGAAGTGCAGCGCCCGACAGGCGGGCGCCGAGTGCTCGCGGACGTAAAACGGCCAAAAATCAGCAAAGGTCTGGATGCGATCGTTGGACATGTTCGGGACCTCGCAATGGAAATGAAGACGTCGCGGGGCGATGCTATGCCGTGTCCTGTTCCTTAAGCCCCAACTCTTCCTTGACCAGGTCGCGGATCTTGAACTTTTGAATCTTGCCCGTCACGGTCTGGGGAAAGGCCTCGACAAATTTTACGTAGCGGGGCACCTTGAAGTGGGCCAGCTTGCCCCGGCAAAAGTCGCGCAGCTCCTGTTCCGTGCAACGACCGCCCGCCTTGAGCTTCACCCAGGCGCACAGCTCCTCGCCGTATTTCGGGTCGGGCACGCCCACCACGGCCGCCTGCTCCACGCCGGGGTGCGTGAACAAAAATTCCTCAATCTCACGCGGATAAATGTTCTCCCCGCCGCGGATGACCATGTCCTTGATCCGACCCGTGATGCGGTAGTACCCGTTGGGCAGGCGCATGGCCAGGTCGCCCGAGTGCAGCCAGCCGTCGGAATCAATGGCCGCATACGTGGCCTCGGCGTTGTGGTAGTAACCCAGCATGATGCCGTGACCGCGGGCGCACAGCTCGCCCTGTTCGTTGTCGCCCAATGCGCGGCCCGTGGCCGGGTCGACGATCTTGCACTCCACGCCCGGCAGCAGCTTGCCCACGGTCTCGACGCGCAGCTCCATCGGGTCGGTGTTGCGGCTTTGCGTGATGATCGGCGAAGCCTCGGTCAGGCCATAGCCGATCGTCACCTCGCGGGCGCCCATGACGTCGATCACCTGCCGCATGACTTCGATCGGGCAGGGGCTGCCGGCCATCACGCCGGTGCGGAGCGAGGTGAGGTCGCGGCCGGGCAGGGTGGGATCCTGCAACTGGGCGATGAACATCGTCGGCACGCCGTAAAGCGCGGTGGCCCGTTCCTTCTCGATGGCATCGAGCGTGGCCGTGGGATTGAAGCTTTCGGCCGGCACAACCATCGCCGCCCCGTAGACCACCGCGGTGATCGTGCCCAGCACGCAGCCGAAGCAGTGGTAGAACGGCACGGGAATGCAAATTCGGTCGTCGGCCGTGAATGCCTGGCACATGCCGACGTAGTAGCCGTTGAGCAACAGATTGCGATGGCTGAGCATGGCCGCCTTGGGAAAGCCGGTCGTGCCCGAGGTGTACTGAATGTTGATCGGCTGGCGAGGATCGAGCAGGCGGTCGGCCTCGTCGAGTTTGCTGGGGTGTACCGCGGCGGCGCGACTGAGCATTTCCTGCCAGGTGATGCCGCCGGCGGGCGCTTCGTCCTCGAGCGCCACGACCCAGCGAAGCTTGGGGAAATCGCCGGCGTGCAGCTCGCCCGGAGCCGCAGCGGCCAGTTCCGGGCAAACCTCGGCGAGCATGGCGAAGTAGTCGGAGGTCTTGAACTCTTTGACCAGAAACAGGGCCACCGAGTCGCTCTGGTTGAGCACGTACTTGAGCTCAAACGGGCGATAAGCCGGGTTGATGTTGATCAGCACCGCGCCGATCCGCGCCGTGGCAAACTGCAGCGCGACCCACTCGGGGACGTTGGTGGCCCAGATCGCGACGTGATCGCCGTGCTTGATGCCCAGGGCCAACAGGCCCCGCGCGGCCAGGTCGACCTGCTCGGCAAACTCGCGATAGGTCACGCGCAGGGGGAGCGCGGGAAAGGCCAGCGCGTCGTGGTCGGGATAGCGGCGGGCCGTCTCGGCCAGCACCTGAGGCATGGTCAGCCCTTCGACCCACGGCGTGGCGTTTTCGTCGATCGGACGGTTGGCGGACGTCGCACTTTTGGAGGTGGTGCTCATGCGAAGTTGATTTCCTGACGGTTATTCGCGCAGCGGCCCTGCCATGGCCACGGCCCAGGGAACAAAGATCATCAGCGGCAGCCAGGCCGCCAGCGACGGCTCGAACCAATAGCTCGAACCCAATTGCTGGCAAATGATGACCACCAGCATAAATGCCCCGACCAGCGCTCCGCAAAGCCCAATCGCCACAAAAACGTTGCGGTTGGAACGCGACAGGATGAGCGGCAATCCTAGAAACAGCAACGTCAGGTCCAACGGCACCTGCACCACCCGGGTATGGATGGCCAATCGCTCGTCGACGCCGAAGTCCAGGCTGGGATTGCTCAGCCCTTGGATCAGCTCCCGCGTGCTGGAAAAGCTCCGCCAGCCGCCACCCCCCTCCAAGTGCTCGAAGCTGACGTTGCTGGCGACAAAACATTCATTGGGCTTGAGCCAGGGGGCATCCTTGGGCGTGATCAGCACCGGCGAGTCTCCCAGCGACAACGAAGGCGCCGACTCCAATCCCTTGGGGTTGGAGACATTGCGAAACAGGTAGCCGCCCGGTAATCCGTCGCGCGGTGGCTGATAATAGGCGTCGTCGGCTTCCACGCGGGCGCCGTAGCGGTCCAGCCCCGCGGGCAGATAGAAGTCGGGCCGGTAGATGCGCTGCTCGTTGGCATAGGTCTTTGAGCCCGGGCCTCCGAGCCAGACATAGGTCTCGATGTCGTAGCGCGGCACCAGGGGTTTGCCCGAGCCGCCGCCGAGGTCCTGCGCGTTGTGGCTTAACTGATCGCGATAGTGGGGAATCACGAGCTCGCGGTTGGCTGCCCGTAACAGGCTGATGGCCACGGCCGCGAGGATGATCGGGCGAATGATCCGGGCCTTGGGCAAACCGGCCGCCTCGAGCGCCGTGAGCTCCTGGTGCCGCTGTATCCAGGTGACGGTGAACATCGCGGCGATCAAGGTCAGGATGTGGCTGGTGGTGTCGAAGAACGACAGGGCCCGATAGGCGTAATACTCGCCCATGACCTTGAACAAGCCGCCGGCTTTCTGCGCGTGATTGATGAACTCTTCGAGATTCGCAAAGCCATCGATGACAATGTACAGCCCGGTCAGGCTGCAAAAGCAGATCAGGAAGGTCTGCACAAATTGGCGCAGCAGATAGCGATCGATGATGAGCAGGCGAAGCATGCTGCCCGAGCCGGCGGTTTTGGGTGCGCTGGTCACGTTTGGCTTTACTCCACCAGGGCGCTGGTCGCCGGCTGGGTCTCGGTCGCGCGGCGGATGGCCCGCGCCAAGGCCTCGACGCCGCGGTGCAGGTTCTGGCTGGTTTGCACGCCGAAGCTCAGGCGGATCCGATCGTGACGCCGTGGTTCGCCGGCCGCCGGATAGCAGTATTCGCCCGGCACATAGAGGACACCTTCGTCCAAAGCGTGTTGCATCAAAGCGCCGTGCGGTCCGGCATCGAGTCCATCGGGCAGGCAGAGCCAGACATACAATCCGCCAGAGGGTCTTTGCCAGGTGACGCCCGGCAGATCGCCCAGGCATTCTTCCAGCGAATCGAGCATGGCCGACAGCTTGTCGCGGTAAGTCGCGCGCAGGGCCGCGACGTGCGGCTCGAAAAGTCCGCGTTCGAAGACCGCCGCCATCAGGTACTGGTTGAAGTTTGGCGAACCGAAGTCGATGTTGGTCTTCTGACTACAAACCGGTCCGACCAGGGCCGGCGGCAGGATGCCCCAGCCGACTCGGACGCCGGGCGAGTATGACTTTGAAAAAGTCTCGGCCACGATGACCGTGTCCCCTTCGGTATCGAAGCTGCGCATGCTCGGCAGGTCGTCGCCGGCGTAGCGTAGCTCGCGGTAGGCCGCGTCGTCGAGGACGTAGATCTTTGATTTCTTTGACCAGCGCTTGGCGATTTCCACGATCTCGGCCCGGCGGGTGCGCGAGAGCGTCACGGTGCTGGGGTTTTCAAAGTAGCTGGTCACGTAGATGGCTTTGACACGCTCCAGCTCGCCGGCCTCATCGCGCCGCCGCAGCTCGGCTTCGAGCGCCGCGGGGATCATGCCGTCGCCATCGATCTCGATACCCACGCTCCGCACGCCCAGGCCTGCGACCAGCCCGAGGTAGACGAAATAGGTGGGGGCAGCGCAGAGCACGATATCGCCGGGATCAAACAGGACTTCGCCGATCAGGTGCAACAACTGGTTGCTGCCCGCGGTCAGCACCACCTGTTCCAGCGGAATTCGCCTCGTGCCCTGGATGCCGTCGGCGGCGAGAAACCGCGCCAGCACCGCCTCGCGGAGCGGGGGATAGCCTGCGGTCGTGCCATATTGCAGCGCCGCTCGCGCCATGGCGGGGTCGCCGAGCAATGCGTCGACCGCCAACCGGGTAGTCGCCACGGGCAAGCTGGCCTGGTCCACAAAGCCCGCCGCCAGCGAAATCAGCTCGGGTCGGGCCAGCGCCAGGCGCATCAGTTCGCCGATGGGCTGATTGCCGGAAAGCTGGGCGCGACGGCTAAAGGGACTCCCGGAAGGCATGTGAGAGACACTCGCGGCAGGAGAGGTGGGCGCAATCGTCGGCAACCATATTTAAGTGTTTACGCCGGGTCAAGATCGGTCGAGTTTGCGCCGCGGCGGGGTCGTTTCCGGAGGGATCGCGTTTTCACCCTCGATTGGTGGCCTGGCACGACAGCGCAATCTCACAAGAAACTTCCAATTATCTGCTTCAAAATTCTATACCTGCCCATTAGAATCGAAAATGGGTAGGGGGGCATTTGGTTTTGACAGGCCAAAATCTACCAAGGAACAGATTCCAAGAAAGGCCGCTACTGGACTCGCCCGAGCCACGGATTACTCAGAGTCGTCCCCAGGGGCGGCGGACCCCTTCGCATATCGCCAGCGTAAATTGAGAGGCCCAGCGTGAACTGGGTGGTTTGTGTCGCGACCGAGGCCTCGCGGCGCCACTCTCAAGCGCCAGCCAGGTTCGAATCACGCTGGGTCTGTCGAACGCCAACGTCAACTGCGCGTCCGTAGCGCGCATCGACTCTGACAGTCTATGTGTCCACTCTGCGCTCGCTCGGCGGTCTGGCTAGCAAACCAAGAACATGTTGCGACGAGTTCTCGATCGGTTTCGTTCGGCCGCAGCGGCCACGGCCGGCTCTCAGCGACGGGTACCCCGGCGATTGAAGCTGGACCGCCAGGCGTCGAATACGCTGGAGGCGCTGGAAGATCGGCGGATGATGACCGTGACGACCGCGGACTATTCCGGTCCCCAGATCGTGGCCTCGCAGCTTACAGCGAGCGCGACCGTCGTCGGGCGGTTTGTCTTTTACAACAATTCTCGCTTCGACGGCAACGATCCGCACGCCAACGCGCTGGATGACCAGGCGATCGCGACCGACAAGCAAGCATTGCTCGTGGGTCCGGCCGCGACCTTTGCCAACTACACCAGTTACAGCGCCGGCATCAACGGCGTGATGGTCGACGTGGCGGGCCTCGCGGGCACGCCCACGGCCGCCGACTTTGTCTTTCAGGTCGGCAACACCAACAGTCCGGCCGGTTGGACCACGGCGCCGGCGCCGGCCTCGATTACGGTGCGGCACGGAGCGGGCGTCGGCGGATCTTCGCGAATCACGCTGACCTGGGCCGATGGCGAGATCACCAACGAGTGGCTGCAAGTCAACGTGCGGGCGACCGCCAACACCGGTCTGGCACAGGACAGCTTTTTCTTCTTTGGGAACATGGTCGGTTCGTCGGGAGCGCGGTTGGGCTCGGCGGCGGTGACGGCAATCGACCAGACGCTGACCCGCAATCAGCCGTATTCGCTGACCAATCTGGCGCCGATCACGGCCAAGGCCGACTACAACCGCGATGGTCTGATCAATACGACCGACGAGCTCGTGGCTCGCAACACGTCTAACAGCGGCGCGACGCCACTGAATTTTATTGCGGCGCGACCGACTTTTGCCTGGGGACAGGTCGTCGGTCGCTACGTGTTCTACAACAACTCTTCCAGCGATGGTTTCAACCCGACTGCCAATGCTGCCGACGACCAGGCGATCGATCTGAATAAATCGGCGTTGTTGCCCGGCGGAACGGCCACAACGGCCAATTTCACGCAATATGCCAAGGGGCTCAATGGCGTCATCATCGACGTCAGCGATTTGCCGAGGATCCCAACCGTCGACGATTTCGAGTTTCGAGTCGGCAATGACAACGACCCGAACAGCTGGGCACTAGCGCCGGCTCCCGCGATCATTTCCGTGCGGTTCAACGGCGGGGCCAACGGCGCGGACCGTATTACGATCATCTGGCCCGATGGCGCGATTCAGAACGCCTGGCTGCGCGTCACGATCAAGGCCAACGCCAATACTCGTTTGGCGGTAACCGATCAGTTTGTCTTTGGCAACGTGTCCAGCGCCGCGCCACTGGTCGGCGGCGAAGGGCAGGCCGCGCTCGGCGGACTGAACCTGATCAACCTGGCGCCCACGACGGTTCCCACCGCGCCGATCATTCCCGGCGAAACCGGCTACACCGACTTCGTCAAAGCGGACGTCGTGGGCCGCAGTATCTTCTACAACAACTCGCAGTTTGACGGCAACAATCCGGCCGCCAATAGTGCCGACTATGGCGCGATCGCCACCGACAAGAGCGCTCTGCTGCCTGGCGGCGCTGCCAGCTTTGGCAACGTCACCAGTTACAGCCGCGGCATCAACGGCATCATCATCGACGTGGCCGGCCTGCCGGACGATCCCACGGTCGACGACTTTGATTTCCGTGTCGGCAACAGTTCCACACCCGGTTCGTGGGCAGCTGGACCTCAGCCTACCGGCATCCGCGTGGCGCCGGGGCAAGGCGTCGGCGGCTCGACCCGAATCACGCTGGTCTGGCCCGATGGTTGGATTCGCGACACTTGGCTGCAAGTGACCGTCAAGGCCGTGCCGCGCACCGGGCTGAAGCAGGCCGACGTGTTCTACTTCGGCAACCTGGTCGGTGAATCGGGGGGAGCAGGCGCACCAATAGTCACCTCGTCCGACCGCCTGGGGGCACGGAACAATCCGGCCACGATCGTCAGTCCCGCCACCGTGACCAGTCGGTATGACTACAACCGCGACAGCCTGGTGAACAGCAGTGACGAGTTGATCGCGTCACCGACGGGTATCGTGCTGGCGCTGTTCACCGCGCCGGCCGCCGTTGCTCCGGCGTCGGCCCCCATCCGCCCGCAGCAGCCGCTGTTTGCCGTGGGTGACTCGGGCTTCAACGTCGCTTACGCACCGGCTCTGATCATGGCGCCCGACGGCACGCTCTTGGCGTTGGCCGAAGGTCGCTGGGGAATGGATGACTTCACCAGCCAGTCGATCATGGCGCGCCGCAGCTACGACAACGGCGTGACCTGGACGCCGATCGAGACGATCATGTCCGTCTCCGACACCGGCCAGACCCAGATCTTGCACACGCCCACGCCGGTCGTCGACCAGTTGACCGGGGCGATGACGATCTTGTTCACGATCGACAACAGCCGCGTGCTTTACATCCGCAGCTTGGACAGTGGCAAGACCTGGTCGGCGCCTGTCGACATCACGGCCAACATCAAGGTCACGGCCGACGGAAACCCCAATCCGGGCTCCTACCCCAACGATCCCTGGGGATGGTACGCGGTAGGGCCGGGGCATGGCATCCAGATCCAGAACGGACCGTATGCCGGTCGACTAGTCATCGCCTGCGACCACCGGCTCAGCGCCGATACCAGCGGTGCTTCTTGGAGCCATGTGATTTACTCCGACGACGGCGGCATCACCTGGCACCTGGGCGGCGGGCTCACCCAGACCAATCCGGTCAACAACTATTCGAACGAAGTCACGGTGGAGGAGACCACCGACGGCGCGCTGTATATGGCCGTGCGGATCAATCCCGGCGGCATCTACAACGGCCGTTATAAGGGCTACACCTACAGCTACGACGGCGGCGCGACCTGGACCCCGCTGTGGGTCAATACGGCGCTCACGACCTACGACGTGCAGGCCACGCTGCTGCGCATCAATTCCAACACGGTATTGTTCGCTTCGCCGGACAGCCTGGATAGCACGCGGCAAAAGATGACGATCTGGGTCAGCCACGACAACATGCAAACCTGGACCAAGACCAAGACCCTGTCGTTCTTGTACGCCGGATACTCGGACATGGTGTTGGTCGGCCCCGACACGGTGCTGATCGCCTACAACTCGGGTCATGCCGAGGACGGCGGCAGCGCCGACTATGTCAGCCTGGCCCGCTTTAACCTCCGCTGGCTGGAGAGCAGCGACCCCGATCAATTCCAGTGGAACTTCAACGAACAGGCGCCGGGCACCGCGGCGCAGATCGACGGTGAGGCGATTCTGGATTCGAGCAAGTGGGAAAACCGCAGCGGTGCGCGGGCAAATTCTACCGCGGAAGCGCCCGTCTATATTGACGGTCGCAACGCGGGCGATGCGGCGCTGCGGCTCACCGGCGGTTCTGACAACGTGCTGCTGACGCCGTTGCGCACCAATGCCTTGTTCTTCGAGGCCAGCGACAGCTTCACGTTCGAGTTCGTGATGCGGACCTCGGACACAAACGGCGTGATCCTCGGCTCGAGCCCGCTGTTTGATTTTCCCAGCGTGACCATGCAGTTGGTCGACGGTTACTTCCGCATGAATCTCTGGGACCGACAACTGCGCTCGATCATCACGACGACCAATCGGATCAACGACGGCCAGTGGCACCATATCGCAGCAGTTCGCAACACCGCGACTCGCCAGCTCTCGCTGTATGTCGACGGAGTGTTGGCGGCAGCGCCAGTAAGCGACATCACGGGACGATTGACCGGCATCGGGCCAGTGACGCTGGGGGCCTACAACGACGGCACCGGACAACTGGCGATGGATATTGACACTCTGAAGATGACCCGCGCCGTTGTTGCGCCGAACAAGTTCCTGCCCAGCTCGTACGTCGCGCCGCCAGTATACCCGGCGCCGCAGTATCCCTCGGATGCTCCGACTTCGATCGCGGGCCTGAAGTTCTGGCTGCCCGCTTACGACCCGACCCGTTTCTTTTCGGACATGACGTTTTCAGACCCGATCGCGCTCAACCCTGTGGAAGGCACGGCAGTGCACACCGGATTGGATGCGTCGGGCAGCAAGTACCGGGTCAGTGTTTCAGCCACGACTCGCGAAGTCCGCTACACCTATGATGGCACGGTCGGCGCCAGTTGGGTGCATGATGCCGCGAATGCCGGCGCCGGCGAAGAGTGGATCGTGCAGAATTCGAATGGCACGTCGCCGAATAACTTTGACTTCGTGCAAAATACCGGGAAGTTCACGCTCTCGACGTTCATCAAGTCCCGTCAGGACTTCGGCGGCTACATGACCCTGTTTGACACGGCCCAGGGGCGCACGGAGAACAGCGGCTTTACCCTGTTGTTGCAGCCCAACGGCTCGCTACAAATGCTGATCACCGGCCCGGATGGCACGATTCGCTACAACCAGACCACCGCGCCGGGCCTGATTGCCAAGGATGCCTGGTATCACGTCGCAGTCGTCGGCAACGGCGTCGATCAGCCGATCACGATCTACATTACTTCCGCGGCGGGCGCCACGGTAACCGCGTACACTCCGGCCGGACTTGTCAGCGGCGTCGATGGGAACTACCCCACCGCGGTCAGTAACAATCTGACGATCGGCGCTCTTTCGGCAAGCGGGCTGGCAGCTTTTAATGGTCAAATGGTCGATCAGGCGGTCTTCAACCGGGCCTTGAGCCAGGCGGAGATTCAGCAGTTGTTTGACTACACCAAGTTGGACTGAGTAAGCGACACCTCGGCGAGGTGATTGCGTGGCCCGATTCACTTTGCCCACGGCGCGGCTGGACGCGGCACTCTTTGCGGGATGGCGCGCGCCTTTGCGTCGCTCGCTGATCGCGACCTTGGATTTGGCGTTTCCGCCGGATTGCGGCTTCTGCCGTGCCGCAATCGATTCGAGCAAGCTGGGCCTGCTGTGCACCACCTGCCGCCAGGAACTACTCGCAGGACCCGCGGCCTGCCCTCGCTGTGGCCGCGCATCCAGCGCGCTATTTCACGAAGAGTCCTGCTCGCGATGCGCGGGTCTGCGATATCCGTTTGTGCGCACCCTGCGACTGGCAGCTTATGAAGGCGCGATGCGCGCTGCCGTGCTGCGGGCCAAGCGTTCGGGTGAGCGCGAGCTGACCATGGCGCTCGGCGAATTGTTGGCCGAGCAGGCGGCGCCGACGTTGGCCCCCTGGCAACCGCATGCCGTGCTGGCGGTGCCGATGCACTGGACCCGCCGGGTGCGACGCGGGGTCAACAGCCCACAGATTCTAACGCGCGCCCTGGCGGCGAAGCTCGGCGTGCCGGTGGCTGACCACGTCTTGGTTCGCCGCCGCCGCACGGCGCCGCAGGCCAGTCTTTCCACGCGTGAGCGTGCCCAGAACGTGCGGGGAGCTTTTCAAGCGCGCCGCCATCGCGACCTCCAGGGCGCTCGGCTGGTGTTGGTCGACGACGTCATGACGACCGGCGCCACCGTGAAAGAAGCGGCCAAATCGCTGCGCCGCGCCGGGGCCGAAGCGATCCACGTGGTCGTGCTGGCGCGCGCCGAGGAGCTCGACTGAACCCGGCCGCTCGCACAAGGTGGCTTGGCGAGCAGCGACAGAACCTACAGAATGGGTGGTCGCCGCGGCGCGGTCGCGGATTGCACTCTCGGAGGTCTCGTCACGCATGGCCCAGCCACCGCTACGACTCGGCACGCGCTCAAGCGCCCTGGCCCGCTGGCAGGCCGAATGGGTCGCCGCGCAGCTCACCGACCGGGGGCACAACGTGGAATTGGTGCCCATCACCACCCGCGGCGATGCCGACCAACGCGATACGTTGTTCCAAACGGCCAGCCCCGGCGTTTTTACTAAGGAGCTGCAACGTGCGCTCGTCGACAGCCAAATCGACCTGGCTGTTCATAGCCTCAAGGATTTGCCGACCGACGCCGTGCCCGGGCTGCTGCTGGCGGCCGTGCCCCCGCGCGAAGACCCGCGCGATGTTTTGGTCAGCCGACTGGGCCCACTGGCCGATTTGCCGCCGGGAGCGCAGATCGGCACGGGCAGCTTGCGACGGCGTGCCCAATTGCTGCACGCTCGCGGCGACTTGCAGATGCGCGATGTACGGGGCAACCTCGACACACGGCTGGCAAAACTGGCCGCGGGGCAATACGACGCCCTGGTCCTGGCCCATGCGGGCCTGAACCGCCTGGGTCTGGCGCACCAGATCACCCAGACCTTTGCCCCCGAGGTGCTCATGCCCGCGGTGGGGCAGGGGGCCCTGGGCATCGAGACCCGAACCGATGACGCGGCGACGCGGCGTGCCGTGGCAGCCCTGGATGATCCGATCTCGCATGCGGCCGTGCTGGCCGAGCGGTCGCTGTTGGCCGAGTTGCGGGGTGGCTGCCTGGCGCCGGTCGGGGCCTGGGCCCGGCTGGAGTCGCCAGGTGAGCTCAGGCTGGACGCGGTCGTGCTCAGCGTCGACGGCACGCGCCGGCTGGTGGAGGGCGCCGCGGGCCCGCTTTCCGACGCGGTCGAGTTGGGCCTGGTTGTCGCTCGGCGGCTGATTGCCGCGGGCGCCGAAGGTTTGATCGCCGGGGCGCGATCGCAGTGAACCAGGTCGCAGTGAACCGGGTCGCGGTGCCGGCAAACTTTCGCTAACCGTTATGCCGAGTTCGCGCGGCAGCCCTTCACTGTTCGGCGCAGATTGTGCGCCCGACTGAATTTGTGGTGCGATCCCGCGGTGCGGCCGATTTAGGCTTGTGACGAGTGATTCGAGCGCGCGGCTGTGTATCGCGGCGCGTCAAGGTCACCCCTTTTGTCCGCGTTTGCGACCGTCGGCAGAGCCGATCGGCCACGAGCGCGGACCGGGACGTTTGCCCAATGGAAATCCATACCACGCGTTTTGGCACGGTCGAGGTCGACTCGCGCGAGGTCATCCTATTCCCTGCTGGCATCTTGGGACTGGATGACTGTCAACACTGGGTCCTGCTGGCCGACGCCCAGAACGAGTCGCTGGGATGGTTGCAGTCGACGACGCACGGCGACGTGGCGTTGGCCGTGGTCAGTCCGCGGCGGTTCGTGCCCGAGCACGAGGTGCGCGTGGCGCGGACGGAATTGGCGCCGTTGGCGCTCGAGTCGTTGGTCGAGGCCCACGTGTTGGCGATTGTCGGCAAGCATGCGGAGAAGATCACGTTGAATTTACGAGCACCTTTGATTATCAACCTGCGCCGTCGGCTGGGACGCCAGGTGATCGACAACGCCGAGTTGCCGTTGCGTTATGAATTGGCGGGTCCCCAGCCGGCCCAGCGAATGGTTGCCTAAGCCACAGATTGCCCGCCGGCAGCACGGGGCGGGACCACGAACACGAGAGTCATTAGAACCACCTAACCAACTAACGCGTCGGGCGCTTGCGGTTGCCCAACCGCCGAGTCGCGCGACCAACCTTCCGAGAAGATTCGCCACTTTTCGGACAGACCACGGCCGGCCATTGACCGGCTGCTGCAGGAAGGAGCCCTCGATGCTTGTCTTGTCGAGACAGCGCGACGAAAGCATCATCATTGGCGACAACATCGTCGTCACGATCGTGGACATCCGCGGCGACAAGGTCCGACTGGGCATCAACGCGCCCACCGAGATTCCGGTCCACCGCCAGGAAATCTACGAAGCGATCCAGCGCGAGAACGTGCGGGCCAGCCGGGTTGAGCCAAAAGACACCCGCAGCCTCAGCCCGCCTCCGCGCAGGCCCGCGCCCGGCCGATAGCAGGTGGTGACCGCGGGGCAATTTACCTTGCACGCCGCGTGGGCGGACGCGCGCAAGCGATTGGTAAGTTTGTCGCCAGGCTTTTCTCTCATTGTCACGGCACGCCCGCGCCGAAGAATCGGTGTGCGCGGAATCTTCGTGGCGTCCGCGACCCCCGCCACGCACCGCGCGGCCGCCTGCTAGCATCCCTGGACACGCGCCCATGACCACGCAAGTTCGTCGAGCCGTCGACCTCTTGAATTGGACCCCGGGGCGGTCGCTGCGCACGCGAGTCCGACGCAACCCTGGCCCGCAGTCGGTAGTCTTAGAGCACGTGGTCGCCATTAAGTTGCTCGTCGACCGCTATCGGGCTCGGACGCTGCTCGATATGGGCGCCGGCGATGGGCGGGCCTATGGACCCTGCACGCTGCAATTGCCCGACGGCACGCGCTATCCATCGATCCCAGCCTATTGGGACGTGGACGTGCTGCGGTGCGTCGATCTGGCGGGGCCGCCGCCCGACCTTGGCGAGCCCTTCGACGGTGTTATTTGCACGGAGCCGCTCATGGCCAGCGGCCAAGGCGACGCTGCTGTGCAACTTGAGGCGTTGTTTGCCAATGCCGCCCGGTTTGTGTTTGTCCGCGTTTTGCTGCCCGACGCCGTTGACCGTCAGTTTGGCCGCGAAATCAACGAGGCGTCAGGTCCTCTCGAGGTCTGGCGTGACGCTTTGGAAGAGATCGCCCGGCAACATCCCCAGGTTCGTTATCAACTCCTGGCCGCTCCGGCCGATCGGGCGATCATGGCCGGCGAACTGTTAGCCGCGGCCACGCTTTGCGGTTAACCTGACCGGTTGAGGCGACTGCCTTGCGGCGAGGTATCGGGTCTGCGCGACCGGGCACGGTCTCCTCTTGCTCCAGACGGGGAAAATACGCCCCTCCCCAACGCGCCCGGGCAACTTTATGATAACGGTGCCCTGATGAGTACGGCACCCAAGCCAGCGACCAGCAGCCTGCCCGAGCGACCACGAGCCACTTTCCCGAGGAATCCTCCGTGAGCACCACGAACGTCACCATCCGCGTCGGTCATAGCCCCGACCCGGACGATGCCTTCATGTTTCATGCCCTGGCCAACCAGAAAATCGACACCGGCAACTACGAGTTTCATCACGAGCTGGTCGACATTGAGACGCTCAACCGCCGGGCCTTCTCGGGCGACCTGGAGCTCACGGCCGTCAGCCTGCACGGTTATGCCCACCTCACCGATAAGTACATGCTCTGTCCCTGCGGCGCCAGCATGGGCGACGGCTACGGCCCCATGGTCATCGCGCGCCACGCCTACTGCGTCGCCGACCTGCGGCGGATGACCATCGCCGTGCCGGGCACGCTGACCACGGCCTACCTGGCTCTGCGCCTGTGCCTGGGTCGCGATTTCAAATACGTTGTCGTGCCCTTCGACCAGATCATCGCCGCGGTCGAGGCAGGCGAGTATCAAGGACAGACCATTGACGCCGGCCTGATCATTCACGAGGGGCAGTTGACCTACGCCGACCGCGGACTCACGCTGATCGTCGACACTGGCAAGTGGTGGCTCGAGACCACGGGTCTGCCTTTGCCATTGGGCGCTAATGCGATTCGCAAGGACCTGGGTCCGCAAGTGATTCACGACGTCAACCGGCTGTTGAAGGCCAGCATCGAGTATGGCCTGGCCCACCGGCAGGAAGCGCTGGCCTATGCGCTGCAATATGGCCGCGACCTGGACGCCAAGAAGGCCGACCGCTTCGTGGGCATGTACGTCAACGACTGGACGCTTGACTTTGGACCTCGCGGCCGCGAAGCGGTGCGGACGCTGCTTGCGCGTGGCCACGCCGCGGGCGTGATTCCCACGGCGGTCACGCCAGAATTTGTCGACGACTGATCCGCAACCCAGGTGGGGCCGTGTACGACGTGCGCAACGTAAGACCCCCGCTCGACGCTGGTCCGCCGGAGCCTCCGCCGCGGCCCAAGGGATCGCTGTTTCCCGTGCTGGTGGTCCTGGGTTTCGGCCTGGCCATGACCATCGGCCTGGTCGCGCTGACCGGCGCCGCGGGTTTGTTTGTGGTGTTCGCGCTGGCCGGGATTTTGGGCTTCGCAGCGCTGCACTATTTGCTCTGGGGTTGGTGGCTGGCCCAGAAGATTCGCGAGGATGAACAGGCCGAGGAATGATTTCCGGCCGGCGTGAGGTCGTCGCCTTGTTGGCCGCGGTCCGTTTGAAGGGAGTTGAACGCCATGGTCTTGCTGACACCGGCCGAAGAGTTGGGCTTGAGCGGCCTGCACCTGGATGCGCGGCTGCGACAGGCGTTCCAGGCGATCCCGCACGACCAGGTTCTTTCGATCGCGCAGCAGATGCACGACGAGGCCGCCCTGCAGCACTTGCTGTACCTGCGCGACGGCGAGCCCGAGGTCGTGCACATCATGCTGCGGCCGATCGGTGTGATGCCGGACCAATTGAGCTATCTCAATTTCGTTTCGCTCACGATCTTGAACGCGCTCAAGCGGTTGCCGGATCTTTACCTGCACGATTTCGCGATCCGCAAGATCGCCCCGCTGTCGGCGGCCGAAGAACAGTGGATGTGGGACAGTTGGGGGCCCAGCCATCGCGAGAACAACCCCGTGCTCGGCCGGTTAGACGCGGTGGCCGATCTGACGAGCCCGATGTGGAAGGACTCGCTGCGATTTCTCGAGCCCAACCTGTGCGGCGTGGGCGGGCTGCACATGGGCCCGGTTGCCGAGCAACTGCTGGCCGAGTTGGTCGTGCCGGCCTTGCAGCAAAGCGACCCTGGCTTGCGGCTGGAGGTCGGCCAGGACGTCCGAGAGATCTTCATCCAGGAAGTCTTCGACCATCTGCAGGCGATCGGCCGGCAGGGTCAAAACGTTTGCTTCATCGAGCCCAAGTACGCCGGCCAGGGGCCCGACGAGCAGGAGATGCTCGCCCAGTATTATCATGCCCGCCACGGTCTGCGCGTGATGCACGCCGACCCTCGCGAACTTAGTTTGGTCGATGGCGAGGTGACTTACGAGGGCACGGTCGTGGACATCGCCTACCGCGACTATGAAGTCCGCGACCTATTGACGCTCGAGCGCGACGAGCAGGTGGACGTAGAGCCGGTGCGGACCCTATTTCGTGAGAACCGCATCATCTCGTCGATGGCCGGCGAGTTCGACCACAAGAGCTGTTGGGAGTTGCTGACCGATCCGGACTTGCTGAACCGCTATTTCACGGCCGAGGAGCGTCAGATTTTTCGGCGGCACATTCTCTGGACGCGATTGTTGACAGATCGGCGCACGACCTTGCCCGACGGAGAAAGCGGCGAGCTGCTGCCTTACGTTCACGAGCAACACGAATGGCTGGTGCTCAAGCCGAATCGCTCGTATGGAGGCGACCGTGTGGTGCTGGGCCATTTGCTCGATCGGGCCGAATGGGACCGCGAGGTCGATCGGGCGTTGGCGGACGACGAAGACTGGGTCGTGCAGCGGCTGGCCGCGCTGCCGGTGCACGAGTTTCCCGTGGTCGACGAGTCGGGCGCGGTACACGTCGAACCGTTTTACACCGTGCTCGGATTTGCGCCGAGCAAATATGGCGTGGCGGTGATCGGCCGCGCGTCGCAGAAGCAGGTCGTCAACGTGGCGCAGCGCGGCGGCATGTGCGGCGTGCTCACCGGGCGCTCGGCCGGACGGTTGATCGGCCCGGCGCGACCAAAGGTCTGAGCAAGAGCCTGCCCGTTGTGCTGGGCTACTTGAAGTACGCCGGTTCGTGGCCCGGCTTCCACTTGATGTTGCAGCCGATGCTCGGCTTCTGGTCGGTTGGCGCGGCCTGGCCGGCCACCACGGCGTCAAGCGCGGCCCGCAGGTCGCGACCCGTCACGGGAATGCCCGAGTCCGGCCGGCTGGCGTCCAACTGTCCACGATAGGCCAGCTGCTGTGCCTTGTCGAAGATATAAAAGTCGGGTGTGCAGGCAGCTTTGTAGGCCTGGGCGACCGCCTGCGTTTCGTCAAACAGGTAGGGAAACGTATACTCGCGCGATTCGACCTCGTGCACCATCTGTTCCGGCGAGTCGGCCGGGTGGGCCGCGACGTCGTTTGAATTGATGGCGATCACCGCCACCCCCTTGGCCTGATAGTCGCGGGCCAGCCGCGCCAGTTCCGTCGCCACGTGCTTGACGTAGGGGCAATGGTTGCAGATGAACATCACGAGATAGGCCGAAGCGCCGCTGAAGTCGTCCAGCGACACGTTGCGCCCGTCGACGTTTGGCAGCGAGAACGCCGGGGCCTTGGTTCCCAGCGGCAGCATGGTACTGGGCGTGAGCACCATCGAAGTGTCCTCCACAAAGCGTTCGAGTCGTTATATCCCCGTCAACCGGCAATCTTATCAATCGCGCGCCTAGTAGATAACCCCTGGGCTTACAATTGGCCGCTGCCGCGGGCCCGTTCGGGTTGTCGGCGGCTGCATGCCTTGCTTGATAGTGCCTTGGTGGACAGTGTTGATTCCTTGACAGCGGGGGGGCAGCCAGTAGAGTTGTGGTGCTCACTTGAGGCCGCGAATGCCGCGGTCGTTTATCCCCCCACGTTCATTCCAGGAGCTTGCCATGAGCTACGCCGAAAACCCTTATCAGAGTTGGGGTCTGGTCGCCGCCGACGCGACCGCGGACGAGCGGGCGGGGTTCATTCGCAAGACTTACGCGCACCTGGGGGGCGCCGTGCTGGCGTTCATCGCGTTGGAAGCGGTGCTGCTGCAGTTGCCCGGCCTCGACGACCTGATGATGCGGATGTCCGCCAGTCGCTGGGGTTGGCTGGTCGTGATGGGGGGCTTCGTGCTGGTCGCCACCGTGGCCGACTCTTGGGCCCGTAACGCCACCTCGTTGGCCGCGCAGTACGCCGGCTTGGCCCTATACGTGGTGGCCGAGGCCGTGATCTTCGTGCCGCTGTTGTGGGTAGCGCAGAAGTTTGCCGGCCCCGAGGTGATTCCTACCGCCGGCTTGTTGACGGCCATCGTGTTTTGCGGTCTTACGGCGATCGTGTTTGTCACCGGCGCCGATTTCTCGTGGATGCGCACCACGCTGATGGTCGGCGGACTGGTTTCAATCGGGCTGATCGTGTGCAGCATCATCTTTGGATTTAACCTGGGCATCGTCTTCAGCGCGGCCATGATCCTGCTGGCCAGCGGCTACATCCTTTACGACACCAGCAATGTCTTGCACCACTACCGCATCGGTCAGCACGTGGCGGCGGCGCTGGCGCTGTTCGCTGCAGTGGCGTTGTTGTTCTGGTACATGTTGCGATTGGTAATGGCGCTACAATCGCGGGACTGAGCGGTGAAACGCCGCTCACGTGGCCCAGCGACCGGGGCCTGCCTATAATGACGTCGGCGGCGCGAGTGGGACGCCCAGGTGACAGGCGCCGTGAAAACGTTCATGACCGACACGACCGAATATCCGCCGCGGTACCTGGAAGGAATCGACCACTTCAACGTTTGCGATTTCTACGAGAGCCACGAGGTCTGGGAGGCGCTGTGGGCCGACTACCAAGGGCCCTCACGCAAGTTTTACCAGGGTCTGATCCAGGCGGCCGTGGCCTTGCACCACTTTGGCAACGGCAACATCCGCGGCGCCAAGAAGCTGTATCACAGCACCCGGGCCTACCTGGAACCGTATGGACCCTGGCACCTGGGCCTGGACCTGGAACAGTTCTTAGCGCAGTTTGAGCGTTGCTTCGCCGAGGTCAACGCCAGCCAGGAAGAGTTCCCGACGATCGAGATCGAGCCGGACTTGATCCCCGAGATCCATTTGGCGCCGCAGCCCTGAGCCGAGCAGACTCAGCCTTGAGCTGAGAAGGGGATTTGTTATGTCGCAGCACGAAGAGGATCTGGCCTTTGATCCGGCCGAGTTCGACGGTCGGGCGCGGTTGTTTCCGCTGCCCAACCTCGTGCTCTTTCCCCACGTGATCCAGCCGCTGCGCGTGTTTGAGCCCCGCTATGTGGACCTTTTGCACGACGCTTTGGCCGGCGACAAGCTGATCACGATGGCGCTGTTGGCCCGCGGTTGGGAGAGCGACTACGAGGGGCGACCGCCAGTCGAGCCGGTTGCCTGCCTGGGGCGCGTGCTGACCTGGCAGGCCCAGCCCAAGGGGCAGTTCAACCTGCTGCTGATCGGTTTGCGGCGGGTGCGGATTGCCACCGAGTTGCCGCCGGAGCGGAAGTTTCGCGAGGCCGAGGTCGAAGTGCTCGAAGACCATTTTGCGCCGGACGGGGCCAAGGACCGCCCTTGCCTGCAGCGCAAACTTCTGGACGCTTACGAGGCGATGCTGCCCTGTGTCGAAGACTCGGAAGAGCTGTTCAACCAGGTGGCCGCCAAGAATATTTCGCTCGGTGCGCTGACCGACGTGATCAGCTACGCGCTCGATCTGAACGTCTGCGAGAAGCAGGTGTTGCTGGCCGAGTTGGACGTCGACCGCCGCGCACGCCGCTTGCTCGACCATTTGCACGCCGCGCGCGAGCACGCGCGACCCACGCTCTCGGGTGCGTTTCCGCCCGGCTTCAGCGCCAACTAACCGAGATTTCGGCAAAATCGCCCGCGCGCCTTTCTCTCCCGCGCGACCGCTCCTTGACCGCCGCCGCCGCTTCCTTCTAAGATCGATAGCATGGGTTCGCATAACAACAAACGACGTTCCGACGAGCGTGCCAGCGCCGAGTTGGCAGCCGCCGCGGAGCTTGCAGGCGCCGCCGACCGAGGCAGCCTGACTGGCGAAGACGACGCGGATCTGGTCTCTTCGGCCCCACCGCAAGTCGATCAGCCGCGCATCGCCCGGGCTGTGCGCGAGATCCTGGCCGCGGTGGGCGAGGATCCTGATCGCGAGGGTCTGCTGGAGACGCCCAATCGCGTCGCCCGGATGTATGCCGAGTTGTTTTCCGGCTTGCACGAGGATCCGCGAACCCACCTGCAAAAATTCTTCGCCGAGAAGTACGACGAGGTCGTGCTGGTGCGCGACATCAGCTTTAACAGCATGTGCGAGCATCACATGCTGCCTTTCATGGGCAAGGCCCACATCGGTTACATGCCCAACGGCCGGGTGATCGGCTTGAGCAAGCTGGCCCGAGTGGTGGAGGTCGTGGCACGGCGTCCGCAGGTGCAAGAGCGGATGACCGAGACGATCGCCAACCTGCTGGTCGAGGAGCTCGAGGCCAAGGGGGTGGCGGTGGTGATCGAGGCGACCCACACCTGCATGACGATCCGCGGCATTCGCAAGCCGGGCAGCTTGTGCGTGACCTCGGCCATGAAAGGCTTGTTCCGCTCTAATCTATCGAGCCGCTCGGAGATCATGAACTTGATCTACGGCGGGGGTCGTTAATCGCGCGAGCGGTTCCGGATTCTGTCGAGGCGCTGCCGACCGTGGCCATCTTGTTTCAATTTGTGCTGCGGCTCTGCTTTGGGTTGGCGCTGGGGATGGCGCTGACCAATCCCCGGCAGGTCACCAGCGGCTATTACCGCAATCACCTCTACGTGCTCTTGGGCTTGAGCGTGCTGGCCACGATGGTGGCGCTGGGCTCGCCCGACCAGTTCCCCTTGGCACCGCCGCTGATCGCGGCCATCGCCAGCTACACCGGCGCCGTGGCCTGGCTATATGAAAAGCCACGCGCGGGCCTCGTCCTGTTGGCGATCGTGTCGGCCGCCGCACTGTGGGGCGCGATCGCCGCCAACCCGCCGTTACCCGGCGGCAGCCCGTTTCACGGCGCGCTGGCCTGGGTAGAGCCGACCACCAGCGGTCTGGTGCTGGGGCTTACCATCGCGGCCATGTTTCTCGGCCATTGGTATCTGAACTCGCCGACGATGGTCATCGGGCCATTGCTGCGATTAGTGGCCCTGATGGCGGCAGCGGTCGTGTTGCGGGGCGTGGTCGAGGGCGCGTCGCTGGCCGGAGAGGTGTCGGCCACGGGCTGGCCAGCGACCGACCAATTGCTGTTTGTCGCACTACGTTGGCTGGCAGGCATTTTTGGCACGCTGGCACTGGCGGTAATGACGTGGCAGACGCTGAAGATTCCCAATACGCAAAGCGCTACCGGCATCCTGTACGTGGCCGTGATCACGACGTTTCTGGGAGAGCTCACCGCGATGCTCTTGGCTGCCCAGTCGGTAATCCCAACGTGAATCGCCCGGCCCGATTCCGTCCGCCGTTGGCAAAGTCGGCCTAATCGCGCAGGTGGCCGGGCGAACCACCAATCGGGAGTGGGTTTCTTATCGCGATTGTGCGACCTATAATGAACCCGAGGTCCGCCGTCGGTCGAATTCACCCTCAGGAGGGTCCGAGTCATGACCAATCGCTTGATGCTTTCGGCCGTTGTTGTGGTCGCGTTGGGCTGGGCACTAGTGCCGCAAACCGCCACCGCTCAGGTATACGGCGGGATGCCGAGTTACCAAGGCCACGCCGACAATCCAAACGGGCCCACGGTCAGCCCCTACCTCAACCTGCTGCAAAACAACCAGGTCGGTTCGGTGACCAATTACCAGTCGTTGGTCAAGCCGCTGGTGAGCCAGGGCAATGCGATCGCCCGGCAAGGAAACTCGCTCTCGAAGTTGCAGAACCAGGTCTATTCGGGCGGCAGCAGTGGCGGTGGCGGCACCGGTCACGCGACCATGTTCATGAACTACTCGCACTTCTACAGCATTCAGTCGCGCGGACGTTAGTCGCTAGCCTAGCCCTCCCTGAGCGGCAGCAACTGTTCGCCATGGCGAGACAAGATCTCGCCGGCCAGGTCGAGCCGGGCCCGGTGTGCTGGATCACGGTGCGCTGGACTATCGCGCGCCGGATCGTTGACTTCGACCGCCACGAGAATCTTTCCCTCGGTGAGTGCCTGGTCGTAAAAGTTGGCCAGTTCCTTTTCCACCCCTCGCGTCATCATCGCGCCAACCAGCGAACCCACGACGCCGCCCGTCCAGAGTGCCAGGCCGCCGGCAACCAGCAACGACACGCCGCCTGTGGTGATGGCGCCGGCCACGGTTGCCAGTCCTCCCAAGGCGGCGCCGATCGCGCCGCCGGTCAGGGCGGCTTTTGGCGTGAGGCTGCCCGCCGGGTCTTGGTGTTCAAAGGGTGCATAGTGCCGCTGGATCGCCGCTTCGGAGCAAACCACGTTAATCTGGTCGACCGTGAAGCCCGCGGCCAGCAACTCGGCCACGGCGGCGTCGGCCTGAGGCACCGTGTCCAATACCACCGCGCGTAGCGGTCGCTGAGTTGTGTCGTGCGGATTATTCATCATCGAGTACCTCCCTGGAGTGATTGGGGGCATGGCGCGCGGCCCCCGTCGAACTCATTGCGGTGTATGCTCTCGCAAAGGGCGCGCCGCGGCACGTTGATTGCCTAGGGGAATGCCTTAGCTGCTCGGTTGCTTGGTTGTCAGACCCTGCCGGGTGGGCGATAATCGACCACGCTCTGGTGATCTTCGCGTTCTCGTGATTGCTCGCTGTTGCAGCTGGCTGTAACGCGACCGGTCAACTTGGAAGCGAGACTGCCACGGGGCTTGAGATGTCGCCACCGTAGAATGGCGCGGCGAGCCCACGATGCGACCTGCGGAGTCTGGTACGTTCCACGCCACGATGGCAGTCGACCGAAGTGAAATCACCCTCGCACAGTCTGCCGACCGCCACCTATCGCTGGCAACTGCATGGCCATTTGCGGTTCGAGGCTGCGCAGGCCCTGGTGCCCTACCTGACCGAACTAGGGATTGGCGCCGCCTATGCCTCGCCATTTTTACGGGCCTGCCAGGGCAGCACGCACGGCTATGACGTGGTCGACCACGGCCAGCTCGACCCCGAGTTGGGCACCGAGGAGGAGTTTGGCCGCCTGGCCGAATCGCTCGCCGAACAGGGGCTCGGTCTGCTCGTGGACATCGTACCCAATCACATGGGCATCGACGATCCGCACAACGGCTGGTGGCAGGATGTCTTAGAAAATGGTCCGGCGTCGAAGTATGCCCATTACTTTGACATCGATTGGAATCCGCCCAAGGAAGCGCTGCGCGGCAAGGTTCTATTGCCCGTCCTGGGCGACCAATTCGGCCGCATCCTTGAAGACCAGCAGTTGCAGTTGGCCTATCACGACCAACGGTTTGTGGTGCGCTGCTACGAACGCCACCTACCGACCGATCCGGCGACTTGGTTGCCGTTGTTGCGCAGGGCGTTGGAACACATCAGCACGCAGCTCGACGCTGATGTGCCCGAGCGTATGGAACTGGAGAGCATCCTCACGTCGCTCGAGCACCTACCGCAGCGTGACGCGGTTGACGCGGAGACGTCGGCCGAGCGGTATCGCGAAATCGAGGTATCTCGACGGCGCCTGTCGGCGCTGCACGAGTCGAGCCCCCAGATCGCCCAAGGTATCGAGCAGGCGATCGAGGAGATCAACGGTCGCCGTGGCGATCCGTCCAGCTTCGACCAGCTCGAAGCGCTGCTGGCCGCGCAACCTTACCGGCTTTGCTACTGGCGGGTCGCCACCGACGAGATCAACTATCGCCGCTTCTTCGACGTCGACACGCTGGCCGCCATTCGCGTGGAAGACCCCGAGGTGTTTGAAGGAGTCCATCAGCTGATCCTGCGTTTCGTCCGCCAGCGGTGGGTCACGGGCCTGCGGATCGACCATGCCGATGGACTGTTTGACCCCGGTCAGTATCTGACCAACCTGGCTCAGGCAGCCTCTCGAGCTCGCTGCGAGAGTCCCGCGGAGCTGCTGGGCAGCGACACAGGTTCGATGTTCACCGTGGTCGAGAAGATCCTGGCGCAGGATGAGTCGCTGCCGGAAGATTGGCCGATCGATGGCACGACGGGCTATGAGTTTTTGAATCTGCTGAATGGCTTGTTTGTCGATCGTCGCGGCGCCTACGCAATACGCGAAGCCTATGCCCGCTTTACCGGCATCACCGACTCGTTTGCTCAGGTGCTTTACGAGAGCAAGCGGGCGATCCTGGGGGCGTCGCTCTCGGCCGAGCTTTATACGCTTTCCAACCAGCTCGACCGGATCTCGGAGCACCATCGGTTCTCGCGGGATTTTACCCGGCAGTCATTGTATCGATCGCTGCGCGAGGTGGTGATCTGTTTTCCGGTGTATCGCACCTACATCCGGCCCGGTGGCAATGAGGTCAGCGAGAACGATCGTTGGCGCATCCAAACCGCGATCCGCGTGGCCAAGCGGCGCAATCCGGCGATGAGCCCAACGTTTTTTGACTTCATCGGCTCGGTGCTGCTGCTGGAGGATCCCGAGGGGTTGGGTGACGACGCGCGTCGCGAGCGGCGCGAGTTCGTGCTGAAGTTTCAGCAGGTCACCGGGCCGGTCACCGCCAAAGGTCTGGAGGACACGGCGTTTTATCGCTATTATCCGTTGGCTTCGCTCAACGAGGTGGGAGGCGACCCGACGATCCCCGGCACATCGGTCGAGCAGTTTCATCGCCGCATGACCGAGCGCAACGAGAGCTGGCCCGGCAGCCTGTCGACGACTGGCACCCACGACACCAAGCGGGGCGAGGACGTGCGGGCCCGACTGAACGTCCTGTCCGAGCTGCCCGAGGCCTGGGAGGCGGCGATCCATCGCTGGCAATCGTTAAATGCCGCCGCTCGCAGCGAGCTCGACGGCGCCCTGGTGCCGGACGCCAACGAAGAATACCTGATCTATCAGACCCTCCTCGGCACCTGGCCTGTCGAACCACCGGACGCCTCGGGCCTGGCCGAGTATGTCGAGCGAATCGTCCGCTATCTGGACAAGGCACTGCGCGAAGCCAAGTTGCATACGAGTTGGTTGAACCCTTACGAAGAATACGACCAGGCCGTGGCCGGCTTTATCCGCACGATCCTGGCGGATCCCGCTTCCGAGTTCGTTGAGGATTTGAATTACCTGGCGCGATCGATTGCCGACGCTGGTTTCGTCAATGGGTTGGCGCAGACGCTCGTCAAGATCTGCGCGCCCGGCGTGCCTGACTTTTACCAGGGCGTCGAGTTTTGGGACTTTCATCTGGTGGATCCCGACAACCGCCAACCAGTGGATTTTAAAACCCGACACACGGCATTGCGCGAGCTACAAGCTCGAGCGGCTAAGGACCTGCCGGGCCTGTCGCGCGAGCTTTTGACAGCGTGGCCCGACCGGCGGTTGAAGCTGCTGGTGATCTGGCGGGCATTGACCGCGCGGCAATCGCAACCGGCGGCGTTTGGCGGAACGTACGAGCCGCTTTCGCCCGCCGGCGAGCGCAAGGGCGAGCTGTGCGCTTTCGTCCGCGGCGAGGGCGCCGAGTCGGCGCTGTGCATCGTGCCGCGGCTGGCCAGCGAGGCCTGGCGCGCCGAAGGCACGAAGGCCCTGGCAAAAGGTGGTTGGAAGTTGGCAACCTGGTGGCAGGAGACCACGCTGCCGCTGCCCGTCGGTGCGCCACTGCGCTGGCGGCACGCAATCACCGGAGACCTGATCTTAGCCAGGCCCGGCGAGGACGGCGTGCAGGTGCTGGACGTATCCGAGGTGTTCCGCACGTTCCCCGTGGCCCTGTTGTTGCCCGAGTCCAGTTGACGTGCTGGCTGATCGCATCGGCTGATTGCGACCCTTTCGAATTCCGCGGTATCGAGGTACGACGACGATGAAGATGCGTGTCTGGCCGGGAAGGCCTTATCCATTGGGCGCGACATGGGACGGCAGCGGCACGAATTTCGCGCTGTACTCGGAACATGCCACGGCGGTCGAGCTGTGCCTGTTCGATTCTGCCGAGAGCGAGCTCGAGTCGCACCGGATTCCGTTGGGCGAGCAGACCGATATGGTCTGGCACGCCTTCCTGCCCGACGTGCTGCCAGGCCAGATTTACGGCTATCGCGTGCACGGACCCTACGAGCCGGCCAAGGGGCACCGCTTCAATCCGCACAAAGTGCTGCTAGACCCCTATGCCAAGGCGCTGGCCCGAGAGACCCGCTGGTCTGACGAGATGTGGGGCTACCGGGTGGGCGATCCGCAGGCCGATTTGTCGTTCGACAATCGCGACAATGCGAGGTTCGCTCCGTTGGCGGCCGTGCTGGACGAGGCCTTTACCTGGGGCGACGACCGCGCGCCCCGAATCCCTTGGAATAAGACCCTGATCTACGAAGTGCACGTCAAAGGTTTCACGAAGCTGCATCCCGAGGTGCCCGAGAAGCTGCGCGGCACCTACGCGGGCCTGAGCTCGGACGCGGCGATCAAGTATCTCAAAGGTCTGGGCGTGACGGCCGTCGAGCTGCTGCCGGTGCACGACCACGTGGACGACCGACACCTGGTAGAGCGCGGCCTGGTGAACTACTGGGGCTACAACACCCTGGCCTTCTTCGCGCCGGAAGGGCACTATGCATCGGTCGATGCGGCGGGCGACGTCGTGCGCGAGTTCAAGACCATGGTTCGCAACCTGCACGCCGCCGAGATCGAGGTGATCCTGGACGTGGTTTACAACCACACGGCCGAAGGCAACCAGATGGGGCCCACGCTAAGCTTCCGCGGCATTGATAACGCCTCGTACTATCGCCTCTCGGCCGAGGATCCCCGCTACTACATGGACTTTACCGGCTGCGGCAACACCTTGCACATGCGCAATCCGCGCGTACTGCAGCTCATCATGGACAGCCTGCGCTACTGGGTCACGCACATGCGGGTCGATGGGTTCCGCTTTGACCTGGCCAGCACCCTGGCTCGCGAGCTGCACGAAGTGGAGATGCTGGGCGCGTTCTTCGACATCATCCATCAGGATCCGGTGATCTCTCAGGTCAAGTTGATCGCCGAGCCGTGGGACCTGGGCGCGGGCGGATATCAAGTTGGCAACTTCCCGTTGCTGTGGAGCGAGTGGAACGGCAAGTACCGCGACTGCATCCGTCGATTCTGGAAGGGGGATGGCGGCGTGGTATCGGAGTTTGCCACGCGGTTCTGCGGCTCCAGCGACCTTTATGAATGGAGCAGCCGTCGGCCCCACGCCAGCATCAACTTCATCACGGCTCACGACGGTTTTACCATGAACGACCTCGTCTCTTACGACAGTAAGCACAACGAGGCCAACGGCGAGGAAAACCGCGACGGCGCCAGTGACAACATGAGTTGGAACTGCGGCGCGGAAGGCCCGACTGACGACCCGGCCATCAACTCCTTGCGCGAACGGAAGAAGCGGAGCCTGCTGGCGACCTTGATTCTCTCGCAGGGCGCCCCGATGCTTTTGGCCGGCGATGAGTTGGGCAATACGCAGAACGGCAACAATAACGCTTATTGCCAGGACAACGAAATCTCTTGGATCAACTGGCAGCTCGAAGCCGACCAGGAGTCGCTGCTCAAGTTTACCCGTCGGGTGATTGCCCTGTTTCATGAGCAGCCGGTGTTTCATCGCCGGCGGTTCTTTCACGGCCAGACGATTCAGGGGGCCGAGGCGCCGCAGATCGCCTGGCTGGACCCCAGCGGTGCGCCGATGCCCAACGAGGCTTGGAACGCGGGCTATGTCCGTTGCCTGGGCGTGCAGCTCTTCGGCGGTCAGATTGACGTCGACGAGCATGGCGAGGCGATCTCGGCCGATACGATGTTGATCTTATTCAACGCCGATCACGCCAACACGATTCCATTTGTGCTGCCTGTGCCCAAGGATAGCGAGCCCTGGGAGCTGGTGTTTGACACGGCCGATGAGAACAGCGAGAGCGGCGTAAAGGTGAGCACGACCTATCCGCTGCAACCCTGCTCGATGGCGGTCTTCAAGTCGCGCATCCCGCGCGAGGACGCCTTGACCTGAGCCGCGGCCAGATCATTTGTCTCAGGCGTGCAACAGCTCGGCGATGCGCTTGAGCGGCATTGCCAGCCGCTCGCCGCCATCGTGCAACTCGACCTCCAGTTCGCTGATGGCTTCGTCCATCAGGTAGAACCGCAGCAACGTGTCCAACTGTTCGCGGTTGGACGGCAGCAGGTCCGGGGGACTGGCAGCCAGGTAGGCGCGGAGGAACGCCGAGCTGATCCAGGCATGCCAGAACGCGGCAGCCAGTTGTAACGTGGCCAAGACGTCGGGCGTGGCCGGGCCCGAGCTGGGCAGCGGCTGCGAGGCCTGATTGGCGGCGCGCCGCAACGAATGGATCATGGCCGCCAGATCGTCGACGGCCGAGCGTTTGATCCGCCGCGCGCCGAGCGATTGGCTCGGGCGGCCTTCAAAATCGACGATCAAAAAATCCTTGCCGGTGTACTGCACGTGATTCAATGTGAAGTCGCCGTGGCAGCGAATCCGCCGACCGCCGAGCGATTGACCGACGATTGCCCGGGACACCTCGAGCACGGCCTTCTCCTGGTCCAACACCGCCTGGGCCGCGGCAGCCGCGTCGTCCGTGAGCGACTTCACCCGCCGCTTCAATTGCGACAGCGTTTGCAGGGTCTGCTTGCGGGCCGCCTGGTAAAGCGACCGCTGATACAACTGGCCGAACGGCTCGGGCGCAAACGCCGGATCGGTCGGATCGCTGGCCAGCGCCGCGTGCAGCTCGGCGGTGCGGCGACCGAGCAGCGCCGACCATTCTAGCGCGGCGCCGAGTAGGTCCTTGGCCGTTTCAGAGGCGCCGCCGGCGGCCAGTTCCCAGAGCGAGCCATTCGCTGGCAACGCCATCGCGTCGCGCCGAGCAGCGTCTTGCGCCAGCACCGTCTCAAAGAATCGCGACAACTCGTCGCAGGCAAACTGCCAGCCGTTGACCGTGTGCGGCGTGTAGCCTTCCAACAACGCGACGGTCTGGGCGTCGTCGTGCCCGGAGCTGTATTCAATCGCACCGTAAAGCGGAGGCGCGTTTGCAAAAGCGCCGGCCCGCAGCGCCAGAAAGCGCCCGATCTCGACCTCGGGGTGCAGCCCGCTCTCGATTCGCTTGTAAATCTTTAGCAATAGCTTGTCGCCGAAAAGCATGGTGCTGGCCGTGCCCTCGCTGCGCAGCGGAATCGGCGCCGGCAGGTCCACCAGCGACGGCTCAATCTCGGCGAGGGCCGCGGTCGACCAGCTGCGGAGCGTTCCGGGTGAGCCCTTTAGCTTGCGGCGATTGCGGATCAGGTCGCAGGCGGCGGCGGCGAAGGCCGGCTCGCTGGAGGCATCCAACAGCACGCCCGGCTCGTTGGTCTCCACACGCTTGAGTGTTGCCAGCAGCGCTGGGCGGACTGCCTCGGCCAGGCGTTCGGCATCGGCGCCCCAGGCGGTGTCCAGCGGCAAGAGATAGTTTTCCGCCTCTCCTTCCAGGAAGTCCACGCGCAAGATCATCGCCCGCGGGCCGCTGCCGCCATTCTTTTCCAAGGGAACCGCGTCGGTCACATGGACGGCCTGCACGCGGCGCGGCGGACCGGCGAACCAATGCCGCTGGGGCAGCGCGCTGACCAGGATCGCCTCGAACGACTTGCGCAGCCGCCCGCGCCGCGTCAGCGAGACATGCAGTGGCACCTTGAGCTCGGTCAGCTCCGTAGAGGTTGCCATGCCGGATGCCGGCGCTGTGGTCTCGGCCTCCAGCGCAAACCACAGAAACGTGTGGGGCGACAGGGTGAGCACGTACGGAGATTTGCCGATCGGTGGAAAGCGGGTCTGTCCGAACATCTCCACCGGCGTGCGTCCCGCGAACTTGGAGAGGTCCAGCTCCACATACTGCGAAAAGCGCGACAGATTGGCCACCATCAGCACGCTCTGCTGCTCATGATCGCGGGTGAAGGCGAGAATCTTGGAGTTTTCCGGGGCCAGGATGTCGATCGTGCCGCGCCGCAGGGCCACGTAGTGCTGTCGCAATGCGATCACCCGCTTCATCCACCACAAGAGCGAGTGTGGGTTGTTTTGCTGCGTCTCGACGTTGACCGTTTCAAACAGGTACTCGGGCTCGATGATGACCGGCGAATAGAGTCGCTGCGGGTTAACGTCGGAAAAGCCCGCGTTGCGGTCGGGGCTCCATTGCATCGGCGTCCGCACGCCGTGCCGGTCGCCCAGGTAAATGTTGTCGCCCATGCCGATCTCGTCGCCGTAATAGATCACCGGCGTGCCGGGCAGCGCGCAGAGCAGGGCGTTCATCAGCTCGATCTTGCGGCGGTTGTTTCCCAACAGCGGCGCCAGGCGACGACGAATTCCCAGGTTGATGCGGGCCTGGCGGTCGCGGGCGTAAATGCGGTACATGTAGTCCCGCTCTTCGTCGGTGACCATCTCCAGCGTCAGCTCGTCATGGTTGCGCAAGAAAATCAACCACTGGCAGTCCGGCGGGATCGGCGGAGTCTGCTGCAGGATGTCGACGATCGGAAAGCGGTCCTCCATGTGGATCGCCATAAACAACCGCGGCATCACCGGAAAGTGAAACGCGGTGTGACACTCGTCGCCATCGCCAAAGTAGGCAATCGCGTCCTCGGGCCATTGATTGGCCTCGGCCAACAGCATGCGGTCGGGATATAGCTCGTCGACCCGCTTGCGCAACTGCTTCAGAAAGGCGTGCGTCTCGGGCAGGTTCTCGCAGTTGGTCCCCTGGCGCTCGTAGAGATAGGGCACGGCGTCCAGCCGCAACCCGTCGACCCCCAGCTTCAGCCAGTATTCCAGCAGGTCCAGCACCGTGCGACGCACGCGGGGATTGTCAAAGTTCAGGTCCGGCTGGTGAGAGTAAAAGCGGTGCCAATAGTAGGCCTTGGCTACGGGGTCCCAAGACCAGTTGGAGGTTTCGAAATCCTTGAAGATGATCCGCGCGTCCTGATACTTCTCGGGCGTGTCGCTCCAGACGTAGAAGTCGCGGTCGGCGCTGCCCGGCTTGGCCCGCCGCGCCCGTTGAAACCAGGGGTGCTGATCCGAGGTGTGATTGATGACCAGCTCGGTGATCACGCGCAGCCCGCGGGCGTGGGCCTCGCGGACAAAGTTCTTGAAGTCCTTGAGGTCGCCGTAGGCCGGGTGGATCGTCGTGTAATCGGCGATGTCGTAACCGTCGTCGCGCAAGGGCGAGGGATAGAAGGGCAACAGCCAGAGCGCCGTCACGCCCAGGTCTTGCAGATAGTCCAGCTTCTGGGTCAAGCCGACAAAGTCGCCGATGCCGTCGTTGTCGCTGTCCAGAAAGCTGCGAACGTGCAACTGATAGATGACGGCGTCCTTGTACCACAAGGGGTCGCTGCCGATGGTCGACTCACCCTCGGTCGTGGCGGCCGCGGCGGCCGATTTCTTGGTAGACGCCTTCTCGGGCATGGACGTTCCTGGGGCGGGTGCTAAGGACTAGCCGCGGCGCGTAGCACCAATGCGGCATGTCCCTGAATGTACCAGTTCTGCCAGTCAAATTCGCGCGTGCCCGAGCCGCCATACTTTGGATTCTCGCTCGACCACACAGCCTGCCATGACGTGCCGTCGGGCGCGGCGGCCAACGGCTCGGCGAGCGGGCGCCACTCCAGGTCGCGGCCCAGGTTCACAATCAGCAGCCGATCGTCGCCCTGCTCGCCCAGGTATCGCAGCATCAAGGCTTCCGGGCCGATGACCGCGCCGTGCAGGCGGTCGGCTCGCTGTGCGGCGAAGACGGGGTCCTCGCGCCGCAGTTTCAAGAGGTCGTAGTGCAAGGCGTAGGCGGCAGAGTTTCGCGCCTGCTCGTCGTCGTCGAGCTTGCTGGCCAGGAAGGTCCCGCGGTCGCAAGGATCGGCAAAGTGCGCGGCCGCATCGCCGCCGGCGACCCGCAGAAAGGCTCGCAGTTGATTGTAGCGCCCTTCCTTGACCAGTCGCGCCAACTCGGGCTCGTGGTCGGCGAAATAGTGAAACGGGGTGGTCGCGCCGTATTCCTGCCCCTGAAAGAGCAGCGGCGTGCCGGGAGCCAGCAGCAGCAGGGCGGTCAGCGCACGGTAACGGCCTGGCGAGGTCAACTCATGAAATCGCCGACCTTGCGGCGAGTTGCCCACCTGATCGTGATTCTCCAGGAAGTTGACAAACTGCTGGGCCGGCAGACCCAGCGCCGAAGTGCCGCGCTGGCGTTGCTGCCGCGCGTTGAACTGTCCTTGATACAGATGTCCCCATTTCGTGGCGGATAGCAGTTCCTGGGGAGTGCCCTGATAATCTCCAAAGTAAAACTCGCCATGGCCGGCCGCGGCAACCCGGGCCGTGTGATGAAAGTCGTCGTTCCAGCCGGCGTCGAGTCCATACCCTTGGACGTCGCAAGCTCGCAGCACGCAACCCTGCTGCAATTCGTTCTCGACGAAGATCAGGGTCTCTCGCCCGGCCGCTTTGGCGCGGACCTGTCGGGTCAGTGCGGCCAGGATGTGGTCGGGCGAATCATCGACGATGGCGTGCACGGCGTCCAGGCGCAGACCGTCGATGTGGAATTCGTCGATCCAGTATCCCGCATTGGCGGCGATGAACTCGCGGACGGGCGCCGCGTTGGCGCCATCGAAGTTGACCGCGTCGCCCCAGTCGGTGTGATGTTTGTTGGACAGGTAGTCGGCGGAATACTGGCCGAGGTAGTTGCCCGTCGGGCCGAAGTGGTTGTAGACCACGTCCAGGATCACGCCCAGCCTCGCCTGGTGCGCGGCGTCAACAAAGCGGCGCATGTCATCGGGCGTGCCATAAAGCCGGGTGGGCGCGAACAGATCGACTCCGTCGTAGCCCCAACCGAACTCGCCGGCAAACTCGGCCACCGGCATCAGCTCCAAGAGCGTCACCCCCAGCTCAGCCAGCCGCGGCAATTTGTCGATGGCCGCTTGCCAGGTGCCCTCTTGCGTGAAGGTGCCCACGTGTAGCTCGTAGACAACCTGTCGGGGCAGCTTGTACCCGGTCCAACCAGAATCGCTCCAGCGATAGGCCGCCGGGTCGACGACCTCGCTCAGTTCGTGCACGCCCTGCGGTTGAGACCGAGACGCTGGATCGGGGTAAGGCCGGTCGGATCCATCGAGGCAAAATCCATAGCGCGTGCCGCTGGCCGCTCGCGGGCAGTGCCCCGATAAGTACCCGCCCGATTCGGCGGTCAGTTCCAGCCTCCAGGGGTCCGAGCCTGGGGCGGCACGCATCGCGACGGCGACTTGCTGGCGAAGCGGGGCCCAAACGCGAAAGTGCACTCCGCCCTGCGGCAGAACCTCAGCGCCTACCGGCAACCGGCGTGGGGGCAAACTGGCGGGGCGATCCATCATCATGCCGGAGCCGTTCCTGGTCGCAAACTCAATTGCTGACTTTAGACCCGACTATTCTGCCGAATCGCTTGCCATTCCACAACCGTCGCTATCGGCCCCGGGGCGGGGCTAAGGAGCCGCGACGGTCATAACGACACTGACGGGTCCGCAGGTCGGGCAAGCGCTAGCACGCCATCCAGCAACATAAAAGGTCGCCCAGGCGGTCGGCCGATAGTGCGAATGCATAGAGTGAACGGGGCAGTTCCTCCAGCCACATAAGGTGCACGGATGCGGATCTGCCCCGATCGTTTGCGCGCATTGCTCTTTTTGGCAATGCTGCTTGCTGCACCCCACGTGGGAGTGTGCGGCACTTATTTCTCGCTCGCTGAAGAAGAGGCGGAAACTGCCGCCGACTTTGGCTCTCCGTGCGGTTGTCAGCCCGAGTGCGGCAGCTGCAAGCCGATGTTCGATTGTTGCGACTGCTACAACGGCCGTCAGCGGCTGCTGGGCCTGTTTCTGCCCAGCGACCATTGCTTCGATCGCTTCATCAGCCCGATCTCAAATCCGTTCTTTTTCGAAGACCCGCGCTCACTGACCGAGGTCCGCGGCACGTTCTTGGATAATAGTTTGCCGAGCCAGGTAGACGGCGGCGACGCGCAGGTCTGGAATGGCCAGGTCCGCGGCCGCGTAACAGACCGCTGGAGCGTGATCGCGCAGCGGCTTGGCTACATGCAGGTTAACCAGGCCAGCGGCGGCGGCCCGCAAGGTTTCATGTCGGCGCCGATCGGTGCTAAGTACAATTTCTACCGCGACGTTGCCAACCAACGAGTGGCCTCGGTGGGCGCGACCTACTTCATTCCGTCCACCATGTCCAACTTTCCCCTGCCCAGCGACGGCGACTTTCATATTTTTCTTTCCGGCGGCGCTCAGATTTATGACCGCGGTCACTGGGTCAGCGGCACCGGTTTTCGCCTGCCGGCCAATAATAACTGGGGCACGCAGCTCTGGTATTGGTCGAACCAGTGGGACTACGAAGTCAAAGACGGCATCTACGGTCTGTTCGGTATCAACTGGTTCCACTGGATGCGGAGTGCCAATCTCAATAGCGGTTCTAACGTGACCGGGCTCGACCTGATTAATATTCCGGTCAGCGGCGTGGCGGGCAACAACGTCGTCAGCGCCGTGGTCGGCGCCAAGTGGAAGCCGAACCCGCACCTCGAGCTTGGTTCGGGTTTTGAGTTTCCGCTGACCGACCGGACCGACATCTTGCACAATCGCTTGTTCATCGACGCGATCATCCGCTACTAAGCGGTTCATGGTGTGCGGGCGGCACGCCACCGCGGTAGAATCGAGGGCTCGTTCCATCCCCTCGCTTCTACCGCGGAGGTTCCGATGAAAGACCGCCTCGTGACCGTGCTGATGTCGGTCGCCGCCACGTTCGGGTTAATGAAAGCTCAGCCCGAGCGGGTCAAGGAGCTGGACGTCGACCGCTTGATCGTCCGCCAGGAACTGATCGTGTCAGACACCGGTCAGCCTTGGGAGAAGGGTTACGAGGAACACCAGATTGCTCGCGGCATTTATGCCAAGAGTGTCACCGACTCAGCGGTCGGCGGCCTGTGGGTCCGCAGCCGGCTGATCAAGGCCGAGATCGACGACCCGTTTGACGATCGGTTCCATGCGCTGGAGCGAGACGGCTCGCTCCGCCGCGCGCCGGGGCATATCTCGTGGAATGTCTGGCTGGACGGCGCCTGGCGACAAATGGCGATCGTGCAAGGCGAAGGGGTCGAACTCTCCGAGGTGCCTCGCGCGCAGTGGAACGGCGGCACTCATCCCGGACGCATTCGCCTGCAGACCTTCAGACCGGGGCACGGCGAGCCATTGACCGACGCCCTGATCGGCCAGGGCATGATGTCGCTGGGGGGCGGCGGCTACGGCGGCGGAGGTCTGCCACCCGCCGGTGAAGTGCTGCAATTGTGGGGCGGCAAGCTCGAGCTTAAGCCACTGGCCGCTCCCGCCGCGCCGACCGTCGAAAGTGACGACGGTTCGGGCCCGCATCGCTACACGCTGGTCGCCATCGGCCCCCAGGGGTCGACCAGCGGCCCATCGGCAACGACGTCGGCCAAGGGCCTCGCCAAACTATCGTGGGATAGCGTCGCGGGGGCCGATGCCTACCAGGTCCTGCGCGACGGCCAGCCCGCGTCGGGACCGCTGCGCATCGAGGGGGCCCGCAAGCACTGGAGCGACGACGGCAAGCCACCTCGCTAATGGTGGGGTGCTTTTGCGAAAGATTGCCAAAATCCGTTTTGACCTCGCGGTCGGATTCTGTGTAGAACAGAGTCTGGAACACAGGCGCCAGCGCGGCGCTCGACGACTCATCCTTGGCGCCACGCCGCTTGGAGATAATCCGGGCGGCAACCAATTCGCAAGTGAGGCCCGCGAATCGGCTCGGTCGCCAGGTTGATCGCGCGAGATCGCCGCGGTCCTCACCGCAATCGTTCCGACGGCAACAGCGCGACACCTCGTGCACAGTTGCGGCCGGCCGCGCGGCGGAGGTCCGGGGGCAAACCGTGGCGCCCCGACGGAAGAGACATTTCATGCGGACCCTTGCCAAGCGCCGCGCGCTGCGCATCGAGGCGCTCGACAGTCGTTGTATGCTGGCCGTGACCTACGGCGTCATCGGCAGTGTTGGCCCCCAACCTGGCGTTGCCAAGCCGGCCGGAGCTATCGAATTTACCCCCAGCCAGGCGGCTGATACGATCGAATCGATCGTGGCTTCGCGGCCGGGCGCGACGTTTTATTTTCGCGCCGGCTCCTATACTGACGTCGCCATTCGACCGCTGACCGGTCAGACGTTCGTCGGCGAGTTCGGCACGATTCTCACCAGCGCCCGCGAGTCGTCGGCGTTCATCTCGTCGGCCGCGAACGTGACGATCTCGAACATCACGGTGGCGGGCTACGTGCCGGCGTCGCCCAACTCGGCCATTCACGCCAGCCTGGCCACGGGTTGGACCGTCGATCACGTGGAAGTTTACGGCTCGTCCGTTCGGGGCGTCACGCTGTTCGACGGCGGCAAGCTGACCAATTCCTACATTCACGACAACGAAGTGCTGGGGGTCAAAGTCGACGGCCTGGCCGGCTACTCGGGCCGGCCCGAATATCACACCGCCAACGGGGTGCCGACGCTGGTGCAAAACAACGTCATCTCGCACAACAACCCCAACAACAAGGGCGACGTCGGCTGGGAGGCCGGCGGGCTGAAGGTCTGGGAGGCCAACAATGTCAGCGTGCTCAATAACAATACCTCCGGCAACGTCGGCCACGGAATCTGGTTTGATACGGTCCGCGCCGGCGGAGTCGTCCGCTTCAACCTCAGTCAGAACAACTCGGGAAGCGGCATCTACAACGAATTGGCCAACGGCACGCTCATCTCCTCCAACAAGTTGATGAACAATGCAATCGGCAGCGCCAACGCAACCTGGCCGGGCGCGGGTGGAATCGTCGTGGACAACTCGACAGACGTCACCGTCGCCAGCAACGTGCTGCTGCGCAACGGCAACAGCATCATCACGGCCAGTACCACTCGCACCCAAGATGGCGTCGTGTGGAAGCTGAATAACGTGCTGATCGCCAACAATTCGATCAACATGTCGCTCGGGCGCACGGGCAGCGTCTGGGAATCGCCCTCGGGCGGGACCAGCGCCAACGCCCTCTGGGTCGGCAACCGCTACACCGTGAGCGGCACGGCCGGCTGGGTCTGGAACAACTGGCAGGCCCCCAAGATCAACTGGCAGAAATGGCAGGCCGCTGGCAACGATAAAACCGGCTCCATGCGGACCGGATGATTCAGAAGCCAGCAGTGAAAAGTGCGAGCCTGAAGTGGGTGTCGGGTTGGCATTTCCACTGGCGCCGGCCGACTGAGCGCCCGAGTGATTCTTGCGGCGGACCGTCCGACCTGTGAACAGGTCAAGTGTCGGTGCGCCAGGCCGCCTTGTGGCTGCGACCCAGGGTCATGATCCGTTGCAGCAAGGCCTGGTAACTGATGCCCACGGCCTCGGCAGATTCGGCGAAGTCCTCGCCGTCGGTCAGGTTCGGGTTGGGGTTCGCCTCAAGCACATAGGGGCGCCCGTCCTTGCTCAACCGCAAGTCAATGCGCGCGTAGCCGGTGAGGAACAGCGCCCGGTACGTTCTGACGCACTGCTTGACGATTGCCGCGGCGGCCTCGGGCGAGAGGTCCTTGGCGGCCTTCGTTTCGACGCCCAGCTTCTTTTGATATTCCTCGTCCCACTTCACCTTGGCCGTGGCGATCAGCGGCACGTTGTCGCCGGCCTTGGTGAATTGCAGTTCCCAGATCGGAAACGTCTGCAATCGCTGATTGCCCAGGATGGCGACATACAGCTCCCGGCCTTCGATGTACTCCTCGACCAGCGCGTCGGACTTGACGTGGTGATGCATGAATTCGACGCGGTCTTTGAGCTTCTCTTCGTTGGTCACGATCGAGGCCTGCGCAATGCCCAGCGACGCTTCCTCGCTCACGCTCTTGACCACCAGGGGATAGGTCAACCGTCGGATGGATTGCACCTTCCGCTTCATCGGGCAGACGGCAAACTTCGGCGTCAAGATGCGATGATACGCCAGGATCTGCTTGCACAACGCCTTGTCGTGCGCCAACAGCAGTCCGCGCGGATTGCAGCCCGAGTAGGGTTGCCGCAACAGCTCCAGGTAGCTAACGACGTGCTGATCGTAGACGGCGACGCCGTGAAACTCTTCGAGCAGGTTAAACGCGATATGCGGTTTCCACTGGTCGACCTCCTTGCGAATCTTGCCCAGGTCGTCGGAGACGCCCAGCACCTGGACGTCGTGACCCATCTTTTTCAGATTGGAGACGACGTCGTACTCGGTTCTCCATTCCAAGATCTGCTTGTCGGTGTAACCTTCCAGGGAATCGGGCGGCACGAGATCCGAGTCCACCAGCACGAGGACCCGCATCTTCTTGATTTCAGGTTGCTTGGCTTTCGCCTTGCTCACAGAGCCACCCGATGATGTCCGCCGTGGACGTAATTCATGGTTTGAACCGTCACCAGCACCAGCGCGTCGCGTTGAGTTTGTTCGACGGGGTGGTTCAGCCGCAAGTTCAATTCCCGGCAGCGAAAGATCATTTCTTCCAGCACCTGGTCGATCAGATACTGGTACTCGCCCGTCCAATGGGCGACCGTCTTGCGTAAATCGCCACGGTGTCGCCGCAAAAACGCGGCCGCGGAGGGTTGCTTGGCAAATTCCGGCGCGTCGGAAAATAATCGCCGCAAATGTTGATCATATAAGTTGGGCAAGTTGATTCCGTAGAGCTTCCGTTTCTTGGCATAGTGCTCACCCAGGGTCGTACGCAGCGTGCGGATTGGCTCGATGTGTTCGCGCGAAGTCACCAGCGGCTTGGCGTCGGCGATTTCCTGCATCAGCTCGGCGACGTACTCCAGCTTCTTGATCACGGGCCACTCTTCGTAGTTGGCCCGCCAGTTCGAACGCGGCTTTAGCCAGACGGCAAACGTCTCGGCAAAGTCCTCGGCCGGGTGCGCTTGCGCATAGTAGGGCTCCAGGTGCAGCACGTAGTTCTTGCTGTACGGCTTGGGGCGATAGGCCTCGGGATAGGGCGCCGTGTATTTGCCGAAGGTTTTTCGATAACGCTCGCGACGGTGCAGGCGATAGGCCGTGTCAAAGGCATGACCCGCTTCGTGCCGCAAGATCTGCAGGCACCAGCCCTCGGTGCCTCCCTCCACTTCCAACATTTGCTTGCGCTCCAGCGCCGCCAGCCGCGGGTGTGCCAGGTAGAAGGGGAGGGCGATGCCCGGCACGCCGTCGGGCGAGAACCATTCGTCAGACAGCCAGCAGTGCGGTCGAAACCGCAGGCCGCGATATTCCAGGTCTTCGTACAACCGCTCGATCCGTTCCTCCAGGACCGTGCCCTCGATGGTCAGACCAAGGTCGCAGATCCGCCAAGAGAGCAACTCTTCGTCGGACAAGCCGGCCCAGGGTGAAACTCGACTGCGGCGATGACGAACGGTTTTACCTCCGCGGGCATACTTGCGACGACGTGGCTTCATGGCGTGTCCGACAACGGTGGGAAGACAAACTTTACCGGCTGCCGAATCCCGGCTGTTAGAACCGGGCCGCGCGACCCCGGAACTGGAGCGGCAATGGGCAGCGGCCAGGGGTTCCCAAAATGGGTCGTTCAAGTCTACTATCCCCCGCGACAAATGTCGTCGGCCCGCCTTCAGATCGGCCGAATGCGGGGCAGCAGAGGATGCTTGCGGCGGACCCGTTGGCCCGGTTGAAAAGCCCACGAATCGCCGACCATTTCGGCGGGATTCTCTCGAATTTGACGGATCACAACCGGTCGACCGCTCGCTGGCCAGGAGGGAATTCGCAGAGAAAACGGCTGGATTGACCGGCAGGACCTGGATCGTGACTCGCCCGCGTTCGGGCGGTTGGTCCGAGGCAATTCGCTCACCTCGTTGGGAGTGTCTCGCAACGGCGGCTGCCTGCGGCGATTAATCCCGGAACGCAAGTTACGAGGAGTAATCCTCGTGGGACCGGGCCGAGGCGACCGGCTTTCGGTGATGCGGAACGGCCAGCTCGCTTCGTTCCGGCACCTGCTCGGTCGGGGGCGATTCCGGATTAGAGGCATCGTGCATCGCACCGTTCGGCGTGATCGGCGCGTCGGGCTCAGGATCTTCGTCGTGGTCAAGCACGTGTGCACTGCCGCCGCTCATCATCACGTAGACGTAGTACAGGCTGGGGACCAGGAACAACACGAGCACGGTCGAGGCCAGCAAGCCGAAGGCCAGGCTCGTGGCCATGGGGATCACGATCTGCGCTTGAAAGGAGCGTTCCACCAGAATCGGCAGGAGCCCGGCAATCGTCGTCACGCTCGTGAGAAACACGGGACGCAAGCGGCCGGTGCAGGCCTCAACCAGGGCTTCCTTAATGGGCAATCCATCTCGAAAGCGCAGATTGATAAAGTCGATCAACACAATGGCATCGTTGACGACCACCCCGGTCAGTGCCACGATGCCGAACAGGCTGAACATCGTGATCTCGAGGCCCTGGACGAAGTGTCCCCAGATTGCGCCGATCACGCCGAAGGGGATGATGGCCATGATCATCAACGGCTGCAGATACGAGCGAAACTCGACCGTCAATAGCACGTACATTGCAACCAGGGCGACGAGCAGCCCGAGCATCAGGCTTTCCATCGATTCCATCGTGCTTTCCTGCTGGCCGCGCCACAGCACGCTCACACCGGGATACTTTTTCATCAGCCCGGGCATGAACTCGGCCCGCAGGTCGCCGACGATCTCGAAGGCATTGCCGGCCAACTCATCGACGTCGGCCATGATCGAAATCGAGCGCAACTGTTCGATACGATTGATCTCGGAGAAACCGCGTTCCACTTTGACGTCGGCCAGCTCGGTAATCGGACGTTCGATCCCGTCGATCGTGCGGATGCGGATTTCCTCGAAGTCGGCCAGCGCGCGACGATCTTCACGCGGATACCTGACCATTAACTTGACTTCATGTCGTCCGCGCTGCAGACGCATGACTTCCTCGCCGTAATACGAGGCGCGGACGGTTTCGGCCAGATCGGCCAGGGGTATTCCCATGGCCATGGCACTTGGTTTGACGCGGAGCTGAAACTCCCACTTGCCGGGCCGCGAGTCGTCGGCCACGTCAAACACGCCGCCATACTCGCCCAGCTTGTGCTTGGTCTCTTCGACGGCGGCCTCGAGCGCGGCCATGTTTTCGGCCCGGGCCAGTAGTTTGAACTCGATGGGACGCCCGCCCGGACCAAACTCGGGCGTTCCAAAGGTAACGGTCTCGGCTCCCGGAAAATCGCCGGACAACTTGCGCCATTCGGCGATCACCTGGTCGCTCCGTACCGTCCGTTCGCTGCTATCGCACAGTTCCACGTCGACGCCGCCGACATTGCTGCCACTGGTTCGCGTATCAGGTCCCAACGCCCCCGGCGAGCTCACCTGGCCGACGTTCTTGTGCACCACGCGGACCACTGGCTGACCGTCAGTAGAAGCATGCCGCTTGCCAATTTCTAGAATCGCATTCTCGATCTGGTCGGTCGCGGCGTCGGCAATCGACGCGGGAGTGCCGTCAGGAAAGACAATGCGAGACGTGAGTTGCTTGCTGTCGACTTCGGGAAAGACGTTGAATGGCGTGCGGCCCGAAGCGACCAGGCCAAACGATAGCAGGAGTAGCGCGATCGCCAGGGAAATCGTGACAGCGGTGTGATCGATCGACCAGCTCAGCGCCGGACGATATAGGTGGTTGATGAACGACTGGAGTCCGTGCGAGGCCCATTTGTTGAGCCAGACCAATAGATCGCCCAGTCGCTTGACGGGATACGTGAGCTGCGTCCAGAAGAAGGCGAACGCCACCAGCGCGTTGCCCAGGGTTTGGCCCAGCACGGGCGTCATGGCCGCGCGCCAGCGGCGCGTCTTCTCGCCAAACGTTTCGGTCGTGGGGGGATGGGCCAAGTGGCAAGGAAGGATGAAAATGGCTTCAGCCAATGAGATCAGCAGTGCAGCGATCACCGCGGCGGGCATGACGGCCAGGAACTTGCCCATCACGCCGGCCACGTACAGCAGTGGCACAAACGCGATCACGGTCGTCACGACTGATGCCGCCACGCTGGGGAGCACCTCGTTGGCGCCGTCGATGGCCGCTTTCGTGAAATTCTTTCCAAGCTGGCGATGTTGGTAGATGTTTTCGCCGATCACGATGGCGTCGTCGACGAGTATGCCGAGGACCATCAGGAAAGCGAAGCTCGTGAGCATGTTCAGCGTGTGCCCCATGGCGAACAGCACGCCGCACGTTCCCAGGATTGCCACCGGAATTCCCAAGGCGACCCAAAAGGCCAATCGCAGATCCAGGAACAAGGCCAGCAACACAAATACCAGCACGAGCCCCTGCAGGCCGTTGTCGCGAAGCATGTCGAGGCGGTCGGCAACTTCGATCGATTGATCACCCCAGACGATCATGCGATAGCCGGGAGGCAACTGCTTGCCAGAAACATACTGCTTCACGTCGTCGACCATGGCCAACAGGTCTTCGCTCGTCGTGCGCTCAACGGAGATGGCAAGGCCCGGTTCGCCGTTGATGCGGCTGATGGCCGTGATTGTGTCGTCGAATTCATCGCGGACGTTTCCCAGGTCGCCGACGGTCAACACCACGCCGCCCGGAACAGTGACCAGCGGGATATCGCGAAGATCCTCGCCAATCGTGCGCTTATTCTTGCCGCGAAGCAGGACTTCCTCGGAATCGGTCCGCATCGTGCCGCCGGGTATCTCGACGTTCTCGCGGCGCACGATATCGGCCACTTGCTTGAGCGTCAGCCGATACTTCCGCAGCGTCTCCTCGGGAATCTCCACGTCGATCTGGTATTCGCGGGCGCCGATGATGTTGGCCTGCGATACGGCTGGCTGCTGCAGCAGGTCGTCGCGGACGCTCTCGGCGATCTCGCGCAATTGCAGTTCGGCCGCGGAATCTGTGCTTTCGGGCCCGATGATACCGACCTTGATCACGGGTTGGCGGAGCGTGATCTGCTTGACTTGGCGCTGCTCTGCCAGAATGGGGAAGCTGGGAATGCGATCCACCTCGGAACGCACTTCGTTGAGCACCTTCTGCACATTCTTGACGTCGGCTTCGAGCTCGAGCACGACAAAGCCGGACCCTTCCTGGGCGATCGACGTTTGGTACTTGATGCCCTCGATCGGCCGGACGGCCTCTTCAATCTTCTGGCAGATGCCCTCCTCGACCTCGTCGGGACTGGCGCCCGGATAAGGGACCGTGACCAGGATGATTTCCAGATCGAACTCGGGAAACACCTCACGTCGCAACTTGAACAGGCAGATGGCGCCGACAAGCATCAACGAGACCATCAAGGTGTTCATGGCGGGCGTGTTGCGCACGGCCCACTGCACGAGTGCTCTCATGGGGCGACGTGCTCCCGCACCGCCATGCCCTCGGTGGCCAAGGTAAGGGGCGAACTGACCAGCTTCATGCCAGGCTGCAGGCCCGAGGCGTCGGAATAGACGAGCACCAGGTCGTCGGTCGAATCTGCCACTCGAATCTTGCGAATGGACAGTTTGCCGTCGACGACTTGCCAAACGGTATTTCCGGGATGCACGGCCCGTTGTGGAACTTCTAGCAGCGCGGTTCCTGGTTTCGCGTGCACGCTGACAGTGACGAACATCCCCCGCACGAGCGCGGGCGGCCCCACGACATTGGACGTGCCTTCACCGGACTTCAAAATCTGCACGTCGCGCGGGTTGGCGACCAGCACCCGGCAGGGAACCGTCCGCGTGCGTTCGTCGACTCCGATTCCATCGAACCGTGAGAGCACGCCCTGCCATTGATAGCGGCGGCCACCCAGTTCGTATTGCACGGTGACGGGGGCGTGTGGGATCTGATAGTCGCGCGTGGGACTGCCGGACGGCGCGGGATGGTCGGCGGCATGTCCTTGCGACCACAGCCAGTACAACTCTTCCATGCGCAGATTGCACTTAACTTCGACCGCCGCGGTATCTTCGAGCTTGACCAGCGAGGTCCCCTTCTGCACGTAGGAGTCCTCTTCCACCATCTCGCGAATGATCACGCCGTCGATCGGGGCCGAGACACGGGTGCGCTTCAAGTCGAGTTGGGCTTTTTCGAACTGCGATTGACACAGGCTCCGCGCACTTTCCAGGCGGCTGCGACGCGTGGTGAGCAGTTGCAACTGGTTGGAAAGCGTCATGGCAGCATTGACGGCCGTCAGCTCCTCACGCTTCGATTTGTCGAGATCGGAATCGGTAATCACCTTCCTGCCCGCCAGTGATTGTTGCCGATCCAACTCGCGCCGCTGCAAAGCCAGTTGGTCCTTCGCAAGCTTCAGCAACGCCTGCGTATTGGCGCTTTCGACGTCGAGCTCCTTGAGCGAGTTCGACGCCTGCGACATTTCACGCTCCAGACGATCGACTTCGTGCTGGTAGTCCCGCGGGTCGATTTCGATCAATGGAGTGCCGCGGGTCACATAAGTGCCGGGACGGCAGAGTTCGGATTTTTTGGCGATCCGGCCGGCCACCTCGGCGGACAGGTCGATCTCGCGGAATGGGACGACCACGCCATCGATGGCAATATCGAGTCCACCTTCGTGGGGTGCCACGACGATGGTTTCTACCATTGGCGCCAAAGTCTGCTCGGCTACCCGTTCGGGCGCGCGCTTGAGACCGGCCAGACCGAAGTAGGCGGCGACGCCCCCAATCAGAATCGCGATGGGAGCCGTCACACGGAGGAGGTCCACCGCCCACGAGCCGGCACTCTTGCGGGCGGATTCGCGGCTCGGTGGGGCGGCTGCGTCTTGCTTCATCGGCTCGAACTCTGAGTTAACGGAGCTTGTTCGCCTGGGTGGACGCAATCTTGGCGGCGCGGGTTCGCATCTGCCACGAAGGCAAGGCAAACGCCCCGCGACTGACTCCCCGTACCACGATGCCTCACACGTCAGGCGTGTGTGCCATGTTGCGCCGCTTGGAGATTGTGCGGCTCGGCGAAAGTAGTTGGCTGCGGCTGGTTCCCGCCCAAGGGGGGGTGATGGGCCGCGTTACGGACGGCCACCAAGGCGGGTTGATCGAACTGCTTTACAGTAATCCTCCCCAAGAGACGGGTCAATAACATCCTTTCTGGTTGCGCAAAATCAACGTGCCCGACACTTCCCACCTGGGTTGTGCCCTGAACCGATCGAGTTTCAGAGCGGTCGCCGTTTTAGCAACGCCCCTCCCCCCTGCCGGCGTCCAGCCCGTGGCAAATGTTTTAATGTTTTGCGGTTTTCACGGCCCTCGTTCACGGCCGACGGTTTTTGGGCCGGAGAAACGTGACCGCTCGGGTCTTTTGCGGTGCCGGACGGCGGGCGGGCGCAGACTCTCCCGCTTGGATTGCTGCATTTCTGGCCACCGGGAGCTTGGCGCCAATCGTGACAAGCTTCGGGCGCAGCGTCGTCAACGAAATACGCCTGGGCAGATTCGAACCGCCGACCTACGGTTTAGGAAACCGTTGCTCTATCCCCTGAGCTACAGGCGCGTGGGTGCGTGGCACTGAAGCCATTATGATCGAGCGCAGGGCAGGTGGGAAAGCCCGGGCGGGGATGCGGGAAAGGGCGCGCAAAGGAACGCACGGGGCGCGACGCACCTTCCCAGTTCGGGAAATGTCGCAGGGCCGTGACTGCTGACGAGTCTTACGGCCAGTGCCGTATTGACTCGCGTCCCCTTTATTTCTCCTTACTTCTCCGCTACTTGCACCCTGGTTGCTCAAAGTCATTGCATCAGCATTGACGTGCTGTTTTTCAGTTGATGCAATGGGAAAAGTTTGAAGTTCGCTGCGGTTATGCGGGCTGCTTGAAGCCTCATCGCAGCCCGCTACAATAACTAACTCCCCATCGTAGGGGCTTCGTCCCCATAGTAATAAGTGGGCCAGAAAACGGTTGCCAAGGCGGCAAAAGTCACTATGCGCGAGGGCGGCCCGACAACTACGAAGGATAGTGTAATGGCAAAGAAGGACGTAATGCTTTTGCATAGTTTCATCGACATTGAAACTTGGAATAAAGCAGGCTGGTTCGCTGCCGCTTGGGCAAAGTCTCCCGATGGCGGACTGCCGCTAATGGGATGCGCCTTCAAGGATGCGAAGGCTGGCTGGAAAATCTTTGAAGACCTGCAAGGACGACTAGGAAACGAAGACACCAATGAGTTACTTCGGATCGCCGTAATTGAGGGCGACATTCCGGGTAAAGACAACCCAGGATACAGCGTTCATATTGGCTCGCATTACGAGCATGTGATGGCGAGGGCCAAGGCAGATGGAACTGCAACCGGCGACAAGCTCATTATGAGCGCGACGCGATACCATCGCATGAACCCGCAACCGAGCGGTCCAAACTTTCTTCATATGTTCAAGGATGAATACGCGCAGCACAAGCAATACTTGTTTCTCCCATTCTTGCCCAAAGATTCGAGTTCGATGGGAGTGCAGCCGGTGTTTAACCTCGCAATTAAAAAAACGGAACTTTATTTCCGACGTGTCGAAGACATCGACGCAGGCGATATTGATTCGCCAGTGCTGCACTAGCGCACCCTGTGCTTTCCCACTAAGGATGGTCCAATGCCGCTCAAGACGCAACTTCTGACCGAGTTGGATACGGTAATCGCGGATGGAAATCGCCTGGAAGCGTCAATGCGCATGGAAAGCATGGGCACTTACGAATCGAGCATCCCCGAGCCTGAATTTCGATCCTTTGTGACCACGGCACTTGCGACCATTGATCGCATCACCGGCAGCGAGAGTGCCTATTCTAAGACGCTCAATCTCGAACAACTTAGCGGGGCGCTTTCCGTGCCGGGCTATGCGCGTGTGACTATGCCGTCAATCATTGGAGCCTTGACGGCACTCCGTGGCGCGGTGGATCGTGATTTGCTCGTTACCCTTGAAGATCAATTGCGGGCGAGCATTCACGATGATTTTTTACAGCAAGCCAAGGCGTTGCTTGATGCAAGCTACTACGTCGCTGCGATGGTCGTAGTCGGCGGGGTGCTTGAAGATCACCTGCGAAAGCTGTGCGGCAATCGGAAGCTAACTTGGACGGGCGACGGCAGCCTGTCGAGGTACAACGATCTATTGAAAGGCAAGGCTTATCAACAGGCCGACTGGCGACGAATCCAGTCAATCGGTGACGTGCGAAATCATGCTGCCCACGGCGAGTACGCAAAGGTGAAAGTGGACGACGTGAAAGACGCGCTAACATACACCGCACGTCTGCTTTCAGATCATCCCGCTTAGCGCCGGAAAAGGCCCCTTGACAAAGTTGGTGCCGGACCGCTCATATGTGTAGACGGCAGTACCGGATCCTTCAAGCGGATTTGACTATGAGCAACCAGCAAGGCGGCTCGCAGGGCGGGCAATCCACCAACACACGGGCCCGACTACGACGGTTCAAGAGCACTGTGAGGAACGGCCGCGCGGCCGCAAGAAGTAAATGACAGCGCCCGACCCCAATTCCGCCAACACTGGCCCCGTTGCCGGACCAACCGCCAGTACTGGCGGGCAGCCCGCAGCGCCCGCAGCTACGCCGCCCGCTGTCGATCAACCTCGAATTGCGATGAAGCCGACCGAATCAATCCAACTGAGCCACGACCATGTTGGCGAGGGTGGATTCACGATCAAGGGTGACGTTAACCCGAAAGGCGAATAATGGCAGACAAGCCTAGCAAGCCGACCCCGCCGCCGCAGAAGCCGGCGCCCACCGGGCCGAAGATTCAGCAGCGGCCCACGACCATCGTTCAAAACGACCGGCCAAAGAAATGACCGAATCTGAGAAGCCCGCCGCCCAGCAGGGCGGCAATTAGCCCGTGCCAGAGTCGTCGGCCGCGCCTCGGTCAACGTCAAAGTCCGCACCGCAACAGCGGCACAGCGCGCTACCGAAGCGATCCAGAACAGCGCCGACGAAATCGAGGCGCCGAAAACCCACTACTCAAAATAGTCCGAATACGGGCAGCACGAGCAGCGCCAGGCCGATACAAAACAGCGTGGTTGACCAACGAATTCGGTCAGCTTTCCAGTTGTTCAGGCAGGTTCGGCCTACGATTGCAAGGTGAAGCGATCCCGCGATCCAGAAATCGCTCGCATGACCCTTGCGAATGTCGTCAACCACATCATCAACGCTGGCTGATGTGGCCCCGCCCGTTGGATTGCACGCAATTGCAGCACAAATCAGCGAGAGAACGAACGCGCCTAGCGACGGCGCCAGAAACCTTGGATCGACTACCTTAAGGGTGTTCATCACCACGCCGAGCAAACCCGCGACAAGGCCAGCGTTGCGCATCAGGTTGTCGGCTTTCTTGTCTAGGGTCTCCGACGCTGACGATACTTGATCGTATCGCTTCCAAGCGTATTCGAGCCCCTTGTCGAAACCTTCAGTGTCGTCCGGTGCTGTTTGCTCGCTGAGCCATTTTTCGGCGGCCTTGAAGCCGCTCGATTCCTTATAGTCTGGCGGCGTCCAAAGACTGCGAATGTTCGGCATTGCAAATGAATCCGTTGCGACGATCCACATCCAAACGCATAGGGCCGCGATGATACCGAGCAGGATTAACTTGTCTGCGCCGCTCATTGACGCTCGATTGTACCCCGGATCTTCCCGCGGCACTAAATCTAGTGCCGCTTGCGCGTGCGATCTATCCCACGGCTAACGCAACGGATTCGCGGCACTAGATTGGCACTAAATTAGGATGAAAGCGGGTTATTTTGGGTCTTTTTTGCACACTCGCCCGACGCTCTGAATCGCGCTCAAACACTATAAAACAAGGTGTTTCGGCGTGCTGCCAAATGTCACCCCCTGAGCTACAGGCGCGTAGGTGCAGGTCAGCGCCACTATTATGATCGAGCGGCGGCCTGATCGGAAAGGCCGGCGGCGCGGCTCCGGCAATTGCTGCCGCAATTGCTAGAATATCGCCGGCTCTTATTGCGGAGACGGGTATGGATATCAGGTTTAAGCGGGCATATGAACGGGCTCAAGCCAGTGATGGTTACCGGGTCTTGGTCGACCGACTCTGGTCGCGCGGGGTGTCGAAGGAAAAAGCCCGGATCAAGCTCTGGCTGAAGCAGATCGCGCCAAGCACGGAGCTGCGGAAGTGGTTTGCGCACGACCCCAAGAAATGGGTGACGTTTCCCCGGCGCTACTTCAAGGAGCCGAAAGAGCGGCCCGAGGTTGTCGATCAACTCCTCGAACACGTCCGCGTGGGTCGAGCAACCCTGGTCTACGGTGCCAAGGACGACGACCACAACGACGCGGTCGCGTTCAAGGAGTACTTGGAGTCGCAAGAGGCGTAGTGTTGGAATCGAAAGGTGCCGCCGGTTAAGCCGCCAGCGAATGGATAACCAAGTAAGGGCTCCCGCGTTTTTCCTGAAGCCCGCAGCCTGTGGCCTCGTCGTTGCCATAATGCCTAACGCCTATCGCCTAAAGCCTGCCCCCTCACACCTCTTCGCTGCGCTCACCCATCAGGTCCAGCGCCGAGACCAGCATCACGCGCACTCGGGCGGCCTGGCCGGCGCGGCGAGCTCGCTGCGTGGGCGACCAGTGATTGCGGATCTCTTCGCACAGCCGCTCGATCCGGGCGGGCGACGGCAGCATCAGCTCTTCACGCACTTGACGCTTCTTGGCAGCAGTGGCGATGCGGATCATAGTCAAGCCTCCTCGCTCGTGGGTCTCGATGGTGTTTTCCGGCCGCTTAGCGCCGACGTAGCGGAGATGGCGGCCGCTGATTGTGCCCTGGGGCGACTCTTGCGGGGCCGCCCAGGACAACGACGGGCTGCCAAATGCAATAACCGTGCCAGTTGTGCCACTGGCGGGAATTCGTGTCCTAAAAGGAACACTGAATGGAGCCCGGTTGCCGAGAGCGCCGGGTCGCTGGTTGGCGGCTGACCAACCTGGAGAGAAACCGGCCAATGGAGTGCCAGATGTCGCGGTCGCGGTCCTAGGTCGTCACGCTCGGCCGCCGGGAAGCGACCAGCGACCACTGGGCATTGAGCCGCTGCAGGGTGTCCTGCACCGTGTGCTCGATGTCGTCGGCGCCCGCCTGACGCAACAGGCCATCGATCGAGGGGCCATCGGCCTTGGCGCCCCAGCGACCGACCACGATCTTCAGGTCGTCGTGGCAGCCCCGCAGCCGCTTGCAGAGGTAGCGAATCTGAGCCAGGCCGCCGGGGGCCAGCGAGGCGATGCAAACCAACGGCACCTGCTGACTGGCGACTGAGTCGATTACCTCGCCGGTCAGCACGTCGACGCCGACCACGCGCAAGTCCCAGCGGCGCGGGTCAAGCTGCTGCCGCAGCATGGCCAGGGCCAGCTCGTCAATTTCGCCGTGGGCCGGGCAGGCCAACAACCGCACCGGTTCCACGCCTTCCAGCGGTTCGGTCGGCGGGGGCGTGCGCTCGCCCAGCTCGTCGATGATCTCGCGCAGGTGCTTCAGGATGTACTGCTCGTCCTGCTCGTCCAGCTCGCCGCGCTCCAGATCGTGTTTGAACAGCGACACTGCGGGCACCAGCAGCGAATCATACAGCTCGACCGGCGGCAAGTGCTGGGCCTGGGTCAGGGCCACTTCGTGAGCCTCGTCGGCGTCGCGAGCCAGCAGCCGCTGATACAACGTTTGAAATGGCTTGAGCGCCGGCTCGTCGCCGAGCAGGATGTCAATGAACTCGAGCTGCGGCACGTACTTGCCCAACACGACCAGGCAGACGGTCAATGGGCTGGAAAGCACCAGGCCGACCGGACCCCAAAGAAAGGCCCAGAACGCGGCGGACGCCAACAGCGCCACGGTCGACACGCCCATGCTGCGCCCGTAGAGGAGCGGTTCGATCACGTTGTTGCTCACCAGCTCGATGAGCACGATCCAGCCGATGACGAACATGGGCTGCATGAACCCCTCGGACATGACAAAGCTAAGCAAAATCGGCGGGGTCGCGGCGATCCAGGCGCCCAGATAAGGAATGTAGCGGAGCAGGGCGGCCAACAGACCCCACAGCAGAGCGTACTCCACGCCCAGGACCAAAAGGCCCGCGGCCAGCGCGAGGCCGTAGCTGCCATTGACCACGACCTGCATCAGCAGGAACCGGCTGATGCGTTGCACTGCGTCGTCCAAAGCCCGGGTGGTCGCAGTCAGGCGGCCATTGCCAATCAAGCGGATCAACCGGTCGCGCAGGTCCTCGCGACTCAAGAGCATGAACACGGTGAGCACGATCGCCAGGGCAAAGGTGGCCAGCGAGTCGCCAACGGTGCCCATGGCTGAGGAGAGCTGCGCCAGCCAGGAATTGGAGACCTGCTGGACGAGAATCCGCGGTCGCTGCGGGGAGGGAGAGAGAGCATCGATCACCGCGTTGGCGTCGCTCGAGGACTCGGCGGCACCTTTGCCGGTCGGTTTGCCGGTCGCAGGACTGATGGCCTCGGCCCCCGCGGGGGCGTCGGGCGAATGCGTCGCGCCGGACATGCCGAGCTCGCCGGCCACTTCGGTGATCAGCTTGCCAACCTTGCCATTGGAACCGCCGCCGGCCCACTCCTTGATCCCGCGGACCTTGTTCTTGATGGACTCGCTATAAGCTGGCAGCTCGACCGCCAGGTTGACAAACTGCCGGGTCATCAGCCAGCCGAGCCCAAACAACACGGAACTGGTCAGCGCGACCACCAGGATCACCGCCGGCACGCGCGATATCCCCAGGCGATGCAGGGCCGTCACGCACGGTGTCAGCACCATCGTAAACAGCATCGCCAAGGCCAGCGGGATAAACACCGCTTGTGCCCAGTACATGGCGCCGATGATCGCGATCGCGATCCACAACCGGCACATCACGACGATTGAACGCTGCCACTGCTGCGTGGGCATTTGTGTTTCCTTGAGACCTCAAATAGCCAACGAGCCAGGGCTCGCGCGGGTCGCCGGGGCGCACCAAGAAGGCATCTCGATGTCGCCCCACCGCGCCATGCGCAGATTGCCAGGGCGCTGCGCAGATTACCAGGGCTTGAGTTTCCAGCCCAGCACAAAGCCAACACCAAGGCAGGCCAGCGCGGCATAGCCGGGGTTCTGTCGGGCGTAGTCGGTCAAGTAGTCGACCATGTCATTGGTGATTTCCTTGGCCTGTTCCATCTGCTGCTCCACGGCATCTTCCGCGGCCCGCTTGGCCGAGTTTCGGCTGGTCTTGGTAGTAGCCATTATCGCTCCACTCCTTTCCTGGCGAGCGGTGCGCTCGCCGTCAATGAATCAGAAAACATTCTCAGTCCACAGAATCACAAAATCAATCGACCTCGCCTGGCCGACGTCCCGGCACTCTGGTCAGGGCCTGACGCAGTGCTGCGAGGTTGGTTTCCAGCTCCCGCTTGGTCGACTCCCAGGCGGACTTTTGCCGCGACAACTGGCGAAGTCCGTAGGCGCCCAGGACGCCGGCGATGACCATTGCGACCAGCGCCGCCACGAGCAATCCGCCTGCGACGCTGAGCGAGGTTGTTTCGGACGCGAGCAGACCGAAGCCCGCGATCGCAACCGGCAGCGCGGCGGTCGAGACCGCCATCGCCGCGCCGCCGCAGATGGCCGCCGTGATCACGGCCCGCCGCGCGGAGCGCAGATCGGCCATCATCAGTCGGATCTGCAAGTCGACGATGTGAAATATATTGCGGGCCATGCCGCCCAGGTGGGCACGCAGGTCGGGCCCAGGTTCTTCTAGCGTCGTTTGGTAATCCATCCGAGTACTGCTCCGGCCGTCAAGGCGGTAATAAGGCTTTGCTTGGGGTGGGCGGCAATCCAGCGGCCAATGCGCGCGACAAGCGGAACGTTCACCGCGGGCAGCGTTGTGGCCGGTTCTTGTGCAGTGGGCAAGTAATGCTCAATCTCAGGGCGGTCGTCAAATCGATTGCGGATCACGATCATCCTCCTCGGCCGGCAGCGGCCCCTCGTGAGTCGTCGAACGTGGAATCAGGTTCCATCTCTTGATGACGTTGCTTTCGGTTTTCCAACCAGGCCAAGGCAAGCTGACCGGCGATGCTGGCCGATTGGCGCAGCATCATTGTGGCCACGGTGGTGGCCAGGCTGGCCGCCATTACCCGCGCCTTCGGCGGTTCAATAGTCGAGGGAGCCGCTTGTTGGGCAGCCGCCTGGGCGGGCGACACGTCATTTGCCGCCGACTTGCGGCGACGGCGCGGCGCCAGCAAGAACCCCACAGCCGCCGCGCCTCCGACCGCCAGCCAAGGATGAGCGCGGAGGTGATGCCGCCAATCAACCAACGTCCGGGCATCTGACGCCACGGCCTGCGCATCGCGTGATAGCGACGCGCGGGCCGCAGCCAGTTGCCGACGGAGGTCGTCAGCATCTTTTCCGTTGTTCATGGGGTCCTCGCGCTACCAGCGCCCAGTTATCTCGCCGCCCAGCTATTTCGCTTCGATGGCAATCGTCAGCCTCGGTTCTCGATTAACCTCGCGGCATCAGGTTGCTGATGGCGTCGACGATCTGCCGGCCGAGCTGTTCGGTGGCGGCCCGGCCGCGCGAGGCAATGGTCGCGTCGCGCGGACGTTCGCCGCGGAGCAACAGCGCGATGCCAATGCCCGCCACGGCGCCCAAGCCAAAGGCCACGGCCATGCTCTGCGCGGGGCGCTCTTGAATCGTGCGTTCGGCTTCGGCGTATCCCTGGCGCAGAGCGTCGTAACCCTGGCGAGCTGTGTCGGTCGCGGCGTCCTGGACCTTGCCGGCGGTCTCGTGAACCCGCTCGTTCACCTTGGCAGCGGCATCCTGCACTTTGGACGCGGCGTCATGCACCTTGTCGCGGATGGCCGCGGCGGCGCCTGAGGTTTCCTCGGCGACTTCTCCCAGGAACTCTTCGATCACCTGGCGGGTTTCGCCCGTCTTGCGTTGGATTTGGCCGACCAACTGATCGACGTTGCCATTGAACGTGCGGAGGTCATCGTCGGACAGCTTACCCCACTTTTCCTTGATCTTGCCGCTGACCTCGTTCCATTTGCCGGCGAGTACTTGTTGATTGACCATGATCGCGTGCTCCTCCTGAAGTGAATGACTGCTGCGGTTGCCGCGGACGGCGACAGTGGACGTTTCTTAAGGGTAACGATTGCCGCTTGTGACGGTTATGAAAGGGTAGGATGCAATCGACGTGCCGCGCCGGCCCAACCACGAAAATCACCGAAAAAAGTGCCCTGCCGCACAATTTCCCCAGCTGTCACGAGCGGGAGCGACGCAATGGCTGAAATGGCCCTGGTCGCACCCCGCGCAGCGTGGCCCGCGGGCTGGCACCGGCCTAGATCGCCGGATTTTCCCAGTCGGACTGGGAACGCGGGGTTGGCTCAGATGGACTTGTGCTAGGGCGGCAATGAGTCGATGCGACGCGTCGCCAATTTTCGGTAAGTCCGCGGGATGACCAACCTGGTCGGGATGCAAGCAACGCCTGGGCGGCGTTGAGCGGGGCACGGCCGGGACAAAAATCGAGCCCCCGGAAGTTTCCGACCGACGGCGTTGTTCACTTGTTTTTTGCGAGGATCGGATACTCCCCGGCCATCGCCGCAACCGCTGCGTCGACCGCGGCGGCACGGTCGGCCGTCCGCCCGGCACGGCAAGTGCGTTAAGCACGGTTCGGTTGCTCAAACCAGGTCTTTTCAATACTTCGAGAGGAGCCGAACCATGAAACGCTTAGTACTGTTAGGAGTCGCGGCCGCCTTGTGTATGCCCCTGGCGGTTGGCTGCGACCGCAAGGCCGAGGTGAAACGCGAAACGACCGTGACCGGCCCTGGCGGTGAGACCACGACCACGACGACCCAGAAGGTGGAATCGTCAGGCCAAAATCCGCCCCCGGCCGAAGGGCAACGCGTTCCGCCGCAATGACGAGGGAGCAATTGGCATGGCGGCCGGAGTTGATCTGAATCAGGTTGAAAAGCTGCACTCACTTTGACCAGGGAGCTGCTATGTCCACGATTCTGTTGATCATCTTGATCCTGCTGTTGGTTGGCGCGATGCCCGCGTGGCCATACAGCCGGGGCTGGGGCTACGGTCCCAGCGGAGGACTGGGCTTGGTGTTGATCGTCCTGCTGCTGCTGGTCTTCATGGGAAGAGTCTGACAGCGACCGGCGAGGGTCTGCCGCCAGGCAAGTCTCTAGGCTTACGTGGCGACAGGCCAACCTTTGGCGGCGATACAAACAACCAATATCCGTATTAAGTGAGGAGGTGTGCGATGAATTGGGAACAGATCGAAGGCAATTGGAATCAGATGAAGGGCAAAGTGCGAGAAAAATGGGGCGAACTGACCGACGACGATGTGGCCGTTATCCGCGGTCAACGCGATCAATTGGTCGGCACCCTGCAGAAGCGCTACGGCGTAGCCAAGGAAGAAGCGGAGCGGCAAGTCGCCGCCTTCGAATCTGATAGCAAAGCCTGAGGCGCAGCGTAAGTCCGACCGCGCTCAAAAAACGCGTGAGAACCGCACGAATTCGTGCGAGCGCTCTGCGGGAGCGCGGCCGGACTGTTTCGCCTTACCCGCCGAGCTACAATGACAGCGTGTGCCTTACAAGGGTGATCGGCAACAGGATTTTTGCGCGGGCTCGGAGGTGACGCAGTGGAAAGGCCATATATCGGCAGAAACGGCGGACAGGATTCGCCACGCGCGCCCGCACTTGGCGCCTCAACGGCATCGCCAGCGGCGGCGCCCCGCAAGACGAACTTATCGCCAGTACCGTTTGACTACGCGATAAGCGTCGCCCGGCTGGGCGGCGACCCCGAGTTGTTTCTCGACATTGTCGAGATCTTCCTGGAAGACAACCCGTTGTCCTTGGAGCAAGCTGCCCAGGCGCTCGCCCAGGGAGACGCGGAAACATTGCAACGCGCCGCGCATACACTCAAGGGCATGAGCGCCAACTTCGCTGCGGCCGGGGCCGTGGCGGCTGCTTATGCAGTTGAGCTGCACGCCCGGGAAGGGCGGATGGCGAATGCCGCCGGTTGCTTCCCGCAACTTCAGAGCCAGGTCCAGCAACTGGACGCGGCACTGCGCGAGTTTCGCGATTCGCATCATTAGGGCCATGACGTCCTACCTCGGTGGAAGACCTGCGCTAGCCGGCCCACCGGCTGTAGCGGGACCTGCCGAGTCTGGTTCCCGCCCAACGGTGCCAATCCATCGGCCGACCATCGGCTCGCTCAGACGGCCGAGACGGGGTCCGGGTCATCGTTGTCGACCGTGATGACGTGGTCGATCGAGAGTCGTAGCGAGCGAATCTTGTTGCGCAAGCTGCCGCGGGTGATGCCGAGGATCTTGGCTGCCACCGATTGATTGCCACCCGTCTCCCGCAGCACCCGGGTCAGCAGATATCGCTCCATCATGGCCGTGGCCTCGGCGTGCAGGTTGCCGCCTCCCGACGTCAGTCGGTGCTCGATAAACGAGCTCAGGTCATGCCGGGGCATGTGATCGCCCAGGCCATCCTGAGCGGACGAATCCTCCAGCGTCGTGCAGCTTTCCTCGCCCATCTGCTGCGAGCAGCGGACCTCGGGCAGGCAATCCTTGGTGATGACGGTGCCGGTCGAATTGATCAGCGCCTGCTTGAGAACGCTTTCCAATTCGCGGACATTGCCCGGCCAATCGTAGTTCTCCAGCACACGCATCGCTTCGGGCTCGATCTGGGTCACACTCTTGCCCATCCGCGCGTTGTAGACGGTCAGGAAGTGATTGATCAGCAGATGCAGGTCCCCATCGCGTTGGCGCAGCGGCGGCAGGCAGATTAAGAACCCCTTCAACCGGTAGAGCAGGTCCTCGCGAAACTTGTCCTCGCGCACCAGGGCATCCAGGTCGCGATTCGTCGCGGCCACGATCCGCACGTCGGTGGTGATCGTCTGGTTGCCGCCTACCCGCTCGATCTTTTGTTCCTGCAAGAGACGCAGCATCTTGCTCTGCAACAACGGCGGCATGTCGCCGATCTCGTCGAGAAAGATCGTGCCGCCAGAGCACTGCTCGAACTTGCCGATGCGCCGCGAATCGGCGCCTGTGAACGACCCCTTCTCGTGGCCGAAAAACTCACTCTCCAACAGCGTCTCGGGAATCGCCGCGCAGTTGACAGCCAGAAACGGGCCGTCGGCGCGGGAGCTGTGTTGGTAGATGGCTCGGGCGACCAGCTCCTTGCCGGTGCCGCTATCGCCCTGGATCAGCACGGTGACGTCCTGCTGGGCCACACGGCCGATGGCCTTAAACACTCGCTGCATGGCCTCGCTCTGACCGAGCATGGCGTCGCCATTACTTGGCACGACCGCCGCGTCCTGGCTGACCGCCACCGGCACGCTCATCAGCCGCCGCATCTCCACAGCGCGGCCGACCAGGTCCAGCACCTTCTCCTTGTCGAGCGGTTTTTGCAGGTAGTCGTAGGCGCCGAGCTTCATCGACTCGATCGCCATCTCGCTGCTGCCGTGCCCCGTGATATAGATCACGGGCAACTTGGGATCGAGCTTGCGGACCGTTTCGTAGGCTTCCAGTCCTGAGAGCTCGGGCAGCATGATGTCTAACAGCAATACATCGGGCCGTTCCGTGCGAACCACTTCCAGGCCCTCTTGGGCATTGGCGGCGGTAATCAATTCGGTCTCGGTGCCTTCGAACCAGCGCGCAAGCATGCGGAGCACCGTGCGGTCGTCGTCGATGGCAAGTACCTTAGTCATTAACCTCACCCTGATTGGTTCTGTAGTGTCAAAGACACGTCTTGCATTATGCCCACTGCGGCGAATGCAAGCCACCCACGGCCCGGCGCCGCGATGGCCAGCTTTTAGGCGATACCCGCATATCACCCAACGCAGCTGCCCTGCATTGCAGGTCGGCTCTCGCACCCCAAATCGTTACTCAGCGCGAGCCATCCCACGGTCCTGCATTCATTCGGCAGGTCTCGAGCGCTCAGGGAATCGGCCGGCGCACGACGCCGCTGAACAGGCTCAGCACAAACAGCACCAGGAAGATGAAAAACAACACCTTCGCGGCCGTGTAAGCCGTGGCCCCAACAAATCCGAACCCCAAAGCAAACGCCACCAATGCGATCACCAGAAACATGACACTCCAGTACAACATGGCTCTATCTCCATTACTGCGAGATGGTGCGGAGTTTAAGTGGTCACCGTCCCTGGCTGGCAAGCGGGATCGTCCCTTGCTGCGGGCCCAACCAGACTCGTTCGCGTAAATGCCCCCCGCGACTGCTAGAGACCCTAAAGGCACATCGCGTGCCAATTATCCGATGCGTGGTCGTTGGACGACCAGTTCGGAGTTCTTCCATCGTGCTACCGGGTGGCCACTTACAGCGAATGTGGGAAACGCGGCGCGCGATGTTTTCTGACGTCGGGCCCCCCCTACACACGGGCGATGCTTGTCCGCGGCGATACCAGAGCTGGTCGATTGGAAGTCTCGCTGGTTGAAATACGAGCAAATGGTCGGTGTGTATGTGGGCAAAAACGGTGTAAACCGTCGCAGAAAGCATCCAAACTCCCGGATCTTCCCCAACTTGTGCCGGCATCAAAGTTGCTCTTAAACACACCGTGCGGCGAGGCAGTAGAGGCCTTACCGCTTTGAGTTCTTCGACGTTCCCGCCAACGGTTCTCGGCACGATGCCCCCCCCTGAACGTCCCGCGCGGCCCGACCGTCACGAGGCTGAGGCACGACTAGCATCAAATTGCGGATTGCGGGACGAAGGATTACAGAGGAAGGAACAGCGGAATGGCCGGTAGGCGTCGTACGCGCTGCGGCCTGCGACCGAGGATTTGCGGCACATACGTAGCGGCCACATACTTGGAAAAAGGCGGCGAAGGTTTCGATAGGCGGACCTTGTAGCGCGACGTGAAGCATTTGGGGCTAGCGAGCGGCATGGGCGGATCCCTAGACACGACGAACCCGCTGGGCGATATGATGGATTGGCCTGGCGGAATTTCACCGGCGGCGCCGCGCTGGTTTCAGGACCTCTTACGTCAGGCCGTGGCCTCGATTCTTCAGGCCACAGGGTGGCCGGCGAGTCATATCTGGGTTCGCGACAGCTCGGGCGAGAAGTTGATCTCGCTGGACGCTGGCGCTGATGCTGCACCCGGTCGCTTCGCGGCCTGGGATGCGGCGCAAAACTCGCACGCGTACGCCGAGGGAATCGGTCTGGCTGGCGCTGCCTGGAAATCGCGAGGGCTCATTTCGACCCACGACACCTGTGCCGGGCTCAATGGCGATACGCCGGACGAGGCGCCGGGCTGGGCCGTGGCATTTCCGATCCTGTGCAACGAGCAGGCCGTGGCGGTCGTGGCCTTGCTGCACGCCGACAAGCAGGTCGACGACGCACCGCTGGTGGCGTTGGCCGGCTGCCTGGCTCCGCTGTTGGGCCGATTGGCCGCCCAGTCGCAGCGCAGCGCCGACCGCATGCGGTTGACAGCGCTGGTCGAGGCTTCTGATGACGCCATCATCGCCACGGACCCGGTGGGCACGATTCTCAGTTGGAATACGGGTGCGGAACGACTGTATGGTTACACACGCGATGAGGCCATCGGCAGTTCGCTGGAGATGATTGTTCCGCCCGAGCTGCGCAGCACCGCACCCGTGTTGCGCACCGTGCTGCGCGAGGCCCGGCGGCTGGAGCAGTTCGAAACGGTCCGCCGACGCAAGAACGGTCAGTTCGTCGACGTCTCGATCACGGCCGCACCGATCCTGGACCGGACGGGTCGCGTGGCGGGCGCTTCGACCATCGAACGCGACGTCACCCATAGCAAGCGCGTCGAGACCGAGCGGCTGCGAGCCCTCTCGAGCGCAGAAAGCGCCAATCGCGCCAAGAGCGAGTTTCTGGCCAATGTCAGCCATGAACTCCGCACGCCGATGAACGCCATTCTCGGCATGATCGAGCTTTCGCTGGGAGAGGATCTGCCTGCCACGGTACTCGACTATCTGGACACTGCCCACGACTCGGCCCAAGTGCTGCTGTTCTTGCTCAATGACCTCTTGGACTTCTCGCGCAACGAGGCGGGCGCCTTCGAGCTCGAGCCGTCGCCGCTCAAAGTTCGCCGGACGTTCGACCAATCGATGCGCACGCTCTCTTTGCGAGCGCATGAGAAAGGGCTGGAGCTTTTGTGCCGCATCTCGCCCGACGTACCCGATCAGCTGATTGGCGACTCCCGCCGCATCCAGCAGATCGTGATGAACCTGGGGGGCAACGCGATCAAGTTTACCGATGTTGGCGAGGTCGTGGTCGAGGTCGCGTTGGTATCGGAAGACGCCGAATCGGTCGAGCTGCAATTGACAGTCACGGATACGGGCATCGGCATCTCGGCAGAAGACCAGCAGCGAATCTTTGCCCCGTTTACCCAGGCCGACTCGTCCAGCACTCGCAAGTACTCGGGCGCCGGCCTGGGGCTGGCCATCGCCCGCGAGCTGGCAACGCGCATGCACGGGCGGCTCTGGGTCGAGAGCGAGCTGGACAAGGGCAGCCGTTTTTGCTGCACGATGCGTTTGGAGCGGCCGGCCCCCGGCAGCATTCGGAGTGCTGAGGGGGACGACCCCAGCGGGCTCGCGGGACAGCGGGTCCTGGTGATCGACGACAATCCCACGAATCGGACGCTGTTGGATGAAATGCTGAAGGGCTGGGGAGCGCTGCCGGTCGTTTGTTCAAGCGGGCGCGAGGCGCTGGAGATCCTGCGCGATGCGCCGAGCGACCGCTTCTCGCTCGTGATCGTCGATGCGATGATGCCCGAGATGGACGGTTTCATGTTCCTGGAAACTGCCGAGCGCCAGCAGGTCCTGCAAGGCTCCACTATCGTGATGTTGTCATCCGGCGGGCGGCAGATGCTGGAGCAGCGCAGCCGGCAACTCGATGTGGCAGTGCGGCTGGAAAAGCCGATTTCGCAGAAGGAACTGCGCGAGGCCATCTCTGACGCCCTGGGAGCGCCTGGCGAGGCGCGGCCAACGATCAAGAAGCTGCTGCCCGCCCCACGTTCGTATCGCATCCTGGTGGCCGAAGACACCCGCGCGAACCAGAAAGTCGTCAAGGCGATTCTTGGTCGTCGGGGGCACACCGTCGACATTGTCGAGAACGGCCGTGACGCGGTCGCACGTCTGCAGAGGGACGACTACGACGTCGTGGTCATGGACGCCCAGATGCCGACCATGAATGGTTTGCAGGCTACCGAGGCGATTCGCCACATCAACAACGCAGACCGGGCCGGGGTGCCGATCATCGCCATGACGGCCCATGCGATGCGCGAGGATCGCGAGCGATGTCTGGCCGCCGGAATGGACGACTACCTGCCGAAGCCGGTCGACGCCGCCGATCTGGTGCGGGTCGTCGAGATGTACGCCGACCGCTGGGTCACCGCTCGCAGCACTCACCAAATAAAACAACTAAAGCGCCCCGGTAGTGCCAGTGCCAGCCAGGGTACGCCCGCACTGAACTTGCAATCGGCGCTGGTGCGTCTGGGCGGCAGCGAGGAAATACTGCGGCAGCTCCTCGGGCTGGTCCGGTCGGATGCCGAGAACCTGATCGCCCGCGCCCGCAGTGCTTTGGACCTCGGCGATCTGAAAGATGTCGGCCTGGCCGCGCACAATTTGCGGGGCGCAGCGCTGAACCTGGACGCGACCCCCACGGTCGATGCCGCCAAGGTCTTGGAGCTGGCTGCCGACCGAGGGGACGAGAGTGCGGCCCGCGAGGCACTGGCGACCCTGGAAACTGTGGGCCGTGAACTGCTGGACGAACTCGATCGTCTGCGATCGAGCGGCGAGTGAGGCCAGGTTGCCGCGAATGGCCGAGTCGCCCTCGTAAGACCTCGCCACCCGCGCTCCCTCGGCCGCCTTCCCTTGCGCCCCGTTCGCCTTCACCCCAAAAAAATGGCTCGTTGGGGGAGGGTGAGTGGGCCCCCAACGAGCCGCGCACTCGGTCAACGTTACGCGGGTGTGTGTCGACCGAGCTGTTTCGCTATTTCAGACCCAGGCTCCGCACCCGACACGGCAAGCCACGGATGGGGAACCCTGCCGCGCCAGGGCGGAGCCACGACACCGCCTGATCGTCGCGTTACCGCGCCGGTCGCGCGGAAACCTCCTTGGCGCGCGCTTCGCGATAGTACTTGTCGATCTGATCGGTCCAGTGGGGATCGGCAAAGTTTGGCCAGTTAGACTGGTCGAACCCCGGCGAAGCTTCGAGCTTCTGCTTGGACGCGTTCAACACGAAGAACTGTTCGTCCTTGCCGTGGTCGAACTTCAGTTCGGTGTAGGGCACGGCAAACAGCTTGTCGCCGACGCCGAGCACGCCGCCGACGCTCAGAGCCGCATAGGCGATTTTGCCCGATCGCACGTCCAACACAAAGTCGTTGATCGTGCCGAGCTTTTCGCCCTCGGCATTGCGGACATTCATGCCGATCAGCTTGCTGGCGCGAAACGACGTCGCGACCAACACCTTATCGGCCGGGGCCACCGTCGCGGCGGTATTGCCGGCCGGCGGCGGGGCGCTCCAACTTGGCGCGGCCGAGCCGATCGCGGCCAGCCCGACGAACGATGCTGCGAGAAAACGTTTCATGATGTTGCTCCTCCTCGTGAAGTAAAGTATTTGTCCGCCACCCAAACGCTGGACGCGCGAACCTTTTCGATGCGGGTCGATTCGCTGGCGCTCGCGTGCCGCCAACCGATCACGGTCGCGACGAGCCAACGGTTCCTCCTGCACGTCCTCATGCACGATGTATGCCATCGGCGCGCGACTCGCAAAATCTGCGGACATCGTCGCGGCGGCCGTGCTTCTTGATGGGAGCGGGCTTGGCTCAAGTTGGTCGAGCCTGAACCAGGTAGAGGCCAGCTGGACGGAGTTAAGGCAGGCCCGCTGTTTACTGCGATTTCTGCAGTGTTTGTGCGGGTAAATCGCGAATGGCCCCCTTTGGCATCGCATCTGCATTAGTCCCCTCTCGCACCTGGACTGAGCCAAATGGGTCACGCGACCGCAGGGGGCAGCGCAGGCCAGGAGAACAGTGAGGCAAATCATGCGTATCGAAACCGGACTGCTGATGATTCTGCTGGCGTGCAACTGGGGTTTATCGGGCAGCGGCGCGGAGTTGCCGAAGGCGACCCACGTTGTTGAACCGACCGTGCTAACCACGCCCGCCGAATTGGAGGGGTTGAGGTTGTCGATGGTCGACGAGAAACTGGCCCTGAGTCTGGCAGTCGAAGCGCATGTGCAAATCGAGCTGTTGCAGTTTGCCGTGGCCGAGCTGGACAATGCCGCGCTAAGAAACCTGGCGGAAAATCGATTGGCGTTGCATCGCGGATTGTTTGTCGCCTTGGATGACCTGACCGCTGGCCGTGCGGCGAGCATGCTGAACGCTGCGGCTGCCAGCGATGCGACCACTTCGGATGCACCGCCGGCGGAGACCAAGACCGCTGAAACCGATTCCGCCGACAAGCGAACGGATGATAAGCAATTGGCCGCCGCAAGTTCTTCTGTCAGGAAGTCCGGCAAAGGAGCCAAGCGCGGCGGACTGAAGGCCGCGGTGGCCAACGCCACAAATGCCGCCATCTTGCGGGTGCGGTTGGACGTGGCCGGCGAGTATGCCGACCTCCTACGGAGTGAACTCGAGTCCGAGGAGTCCGCAGAGTTTGATCGCGCCTATTCCACCTTGGACGTCGTGAACCAGATGCAGGTCCTGGCGCTGCTGCGGGTTTTCGAGCGGCAGGCCTCCGAGGACTTCGCCGCGATCATTCATCGGGCAACGACCCTGGCCGAAACACAACTGGACCAGGCGCGAGAACTGGCCCAGGACAGCGACCAGTCGCCGGTGGATCCGATGGTGGCGGTAAGTCAAAAGTAGCACGCCCGGACCTATCAGCCCTGATTCTTGATTGAGGGCGTTCGCTCGGGCACTGGCAGCGTGGCAAAGAGCTGCACCAGCGATTCCATGCTGACCGGTTTGACCAGATGATGCACGAAGCCGGCGGCCCGCGTGCGCTCGCGGTCGGCCGCAGTGCCGTAGCCGGTCAAGGCAACGAGCACTGTGTGCTGCAGCGAAGGTTCTTGTCGTAGCCGTCCCGCCAGCTCGTAACCGTCCATTTCGGCCATCGCGATATCCGAGATCACGACGTCGGGCTGCTCGGCTCGGGCGACTTCCAGGGCTTGCAGACCGCTGTTGGCGGTCGAGACACGATTCCCGAGCACTTCCAACAGTCGGCTGAGGATATAGGCCGAGTCGCGGGTGTCGTCGACCACCAGGAAATGTCGGGTGGTCACTGGGGCTCGCTGCAAGGCCGGAGCACTCTCGGGCAATGCGGGCGGCGACGCGTGGACGGCCAGCGGCAGTCGCACCGTGAACCGGCTGCCTTGGCCGATGCCCTCGCTCGAGGCCGTGATCTGACCGCCGTGCATCTCGACCAGGCTCCGCGCCAGCGCCAAACCGATGCCCAGGCCGCCGTGAGGCAGCGATGAGGGGCTGTCGAGCTGCGTAAATTTCTCAAAGATTCGCGGCAGCATGTCGCTGGGGATGCCATTGCCGTTGTCGCGGACTTCGACCAGCGCGGTGCCCACCTCGACCGAGGCCGACAGCCAGATCTGGCCGCCCGGCGGGGTGTACTTGGCGGCGTTGTTCAGCAGGTTCGAAAAAACCTGAGCCAGCCGCATCGGATCGGCCTCGACTGTCACGGGGTTGGGCGGCAGCGAGATTGCCAACTGGTGACCTCCGAAATCGATCATCGGGCGGCTGGTCTCGATGGCACTGCGGATCACGGAAGCCAGCTCCACCAGTTCGGTGCGCAGCTCGATTTTTCCCTGCGTGATGCGCGAGACCTCTAGCAGATCGTCCACCAGGCGGACGAGGTGGTTGGTCTGTCGCTCCATGACCTCGCGGATTTTGGCCACGGCCGGGTCAAGGTCTTGGGCCAGCCCGAGAATATGCAGCGAGTTGCAGATGGGCGCCAATGGATTTCGCAGCTCGTGGGCTAGCGTTGCCAGGAAGTCGTCCTTGCGGCGGTCGGCGTCGCGCAATGCCTCTTCGGCCTCGCGTTGGGCCGTGACGTCGGTATTCGTGCCGAACCAGCGCAGCACGTTGCCCGCCTCGTCGCGGATAGGAATTGCCCGGGAGAGAAACCAGCGATATGTGCCGTCTCGGCCGCGCAAAGGAAAGGTATCTTCCCAAACCTGCCCGTCGCGGATGAACTGCCCGAACTTTTCGGTCACGCGTTCGAGGTGGTCCGGATGGTGCACCTGCCGCCAGCCCCAGCCCCGCACTTGTTCCAGCGTCGTGCCCGTGTAATCAAACCAGCGCTTGTTGTACCAGAACAGGTCGCCGTCGGGGCTGGCCATCCAGGCCAATTGGGCGATGTTGTCGGCCAGCGTGTGGAACCGCTCTTCGCTTTCCCAGAGCGCCTCGCTGGTGCGCTTGCGGATCGTGACGTCGCGCGCCACCTTGGAAGCGCCCACGATGCGGCCGCGCCGATCGCGCACTGGCGACACGGTCAGCGAGATATCGATTAACTCGCCGTCCTTGCGCATCCGCACGGTTTCCAGGTGATCGACGGACTCGCCGCGGCGAATCCTGGCCAGCAGCTGACGTTCCTCGGGCAGCCGTTCGGACGGAATGATCATCGTGATCGAACGACCCAGGGCCTCGTCGGCCGTGTAACCAAAAATGCGTTCGGCCCCTTTGTTCCAGGACGTGATGATGCCTTCGAGCGTCTTGCTGACGATGGCATCGTCGGACGACTTGACAATGGCCGCCAACAGCTCGCGCGCGTCGTCGACCTCGTGGCGGTCCGTGACGTCGACCAGCAGATTCACGGCGCCGGTGATCTCGCCCTGTTCGTCACGGATCGGACTTGCGTGAGCCAGTGCGGTCACGCGGCCGCCGTCCGGACGCTGTATCACAAACTCGCAGCCGTCGTATTCCTCGCCGGTGCGCAGCGTTTCGGCCATCCAGCACTGGTCGTGGCGGATCGGCGTGCCGTCAACGGCGAACAGTTTGCTCGAGCCGCAGTAGCGATTTTCCGGCGAGTTCAACTGCGGTTCGCGTCCCCACAGCTCGGCGGCGCGGCGATTGAAATAGGTGATCAGTCCCTGCCGATCGCAGGTGTATGCCGCCAGGGGCAGCGCGGCCAGCATGTGCCGCAGTTGCGATTCGGCGGCCGACACTCCGCGATCGTCACCGGAAGAAGCTGGCGTCATCGAGTCCTCGAATGGCTGCGGCGCAAAAAAACGCGCGTCTAAATGCGGCTCGACGTCGAGTGTCAATTCACGTCGATGCCCGCGGGCGGAAGCGCAAGCCGTAGCCGTGAATTGTACCTCATTCGCGCCTTTCAAGCATCGATCGGCCGCCTGAATTGCTGCGTCCTTTCAGGCCCTGGCGAGCGGGCGGTCTGCAGCCGCCGCTGCCGTGGTTGAGCCGCGGTCGCCGGTCCGTATCGAGCGCGATCAGCCTGGTCGCAAACAGCACAGTTTTGTTGCCCGCGGCGACGCGTACCCTTAGCAATGCCGATGGCATATCTTGTGCAGGCGTTACGAGTGGGAGCCGGGGCGACGCCCTGGTCACATAGCCTCAGGATTCTGCAGCAGGCGGTGGGTCGCCTGTAGTCCTTCAAAATCGCCAGGAGCCAGCATCATGCCACGCGGAGAAAAGAGTAAGTATTCGGACAAACAGAAACGGCAGGCCGAGCACATCGAGGAAGGCTACGAGGAGCGGGGACTCGGCGAACGTGAGGCCGAGCGACGGGCCTGGGCCACGGTCAACAAGATGACCGGCGGCGGCAAAAAGCCCGGCGGGTCGGGCCGCGGCAAGAAGGTCAACAAAGAACCGGCCAAAAAGGGGGGCCGCAAAGGGGGCACGGCGTCGGCGGCACGCAGCGAGAAAGCTAAGAGCGAGTCGGCCAAGAAGGGCGCCCGAACCCGTCAGCGCCGGGCCGCCGAGAAAAAGTGAGTATCGGCGGGAGGCCCATGCAAGCGTGAATTCCTTCCGTGAGGGTCGCACATGGCATCCGTGTCGAGGGGTTACTAGACTAGGTGACGCTCGCGCTGTCTCCCCCAGTTGCGCACAAGGTCCCTCGACACGTGACGTTAAAACATCTGTCCGTATTCGCGTGGATACTCTGTTGTGCTCCGGCGACGGCGGCCCCCGCGCGGCCCAATGTCGTGATGATCATCGCTGACGATCACGCCTGGACCGACTATGGCTTCATGGGCCATCCGCACATCCGCACGCCGCACATTGACCGGCTGGCATCCGAGAGCCTGGCGTTTCGGCGCGGATATGTCCCCTCCAGCCTCTGTTGCCCCAGCCTGGCGTCGATCATCACGGGCTTATACCCACACCAGCACAAGGTCACGAGCAACGATCCGCCAGTGCCCCCGGGCATTTCGGGTCGAGAATTTCATTCGTCCGACGCGTTTCGCCGCGGCCGTGAGGTGATGAACGGACATCTGGAAGCGGTGGCCACACTGCCGCGCGTGTTGAGCAAGTCAGGCTATCTGACCCTGCAGACGGGCAAGTGGTGGCAGGGGCACTATTCTCACGGCGGATTTACTCACGGCATGACCCAGGGGGGGCGTCACGGCGACGATGGGTTGGAGATCGGGCGCAAGACCATGCAGCCGATTTACGACGTCATCGCGGCGTCCCGCGAGAAGCGTCAGCCGTTCTTCATCTGGTACGCGCCCTTGATGCCGCACGACCCGCACACGCCGCCGGAGCGACTCCTGCAAAAGTACTTGCCACTGGCGCCTTCGCCGCACGTGGCCCGGTACTGGGCGATGATCGAGTGGTTCGACGAAACCGTCGGCCAACTTATGGCGACTTTGGACCAGCAGGGCCTGGCCGAGAACACTGTGGTGGTCTACCTGGCAGACAATGGTTGGATTCAGAATCCCGACGGTCCGCGCTATGCGCCGCGCTCCAAGCAATCGCCTTACGAAGGTGGCATTCGCACGCCGATCTTGCTGCGCTGGCCTGGCCACATCGCTCCTCGACAGAGCGATTCGCTGGCGATCTCGATCGACCTGGTGCCGACAATCTTGGACCTGCTGGACCTGCCCAAGCTTTCCGAAACGCAGGGAGTGAGCCTGATGGACGAGCGGGCCGTGACCGCGCGAACGAGCGTCCGCGGCGAGTGCTTCACGCACAACGCCGTCGACCTGAACAACCCGGCGGCGAACCTCCGCTGGCGCTGGATTGTCGCGGGCGAGTGGAAGCTGATCGTGCCCGACAAGATCACCGAGCCCGAGGGCCACACCGAGCTGTTTCGCATCTCGGCCGACCCCCACGAGACCAAGGATCTAGCGGCGGGCGAGCCGGAGCGGGTCGCCGAGCTGCGGGCCGAACTCGACCGCTGGTGGAACCCTGCCAGCGCGAAGTAGCCGCGGTGGTTCACTGGCGATCAGGCGCTCGGGCCTTACGGCAGTTCCTGGATCCGAACGTTTTTCCAGCGGACCTCGCGCGCGTCCGTGGCATCGCCCACACCGTGGACTTGCAGTGCGATGAAGCCGCGCGGAGTGAGGCCGTCGTGCAGGTCGGCGGCCGGCACACCGTTGATCCAAGACTTGATCGAGTCGCCCCGGCACTCGATGCGAAACTTGTTCCACTCACCGGGCTTGAACGCCTTGCGGGCAGACTCGTTTTTCTCCAAGTTGTTCAACCAGCCGCGACGCCCTTCGTCGTAAATGCCGCCGCTCCAGGCCCGTTCCTTCGGGTCGATCTCAACCTGGTAGCCGTGCACCCGGCCGGCCGGGATGGTCTTTGTCTTGCCACCCTCTTCGACCGTTTTGGGCGCGTCGATCGATTCGCTGCGAATCTGCACGCCCGAGTTGAGATTCGGATCAACCTTGAACTCCAACTCCAGCACGAAGTTCGTATAGTCCTTGTTTGTGCACAAGAAGGAGTTGGACGTGTTGGGCACGCTGGTACCGACGATCTGATCGCCTTCCACGCGGTACCTGGCCTTGCCGCCGCGCTGCGTCCAGCCTTCGAGCGACTTGCCGTCAAACAGCGGGGTCCAGCTTTCCTCGGCCGCGACCAGTGCGGGAGTGCTCAGGATCAACAAGGCCAACAGGGCGAAGGTTGAATGGCGAATCATGCGTGCGTGCTTTCGTGGCGATGGATAGATGACGTTGGACTAATTGGCGACGTAGCGAGGTCTGGCGGAAGCGGTCGCTATTTGGTTTCTGGCTTGGCCTCGGCCTTGGCTTCCGGCTTCGGCTCGGGTTTCTTGCCCGGGCCGACCAGCTCGATCCGCACGCCCTCGGGCGATTGGATGAAAGCGATGCGACCGCCGCCGAACGAGATCGGTTCGCTATCGAACTTGATGCCGTGGGCCTTGAGCTCGACCGCCGCGGCATCGAGGTCTTGAAAGCCCCAGCTCACGTGGTCGATCGCGCGGCCCTTGGTCGGAGCGCGGGCCTCGTCCACCTTCTTGGCCAGCACCCAGACATTGCCATAACGCACACCGGGGATCAGGCCCGCGTAGCGCTCGATCTGACCACCAAAGGCCCCGACGTACCAGGCCAGCGCCTGCTCTGGGTCGGGCGTGGCCAGGTGGATGTGGTGAAAGCCCGTGACCTGCGGATCTTCAACCAGCTCAATCAACGTACCCCAGGGATCTTTAATGAAGGCATAACGGATCGTGCCCTCCTGCTCGATGCCCGAGACGATCTCGACCTTGGCCGCCTCCAGTTCTTTCAGCTTGGCGGCGATGTCGGGGTAGGAGTATCCGATGTGGTCGCAGGAACTGCCGACGCTGCTCGCAAAGCCGGGCTTGCCCTTGAAGAACAGGAAGCTGGTCGAGCCGTCGAGCACGGCGTCGAACGGACCGACCTTGGTAAGCTTGCCGCCCAGGTTCTTCAGATACCAATCGACCGCGGCCTTGGGATCGGTTGACGTCAGATGAACGTGATGAAAGATCGCTCGCGGGGCGCTGGCCGGCTCATCGGCGGCCACGCTACGCGAAGCCAGGGCAAGCAGCGAGACCAGCGATAGACCCAGCAGTCGTGGCAGCGAGGTGGTGCTCGTCATGGGCGGCGAAAGACTCCGGCGGTGGTGCGTGTGGGATGAGTAAGTGCCGCATTATGGACCGGCGACCGGCGCGCTTCAAGCAGTTTGCACATGTGTCGATTGCCCACTTGCTTGCCCTTGTCCCGGGAGGGCGAAGCTCCTGCTGAGCCACGGAAGTGCCGCGAATGGTTTCATCACCGGGGCCGTTCAAGGCTCGGCGGGAGCCTCGCCCCACTGCTGTAAACAAGCTATCGGGGCGGCGGTTTAGCTTGTTGGATGAGTTTCCAGGCGGAGCTGTGGTTGCCGGGCACGCGCTGCTTGGGCTGGGGTGGGCGGCGCTTCTTGCTGG
>Ga0163144_10000656_pt1 | contig 81600 bp, 86 predicted proteins | sample OliLak19BULKMAT1_FD_123175 | JGI IMG/M metagenome (GOLD analysis project Ga0163144, IMG submission 123175) | Freshwater microbial mat bacterial communities from Lake Vanda, McMurdo Dry Valleys, Antarctica - Oligotrophic Lake LV.19.BULKMAT1 | ecosystem: Environmental > Aquatic > Freshwater >... | reverse complement strand
GAAGCGCGGAATCTCGAGGCCGTGAGCGGCCGCGTGCGGATCTTCGCTTTCGGCGATTCCGCTTTCCAGGTGAAAGTGCCCGCGGAACCCATCACGCTTGCGATCGAAAAAGGAAGGGTGACGGCGGCGGAGGGTTCGACCGCGGAGTTCGAAGCCGTCCTCGCCGCGATTCGGGCCGACGAGACGGAGGTATGGGTGAGGGAGCTCGGTTTCGGGCTAAACCGCGCTTTTACGAGGAACCGGACCGTCCGCGCGATCGGGGCGTACGAGCGGATGTGCGGCGTGCATCTTTCACTGGGAGCCAAGCACGCGATTTATAAAAAGCCCGCGTTCACGCGAAGCCAAGCGCGTCACCATGTGGACGTTTTCGCGATCACCGAATCCGTTTTGCTGGACGGCGACGTTGTCTACGCGGACGGCGCTTGGCGCGCGTGAATCCGGTTATTTCGCGACGACGACTTCCAGCGTCTCCGCTTCTTTGCCGCCTTTTTTAAGCGACGCCTTCACGACGGAGCCCGTCTGGACTCCGGCGAGCACGTTCGGGTGGACCTTGACCGAGCGGCGACCGCCGGAAGCCGGCTCGGTAATGACGACCGTGCTGGTGGAGGGATCGACGGAATCCACCACGCCCTGGATTTCGTCGGCAAAACCGCTCGACGAAACGACGAGTGCCGCGAACACTAGAATAGCCGTTCTGAATCCACGCATTTTAAACTCTCCTTTTAATTCGGTCACTGCCAAACCTCTTCTTCGGAAACCACATTGCCGTTCGAATCGTATTTACGGATAATCTTCTTTTTGCCCTGATTCTGGTCGTTCCACTGGTTCACGTAGGGCGCATACTGGGGGTTTTGCTGAACCGGGGGCTGCGGCGCGGTGAGCATGTCGAAGAGAGCGCCGCCGAGAACGTTCGTGCCCGCGCCGATCAAAGCGCCGGTGCCGGCTTTGCCGCCCGATGCCTCCGAGGCGATGGCGCCCGTCGCGGCGCCGAGGACGGCTTGCTTTAGGATCTTCTTGTTCTGTTCGCTTTGCGCCGAAGGGGCCGCCGCGGGGACAGTGTTGTAGTTGGAGGAAGTGTAGCCGCCGCTGTTGTAACCGGCGTTGTCGTATCCGGAATCGTTGTGGTAAGTGGTCCGAGTACGTTTGGGGGCGGACGCGCAACCGGCGAGCGCGACCGTTGCGGCTAGGAAAACCCATAGAATTTTAGGCATAACTCTCCTTAATAAAGACGAGGGGGGATTTGTGGTGACTGAACCATTATACTCCGTTCGACTTTTCTTTTCCAGATTCCTGAGGAAAGGAGAGCCGAAAACCGTCGACTTTCTGCCTCTTTTGTGATTTAATAGAGTTTCTTCCAGAGCGGCCTTCCTGTTCGAATCACGCTCTTCGTACTGCCTCAGCTGTTTCCAACGCACTTTCCGTATTCACATAAAACGGGGATCTCACGCACATGAAAAATAACTTCGCGCTTTTTGTTTTGGCCGCTCTTTTTCTTTCGGCCCTGCCGGCTCACGCTTCTTACGCGGATCGTGACGTCCACGATTCCGGCGAAATCCGTTACAAGCACAACCGCCAGTCCTACACCGGCCCGTTCGATTACGCGCCCGTGGGAGGCCCTGCGGCGCCCCAGCCGAAGAAAGCCGGCCAGTGCAACGAATTCACGTTCGACGCGACGAAATCCTTCGACGTGGATCGTCAGAAGCTGTCGGTCCATTGGGACCTCGGCGACGGCACCGAGAGCGACAAGGCCGTCGTGACGCACGCCTACGAAAAAGCCGGGGAGTACAAGGTTCGCCTCACCGTCCGGGACGATTCCGGGCAGGTTTGCGACAGCGGCATCGCGGAAACGCGCGTTTTCGCGAATTTCCCGCCGACCGCGGCCGCCGGTGAAGACCGGGCGTCCTGCGTGGGCGAGACAGTTCGTTTCGACGCTTCGGGTTCCAAGACTTCGAACGACGACGCGTCTTACGTTTGGGACTTCGGCGACGGCACGAAGGCTGAAGGCCAGAGTGTGACGCACGTGTACGAGAAGCCAGGTCGCTACAACGCGCGACTCCTCGTGGACGATCTCCGCAAGACCGAATGCTCGGTCGCCGGGGACTCGGTCACCGTGGACGTCGCTGAAGTCGTCGGCGTCGAATTGCAGGGACCGGAAGCCTCTTGCGCGGGCCAGACGGTTCATTTCTCGGCTCCCGGATCGGGCGGTTCGCTCAAATACCGCTGGGATTTCGGCGACGGGGAAGAGTGGCAGGGTGGTTCTCGCGCCAGCCACACTTATAAGAAGGGCGGCAATTACAACGTGCGCGTGACGGCGGACAACAGCCGCGGAAGCGCGTGCTCGAGCGCCTCGGATTCGCTTGCGATCCGGGTCGGTCAGCGGCCCACCGCGGATGCCGGCGAAAACCTCGTCTGCTGCGTCGGTAAGGAAAACACGTTCGACGCGTCCGGCTCGACCGGTGCCGACGACCTGACCTATCGCTGGGACTTCGGCGACGGGAACGGTGCGGAAGGCAAGGTCGTGAAGCACACCTACGAGAAGAGCGGAAATTACCGCGTCGTTCTCACGGTGTCGAGCGAGACCGCGGGCGACTGCGGCTCGGCGATGGATTCGTTCGTCGCGGAAGTGAACACGAATCCTCAGGCGGTCATTCAGGTCCGTTAAGCGGGTTACGGTCAGGCAATGATTCGGAAGCGGCTCGTCCCGAAAGGGGCGGGCCGCTTTTTTTTATCCGTGTGCGCGCTCGCGGCGGCGCATGCCGCGTGCCTCCCGGGCGCTGCCGCATACCGGAGCGTGAAGGAATCCCTTTTACCGGGTGAGACGATCGCGGTGCCGGCGCTCGCGGAGCTTTTGGAAGGAAAGGCGAAGCCTCTCGTGATCGACGCGCGCTCGAAGCGGAGTTACGACAAGGCGCATATCCGGGGCGCGGTGTTGCCGCACACCGAGGAATATTTCCGGCGGCAGGAGCTTTTTCGGACCGGCGCGAGCGAAACGCACCCCGAGGAGGGACCGGATCTCGCGCGCGCGATGAAGCGCTACGACAAAACCCGCCCGGTCGTAACTTACTGCGGCGACGGCTGCCAGGCGAGCGCGTACCTCCTCGTGCGCCTCAAGCAGATGGGCTTCAAGGACGTGCAGGCGCTCGAGACGGGGTTCGAATCGTGGGACGCGGCGGGCTATCCGGTGGACCGTGAAAAGAGGTAAGATAGCTCATGCCCGACATCGTTCCTCCGGAAATAGAGCGCTACGCCGAACTCCACACGAGCCCCGAGAACCCGCTCCTTTCGGCGCTCGCGAAAGCGACGCGTGAGAAAACCGAAGTGCCCCGGATGCAGGTGGGGCACGTCGAGGGTTCCTTCCTCCGGCTTTTGACGAGGGCGATCGAGGCCAAGCACGTGCTCGAGATCGGAACGTTCACGGGCTACAGCGCGCTCTGCATGGCCGAGGGAATGCCCCAGGGCGGAAAGCTCATCACCTGCGACGTGGACGAGAGCGCCGCGAAGATCGCGCGCGAGCACTGGAAGCAGAGCCATCACGGCAAAAAGATCGTCTTCGAGATCGGCCCCGCGCTCGACACCCTCAAGAAATTCAGAGGTCCCTTCGATCTCGTTTTCATCGACGCGGACAAAGAAAACTACCTGAATTACTGGAACGCCGTCCTCCCGAAAGTGCGGAAGGGCGGGATGATCCTCGTCGACAACGTCCTTTGGAGCGGCCGCGTGCTGGATCCCAAGGCGGAAAGCGACAAGGCGATCGTGCGTTTCAACGAAGCGGTCTCGAATGACCGCCGGGTGGAGCTAGTCATGCTCACTCTCCGCGATGGGGTCACGATGGCGGTGAAGAAGTAGAAGGCATTTCGAAGGCATCCGAAACAAGGGGGAAGCGTGGATTCGAGCTCATGATGGAAATCGATCGTTTTTACGACTATGCGCTTTGGACGAAGATTCTTTGGTCGGTCGTCTGCGGCATCGTCATCGGCCTCGAGAGGCATCTCCACCGGAAGCCGCTCGATCTTCGTTTGAGCGTGCTCATCTGCCTCGGTACGATGACGTTCATCCATTTGGGAGTGACGGTGCAGCCCCCCTCGCAAGACATGACGCGTGTGCTCGGCCAGGTGGTCACGGGCGTCGGTTTCCTCGGAGCCGGGGCGATCATCACGCGGCAGGGCCTCGTCATGGGACTCACGTCCGCGGCCGTGGTGTGGGTGCTTGCGGCGGTCGGCGCGGCCATCGGGTTCGGGTATTACGAGATGGGGATATCCATTTCCATCGTCGTCGTTCTCGTTCTCATGGTGGTGCAGTGGTTCGAAGACTGGACCGAACGGCTCGTGCAGCCCAAGAACGAACCCTCCGAAAAATACAAACGCTAAAGATCTCAAAAAGGAGACCCTGATGATCCTCGTTACCACGCCGACGCTGCAAAACAAAAACATCACGGCTTACCACGGAATCGTCACCGGCGAAGCTATCCTCGGCGCGAACATCTTTCGCGACATCTTCGCCGCGGTCCGCGACATCGTCGGCGGCCGGTCGGCGGCTTACGAGAAGGAGCTCGCGAGGGCGCGGCAGATCGCGATGCGCGAGCTCGAGGAAAACGCGTCCCGGATGGGCGCCAACGCGGTGGTCGGGATCGACCTCGATTACGAGACCGTGGGGCAGAACGGCTCGATGCTCATGGTGAGCGTCTCCGGAACCGCCGTAACGGTCGCCTGATGAAGCGTCTGGAACTTAAAGATTTTCGCGTCTCACGCGAGGGAAAAAAAATCGATCTCCGCAAGCTGCCCACGCGCGTCGAGCCGTTTTACGAGTCAAAAGCCGAGGCGAAGAAGTCTCTGGAAAAACAAAGTGACCGCCTGAAGGAGCTCCAGACTCTTTTTTACGCGTACGACCGATACTCGCTCTTGCTCGTCTTCCAAGCGATGGACGCGGCGGGCAAGGACGGTGCGATCAAACAGGTCATGTCGGGCGTGAACCCGCAGGGATGCCAGGTGCACAGCTTTAAGCATCCGAGCGCCGAGGAACTCGACCACGACTTTCTGTGGCGCGCCGCGTGCCGCCTGCCGGAAAGAGGGCGCATCGGCATATTCAACCGCTCCTATTACGAGGAGGTCCTCGTCGTCCGCGTGCATCCGAAGATCCTGAACGCGCAGAAATTGCCGCACGACTGCGTAAAGGGCGAATCCGTGTGGGAATCGCGCTACCGTTCGATCCGGGATTTCGAAGCGCATCTTCACCGCAACGGAACGCGTGTCGTGAAATTCTTCCTCCACGTTTCCAAGCGGGAGCAGGCGAAGCGCTTCCGTGCGCGGCTCGACGATCCGCAGAAAAACTGGAAGTTCAACCTGAACGACGTGGACGAACGGAAGTATTGGAACGATTACCGCCGCGCGTACGAGGAATGCATCGCCCAAACTTCGACGCAGGATTCGCCGTGGTACGTCGTCCCGGCCGACGACAAGAAGAACGCGCGGCTCATCATTTCCGAGGCGATTCTGGAAGCGCTGAAGACACTCAAGATGCATTACCCGCCGTGCCCGATTCCTCCGGGGAAGCGCGCCGCGATCCGCAGGCGCCTGTCGTGATCCGCGCGAAAATGAAGGCGATGACCGATGCCTATCTCGCGTCGCGGAGTTGAGCCCGGGGGTAACTTTTTCGCGGGTGTCCTTCTCGTCACGGGGGCGCTCCATTTTTTGATCACTCCGTTTTACCTGAGAGCCATGCCCTCGTACCTCCCACACCCGCGGGCGCTGGTCTGGGCGAGCGGAGCGGTCTCCGTCGGGCTGGGGCTCCTTCTCCTGTATCCCGGCACGCGGCGCGCGGCGGCCTGGGGATCGGTCCTTTATCTTCTCGCGGTTTTTCCCGCCAATATCCACACAGCTCTCCACCCCGGTAATTTCCCGTCGGTTCCGGTGTGGCTCCACTGGGTACGCCTTCCGCTCCAAGGGTTTTTGATATACTGGGCGTATCGTTACACGAAACCAGCCGCAGGAGAAATGACTCATGACCGATAAAAAGCCTGCTTCCGAACTCGAGCTACTCTGGACCAGCTCGACGCCTTCTGCCGTAAAGCCTAAACGAGGGGGCGAGGGGTTCTTTTCCGCTCAAAGTCATGTGTACTTCCGGTAGGCTTAAAAAAGAGGAGTCACGCATGAAAAAGTCGTTTTTAGCTCTGTTCGTGGCGGTTCTCGTTCTCGCGGCCCAGACTTCGGTGACGGCTTGTGGCGTCAGCGGTCCCTCGGGCGAAGAGGGTTCGGAAACCACGGAGACGGTCTCAGAAAAATAACGTCCGTTTTTCGAAAGAGGCCGCGTTCGCGCCCCCTTTTGGGCTCTATATTTGTTAGAATGAGCGTATGACGACTCTCCAGCCGGCGTTTCTCTGATCCTTTGTCCCTTCGCGGCGCTCTGCGCGTAAACCGTATCCTTTCGGCCCGGCTGGCCGCGTTTCTTTCGAGGACGTCGGTGTCGCCGAACGCCGTGACGGCGGCGGGTCTCGTGACGGGCTTTCTCTCCGCGCTCTCCTTTTCGTTCGGCACCCGTGAATCCATGTTCCTAGGAGTGGTGCTTCTTCACGCCGTGTTCATTCTGGACAACACGGACGGCGATCTCGCGCGCCTGACGGGCCGCCACAGCGAGTTCGGCAGATGGTTCGACGTGGTCTCGGACTTGCTCGTCGACACCGCGCTTTGGACCGGTCTTTGGACGGCGGCGCGCGCGAGGGGAGTAGAGTCGCCGGAGCTTCACGCGGCGTACGCGCTCGCGTGCCTGGGTTCGGCGCTCGGCTTCCTCCTGATCCTCCGGGAACGGGAGACCGGCGCGAGCTTTCACGTCGCCGACGCCGGAGACGACGCGCGGAAGACGAACCGCTTCTTCGTTTTTCTCGAAAGCCTCACTCACAACGGCATCTCGATCGTTCCGGCTTATGCGATGGCGCTTTTGGGGCGTCCGGGAACTTTCCTGGCGGTCGCCTCCATTTTCATGAACGGACTCTGGATCGCACGCGTTGCCGCGAACCTGGACGCGCTCGGTTTGCGGCGTCCGGTCGTGTACCTCGCGAAAGCGGCGGCGTGGGGACTCGGCCTTTTTCTCCTCTGGAGGACTTTCCTTGAATTTTCGTGGCGGGAAGCGGGAGCGCTTCTGCGCGCGGGAGGCCTCGGCCTTCTCGCCGTCTTCGCCGTGTTTCCGCTCGTGTGTGTGCTTCACGCGCTCGGCCTGCGTGCGCTCCTTTCGCCCGAATCGCGCCGGAGGGTGGGTTTCGGCCGGTTGTACGGGATTTACCTCTGTGGGGATTCGCTGAACAAAATTACGCCGTTCGCCGACGTGGGGGGCGAGCCGCTCAAGGTGAACCTGCTCCGGAAAAAAGGCGTGCCGCTCGCGGATTCGGTCCAAGCGGTTTACCTCTCGCGGGTGCTGCTCGTTTTAAGCGAAGCGGTCCTGATCGCAGCGGGGGCCGTGCTGGCTTCCGTTTTTTTTCCGTCGCGATGGGTTTTAATCTTCGCGGCCGCCGCGATCGGTGTTTCGGGGGCGTTTTTGGGGATCCTTCTTTTTTCCAAAAAGGCGCTCGTGTCTTTCCTCTCGCGTCTTTCGGGGGCGTCCGGAGCCGAGGCTCCCGAATTGCCGCGCATCCGGCGCTTCTTCGCCGAGAGGAGCGGGGACGTCGTCCGGGCGTTTCTTTGGAACGCAGCCGCGTGGATTTTTTTGTTCCTCGAAATCTTATGGGCGATCTCGATCCTGGGCGCCGAAATCGGGTGGCTCGATGCGTTCATCCTCCACGCGGTTCTCCGCGCGGTGCAGACCGCCACCTTCTTCATCCCCGCGAACCTGGGCTCTCAAGAGGGAGGGCTCGCGTATTTGAGCGCCCTCGTCGGTCTTTCGTCGGCGCACGGCGTCGCGCTCAGCCTCGTGAAGCGTCTGCGCCAGTGGCTCTTCGCCGCGGCCGCCCTTTTGTTTCTCCCTCTCCTCTCCCGCGAAACGGAGCACTAAAACGCGGAAGACAAAAAAAGCGCCAGCCCTTTTTAAGGGCCGGCGCTTTTTTTTAATTTTGGTCGGTTACTTCGAAGCCGTTCCCACGTAGGCGTAAGCCGGTTCGGTGTGCCACGCGCGCGTAAGTCTCTGCCATTCGCGGCGGGCGCTCTCGAAATCCTCGCGGGCGCGCTCGATGCTCTCGTGGGCGGCCTGCGAGCGGACGGCCATCGTCGCGGAGAGCGCGCTGCGATGTGCCTGGGCGGCCGCTTCCCACTCCGAGAGCTTTTGAGCCAGAACGGCGTGCTGGGCCTGAAGACTTTCCTTGAAGTGGGCGAATCTCGTCGCGTCGGGGACGGACTCGAGCCGCTCGTAAAGCGCCTGCTTTTCGGCGGCGAGCTTCGCTTCCAGGATCGTGAACTCGGAAACTTTCTTAAGATCCCAAACCCAGCCCGCGCGGGCGAGAAGGGCGATCATCCATTTGCTCGGATCCCAGTCGTACCAGCGGATTCCGTTCCGGTAGTCGGTGGGAAAACGGTGATGGAAGTTGTGGTAGCCTTCGCCGTTCGTGAGGACGGCCGCGAACCAGTTGTCCTTCGCCGAAGAATGGATGTCGTAAGTGGCCTTGCCGAAGGTGTGGCAGACCGAATTGATGCAGAAGGTGGCGTGATAGACGAAGGTGATACGGAAAAGGACCGCGTACACGAAGGCGCCGAGCGCGTGGCCCGTGAGCGCGCCTAGGAGAACCGGCACGAGAATGCCTGCGACGAGACCCCAGAGCGGATAATTGTAGTGCTGGTGCATCAGCATCTTCTTCTTGAGAAGATCCTTGGCGTTCGCGTAATCGGGCTCCTGCTGCCAGAGAGTCATCCAGCCGATATGCGCGTACCAGAAACCTTTTTTGATGCTGTAAGGGTCTTTCTCGGTGTCGACGAAGCGATGATGGTCGCGGTGGCCGGACGACCACGTGAGGGCGGACTGCTCGAACGCGGCCGCGCCGAAAAAGAGAACGATGAACTCGACGACGGGATTTGTTTTAAAGGTCTGATGGGCGAAATAGCGGTGATAGCCGACCGTGATGCCCATGCCCGTGGCGACAGCGAAAAAGAGGGTTAAAATGATCTCGGCGCGCGAAATGCCGTAGTAGTGGTAATAGAGGGGCACCGCGACCAGCGCGCCCAGCATGGTGGCGGCGAAAAAAGCGATAATCGGCCAATTGTATCTCTTAACCATTTTGGTACCGGTGCCCATGGAAAGACCTCATTTATCGGGTGAGCCCCTATTATACCCGATGGAGGCACCGGATGCTTCAAAAAGAGAAAAATAACCCTCTTTTTTTGGTATAATAGCGCCATGAAAGCTCTTAAGGCCCGCCTTTTCTACCTTTTTATCCTATGTTTCCCGGTAATTTTGACCTCGTCCGCCGCCTACTTCGTGCTAAAGGCGTGGGGACAAGGAGCGTTGCCGCGCGGATTCTCGCTTTTTACGGCGATTTCCCTGATTGGGACGGGGATCGCCCTTTTCACGCTTTCGGTCTCGTTCCTCCGTGCCAAGGACGCGCTGGCGCGTGCTCTGGAAACGCTCCGGGCGAGCGAATCGCGCACGGCGGCGATCCTGGAATCCTCGCTCGACTCCATCATCAGCATGGATCACCAGGGTCTCATCGTCGAATGGAACGCGGCAGCGGAAAAGACCTTCGGATACACGCGGCAGCAGGCCATGGGACAAGAGATGGCTTCCCTAATCATTCCGTCCCGTTACAAGGAGGCCCACCGGAAAGGGCTCGCCAAATACCTGGCGACGGGCGAAGGCCCGGTGCTCAACCGCAGAATCGAAATCGAAGCCATGCGCGCCGACGAAATGTCCTTTCCTGTCGAGCTCGCCATCACGCGGATCGGCAACACGACTCCTCCGCGTTTCACGGGTTTTTTGAGGGACATCACCGAACGGCGACGAGACGAACGCGCGCGGAGCTTTCTGTCGGAACTCAACCTCGCCCTCCAGCGCATCGTTTCGCCGGACGAGATCATGGCCGTGACCGCCCGGTTTCTCGGTGAGTATATGGACGTCGACCGCTGCGCGTACGCCGACGTTGAGAACAAGGACGTCTTCGTGATCACGGGCGATTACTTGCGCGGCGTCTCGAGCATCGTCGGTAGATGGCCTGTCGCGGCGTTCGGCGGCGACTGCTTGGATAAGATGCTGAAGAACGAGGCGTACGTGGTCTTCGATTCGGAGAACGACCCCCGCATCGGACCCGTCGATCTGCCGGCGTACCGGGCGACGGCCATCCGGTCGGTGATCTGCGTGCCCCTTCATAGAGGGGGGAAATTCACGGCGGCCATAGCCGTCCATCAGAAGACGCCCCGGCAATGGAGCGCGGAAGAGATCGAGCTCGTGGAGTCGGTCGTTGCGCGCTGCTGGGAATCCCTTGAGCGCGCGAAGGCGGCGCGGGATCTTCGCGAGCACGCCGCGGATCTCCTGCGCACGAACCAGAGGCTCGAGCAGTTCGCCTACGTGTCGTCCCATGATCTCCAAGAGCCCCTTCGAAAAATCCTCACGTACGGTGACAGGCTCCAAAAAAGTCTCTCCGATACGGTAGAGAAGGATTACCTCGAACGGATGCAAAACGCGGCGCTGCGCATGAAGCAGGTGATCGAGGATCTTCTGCAGTATTCGAAAATCGCGCGCACGGAAGGGATCGTCAAAGAAGACATCGGTTTGCGCGGCCTCCTAGTCGAGGTGCTTTCCGATCTGGAGCTCCAAATCAACGAGTCCGGCGCGAAGATCCTCCTCGAGGGCGACGGCGTGATCCGGGGCAGCCGGACCCAAATCCGGCACCTCTTTCAAAACCTCTTCACCAATTCCCTCAAATTCGCGAAGAAGGACGTTCCTCCGGAGATCGTCGTGGCGGTGCGCGAGGCAGGTCCTTTCCGCGAAGTCAGCGTTTCCGACAACGGGATCGGTTTCGACGAGCAGTACGCACAAAAAATATTCCAGCCGTTCCAGCGTCTTCACGGGCGCACCGAGTACGAGGGTACGGGAATCGGCCTAGCGATCGTGCAGACGATCGTCCAGAACCACGGAGGCACGATCGTCGCCAAAAGCCGGAGCGGCGAGGGCGCGACTTTCGTTATCTCGCTTCCGGCGTGATCCTTTGATAGAATAGGGCCCATGTCCGAATCGATCCCGCAACCCCTCGACCAGATCATGACGAAGCTTGGCCTCTCCAACGCCCAGCTCGTCAACGCTTCGACCGAACAGCTCACTTTCAAGATGGTCCAAAAGGGCCGCCGCGGCCGCAGGCTCACGCCGAACGTCCAGGAGAAGATCCTGAACGCGCTCCACGCCGCCCACCCCGAGCTTCGCTTGCGCCGCCGCGATCTTTTCCGGTACGAGATGAACCCGATCATGGTGGAGACGATCCGGCAATCGCTGGAACTCGCCACGAAAGGGGAAGTCACCTACCCGCAGCTGGTCGATCTATTGGCCGCCGCGGGAATCACGGGATACAAAGCCGAAGTCGGGCCGAACCGCTATACTTTCTACGGAACCGGCGGCGAGGCACACGTGGAAGAGGGGCCCGCGGTCGTCGAGGGCTCGCTCGGAAGGTACGACGAGACCGCGCTCAAAGCCGTGGTCGCCGTCGCGAAGAAAAAAGTCATCGACCATCCCGAGTTTCTGCGGAAGATCCACGCGGCGGGAATTTCGGTTTACGACGTGAATATCCGGAAGCGCTTCATCGATTACAAGGGCGAAAAAGACTCGTACCGCGAGAACGTTCCCGTTTACGTTCCGGAAGCGCCGAAGGCAGCGGAACCCGCGGCCGAAAAGGCCGCACCCAAGGTTTCCGCCAAAAAACCCTCCAAGGCCAAGAAGAAGCGTCCGGGCATCGTCCGGACGACCCGGAAGCAAAGGCTCACCTTCCGCAGGAAACTTCGAGCTTCGAAAAAAGCGAAGCGTCCGAAGAAGAAGCGGGCGTAGCCGAAGCAGTCCGTTCCTCCGCCGGCAATTCACGCGGGCGGCATTCCGTTTTCCCGAGGATCGCGCATGGTCGTCCACATAGAAGTGTATTTCCGCAGGCTGAGGCGAGTCTTCAGCCGGAGCCAGTGGCTCGCGAAGCTGCTTCATCTGCCCGCGGAAAAAGGCGCGCCGACCCGGCCTGGTCTCGTGATGATCCAGATCGACGGCCTCGGACTCAAGCATCTCGAGCGCGGGATGAAGGAGGGGCGGATGCCTTTTCTTTCAAAGCTCGCCGGCCGCGAAGGATACAAGCTCTACCGTCATTACTCCGGAGTTCCCTCCAATACACCCGCCGTTCAGGGGGCGCTTTTTTACGGCGTGAAGGCGTGTGTGCCCGCGTTCAGCTTCAAAAAACGCGAGAGCGGCCAGATCCATATGCTCTTCAATCCCGTTTCGGCCTCGGCCGTGCAAAAATGCCTCGAGGAAAAAACCGGCAAGCCGGGGCTCCTGGACGGCGGCAGCGCTTACGGCAACATTTTCACGGGCGGCGCGAAAGAAGCTCATTTCTGCGCCGCGGGGATCGGATGGGGGAGTATGTTGAAAGCGGTGAATCCCCTGGGTTTGCCGCTGACGATCGTCCTCAATCTCCACGTCGTGGCGCGGGCGATTTTATTCGTAGCGGTGGAATTCGTCATTGCGCTCGTCGACTGCGTGCGCGGCATCGCCGCGGGCAAAGCGGTCCTCAAAGAACTTGTTTTCATCCCGCTCCGCATGATGGTTTGCGTCCTTTTGCGCGACGCGAGCGCGGAAGGAGCGAAGATCGACGTCACGCGCGGCCTCCCGGTCGTGCACGTTAATCTCGCGGGTTTCGACGAGCAGGCGCATCACCGCGGTCCGAGTTCCTCCTTCGCGATGTGGTCTCTCAAGGGGATCGACGACGTCATCCGCGGAATCCACCGGGCGGCGCTCGAGGCTCCGAACCGCGATTACGACGTTTTTGTCTATTCGGACCACGGGCAGGAAGACGTGCAGCCATACCGACAGGAATTTGGCCGGAGCATCCAGGAGGCCGTCACCGAAATTTTCAAGGAAAAGATCGAAACCGACAAGTGGCATGTCGACTTCGTCCGTTCGCCCAAGCGCAACCGCGCGTACCTCATGCGGAACCGCGAGCGCGCCGCGCGCTCTCCGAAGAGCCCCGTGCCACCCCAAAAGGAAGCTGAGAAAAAAATGCAGGTGATCGTGACGGCGATGGGGCCCGTCGGCCATATTTACCCGCCTGTTCCTCTCACGAAAGACGAAAAAAAGACGCTGGCGCGCGGGCTCGTGACCGCCGCGAAGATTCCATTCGTCATGACCGCCGCCGAGCCGGGCAAAGCGCTCGCCTGGAACGCCGAGGGCGAATTCACGCTTCCGGAAGACGGCGCGCGCGTGATCGACAAGGCGCACCCCTTTTTCGAAAACGTCGTGGCCGATCTCGTCGATCTGTGCCATCACGACGACGCCGGCGAGCTTCTTACGTTCGGATGGCGCGACAAAGGAAAGCCGCTCACGTTCATGGGGGAGCTCGGCAGCCATGCGGGGCCAGGGATGGTCGAGACCACCGCGTTCGCTCTACTGCCTTCCGACGCCCTGCCCCGGCGCAAAAAAGAATGGATCGACACGCTCGACCTACGCGCGGCCGCGGAGCGATCGCTCAAGCGCGACGACGACGGACCGTTCGGCGAAGAGGGGGACGAGCCGCCGGCGGCTTTCCGTCTTATGACCTACAACGTCCATGGATGTCTGGGGCGCGACGGGAAAATTTCCCCGACGCGCATGGCCCGCATCGTGGCCCGCCAGCGGCCCGACGTGGTCTGCCTGCAGGAACTGGACCCGGTGGGAGAAGCGCACCAGGCGGACCTCCTCGCGAAGAAGCTGGGGATGAATTTTCATTACTTTTCGCCGTTGAAAGGCGGCCGGCGTCGGAGTCTGGCGGTGCTCAGCCGCCATCCGCTCAAGCTCGTGAAGACCGGTTTTTTGCCTCGCCTGGCGAACACCGCTCTTTTGGAGCCGCGGGGCGCGATCTGGGTCGAGATCGAACTCGGCGGGAAGAAGATACAGCTCGTGAACACGCACCTCAGCCTCTCGCCGCATGAAGCGCTGCGTCAGGCGGACGCGCTCGTCGGCGCCGAATGGCTCGGCGGTTTCACCGGGGACGGCCCTCTCATCGTCTGCGGCGATTTCAACGCGGAGCCAACCTCCGGCGTCTGCGGTAAAATATGTAAGACGCTGAAAAACGTGCAGGACGGACGGGGTTCGCGCATCAAGACGTTCCCGAGCTATTACCCGCTCCGCGCGCTTGACCACGTGTTCGTCGGACCGGGAGTGAAAGCGCTCCACGTTTCCGCGCCTGCCACGGAACTCGAACGACTGGCGTCCGACCACCTGCCGCTCGTGACTGACTTGGAGATCGAGTGAAATCCATGGAAGCCCCCCTCAAATATCCTTACGGACTCATCGGCAACTGCCTGAGCGCGGCCCTCGTCTCGACCGACGGAAGCGTCGACTGGATGTGCATGCCTTATCTGGATTCCTCGTCCGTCTTTGCGAAGATCCTCGACACGGAAAAAGGAGGCTCGTTCAAGATCGAGGGAGTGAACACGGTCCGCACGAGCCAGGAGTACGTGCGCTTCACGCCCATCCTCCGCACGCGTATCGAGACGACCGAAGGCGTCTTCGACGTCTACGACTTCATGCCACGCTTCCTTTTGCCGGACGGAAATAATTTCTACTGCCCGTCCGAGATCCAGCGGAGCGTCCGGCTCATCTCGGGAAAGCCGAAGATCCGTGTCATCCTCGACGCGCGCCCGAATTACGGCGCCAGCGGCGTGCGGGTGGAAAACCACGGCGAGTTCCTGAAGTACGTCACCGACGCCGGTGAATACCACAGTTATTACTTCTACACCGACGCCGATTTCGCGAACGTTCTAGAGCGCCGGGAGTTCGAGCTGACGCGCTCGATGTATTTCGTCCTTTCGTACCACCAGAAGATCCGGCCGTTCAACGCCGACCGCTCCTATGTGGAATTCGAACAGACGAAGAGCCACTGGCTGAGCTGGGCGAGCCGCACGAGCTACCCCGAGCGCCACCGCGAGCAGATCATCCGGTCGCTCATCACGCTCAAGCTCATGATGTACCAGCGGACCGGCGCGGTCATCGCAGCCCCGACCACCTCGCTTCCCGAGATTGCAGGGAAGGACCGTAACTGGGATTACCGCTTCTGCTGGATCCGCGACGCGTCGATGATCATCGAGCTTTTTGCGCGTCTCGGCCACGGAGGCTCCTCGACCGGCTACATGAATTTCATCCTGGACCGGATGCTTCTTAAGAACGACGGCATCTCGGTTATGTACGGCATCCACGGCGAGAAGGTGCTCACCGAGAAGATGCTGATGCATCTCGAGGGGTATCTCGGCTCGAAGCCGGTCCGCATCGGGAACGCCGCGCACACACAGACGCAGAACGACGTGTACGGCGAGCTCATCGACGCGATCTACACGTTCTTCGAGGCTCAAGGGGGCGTGGGTTTCCATTTTGACCAAGAGCTTTGGACCGCGGTGCGTTCGCTCGTGAACTTTTCCCGCGCCACGTGGGAAACGCCCGACAACGGCATCTGGGAGTACCGCGGAGAGGTCCAGCACCACGTTTTTTCCAAGCTTATGAACTGGGTCGCGATGGACCGCGCGGGCCGGATCGCCCAGAGCATTGGCAAAAAGGCCTACGCCGAGGATTATTTCAAGACGGCCGAGCGCATCCGCGAAGACATCTTGAAGAACGGCTGGAATGAGAAGGTTCAGGCTTTCACGATGTACTACGGCTCGGACAACGCCGACGCGTCCGTGCTCCTCATGCTCCACTACGGTTTCCTCCCGAAAACCGACCCGCGCATGATTTCGACGGTGGATTTCTGCTACCGCGAACTTTTGCGCGATGGTGTCGTCATGCGTTACACGGCCTCCGATGACTTCGGCCGGCCGGAGAACGCCTTCCTCATCTGCACGTTCTGGATGGTGAACGCGCTTTACCTCGTCGGCCGCCAAAAAGAGGCCCGAACGATCTTCGATTCCGCGCTCGCCTCGGCCAACCACCTCGGCCTCATGTCGGAGGGGCTTCAGCCCTCGACAGGCCGGCAGGTGGGGAACTTCCCGCAAGGCTACTCGCACATGGCGTTCATCCAATCGGCGATGCTTCTCGAGACGGATTACGAATGGGGCTCGATGCGCGAGAAGTACGCGACGGGCCGAACCCGCGAAGAATAGAGCATACCCGCCTTGGCCCTCATCAGCATCATCGAAGTCTCGCTCGCCCTCGGCGGCCCCCTCCTTTTCGACGGGGTGAGCCTGCAGGTGGAGTCCGGCGAGCGCATCGCTCTCCTCGGCCGCAATGGGGCCGGCAAGACCACTCTCATGAAGGTCATCGCCGGCGAGATGAAGGTCGACAAGGGCGAGATCGGCTATCAGAAGGGAATCAAGGTCGCGCACCTTCCGCAAGAGGTACCCACCGGCGTCACCGGCGTCGTGTACGACATCGTCCTCTCAGGGCTTCCGGAACGCGTGAAGCTCCTCGGCGAATTTCACCGCCTCCATCACCGCCTCGAGACCGAACACACCGAGCAGCTCATGGGCCAACTCGACGCGCTTCAGGCCGAGATGGACCGCACGAACGGCTGGGAGACCGAGCGCCAGATCGAGGAAGTCCTTTCGCACATGAAGCTCGACCCCGACGCCGCGTTCGAATCGCTCTCCGGCGGTCAAAAAAGAAAAGTTCTCTTGGCTCGTGCGCTGGTTCTCCGGCCCGAAGTCCTCCTTCTCGACGAACCGACGAACCACCTCGACACCGATTCCATCGAATGGCTCGAAGGCTATCTCAAGGATTACCCCGGCACCCTCTTTTTCGTCACGCACGACCGCATGTTCATGACGCGTCTGGCGACGAAGATCGTCGAGCTCGACCGGGGCAAGCTCTACGCCTGGACCTGCGACTACCCGACGTTCCTCGAGCGCAAGAAGCTCGCGCTTCACACCGAGGCGATGGAGTGGGAGAAGTTCGACAAGAAACTCGCCCAGGAAGAAGTCTGGATCCGGCAGGGCATCAAGGCGCGGCGCACCCGCAATGAGGGCCGCGTGCGGGCGCTCGAGCGCCTGCGCGAAGAAAAGAAATCGCAGCGCCAGCTCATCGGCAAGGTCCGCATGAAGGCGCAGGAAGCCGAGCGTTCCGGCGCAGTCGTTACGAAAGCCGAGAACGTGTCGGTCGCGTTCGGCGAGAAGCGGCTCGTCCGCGATTTTTCGATCCGCATTCTCCGCGGGGACCGGATCGGGCTCATCGGCCCCAACGGCTGCGGCAAGACGACGCTCCTACGCACGCTCCTCGGGAAGCTCGAGCCGCAGTCCGGAACGGTGACGCTCGGCACGAACCTCGAGATATCCTATTACGACCAGCTGCGCGAGCAGCTCGACGAGAACAAATCGGTGACGGAGAACGTGAGCGGGGAAACCGACACGGTCGTGATCGACGGGCGGCCGCGCCACGTGCTCGGTTACCTGCAGGAATTCCTTTTCTCGCCGGACCGCGCGCGTACGAAGGTGAGGGTTCTCTCGGGCGGCGAGCGGAACCGGCTCCTTCTGGCACGTCTTTTCACGCGCACGTCGAACCTGCTCGTCATGGACGAGCCCACGAACGACCTGGACGTGGAGACGCTCGAGCTCTTGGAAGAACTTCTAGTCTCTTATTCGGGAACGCTGCTCCTGGTCAGCCACGACCGCGCGTTTCTCAACAACGTCGTGACGTCGACCATCGTGTTCGAAGGAGACGGCGTCGTGTATGAACATCCGGGCGGTTACGACGACTGGCTGAACCGCCGCGAACTCGAGCCGGAGTCGCGAGAGCCGGAACGGAACGTCGAGAGCGCGCCCAAACGACCGGCTCCCGCGCCTGCCGTCGCCGCGGCGAAGCCCAAGAAGCTTTCCTCCAAGGAGCGCAAAGAACTCGAAGCGCTTCCGGCGCTCATCGAAAAGCTGGAAGCCGAGCAGGCTCAAATCGTCCAAAAGATGTCGAGCCCCCATTTTTCGATGAAGGACGTGGGAAAGATCGCGGAGATCAAAGCGCGCCTGGCGGCACTGACGGAGGAGCTCAAGGCGGCGTACGCCCGCTGGGAAGCCCTGGAGGGTTCCGTATAAATTAATGTTTTTTTAATCGGATTCTAATGATTCATCGTTTAGATTAGTTCTTTCGCACCCTCCCAAGTGTCAGGCTAACCGAAAGAAAACGATGAAAAAATCCGATCGCAACAATCCCGGTTCCAAGCCCATCCCCTACCTGAAAGACGCCAAAAAGAAACCGGTCACCAACGACAAGGTGGCGGACCTCCAGAAAAACACTGAAAAAGGAGTCGAAGATTCCTTTTTAACGACGAATACCGGCCTCCGGATTAACGACGATCAGAACTCGCTCAAAGCTGGGGACCGCGGCCCGTCCCTCCTCGAAGACTTTCATTTAAGGGAAAAGATCACTCATTTCGACCACGAGCGCATCCCGGAGCGGATCGTTCATGCCCGGGGATCCGCGGCGCACGGTTTTTTCCAGGTTTACGAATCTCTCGCGCCGTTGACCAAGGCGAAATTCCTCCAAGACCCCGCGGCAAAAACCCCGGTCTTCGTCCGCTTTTCGACGGTAGCTGGTTCGCGCGGCTCGACGGACTTGGCCCGTGACGTGCGCGGCTTCTCGGCCAAGTTTTACACCGAAGAGGGGAATTACGACCTCGTCGGCAACAACATGCCCGTGTTCTTCATCCAGGACGCCATGAAGTTCCCGGATCTCGTTCACGCGGTCAAGCCCGAGCCGCATCACGAGATGCCTCAAGCGGCATCCGCCCACGACACCTTCTGGGATTTCATCTCCCTGATGCCGGAATCCGCGCACATGGTCATGTGGCTTATGTCCGACCGCGCGATTCCCCGCAGTTACCGGATGATGGAAGGCTTCGGCGTCCACACCTTCCGCCTGATCAACGAAAAAGGCAAGGCGCGGTTCGTGAAGTTCCATTGGAAACCCGTTCTCGGCCTCCACTCGGTGGTTTGGGACGAGGCTCAGAAAATTTCCGGAAAAGACCCTGATTTTCACCGGCGGGATCTCTGGGAATCGATCGAGAACGGCGATTATCCGGAATGGGAACTCGGTCTCCAGATCGTCGAAGAGGAAGACGAGCACAAATTCGATTTCGACCTGTTGGACCCCACCAAGCTCATTCCCGAGGAGCTAGTGCCCGTTCGGCGGGTCGGCAAGCTCACGCTGAACCGGAACCCCGACAATTTCTTCGCGGAAACGGAACAGGTGGCGTTTCATCCCGGCCACGTCGTCTCGGGGATCGATTTCTCGAACGACCCCCTTCTTCAGGGCAGGCTTTTTTCCTATACGGACACGCAGCTCATCCGGCTCGGGGGGCCTAACTTCAACGAGCTTCCGATCAACCGGCCGATCGCTCCGGTGCACAACAATCAGCGCGACGGGTTCGGTCGGCAGACGATCAACCCCGGCTCGGTCAGCTACGAGCCAAATTCGATCGGCGGGGGGATGCCCGCCCAGGCGAAAGCGGCGATGGGCGGTTTCGTCAGCCATATGGAGAAAATAAGCGCGGCGAAGATACGCGGACGGAGCGAAAGCTTCCTGGATCATTTCAGTCAGGCGGCGCTTTTTTTCAACAGCCAGTCCGAAACGGAAAAAACGCACATGGTCCAGGCGCTCCGCTTCGAACTTGGGAAAGTGGAACGCCCGGAGATCCGGAAGCGGATGGTGGGCATTCTTTCGCTCATCGACAAATCCCTCGCCGAACGCGTGGCCAAGGGCCTCGGCATCGAAGTGCCCGTCCCGGAGCAGCCGATCAACCACAGCGTCCCGGCGGACGCCGATCCGGCGAAACTGCAGCCGAAGCGCGTCAAAAAACAGCAGGCGCCTTCTCCCGCGCTCAGCATCGCCCGCGCTCCAAAGAAGGGAATCAAGACGCGGAAGGTCGCGTTTCTGGCCGCCGACGGCGTGGACGACGATTCGCTGGAGTCCGTGAAGGAGGCCCTTCTAGCCGAAGGAGCTCTCGTGAAGATCGTGGCGCCGAGGCTCGGGTTCCTGCGAAGCGCGAAAGGAAAGGAAATAAAGATCGATTTCAGTATGCTCACGACCGCGTCGGTTCTCTTCGACGCGGTGTACGTGCCGGGCGGCGAGAAGAGTGTCACGGCGCTCAAGGAAGAGGCCTCCGCGATCCACTTCGTCAATGAGGCGTACAAGCACTGCAAATCCGTCGCGGCGGCGGGAGCGGGTCTCAAGCTGATCGAGGCTTCCTTCATCGGCACCGGAAGTGAAGAGGCTGGCGTGGTTTTAAGCGCGGATCCGAAAGCACCGAAGCTGGCTAAAGCCTTCGTGAAGGCGATCGAGGAGCAGCGCCACTGGAGCCGGGAAACGAAGGACGAGGTCCCCGTCCCGGCTTGAGGTCTTTTTTAATTTTTAATGTATTTCTAATCTATTTCTAATCCTTCTCTGCCATACTGTTCGTTCTTTAGCGTTCGCTTACTATTAACAGCAGCGGGGTGAGTATGGATAGATTTGTTCGTTTCGTCGGTGCGGCCGTTCTCTTTTTCGGGTTTTTCGGTTCCGTGGCGGATGCGGCGGATCCGCGTCTGATTCTCTCGAAGGGGAAGGCGTCGTTCGGAACGCAGGACACGCGGCGCGGGGGCTCACCCGAAAGCCTGCAAGCCGCCGAAACCGCCCAAGCCGCCGCTATCTCGCACAAGAACGCACTCCAGGAACCTTCTAATTTTCTTTCCGCTCAAGCCGCCCCCTCTTTGATCGAGCCGTCCGTGACGGCACCGACCCAGGTCGGCTGGTCGGGCGGCAGCACGTACCCCGCGATCGTCTACGATCCGAAAATCCGCGGCCGGGCGTATACGCTTTCGGATTCCTCCGGCTTCTATCGCTCCGAAAACGGAGGCGCTACGTGGCAAGCCGCCAATCAGGGCGTCGTGAACCTCGCGGTCGCGTCGCTCGCCATCGCCCCGTCAAATTCCAACGTTCTCTACATGGGTTCGACCGCCGGCGTGCACCGCTCGAACGACGCCGGAAAGACCTGGACCTTCTCCGAGGCGTCGCGCGGGAAGATCCCGTTTAAAAGGCTCGCGAGTTACAAGGCGCTCGCCGTCGACGCGCTGAACGTCAATAAAGTGTACGCGGGCTCCTCGGCTGGCCAGGTGTTCCATTCCGCCGACGGGGGAACGAGCTGGACGCAGGTGGGAACGCTCGCCATCGGCGTGCCGGTGAGCGCGCTCCACCTGACGCGCGACGGCAGGCTCTTCGCCGGTTCTTCGAAAGGCCTCATGACGTACCAGGGCGGGACGTGGCAAAAGGTCGCGCTCAAGAGCGACCACGTGTACGACATCGTCTCGATCATGCACAACGGCAAGGAGACGCTTTACGTCACGAACGGCCGCAACGTCGCTCATTCGAGCGACCTCGGCGTCCCGACGGTGTGGTGGTACGCCGGCATGGTGCCGAAATTCAACGCCGCGACGGACGGATGGATCAACCGCATCGCGGTGAGGCAGCATCCGAGAACCGGCAAGGTCGAGGTGCTCGCGTCGCTTAAAAAGGACTGGAACGGCCGCCTTTTCCTGGGTACGAACCACGGCGAGTCGTGGAAGGAGATCGGTCTCAATTTCAACAACGATCCTCTCGCGAATCCGACGCGCGAGTGGAAGAAAAGCGGCGCGAACCAGTGGCTCGCCGTCGCGTTCGACCCATTCAATACCGAGACGTTCACGATCGCCGACGACTGGGGCCTCTGGAAGACGACCGACTCCGGCGCAAGCTGGAACGAAAGCATCGCGGGCACGCCCAACGTGATGGGCACCTCGATCGTTCGCGATCCGCTCACGGGCACTTATCTCGTGGGCACGATGGACAACGGCCTGGTCGAGCTGAATCCGCAGACGGGCGCGATGAAGGCGGTGTTTCCGAACGCCTCGACTCCCTGGCAGCTTCATGGCCACGTCTGGAAGGCGGAAGTGCTTCCGAACGGAAACCGGATTCTTGCGGTTTCGCCTTGGAACAGTGCGTCGAACGTCGTGGTCGTGGTGCGTCCCGACGGAACGACGGCCCTCGCGAACGGCCTTCCGGCGCTCTATCCCAAGACGAACACCGTCTGGGAGAAGGGCTACATGCGCACGCTCGCGGTCGATCCGTCGAACCCGGATAAACTTTACCTGGGAATCGACGGCAACGACGGCGGCGGACTTTACGTCTCCACGGACGGGGGGCTCAACTGGGCGCGTTCCGCGGGTCAGCCCGCGTCGCTCCGTGTCTACAACGGCCTCGCGGTCGATCCCGTCGAAACGAACCGCCTTTTCTGGGGAGCGATGGGTTCCGGCGGTGGCGTGTACCGTTCGCTCGACGCGGGCGGTACGTGGACGCGCGTGTTCACCGGCTCCTACAACGTCTCGGACGTGGTCGTCGGCCCGGATCAAACGGTGTACGCCGGAGGCGATACCGGTGGCCCCGCGCTTTACGTTTCGCGCGACAAGGGCGCGACGTGGGGAATGCTTAAGAAATTCGAAGGCACGGGCACGCTTCAGGCGATCACGATCGACCCGAACGATCCCAAGCGTATGGTCGTGAGCTCCCGCAAATGGGGCGACTCCACGGGCGCGAAAGTCTATTTCACGGCGGACGCCGGAAAGACGTGGAAGGAAGTCGCCGCAACCGGCCTGCCTAATACGTCCGGAGCCGCGGACGCCGTTTTCAGCCAGGACGGAAAATCGCTGTATCTTCTCATGACCGCCGGTTCTCTTTACCAGGTACCGCTCCCGTGACGGATCCCGCCCGTTCCACCCCGATGCCGAAAGCGTCGATTCTCATCGTCGACGACGTGCCGGCCAATCTCATTGCGCTGGAAGCGGTTCTTTCCGAATACGACGTCGTGTCGGCGAAATCCGGCCAAGAGGCTTTGGATGTCTTGAAGGACCGAAACTTCAACGTGATCCTCCTCGACATCCAAATGCCGGGAATGGACGGCTTCGAAGCCGCGCGCCGCATGAAGCAGATGAGCACGTACCACGGCACGCCGATCATCTTCGTCACGGCGAACTTCAAGGACGACCCGTACGTGAAAAAAGGATACGAAGCGGGCGGCGTCGATTACTTCACGAAACCTTTCGACCCGGACATCCTTCGGATGAAGGTCGGTATCTACGCGTCGTTCCATCAGAAGACGAGCCTCCTCAAGGAGCGCGAAGAAAGGATCCGGCAATCGGAGGAACTGTTGAAAGCGGGCCATAAGCTGGCCGGGGTCCTCGAATCGCTCCCCGTGGGGGTGATCATCTCAGACGCCAAGGGAGGCATTCTCCAGACGAACGACGCGGTGCTCCGGATTTGGAAATCCATCGATCCGTCGCGGAAGGATTCCGCCGGAGAATTCTTGAAATGGTGGACGACGGCGGGAACGGCCATGAAAGACGCGTTCGCGACGACGTTAAGCACCGGTAGCTCGTCCCACAACGAGGTGCTCGACATCCAGTGCTTCGACGGAACCTGCAAGGCGATCTTGGTTTCCGTCTCTCCGCTCCTGGGAATCGACGACCAGATGGTAGGCGCCGTCGCCGTCGCCCAGGACATCACCGAGCACCGGAAGATCGAAGCCCACATGGAGGAGAGCATCATGAAGCTCGTTTCTATCGGCGTCGAGCTCCAGCAGATCGGCCCCACCGCTCCCGCCTGACAGGCTTAGAATTAGCTTTTTTTAATCCGCTTCTAATCCCGCTTTAATCCGTCCTTTCGTATACTGATTTCATCGTCGGATCCGCCTTTTCGTATCATTCCGGGCCGAGCTTTCCTTAGATCAACGGAGGATTTTATGCCCGCTAAAAAAAGCTCCAACAGCTCTACCGCCAGCAAGAAGAAGTCCAAGACGTACATCGATCTTCTCATCGCCGACCACGACAAAGTACGCGCGCTCTTCAAGCGGTTCGAAAAGACCGAAGACGACGATCAGAAGCGCGAAATCGTCGAGACCACGATCCTCGAGCTCAAGATTCATGCGACGATCGAAGAGGAGATCGTGTATCCCGCCTTCCGTGAGAACGAGGTCGTGGAAGAGGACATGATGGACGAGGCGGACGTCGAGCACGAAGTCGCCAAAAACCTCATCGCCGAGCTCGAGAACATGAAGCCGGGCGACGAATACTACGACGCGAAATTCACGGTGCTTTGCGAAATCATCGAGCACCACGCCGAGGAGGAAGAGGAAGAGATCTTCCCCGAAGCGCGTAAATCGAAAGAGATCGACGCGGAAGACATTACGGGCCGCGTCGCGGACCGCAAGCAGCAGCTGATGCAGGAACTCGGCGCGGAGCTCGCGGAAGCAAAATAATAACCGCTCCACCGAAAAGGGGAGGTTTCGTCCATGGGCATTCTGAAGACTCTGGTCGCCGGAACCATCGCCGTTGGCGCCGCTCGTCTGGCGATGAAGAACAAGAAGTTGGGCCGCGTCACGCGCGACGCGAAAGCGAGCATCCGCAAGGCCGTTCGCTCCGCCGCTCCGAAGGCTCGCAGCCTGAAGAGCAAGGCCCGCGTCAAGGCGAGAACCGCCTCGAAATAACCGCTATAGACGCAAGAAAAACGAACGCCCGCCGGTCCAGCCGGCGGGCGTTTTTGTCGGTTCCGGATCTCGAGGAGGAGGCTCTAGGACGCTCTTTCCAGAGCGAGAAGAACGCGCTTCGTGTTCTTCGGCCCGGAATAGCCGCCGGTCTTGCCGGAAGCGTTGATCACGCGGTGGCAGGGAACGACGATGCAGAGGGGGTTTTTTCCGTTCGCGCCGCCGACGGCACGAACCGCCTTAGGGTTACGGATCCGCCGCGCGACGGCCGCGTAGGAGCACGTTTCTCCGTACGGGATCTCGCTCAGGGCTTTCCACACTTTTTTCTGGAAAGCGGAGCCTTCCGGGTCGAGCGGCAGATCGAATTCCCGTCGTTTTCCGGCGAAATAGTCTTCGAGTTGCTTCACCGCGCGGGCCAGCAGCTTGGCTTCGGCCGTACGGCCGTCCAGCGACCGAATCACGGGAGCGTGCTGCTTCCGCCAGAACACGCCCTGAAGTCCTTTTGCGGACGCGACGAGATAAAGGGGGCCGATCTTCGATTTCATGAGCCACTGTGCCGCCATTTTTTCCTCCCAGCCTTCTCTTTTAGACATAAAAGCACTATAAGCTGCATCGCCGCCCCATCAAAGTCTTTATCTTATACCGTGTATAAATTCTCTTTCGAATCCGGTTGCCGTCCGGCGGGTCCGATGATAACCTAATCGCACTTACCGTGAGCCCACTTCCGACATGAACCTCGAGCATTTCGCGAGTATCGCCTCGCACGATCCCCTGAGCACGCCCGGCCAGGGTTCGACGTTCATTGCCGAGCTCCAGGCGAAGATCGTGATGAGCGCGTGAAGGACATCAATTTAGAGATAGTGCGCGTCACGGAGGCGGCGGCGATCGCCGCGGCTTCGTGGGTGGGGAGCGGGAACAAGAAAGCCGCCGACAAAGACGCGACCGACGCGATGCGCGTGCGTCTCTCGGCAATCGACTTCCGCGGCCGCGTGATCATCGGCGAAGGCATCAAGGACGAGAGCGCGGGCCTCTTCGCGGGGGAAACGGTCGGATGCGGCGGGGAGAAGTCTAAGATCTACGACATCGCGGTCGATCCGATCGAGGGGACGCGGCCCACGGTCCAGTCCGGGCCGGAGGCGCTGAGCGTGCTCGCGGTGGCGGGCAAGGACGCGCTTTTTTCGACCGCCGAATTCTACATGAAGAAGTTCGCCTACGGCCCCGCGATTGCGGAGAAGACGAAGCTCTCCATCGCGGACCCTCTTCCCGAGACGATCCGGAAGATATCCGCGGCGACGGGGAAGGACCCCGGCCGGGTCATGGTCTGCGTGCTCGACCGCCCTCGCCATGAAGGCCTGATCGCTGAGCTGCGCTCGCTCGGGACCCGCATCAAACTGATCCAGGACTGCGACGTCTCGGGCGGCATCGCGACGTGCCTCGAGCGAAGCGGCATCGACCTTCTCTGCGGCATCGGCGGCTCACCGGAAGGCGTTATCACCGCCTGCGCGATCAAATGCCTGAAAGGGGACTTCCAGGCGCAGATCGTGAAGAAGGACGGCACGGTGGAACAGCGCGTCCTCGGCCTCGAAGATCTCGTTAAGGGTCCGTGCGCATTCGCAGCGACGGGAATCACCGACGGCAGCCTTCTTCGCGGTGTCCGCTTCGATCCTTCCGGCCCCCGCACCCACAGCGTTTTCATGCGCTCGATCAGCGGAACGATCCGCTGGATCAGCGCCTCCCACGGAAACTAACGCCCTCACGACCTCCGGCCCGAGTTTTCTCCTTCCGTTATATTAATATCCGCTTAACCGAGCCGTAACATGGCGCGGCTATACTCCACATCAGAAAGCGGAGATCATGGAAGAAAAGCGTCAGCTCGAGGTTCTTTACCAAATCAGCCGGGAACTCGTGGGGAAGCAGGATCTCGACGCGATCCTGCAGCAGGTGGTCAGCATGACCTCGCAGTTGATCGATTCCAAGATTTGCTCTTTGATGCTCCTGGACACCAAACGGGAGCGACTCGTCATCAAGGCGACGCAGAGCTTGAGTCTCGCCTACAGGGATAAGCCGCCGATCCGCGTGGGCCAGAGCGTGAGCGGGCAGGTGGTATCGCGCAAGGAACCGATCCAGGTCGCCGACGTGTCGAAAGATCCGCTTTACGGGTACCCGGACCTCGCGCGGCAGGAGGGGTTCAAATCGCTGCTCTGCGTTCCGCTCCTTCTGGCAGACAGGGTGATAGGGGTGCTGAACTCCTACACGGAAGCGGAACGGACGTTCTCAAAAGAGGAGGTCCAACTTGTTCAGACGGTTGCGAATCAGGCGGCTATGGTCATCGAGCACGCCCGGCTTATCTCCGAGGAAGCGCAAGCCCGTCTCTCGCTCGAGACGAAAAAGGCGGTGGACGCGGCCAAGCGGCTCCTGATCAAGTCGCGCGGAATGTCGGAGGAGGACGCGCACCGGTTCATCCAGAAGGCCAGCATGGAGAAGAACAGGCCCCAGAAGGAAATCGCCGACGCGATCCTGATGGCGGCCGATCTGACGAAGTGAACGGACGGTTTTAAAAGAACGAACGACCGATGGGGATAATGACGTCCTTATCTTGAAGAGGCCGAAGGCGGCTTCCTCGGGGTAAGGATTTTTTCATTCATAGGAGGCAGCGATGAATAACGCGGTTTACGGTCTCACGGAAAAAGCGGTTTCGATCTGGATGCGGATCAACGAACGAATGGCGGAGGACGAACGGCGCCGGGAAAACGAAAGGGTGTGGATGATCTGCACGACCGACCGCGGAGCGAGAGCCTGAGGTGCTCACCGGAGAGAAGGACGCGGGGCCGTCCGCGTGAAGGAAGTGATGGCTGTCGTGCGCCCCGGAAAAGCGCGCGAGACGATGGAAGCGCTTGCGCGGATGGGCCGCCCCGCCTCGACCTCTTTTCGCGTGTTCGGACGCGGCCGGCAGAAAGGCCTGCGCTACGCCTCCGCCGAAATCGGCGCCCAGGAGATCACGGTCCGGTATCTTCCCAAGAAAATGATTCTTTGCGTCGTGCCCGACCGGCACTGGCGCGCGACGGTGCAGACGATCATCCGAGTCAACCAATCCGGCCAGTTCGGCGACGGCAAGGTGTTCGTCTCCGATATCAGGGAAACCTGCCGTATCCGCACCGGCGAAACTCAGGATGCCGCGCTTCGATGAAGATGATCAAGGCCGTGATACGGCCCGAAAAGGAATTCGACGTGGTCGGAGGTCTCGAGAAAGAGGGGTTCAATTCGCTCACGAAGCTCGACGTGCTCGGCAGGGGTCGCCAGAAAGGCGTGCGCGTCGGCGGAGCCGTTTACGACGAGCTCGCGAAGCTCCTCATTTACATCGTCGTCGAGGACAAAGACGCGTCGCGTGTCGTCGAGACGATCAAGAAGCACGCGCACACGGGAAACTTCGGCGACGGAAAGATATTTATCTCCGACGTCCGCGAAGCCTACACGATCCGGACTGGAAAAAACCGCCTTTAGCATGATTCTGGTCGAAATGCGTCTCGGCCCCCTCCTCATCCTACCGCGCCTTGCCACCGGATGATCGGCTCCGAAGCGGCGCTCGCGGCGGTCCTTTCGCACGCGCCCCGTCCGAAATCCGTTTCTGCGCCACTTCTTGCCGCGCTCGGGCACGTCGCGGCCCGCGACGTGAAATCTCCGCAGCCTTCGCCTCTCTTCGATAATTACGCGATGGACGGTTTCGCTTTTTCATCGGCATCGTCGGCCACCGCGGCCGCCGGGTCGCCGGTGCGGCTCCGGGTGACGGGCGCCGTCCGCGCCGGAGACGCCGTCGGGCCTCTCGGTTCCGGCGAAGCGGTGCGCATCATGACCGGAGCGGCCCTGCCTTTCGGCGCGGACACCGTGCTCCCGAATGAACGCGTGCTGACCGACCGGGATACGCTCGTCCTCCTCGAACCTGTCCGAGCGGGCGAGAACGTGCGTTACCGTGCGGAGGAATTGAAGAAAGGCGACGTCCTGCTACGCAAAGGCGCTCCGATCCACGCCGCCGCGGTGGGGATTCTCGCGGGCTTCGGGATCCGGACGGTGGAAGCGTACGAATTTCAGCGTGTCGCGGTGATCGCGACTGGAAATGAACTGCGCTCGCCCGGAGAGGCGCTCGGCCCCGCGCAGATCTACAATTCGAATTCCTGGATGATCCACGCGGCGCTCGTCCAAATGGGTATCCGGCCGATGTTTTGCAAACGCGTGGGGGATCACGCGGTCCACATCAAGAGGCTTCTCAAGTTCGCGCTCGCCCAGGCCGACGTCGTCATTTTGAGCGGGGGCGTTTCCGTGGGGGGCGCGGATCCGGTGAAGCCCCTCCTCCGAGACCTCGGGGTGCGTACGCTCTTTTGGAAGGTGAGCCAGAAACCCGGGAAGCCCCTTTTTTTGGCAAGCTCTCGAAGACGCTCGTCTTCGGCCTTCCGGGCAATCCGGCGGCGGTGTTCACCTATTTTTACGAGTACGTTTATCCCGCGATCCGCCGCATGTCCGGATTCGAGGAGCCGCGCCTGCGCCGCGAAGAGCTCGCGGTGGAAGAGCCGGTCGCGTCCGATCCCGAGAAATCCCTCAGCGCGCGTGAATAAAAAGAGGGACCTCAAGATCCATTAGAATCCTCTAATCCGCGTTTAATCCCTCTCTAATGCGCACTGTGCAATAATCTTCTCGCTCGACAATTTCCAAACCCATTTACCAGCATCTACAGTCATCCACAGGGGCGCCCTCCATGAAAAGAAATTCAGCTCTTTTTCTCTGTCTGGTCGTCGGTCTCCTTCACGCCCAGCTCGCTTGGGCCGTCGATCCCCGCGAGCTTCTCCTGCGCAGCAAGAAACATTTCCTCCAACAGGAAGGTCCCCGCGGCGGAGGCGAGTCCCCGGATCAGCTCGTCGCGAAGGAGGGGTCGAAGCAGGAGCTCATGGACAAACAAAACGCGCTTACCACGCTCGCGCCCGAGCCCATTCAGGTCCGCGCGTCGAACGAGCTGACGCAGGCCGCGGTCGCGCCACCTAAGCAGCTCGGCTGGTCGGGTGGCAGCACGTACCCTACGATTTATTACGACCCCGTGATCCGCGGTCGCGCGTACGCGCTCTCGGACTCGTCCGGTTTTTACCGTTCCGACGACGGCGGCGCGAACTGGTACGCTTCCAACAAAGGCATCCATAACCTCACGATTTCGTCCCTTACGGTCGCGCAAACCGACCGCAACGTCCTGTATGCCGGTTCCAATTCGGGTATCCACCGCTCGACCGACGGCGGACGCAACTGGACCTATTTCGCGAATACCTCGAACATCACGTTCCGCCGGCTCCAGAGCTACCGCGCGATCGCGCTCAGCCCGACGAACCACTGGACCGCGTACGCGGGTTCGGGCATGGGCCAGGTTTACGAGAAGCGAAGCGGACAGACGAATTGGACGCAGATGGGCAGCCTGCATCCAGGGGTCGCGGTCAGCGCCGTGCACGTGGCGCGCAACGGCCGCATTTTCGCGGGCTCGGCGAACGGGCTTTTCCTTTGGAACGCCACGAACAGCACGTGGCAGAAGATCGCACTCGAATCGAACGTCGGGGCGTTCGACGTCGTTTCTCTTTGGGAGAACAACGTCGAGACGATTTTCGTGACGAACGGGCTCAAGGTGGCGCGTACGACGGACACCGGCACGCCGGCCCAGTGGACCTACACGGCCGCGATGCCGCGTTACGACGCTTCCTCGGCGGGCGAGGCGAGCCGCTTGGCGGTGCGCCGCACGGCCAACGGGCAGCTTCAGATGTTCGTGGGCCAGAAACGCAGCTGGCAGGGCAAGGTTTACATGACGACCGACTCCGGCGCCACGTGGCGCAGCATGAACACCGGCTTCGTGAACGACCCGGCGCAGAATCCGACGCGTGTCTGGAAAAAGAACGCGGGCGTTCCGGTCTCAGTGTCGTTCGATCCGTTCAACGCGAACACGCTTTATTTCTCGGACGATTGGGGAATCTGGAAATCCACCGACAACGGCGTGACGTGGCGTGAGAGCGTGAAGGGGACGCCGAACACGATCGGCACTTCGCTCGCGTTCGACCCGCGCACCGGCACTTACCTCGTTGGCACGATGGACAACGGCCTCGTCGAGGTGAATCCGACGACCGGCGCGACGAAGGCGGTTTTCCCGAACGCCTCCACGCCCGCGCATTACCACGGACACGTGTGGCGCGTCGAAGTGGCGGCGAACGGCAACCGCGTCCTCACGGTCTCTCCGTGGAACGCCGCTCAGAGTTACGTCGTCGTCATCAAACCGGACGGGACCACTTCGTTCGCGACCGGACTGCCGACGTGGTTCCCTAAAGTGAACACGGTTTGGGAGAAGGGCTATCCGCGCGGATTCGTGAAGGATCCCACGAACGGAAACCGCTTCTACCTCGCGATCGACGGCGACGACGGCGGCGGCCTGTGGGTTTCGAACGACGCGGGGCTCAGCTGGTCGCGTCTGGGGAATCCGTCCTCGAAGAGAATCTACAACGGTCTCGCGGTCGATCCGTCCTCGCCGAACGTCCTCTATTGGGGGACGATGTGGGCGAAGGAGGCAGGCGGCATCTTCCGGTCGACAAACTCCGGCGCCACGTGGTCGAAAGTTTTTTCCGGGAATCCGAACATCGCGGACATCGTCGTCGGTCCGACCGGCGTCGTTTACGCGGGGGGCGAGGCGGCAGGCGTGGCGACGGTCTACGTTTCGAGGGACCGCGGAACGACGTGGAGCGTCTTAAAGACTTTTGCGGGCCAGACGGGCGGCCCGGCGCAGGGTCTCGCCATCGACCCCGCGAATCCTCAGCGGATGGTCGTCAGCCAGCGCAAATGGAACGATTTCACGGGTTCGAAGATCTGGCTCACGGAGGACGGCGGAGTGAACTGGCGCGAAGTGGCTACGGCGACCCTTCCGAACACCGCCGGCCACGTCGAGGCGCAGTTTTCGGCCGACGGCAATTCGCTCTTCGCCCTTCTCAACAACGGCACGCTCTACCACGTGCCGCTGGTCTAAAACCGATGCGCCCTTACCGGCGCCGCGGCGCCTCGAAAATTTCGAAGAACTCTTTCGGCGGGGGCGAATCGAATTCGAGGCGTCGGCGCGTGGAGGGATGGGTGAAGGATAAGCGGGTCGCGTGGAGCGCCATCCGACCGATCGGGTCCGTCTCCGCACCGTACTTATGGTCACCGGCGATCGGGCAGCCGAGGTCCGAAAGATGCACGCGGATCTGGTTCTTCCGCCCGGTTTCGAGCGCGAGCTCAAGCAGGGAATACTTGCCGTTCGTCTCGTGGACGCGGTAGCGGGTCGCCGACCATTTCGCTCCGCGCTCGCGGGCGGCCGCGCTGTAGACGCGCTTGAACGCGTCTTCCATGAGCCAGCTTTCGATCGTTCCTTCCGCTTCCTCCGGCGCGCCTTCGGCGACCGCCGCGTAGCGCTTCTCCGTCTTCTCCCAATTCTCCTCTAAATATTCTTTCGATTCCGGATCCTTCGCAAAGAGAAGCAGACCCGACGTGTCGCGGTCCAGGCGGTGAACGATGAACGCCCGCTTGCCGCTTTTGGCTCTCAGATACGCGGTCAGCTCGAAGTAAAGCGTGTGCTCGCGCTCGCGGTCGGTCGCCGTTGTGAGGAGGCCGGCCGGTTTATCGACCACGACCACCGCGTCGTCCTCGTGCACGATCTGCCATTTCAAACGTGTTTTCATGCGCTCCGCCGCGGCGTCCCCTTCGGACAGGAAATCGACGACGTCGCCCCGTTTCAGTTCGTGACGGTGAAGCGTCACGACGTCGCCGTTGACGCGCACGGAGCCGTGTTCGAGGAGCGCCTTGACCTGCGTGCGCTTGAGCGGAGAAAGCCGGTCCAGCAGATAGTCCAGGAGCTTGGAAGGCGCGTCGACGCGCAGTGGTTTCATGCCGCCTATTATAGGCCCTGCGAGGACGTTTGTGGTACAATACGCCGTTCGTTAAACCAGGCCAAGAAACGAGCCAGATGCTGCAGCCCAATCCCAAACTGATTCTCGTTACCGAAGACGACGAAGACGATTATATTCTTCTTCGAGACGCTTTCCAGGAACACCATCCCGACATCCAACTCGCCTGGACGCGCGACGGGGAAGAGACTCTCGCTTACCTCGCGAGAGTCGCCGACGACCCGGCCCAGTCCCTCCCGTTCATCATCATTCTCGATCTCAACATGCCGAAAGTCGACGGCCGCGAGGTTTTGAGGGAGATCCGCGCCACCGAACGCTTGAAACACATCCCGGTCGTCGTCTTCACGAATTCAGGCAACTGGCGGGACGCGATGGACGCCTACCGGCTCGGCGTGAACTCCTTCGTCCGTAAGCCCGCGGGCTACCGCGAACAGGTCGAATTCGTGCAGTGCTTCTACAAATACTGGTTTCATTTCTCGAAACTCGTGGCTCCCGTTTAAGATGAAAAAGCGTCTTTCCTTTACGCTGGCCCTGTCCCTACTTTCAATCGTGGTCTCCGCGGCCGCAGTGGAACAGCCACGCGAATTCTCCGCTTCGATGTCCATGAAGGCCGTCGAAGGCGCGTACGAAGCACGGATATACGTCTCCGACAAGAAGACGCGCCTCGAGATGCCGCAGGCCACGATGATCGTGCGCATGGACCGCAACGTCTCCTACATGTTGATGCCCCAGGAGAAGATGTACATGGAACAGCCGGTCGATACGGGCACGGCCGCCCGCACCGGCGGCGAGATGCCCGGTGAGATCGAACGCCGTTCACTCGGCAAAGAAACCGTAAACGGCGTGGCCTCTGAAAAATTCCTTATCCGCTACGCCGCTCCGGGCGCGGGCGAGCAGTCGGTGTACCAATGGCTGGGCGAGCAGGGAATGCCGGTGAAGACCTCCGCGGTCGACGACACGTGGTCGGTCGAGTTCACGGACGTGAAGATCGGCCCTCAGTCCGAAGCGCTCTTTGAGCCGCCCTCGGACTACAAACGCTTCGAGATGCCGAACATGGCGGAGTTCATGAACTCCGCCGGGCAGTGAAGCGACTTTCCCGCATTAAAAAGGTTTAATCCAAATTTAATCGAAAGCTAACGGAAATACGCCTAGGATGAAATCGGGTCGACTCGTTTACGGTCTCGAACCGCAAGGAGGCACCGATGGATTTCCGACGCATTTCCCCCCACCGCAAGACCGAACGCCAGTTCTACGTTCTCGCCCTCAGTAAAAGCCACGTCCGTCTTTTCGCCTGCGACATGCACGGCTTCCGCGAAATGGAGCTGGGCGGCGCCGTGCCCGAAGGCATGTCCGAGGCGATGAAATACACGGACGCGGAGAAGCAGTCCCAGTCACACACGCTCTCGTCGCGCCCCGGCCAAAGCCCGCAGGGGATGGGACACGGCCACGGCGTCGGACGGGACGACGAAAAGATGCGCGCGGAGGAGTATTTCCGTGAAGTCTCCGCCGGCGTGGCCGACATCCTGCGGGGCGACCGCTCGCCGATGGTCCTTGCGGCGGTGGAATACCTGGTTCCGATTTACCGGAAAGTGAACCGTTATGCGCACCTCCTGGACGAATTGATCCACGGGTCTCCGGACCGTCTTTCGGGGCGGGAACTTCACACGAAAGCGGTCGAGCTCATGAGGCACCAGATTATGAAAGACCGCTTTTAGGATCGTCCTTGCGCTTTCGGCCCTCCGGCGCCTACAATCGGCGTCGGAGGGCCGTATGAAGAAGGACGCGTTCGCACTCGTTTTCGCCGACGACAAGGGGAAGGTCTACGATTTTCCGGGCCTCGAAGCCACCGGCATGAAAGCGGGCCGATTTTTCGAGCTGAACGCGGCCACGCTCGTGCCGCTCCCGGAATCGAGCGAGCTTTTCCTTCTGCCGGGCCGTCTTCCGGTGGGCCGCGATCCCGAAACGGGCGCCTTCCGTACGCTCGAAGGCGATCCTTACTCCGCTGGATCCCCCTGTTCGGCGGTGGCCGCGTTCATCCCGCCCGGCTGGACTCTCGCGCACAGCGCGGCGTTCGCGGAAGTTCCGGGCGCCAAAGCGCTACCGCTCTTCGCATACGGCGCCGTCGCGTTCCGTGACGGTCGTTTCTGGGTGTCCGCGGTGCGCGTGGACGAAGACGCCCGTCATGACGAGCGTCTGATTGATCCCTCCGCGGTGGCAAGCGGCATCGCGGGCCTCCGCGCGCTCTTTCCGAAAAACCGCCTCGTGCCTCATCTTGAGAACTGCGCGACCGTCAACGCCTGTGCGAACGCGAAGAATTTCTTCCTCGGCCGCTTCGAGGCTCCCGTGCCCACGTCTCCCGTCTGCAACGCCCAGTGCCAGGGGTGTATCTCTCTCCAGCCCGACGGCCGCGATTTCCCCGCCACGCAGAAAAGAATTTCGTTCGTTCCCGATCCGGAGGAAATAGCCGAGCTCGCGCTCTTTCATATCGACCGCGAGTCCGCGCCGATCGTCAGCTTCGGCCAGGGATGCGAAGGGGAGCCGACGCTGGCGGCGGACACCATCGAGAAGGCGATCCGCCTCATCCGCCGCCGCACGTCGAAAGGCGCGATCAACGTCAACACCAACGCCAGCCGCCCGGAGGCGCTCGCGCGCCTTTTCGACGCGGGCCTCACGAATGTTCGTGTGAGTCTGAACAGTGTGCGCGAGCCGTACTACTCCCGCTACTACCAGCCGCGCGGTTACGACGTGACGCGGGTGGCTGAATCGGTGCGCGTGGCCAAGCGCGCCGGCGGTTTTGTGTCGCTCAATTACCTTTCGATGCCCGGCTTCACGGATTCGAAGCCCGAACACGAAGCGTTCCGCCGTTTCGTCGGGGAAAACGGCGTCGACATGGTGCAGTGGCGCAACCTGAACTACGACCCCGTCCGCTATTTCCGTGAGCTCGGCCTCGAGGGCGCCGACGAAGAGCTTATCGGCGTTCCGGAGGCGCTCGAAAGCCTCCGCGACGCATTCCCGCATCTGCGCATGGGCTATTTCAATCCGGTTAAAAAAAATTAATACGGCTTGAACGGCGCGAAACCTGCTGGCAAATCGCCGCGCGGTGCCCTACAATAAGGGCGCATGAACGATTCGAGCGACAAACGCTCCATGAGTTCCGTCCGGCGCCGCCCGCTGCGCGAGATCGCACCCGCGATCCTCGCGCTCCTCCTCTCTTTTTCCGCCGCGGTCTATCTCTGGGACACCGGCCGCAGCAACGCCGAGCGGCAGGTGCGCGAACGCTTCGAAACCCAGGTCAAGCAGATCGCGTTTCTCATACTCCGCCGGTTCGAACTGTACGCGTATTCGTTGTACGGGACTCAAGGGCTCTTCGCCGCTGACGCCGACGGCGTCGATGCCGGCGAATGGGAAGCGTTCACGCGCACGGAGGATCTGCGCCGCCGGTATCCCGGCCTGACGGCGGTGCGCTACGCGGAAACCGCGGACGGAAAGATTTGGATCGTAAAATACGCGGACCCCACGACGCTCGCGGGTTCGGCGCCGCCGCCGCGCGCGCTCGATGCGCTCGACCGCGCCGCCGCCGAAGGCCGTCCGGCCGCTTCGCGTCCGGTGCTGGAAGACGGCGACCAGGCGATCTCGCTCGTCCTGCCGGTATACGCCGCCGCCACCGAAACCGGCGCCGCTCCCAAAGGTTTCGTCGAGGCGGCGCTCCGTCTGCGGGAGCTGCTCCAAGCCACTTTCCTCGGAGTGGGCATGTCGCCCGATTTACGCCTCCGGATCCACGACGGTCCGCCCGATCCCGTGAATCTCGTGTACGACACGCACGCCGGAAAAGCAACCGAGCCGCTGGGCGAGCGCTTCACGGCGGTGATCCCGATGGAGGTCGCCGGCCGTCCGTGGACGCTCGAATTCGCGGCGCTGAACGCGTATTTTCCGGCCGCCGAACGGCGTCTGCCTCTTTTTTACCTGGCAGGTGGGATGCTCATCGGAATTCTGTTCTCCGGAATCGTCTGGGCACTTTCGACTTCGCGGTCGAAGGCGGTCGCTTTCGCCGAACGGATGACCGAGGATTTGACGCGCGAGATCGCCGAACGCCGCCTCGCCGACGAACGCCTGCAGAAAGTGGTCGTCGATCTCGAGCGGAGGAACCGGGAGCAGTCACTTCTAGGAGAGCTCGGAGAGCTTCTCCAGAGCGCTTCCCGTCCGGAAGAGGCGTATCCGATCATCGGGCGCTTTGCGGCCGAGCTTTTCCCTGGCACGAAAGGAACATTGCACCTCATGAACTCCTCGAGGAGCCTCGTCGAAAACGTCACCCAGTGGGGAGACGCATTGCGCGCAGAACGCGTATTCGGCCCGGAGGACTGCTGGGCGCTCAAGCGCGGCCGAATGCATGCTTCCACGCCGGGGGACGCGGAACCCGTCTGCAGGCACCTGGGTACGAATCCGCCGGAGAACGGCTATCTCTGCGTTCCGATGATGGCGCACGGGGAAGGGTTGGGAATCCTATACGTGGAGCTTCTTCCCGCGGCGCTCCGCCGCGATGTTCCGCCGCCGCGACCGGAGATCGCGGTCGCCGTGGCCGAGCAGTCCGCGCTCGCACTCGCGAACCTGCGTCTTCGCGAAGCGCTGCGCAACCAGTCGATCCGCGACAAGGTGACCGGCCTTTTCAACCGCCATTACATGGAAGAATCTCTCGAGCGCGAACTCGCGCGCGTCACGCGCGGGAAGGAGCCGCTCGGCATCCTTCTACTGGACATCGATTATTTCAAGAAATTCAACGACCTCTACGGCCACGACGTGGGGGACGAGCTTCTCTCGGCGGTGGGTAAATTCCTTTCGGGTCGTTTCCGTGGTTCGGATATCCCGTGCCGTTTCGGCGGCGAAGAGTTCGTCGTGATCCTGCCCGGGGCGACGGTCGCCGAAGCCACCGTGATCGCCGAGGCGGTGCGCGCCGGCGCGACGTCCGTGAAAGTGCATGCCGGGGACCGCATCGAAGGCGTCACTTTCTCCATCGGCGTATCCGCGTTTCCTGAACACGGGACGGCGGCGGAAACGCTCCTCAAGAGCGCCGATATGGCGCTCTATCAAGCCAAACACGACGGCCGCGACCGCGTACGCATCGGCCAGCCCGTCGTATAATCCGTTAGAAAAAATTAATATTTTTCTAACTCCTCGCTAATCCGCGGACGCTTAGAATCAATTCATAGTCCGGTGGAGCCCTTAAAAAACAAAGCGAGGTCCCGAATGCAAGCCCTTCATTCCGCGAACGCGCTCATGCGACGCTGCATCGCCAATTGTCTAAACGGGCACCAGATATGCCTCGAGACCGTAGATTATCTCCTTCAAAGGGGGGTTCGCCGGGGAGACGCAGCTTTTCTCAAGCTTTTGGAGGATTGCGCAGAAATTTGCGAGTTGAACGCGGATTTCCTGAGCCGCGACTCCGTGCTCCGGCGCGAGACAAGCGCTCTTTGCGCAAAGGTGTGCGCCGAAGTGGCCGCGGAATGCGACCGCGCCCAGGACGGGCAAATTCGTGCGCTCGCGGACGCCTGCCGGAGCTGCGTCGACTCGTGTCACGAGATGGCCGAGGCGACCGCGGACGAAACCGTGAACGCCTAGCGGTAGATGGCGCCGGCGAAAGAAACGACGCCGCCGCGCGGATCGTCAGCTTGGCCGTAAGCCAGAAGTTCCGCTTTTGCCTCGGGGGCCATGTCCTTCAAGAGTCGTACGGCTGTATAAACGGCCGAAAGGCCGCAGACTTTCCTCCAGCCGCCGCCCTTGATCGTCGAGAGGTAAAACGCGTCGGCGTTTCCGCCCAACGCGTGCGTGATCGACACACGGTCTTCCTGTTCGATTTTTTTCCGCGTCGCGGCGTCCGGCGCGCGCTCGTCCCCAAAGCAAAGACCCACGTGCGCGAAATCCACCCCTCCCAATACGAGCACCTTCTTTCCCGAATCCCGAAGGCGTTTCAGGATCTTCCCGGTCTTCACGAGCGTTCGTTCCAGTAGGCGCACGCGCGAGGGTGCCCGGCCGCCTCCGTAAGCCTCGAACGAGGAGCAGAGGATGGGAACCCACGGCGGCGTGCGCTCGCCCCAAAGATGGCGCAGCCACACGGCCTGAAATTCGAGCGAATGCTCCTCGAGGTGCGTCCATTCGTCGGCGAGCGGGTCGTAATCGAGGCCGGAGACGAGTTCTTCGTAGAGCGGCTCGTCGAGCGCGAGGTCGCCGAGCGGTGTGCGGTACGTTTTTCTGGAAAATGCCCAAGGAGAGGGCGGCGAAACGTGGGCGACGCCCAGCGCGACGATCGTGTCGGGCGGCGGGCATTCGGCCAGCGCGCGGTAGGCGTGCGCGTACGCGGTCCCGCCCCGGACGAAATCGATGTGCGGCGCCAAAAGACCGAGCGCCGGTTCGGGCCGGGACGGCCGAGCGGGCAAGGGCGATCCGGGCCCGTCGGGATGAAGCAAGAATTTCGTAAGGAATGGGACGAGCGCGCGTTCGGCCGCGGGGTAACATGCATCCGCAAGCGCCGGCTCTCGGACGTCGGAACGACGGCTGGGCGGGCGGGAAGGTGCTTCCATGCGGTTATTTTAACATGAAACGCGGAGTCTGATCGGCTACAATACCGCACGAGATGAACATCATCGTTCCCCCGGGAAAAAAAAGACGCTGGCCGTACGCGGCCCTAGCGGCGCTCCTTTTGGCAGCGGCCGCGGCCGGAGGCGTGTGGGTAGGTAGACGTGCGTCCATCCCTTCCTCGTCCGCCGCCGCCGCGGACAACGAGACGGCCGCGGAAAAAAGTCTCCGCTCGCGCGTTGAGACGTTCGAAAACGAACTTCGGAGCCTCGGGGACGCCCTGCGCATGGCCGAAGAGTTCGGCGACAGGTCCAAATACATGGAAATCGTTTCCGTCTCCGCCGCCAAGCACGTCGAGGCGGACGAGGCCTGGCGGAAGTGGCAGGCGGAAAAACACGGGCTCCGCGACGGGCTCGAGGACGGGATCTTCGAGACCTGGATGAAGCGTTTCACCGCCGAAGACAAATTCCGCATGCTTTCCGAACGTCACGGACTTTCCGTGGACGCGCTTAAAGTCCTGAAAGGGGAGTTTGAAGTCCTTTTCGCCGAGGAAATGGCGGAAAAGTTCGCGGCTCCCGAAGAAACGGAGGCCGCCGCGTGAAGCTCGTATTTCGACTCTCGTGGGCCGCGGCGGGGAAGAAACGCTTCAAATCTGAAGGCGCGCGCCTTCTCTTCGAGGATTACGCGGAGCGACTTGCCCGTTTCGCGCCGGTGTCGGCCGAAGGCGCGTTATCCGCGCCGCTCCCTTCCGGAAGCCGCCTTTGGTTGTGCGACTCCGCGCAAGGCAAGCCGCTCGCATCGGAGGCCGCGGCCGGGCTCCTTCGGAAGCTTGAAGTGCAGGGAACAAAGGAACTTCATGTCGCGATCGGGCCGACAGACGGTTTCTCGGCGGCGGACCGCGTCCGTCTCAAACCCGATCTCGTTTGGAGTTTCGGACCCCTCACGCTGCCGCACGAACTCGCCGCGGCCGTCGCCGCCGAGCAGGTCTACCGCGCCTACACGATCGTGCGCGGCCTTCCTTACCACAGCGGCCATTAATTTTTCCTAATCCGGATTTAAGGCGCTCCTAGCGCGCGTCGCGTTCCCGGTCGGCTTTCAGGCGGAACGTGAGCGCGATGCGGTTTCGGGGGCGGTCGATCTCGAGCACCCGCACTTTCACGGTTTGACCAGTGCGGACGACCTCGTAGGGATCGCGCACGAAGCGCTCAGCGAGCTGAGACACATGCACGAGGCCGTCCTGGTGCACCCCGATATCCACGAACGCGCCGAAAGCAGCTACGTTCGTCACTGTGCCCTCCAAAATCATCCCCGGCTTCAAGTCGCTGATCGTGTTCACGCCTTCCGCGAAGGCCGCCGTACGGAATTCCGGACGCGGATCACGGCCCGGTTTTTCGAGTTCGGCGAGGATATCCTCGACGGTCGGCACGCCGAACCGCTCGTCCACGTATTCCTCGGGCGAGAGCGCGCGCAGGAACTGCGAATTTCCGAGGATGTCCCCCAGAGCGCGACTGTTCTTCGAGAGCATACGTTCGACGACGGGATACGATTCGGGATGCACAGCGGAAGCGTCGAGAGGATTCTCGCCGCCGCGGATGCGTAGGAACCCGGCCGCCTGCTCGAAAGTGCGTGGCCCGAAGTCCGGGATATCCTTCAATCGTTCGCGGCTTTTGAACGCGCCGTGCGCGTCGCGCCAGGCGACCAGGTTCTCCGCGGCGCGGCGCGTGAGCCCGGAAACGTATGAAAGTAGCGACGGGGAAGCAGTGTTCAAATCCACGCCGACCCCGTTCACGCAGTCCTCGACCACGCCTTGAAGCGATTTGGCGAGGCGCGTCGGGTTGAGATCGTGCTGATACTGCCCGACTCCGATGGATTTGGGGTCGATCTTCACGAGTTCGGCCAAGGGGTCCTGAAGACGCCGCGCGATGGACACCGCGCCGCGGATCGAGACGTCGAGCGTGGGGAGCTCTTTGGTCGCCAGCTCCGAGGCCGAATAGACGGAGGCCCCCGCCTCAGAAACGACCGCCTTCAGCGCGGGTTTCCCCGAACGGCGGATCGCGTCTGCCGCGAGTTTCTCGGTTTCGCGGGACGCCGTGCCGTTCCCGATTGCGACGAGCTCGACTCCGTAGCGTTCGATCATGGTCGCGAGAACGGAGGTCGACCGGTCCCAGTCGTTTTCGGGCGGATGCGGAAAAACGGTCGCCGTCGCGACCACCTTGCCGGTTGCATCGACCACCGCGCATTTGACGCCGGTCCGGAAGCCGGGGTCCAGGCCGAGCGTCGGTCGCGGCCCCGCGGGAGCGGCCAAGAGCAGGCTCCGCAGGTTCTCGGCGAACACGCGGATCGCTTCGTCCTCGGCGCCGCGCCGCAGGCGCGACATCGCGTCGAGCTCGAGGTGGAGGCGGATCTTGTAGCGCCACGCGTGGCGCGCCGTGTCGAAAAGGAAGGGATCGCCGGGCCGGCGCGTCGGTTTCCAACCGAGACGTTTCAGGACGGGTTCGAGGTAATCGCGGTCTGCCGCCGCGGGGTCTCCGTACGCCTGCGGCTCGAGCGACACGCGCAGGATCTCTTCCTGGCGGCCCCGCAGGATCGCCAGCGCCCGGTGCGAAGGAATCTTCCGGATCGGCTCGCGGAAATCGAAGTAGTCCGAAAATTTCGCCGCTTCCTCGCGCTTCGAAGGCGGCGCGGAAGGAGACAAAGAAGAGGCGACCCAGATCGAATTCCAGAAGGTCTCGCGGAGCGCGCCCACCAGAGCGGCGTCCTCGGCGAGCCACTCGGCCAGGATTTCACGGGCTCCCGCTAGGGCCCCCGCCGCGTCCGCGATGCCCTTCACCGGATCCGCGTACGCGCGGGCTTCGGTTTCGGGGTCGAGCATCGGATCGGCAAAGAGCCTGTCGGCCAGGGGTTCCAGGCCCGCGTCGCGAGCGGCCTGCGCTTTCGTATGGCGCTTGGGCCGGAACGGCAGATAAAGGTCCTCGAGCGCGGATTTCGTGGCGGCCGCTTCGAGAGCTTCTTGAAGAGTCGGGTTCATGCGGCCTTGCGACAGGATCGACGCGACGATCTCGCCCCGCCGGGTCTCGAGTTCGCGCACTTCCTCGACGCGCGCGGCCAAAAGCCGCAGGTGCACGTCGGTGAGGCCGCCGGTGGCCTCTTTACGGTAGCGCGCGATGAACGGCACGGTCGCCCCGGAATCGAGCAGGCGGATCGCCGCGCGGACCTGATGGGCTTTCACAGCGATCTCGCCGGCTAGGAGGGACTCGATCGTGACGGAGGCGGCGGTTTCTTTTTCCATGCGCGCCATTGTAGCATAGACGAAACACACCCCGGAGGGACTCGTGAAAAAAAGGAAATCGCGCGGAGGCTGGACGACACTCGGGCGCCGCGTCGTGTACCGGAACCCCTGGTTCGTCGTTCGAAAGGACGTCGTGACGCGCCCTGACGGAAAGCCTGGGGCGTTCCACGTGATCGAAACTAAAGGCGCCGCGGTGTTCATTGTCGCTTTGAACGCGCGCAACGAAGTCCTCCTCGTGAAATTGTTCCGGTATCCCACCGAGCGTTGGTCGGTCGAGGTTCCGGGCGGCAATTCCGAAGGGCAGCGCCCGCTCGCGGCCGCCAAGCGGGAACTCGAGGAGGAGACCGGCTGGCGCGCCCGCCGCTGGAAGAAGATCGGCTCGTTCCAGTCCGTGAACGGACTCTCGAGCGAGCTTTCGTACGTGTACCTCGCGACGTCGCTCGAGCGCACCGGCCGCGACCGGCAGGCGGAAGAAGGGATCGTCGGCGCGTTTTTCGTGCCGTTCGCGCGTGCGCTCCGCGACGTCGCCGAAGGCCGAATCACCGACGGGAAGACGGTCTGTGCGCTTGCGTACGCCGCGCTCGCGAAACGCGCCCTTCATTAACGAAATCTAATCTTTTTTTAATGCCCCCCTAATCGCCCCGGCGCTAGACTGGGAACATGGAAAAAGACCGCCTCCGCATCGCCGCAGTGGGCGACCTCCATTGCCACAAGGACTCGCAAGGGGTCTTCCAGCCCTTTCTTGCGCGTGTGAACGAGGTCGCCGATTGCCTTCTTCTCCTCGGCGATCTCACCGATTACGGGCATCCCGAAGAAGCGCACGTTCTCGCACGCGAGCTCACCGCTTCCGTGAAGGTCCCGATCCTCGCAGTTCTCGGAAACCACGATTACGAATCTGGGCACGAAGTCGAGGTGAAGCGCATCCTGACCGAGGCCGGCGTGAAGATTCTGGACGGAGACGTCTATGAGATCTGCGGCGTCGGATTCGCGGGGGTGAAAGGATTCTGCGGCGGTTTCGACCGCGCCTCGCTCCAGCCGTGGGGCGAAGCGACGATCAAACGCTTCGTGCACGAAGCAGTCGAAGAAGCGCTCAAGCTCGAATCCGCACTCGCCAAGCTCCGCACGGAAAAGCGCATCGTTCTCCTTCATTATTCGCCGATTCGGCAGACCGTCGAAGGGGAGCCTCTCGACATCTACACATTCCTGGGTTCCAGCCGTCTCGAGGATCCATTGAACCGTTATCCGGTCGACGCGGTCTTTCACGGGCACGCGCATCACGGCGCCCCCCAAGGTTTCACGAAGACCGGTACGCCCGTCTACAACGTCGCTTTGCCGCTTATGAGGAAGTTGTTTCCCGAACGGCCGTTCCGCGTTTACGAGATCCTAAAGGAGGCCCCATGCCCTTCACCGACGATCCCGAGCACCGCTTTTATCACGACGTCCTCGTCCTCCTGAGCGAAAAGAAGGCTTCCTTTCTCGTCGGGGGGGCTTTCGCGTTCCTTCCTTACACCGGCATATCCCGCGACACCAAAGACCTCGATCTTTTCTGCCGCCCGGAAGACGTGGACGGCATCATGGAAATTTTAAGTGATGCCGGCTACCGGACGGAGATCACCTTCAAGCACTGGCTCGGAAAAGCCTATGGCGAAGGGGACCGGTTCGTCGATTTGATCTACTGCTCGGGGAACGGACTTTGTCCCGTGGACGACTCCTGGTTCACGCACGCGCCGCAGGGCGAGGTGTTCGGCGTGCCGGTGCGTCTCATGCCGCCCGAGGAAATGATCTGGCAAAAGGCGTTCATCATGGAACGCGAGCGCTTCGACGGCGCCGACGTGGCGCATCTGTTGCGTGCCTGCGGCCCGCGGCTAGACTGGAAGCGTCTTTTGACCCGTTTTGGCGACGAACACTGGCGGGTACTTTTGACCCACCTCGTTCTTTTCGGATTCACGTATCCCTCCGAGCGCGCGGCGATTCCGGAAGACGTCCTTTTTGGCCTAGTGATGCGCCTCTGCGAGGAGCACGGTCCCGGGGAAGCGGCGAAAATCTGCCGTGGCACGTTCCTTTCACGCGCGCAGTATCTGCCGGACATCGAGTCGTGGGGCTACGCGGACCCGCGTCTCAAGCCCGGCGGCAACATGAGCGAAAGCGACGTGCGCCGGTGGACGGATCCCGTCGACGAGACGAACAGCCACCCACACAGCGCGCCCGTCCGGAACGGTTAAGTTCTTCCTCAAGAGAGACCGCTCCGTGCGCGAATGGCTTCAGGCACTGATGCTGGAGCTAGAGAAACCGAAGTTGAAGGAGAAGGAACCCGATGAAATTGCCCACGCGTTACGCGCAAGCCGAATACGAATTGACCGACCTTCTCGGGCAACCCGATTTGGACGGCACGCTTCGTGACCGCCCGTCGCTGGTTTTTTCGATCGAGAAGGCGCTCTCTTCGGCCGTGGGGCAAGCGTACGGTCTGGGTGAGGGGATCGGCGTCGACGACGCGCGCCTTTTTCTCCAGCGCGTCCTCTTTCACTGCAACCGCCTGGGATTTTTTCGCTTCGACGACCCCGCGCGTTATTTGAACGAGAATTCGGAGTACGTCTTCCGCTTGCGTCGCCGGATCGAGGAAGCGTGGCAGGCACGCGAGCTCTCCCGCATCGACGTGCCCGCGCTCAAGCGTCTCGACACCCGCCGCGCGCTCGTGGATCGCGTGGCCGCGGATTCGGATCTCGAACCCTCCCCAACGTCCCTGTTCTTCCGCAAGGACGCGTCCCCCCGGGGTTGGCACCGGGCGGCGGGAGTCACCGCGCTACGCTCGTTCTATACGTTGGGCTGCGCTTGGAAGGCGCTCGGCGGTCCCGAGCACCGCGTGCGCGCGTCCCTAGCGCGTCTCCTGGCCGAAACGGGCGAGGCGAGCTCGCCCCAGAGGAAACTCTCCGAAGGGCTTCTTTCCACGCTCCAATGCGCGGGTCTGAAACCCGATCCCGAAGCGTACGTCAGTTTCGCTCCGTGGGAGTCGCTTTCCGAGATCAACGAGGCTTTCCATCTCTCGTCTCTGAGCCGTCAATTCCTGAAAATGGCCGGAGCACTCCTTTTTTGGGAGGCGTCCGGGCCCGCGGAGTTGGCGGACCACGACGCGGCCGCGCGGCGGCTGGGCCTGGGCGGCCGCCCGCAGGGAAATCCTTTTTACGAGGAACGGCGCTGCAGGCTTCTTCTTAACGAGATCGCGCTGCCGCTCGTCGACGCCTACCCGGACGAGTCGTGGCAGGTACTCGCGGGCTACGACATCGCGCGTCTCATGCGCCGGAGGTCGTCCGAGGCGTTGGCTCGCGCCGCGCGCGAAGCCGACGCCCTTTCCGGCGACGACCGCGAGTTGCCGCGGATGGTCCCGAAGGCGTCGCTTTCGCCGCGCCCTTGAATGCGCGTCCGTGAAATGGTAGATTTCAAGAGAACCCATCCTACGGAGGCACGATGAGAACTTGTACCGCTTGCCGGGCGAAAGTCGAAGAGGAAGAGGGCACGATGAACGCGGCCGGCCGTTTCGTGTGCGCCGAATGCGCCGAAGATGAACGCGCGGGAGCCGGAGAAGCGGCGGAATGCCCCGAATGCGGAGATCCCATCGAGGACAAGAAGGCCGAATCTTGCGTTTCCTGCGGCGCCGAGCTCAAACCCGGCGACGACGAGGAAGAAGAGGAAGTCTGACCGCCGTGAATCCACGAACCCGTCTCATCCCTCTCGCCGTCGCCGGCCTGATTCTCGCCGCCGGTCTGGGCTTGAGCCTCGGACAAAATGCCGAGCTCCGGAGGCGGCTCGATTCGTACGAGGCGACCACTGATGCGCGCCGCATCGCCAAGCGGAACCAGGATAATTTACGCCGGACGCTTCTAGGGAATCTCGGAGAACTGCACCGCCTCCGCGTCGAAAACCGGGAGATGACGCTCGAGAATGGGATGCGCGCACAAGCCGAAAAAAACTCCGAACGGGAGTGGCGGGCGCGCGAGCAGGCGGAAGGCGGCCGCATCGAAAAGCTGGAGGCTGAACTTTTGGCCGCCCGCGCGGTGAATCCTCGGTGACTTTAGCCGAGCTGGGTGTCGTGGGTTTTCTCGAACGCGGCGATCGCGGCTTCCTCGCGTAACGTGCGGCCGATGTCGTCGAGGCCGTGGAGGAAACGTTCTTTGACCGCGGGGTCCATCTCGAATCGATAGATGGTCTCGGAGCCGGGTGCGTGGATTTTCAGCGTCTCGGTCTCGACGTCCGCGGTCGCTTCGAGACCCGGATGCTCCACGACGAGCTCATGGATCTGCCCGACCTCGACGTCCGAAAGCTCGATCGTCAGAAGCCCGTTCTTCGAGGAATTGTTGCGGAAGATGTCCGCGAACGCCGGGATGAACGAGCCGTCCTTTTGTTTGTTCTTCGGAGCGACGACCACTTCGAACCCGAATTCCTTCACCGCCCACACCGCGTGCTCGCGGCTCGAGCCGCAGCCGAAGTTGTTTCCCGCCACGAGGATCGAAGCCCCCTGAAAGCGCGACTGGTTGAGAGGGAAGTCCGCGACCGGCTTCTCGTTCGCATCGAAGCGCCAATCGTGGAAAAGGTGCGGGCCGAATCCGGTGCGCGAAATCGATTTTAAAAACTGTTTCGCGATGATTTGGTCGGTGTCGATGTTCGAGCGGTCGAGCGACACGAGCTTGCCGCGGTGCTGGCGGAGAGCCTTCATTTTTCATTCCCCCACGAGCGCAAATCCACGAACTTGCCGGTGACCGCGGCGGCCGCGGCCATGCCGGGGCTGACGAGATGCGTGCGGCCGCCCTTGCCTTGACGCCCTTCGAAATTGCGGTTCGAGGTCGACGCGCAGCGCTCGCCCGGCTGGAGGAAATCCGGATTCATCGCCAGGCACATGCTGCAGCCTGACTGGCGCCAGTCCGCGCCGGCTTCCCTGAACACGCGGTCGAGCCCTTCGGACTCCGCCTGCTTCAAAACCTGCTGGGAACCGGGAACGACGAGGACGCGCATCCCCGACGACACTTTCCGCCCCCTCATCACGGCCGCCGCCTCACGAAGGTCTTCGATGCGCGCGTTTGTGCAGCTTCCAATGAAAACCGTGTCCACCTTCACGTCCGTAATCGGGGTGCCGGGAGTCAATCCCATGTACGCGAGCGCCTGCTCGACGTCCGTGCGGCTGTAGCCGGGAACGGAACCGGGCTCGGGGATGCGGCCCGTGACGTCCATCACCATGCCGGGGCTCGTCCCCCACGTGATCTGCGGCGCGATCTTGTCAGCTTCGATCGTGAGGCAGCGGTCGAACACCGCGTCCGGATCGGAGGGGAGCGTCTTCCAAAACCGCATCGCCCGCTCGAGCGCTTCGCCTTTGGGCGCGAAGTGCCGGCCGGGTTTCGAGACGTACTGGAAAGTGGTTTCGTCGGGAGCGACGAGGCCCGCGCGCGCGCCGGCCTCGATAGACATGTTGCACACGGTCATGCGCGCCTCCATGGAAAGCGCGCGGATCGCCTCGCCCGCGTATTCGAGAACGTAACCGGTCCCGCCGGCGGTGCCTATCTCGCCGATGAGCTTAAGAATCAGATCCTTCGCGCCGACGGGAGACTTCGGGCGTCCGGTGAATTCCACGCGGAAGGTCTTCGGTTTCGTCTGGGCGAGGGTCTGCGTCGCGAGGACGTGCTCCACTTCCGAAGTCCCGATACCGAGCGCGAACGTGCCGAACGCGCCGTGCGTGGACGTGTGCGAGTCGCCACAGACGATGGTCATTCCGGGGAGCGTGATTCCCATCTCGGGACCGATGATGTGGACGATGCCCTGGCGGTCGTCGTTCAAGTCGAAAAGGCGGACGCCGAATTCGGCGCAGTTATGGCGGAGCGCTTCCACCTGCGCGCGCGAGATCGGATCCTTGATGACCGTACGGTCGTCCGTGGGCACGTTGTGGTCCATCGTCGCGAACGTGAGCTCGGGCCGGCGCGTCTTGCGGCCGGAAAGGCGGAGGCCCTCGAACGCCTGCGGGCTCGTGACTTCGTGCACGAGATGCCGGTCGATATAAAGGAGGGCGGTCCCGTCCTTGAGCGTCGCGACGAGATGCCGGTCCCAGATTTTCTCGAAAAGAGTTTTAGCCATAAGGCTTTACAGTATAGCCACGCGGGCGACGGTCCTCAAGTGTAATTATGGAAGGACGGGCGGGTTTCGGCTATAATGAGCCATGATTCTTTCAGAAGCCACGATGACGTGCCCTGCCTGCGGGGCAGTGAAACTCGAAACGATGCCGGCCTGCGGACTCCAGATGGAGTACGACTGCGCCGCCTGTGGCGTCCGGTCGGTGCCCCGTACCGGGGATTGCTGCGTGTACTGCTCGTATTCGGACATCATCTGCCCGACCCAACAGGGCAAGCGCGATTGCTGCCACGAATGAAAATAGCGGTCCTCTTCCTCGCTTTCTCTTTTCTTTCTTCTGCGGCCTGGGCGGTCGAAGCGCCCATAGGCTACGACTCGGAAGCCGGCGCGCTCCCGGCGCCCGAACCCCGTCCGGCGGTCGTCGAAGCGGCGAGCCCGCCCGTTTTCGCGGATTCGGCGGGTCCGGTCGAGGTTTCTCCGGCCCGTTCGGCGCGCCCGGCGGCAGCGCCCGCCCAAGCCTCCGCACCGACGCTCGGCACCGCGCTCATGTCGTTCGAGTCCGACCGCCCGCAGGATCGAAAGTTTCCGGCCGGAGTTTTCGTTTCGATGGAACGCGTCGTGACACCTCCGCCCGTTTCGTTTCCGCTCGGTCAGTACGACGTCGAAGAAGAGCCGCTTCCGGCCCGCCGCGTACCGCCCACAGATTAAAAAGTCCTAATCCCTTTCTAACCTCTCGTTAATGCCCGCTTTGCTACCATATCCTCGGATGGTAAATAAACCATTCAAAAGGAGGAAATCCGATGAGCACTCTACTTCTGGTTCTTCTCGTGCTTCTTCTGATCGGCGCGCTTCCGACGTGGGGATACAGCAACGGTTGGGGATACTTCCCGAGCGGCTTTTTCGGGGTTATCCTCATCGTCCTGGTCGTCCTCGCGGCTACCGGGCGCATCTGATCGAAGGAAATACGTCCGCCGGGGCCGAACGCTCCGGCGGACGAGTTTCATGTCCGCCCCTCTAAAGACCGCCGCGATCGTTGCGGCGGTTTCGTTTGTTACTCTTCTGGTTCTCGCCGCGGCGCTTCTGGCCGTCGAAGGCTACCCGGCGATGGCGTCCGTCGTCCGGGAATGGTCTGCACCGCGCCCCTCGGCCGAACGCCTGCACACCGGGTTCGATCCCGATCTCGGATGGATCAATCTTCCGAACCTGCGCTTGAAGGATCTGTACGCCCCGGGTGCTTCGCTTTCCACGAACGCGCGCGGCTTCCGCGGGCTCCGGGAAACCTCCGACCGCCCGTCCCCCCGAAAGTTTCGCGTGATTTGTTCCGGCGATTCGTTCACGCTCGGCTACGGCGTCGACGACGCAGAAACCTGGCCCGCGGCGCTTGAGCGACTGGAACCGCGCGTGGACACCGTGAATCTGGGGCTCGGCGGCTACGGCGTCGATCAGTCGTACCTGCGCTTTCGCCGCGACGCCGCCCCACTCCAACACGACCTGCACGTTCTGGCTTTCATCTACGCCGATTTCGAGCGCATGAAAAGCCGCCAGTTCTTCGGCTATTCGAAGCCGCACTTGAGCGTCGAGCACGGCCGCTTGCGCGTCGAGCCTCCGCTGGTTTCCGATGGGGAGCCCGGGCCGCCGTCCCGTCTTTCGCGGATGCTCGTGGCGTTGCACCGGCTGGAAACCGTCCGGTTCTTCGAGAGCTTCGCGCGTCGCCACGTGCTCTCCGCCGACGACGCGGAGGTTCGGGCCGTGGCGCTGGCCATCTTCGAGGAGCTCGACCGCGAAAGCCGCCGCCGGGGCGGCCGCTTCGTGGCCGTGTACCTGCCGACGCTCATGGACGAGGATCCGACCCGGCTCGACGGGCTCCGGGCCTTCCTCACACGGGAACTCGGCAATCGCGGAATCCCGTTTATCGATTTGACGACGGAGTTCCGCCGTCTTCCCGGAAAACGGCTTGAAAGCCTTTTCATCGACGGCCGAGATTCCAAGTTCCTGGGCGCCGACGGCCATTACACTCCCGCCGGAAACCGCCTCGTCGCGCGGCTCCTCCGCGACCGTCTGCCTCTCCCAAAGAAGCGCCCCGCTTAAAATCTTCTAACGCGCGCGAACGCGTGGCGCGGCAGTTGGAGGAAATCCAAAAAACGCACACCGCGATGAGCCAGCTCCAGAGCGAACTTAAACGCTAGAAAACCCCCTTGTATTTTGAACGAACGTTCAATATAATGGAAGCATGGTCCTCCAGAACAAACCCCTCAGAGGCCGCGGAGCCGCGGAAAACCCTAAAAACCGTTTCGTGGAGTCGTCTTTCGAGCGGGACGACGAAGCCTGGGAGGACCCCGAGGCGCCCTCTCCGCAGACCCGTTTCTTCGAGAGCAAGGCGCGCACGGCCGTCACGTTCAACGACAGTCCCGACGTGGGACCTGGCGCAACCCTCAATCCTTACCGAGGATGCGAGCACGGTTGCATCTATTGCTACGCACGGCCCACGCACGAGTACTTCGGTTTTTCGGGCGGACTGGATTTCGAAACGAAAATTCTCATGAAGCCGGATCTTCCCGAGACGCTCCGGAAAGAGCTTTCGTCGAAACGGTGGAAGCCGCAGACGATCGCGATGAGCGGCGTCACCGACTGCTACCAGCCCGCCGAGCGGCAATTCGGCCTCACGCGCCGCTGTTTGGAAGTGCTCGCCGAATTTCGGAATCCGGTCGTCGTCGTCACGAAGAATTTCCTCGTGACGCGCGACGCCGATCATTTGGCGGCCTTGGCCGTCCACCGCGCGTCCCTCGTCGTCCTTTCCGTCACGACCCTCGACCCGGACTTAAGCCGCGTCATGGAACCGCGTGCGTCTCATCCCAAAAAAAGGCTAGAAGCGATCGAGGCGCTCACTCGCGCGGGAATTCCGGTGACCGTGAACATCGCACCCGTGATTCCGGGGCTCACGGATCACGAGATCCCCGCGATTCTCGCCGCGACGCGGGCGGCCGGAGCGCTTTCGGCCTCGTTTATTCCCGTGCGGCTGCCGCACGGCAACGCCGCTTTGTTCGAGGAGTGGCTGGGCCGCCACTTTCCCGGCCGTAAGGATAAGATCCTCAACCGCATCCGCGAAATGCGCGGGGGAAAGCTCAACGACGCGCGTTTCGGTTCCCGGATGTCGGGGGAGGGGCTTTTCGCGGATCAAATGGCGAGTCTGTTCGACGTCGCTTACCGGAAGGCCGGTTTTCCGGAGGAAGGTCCGCGGCTGTCGGTGGCCGCGTTCCGGCGGCCCTCTCCACCGGACCTCTTTCCCGGGTTTTGATTAAAAAAAATTAATCCAAAATTAAGCTCTCCTTAATCGCTCCGGGAGTATGCTGTCGAGAGGAGGTCCAAGAATGACGAGAGCCTCGCTCGGCGAAGCTAAAAGCTTCTTCGCCGCCATGTTCAAGGAATTCATGGCCGACAAATGCTTCCATTTGTCGGCTGCGCTCTCGTATTACACGCTATTCTCGCTCGCGCCGTTTCTGATCCTCGTGATCGCGGTGGCGGGCCTTTTTTTCGGCCGTGAAGCGGTGACCGGTGAGATCTTTCAACAGCTGCGCGGGCTGATCGGCGCCGAGGGAGCCGCCGCGATCCAGGAGATGATCGAGAAGGCGGGCGCTCCCAAGGCGGGGCGGTGGGCCGCGGCGCTCGGAGCGGGAACCCTTCTTTTGGGCGCGACCACCGTCTTCATTCAGCTCCAAGACGCGCTGAACATGATTTGGAGCGTCAAGGCGAAGCCGAAGCGCGGAATTTTCAAGATGGTGCGGGACCGACTCCTATCCTTCGGGATGATCCTCGGGGTGGGTTTTCTGCTGCTCGTTTCTCTCGCCGCCCACGGGCTTATCACCATTCTTTCGCGCTGGCTCGAGCACGCGCTCCCGTATTTTCCGGTCGCGGTAGTCCGCGCGATAGAAATCGCCGTCTCGTTCGGCATGACGGGTCTTCTCTTCGCGATGCTTTTCAAGTTCCTTCCCGACGCGAAAGTGCGCTGGCGCGACACATGGATCGGCGCGTTCGCGACGGCCGGACTTTTTTCAGCAGGCAAGGTGATGATCGGCCTTTACCTGGGTCAAAGCAACCTCGCTTCGACGTACGGGGCCGCCGCCGCCATCGTCCTGGTCATCCTTTGGGTGAATTACTCCTCGCTGATCCTTTTTTTCGGCGCCGAATTTACGCAGGTCTGGGCTTGCCGCTACGGCACCGAGATCGTTCCCCGCGATTACGCGGTCCGCGTGAAAAAGGTCGAGGAAGTCGTCGAAGCCGGGCCGGACGCCGAACTGACCCCGCCGCCGCCGTCCCCGCCGCCGCGCCGCACGGGCTTCCGGGACCCGGAGCTCGACCGGAAAATTGTCCGCTCGGCGATGGAGCTTGCGGCGCTTTCCGCGTTGTCCCGCGTTCTCCTTCGATGGAAAGAACGCCGCGAACGAAAACGCGGCGGACGTTCGGCCGCGTGAAGCGGCCCCTGGGCGACGCCGTCTGGGACGTGATCGTGGTGGGCGGGGGTCCTGCGGGTCTTTCCGCAGCGCTCATTCTCGGCCGCTGCCGCCGGCGCGTCTTGGTTCTCGACTCCGGCGAATACCGGAACGCGGCGATCCACGCCATGCACGGTTTCCTCTCGCGCGACGGAATCGACCCCGCAGAACTCCGCCGGACCGCCCGCGAGCAGCTAGCCGCCTATGACGGCGTCGAGCTTCGAAGCGTCGAAGCCGTCGACGCAGAGATGCAGGGAGGACACTTCGACGTCTCGCTCGCGGACGGATCGACCGAGCGGACGCGAAAACTCCTTCTGGCGACCGGGATGAGCGATGAGCTTCCGCCCATCCCGGGAATCCGCGCGTTTTACGGAACGAGCGTTTTCCATTGTCCGTACTGCGACGGTTGGGAGGCGCGCGACCGCCCGGTTTCCGTGTACGGCTGCGGAGAGAAGGGCGTTTCCTTCGCGCAGACCCTCTCTTTTTGGACGAGGGATCTCACGCTCGTCACCGACGGCGGCGAGCCGCCGGACGACGCGGGCCTAAAAAAATTGGCCGCCCGTGGGATCGCCCTGAAAACGGAGCCGATCGAGCGTCTCGTCGGCGACGCCGGACGTCTCCAATCGCTCCTCTTCAGCGACGGTTCGCGTCTCGAGAGCGAGTTCCTCTTTTTTTGCACCGGGAAATGGCAGCGCTCGGGTCTGCCCGAAAAGCTCGGCTGCAAATTCCTGCCCGGCGGCGACGTCGCGACGCGTCGCGACCAATCGGCGCGTCAGCCCGGATTGTTCGTGGCCGGCGACGCCGCGGAGGATCTCAAGCTCGCGATTGTCGCCGCCGCCGAAGGCGCGAAGGCTGCCTTTTCCGTCCATTCCGAGCTCATGAACGAGGATCTGGGGGAAGCCTGATACCCGAACTGCCCTCGCTGCCAAAAGCCCTGACGGGTGGTACAATGGCGGTCCCTATGGAAAAGACGCTTCCTCCCAAGATGCCCAATCCTTTCGCCCCGCGTACGTACGGCGAGCTCCAGCGCGTGTCCGAACGCGTGTGGATCGTCCGCAACATCACGAATTCCTCTTTCGTCGTGGGGGACCGGGGCGTCGCGGTGATCGACACGCAGGTGAACAAAGCCTCGGCCGAGCGCCTGGCGGCGTTCGTCAAGGAAGTCACCGACAAGCCGGTTCTTTACGTGGTGAACACGCACTACCATTGGGACCACACGAACGGGAACGCCCTTTTCAAGAAACAGGGGGCCGCGGTCGTCTCCTCGAAGCTCACGAAGGAGTTCATGACCGTGCGCGCACCGCGTCAGAAGGAATTTCTCGCCGGCCGCGGCTTCGAGCTGGGGAACGACCCTCTCCTTCCCGACGAAACGTTCGAAGGCGAGACCACGCTCGACTTGGGCGGCGTGACGCTGCGGCTTTTCTTCGCGGGGAAAGCCGAATCCGACGATGCGACCGCCGTGTGGGTCGACCCCGATCGCGTACTCATGGCGGGCGATACCATTATGACGGGGAGTTTTCCGATTTTCGGCCAGCCCGTCTGGGACGAGGGGCTCCAGGGCGACGGCGCATGGCAGGAGGCGGTCCGTCGCTTGTCGGCGCTCGACCCTTCGCGAATCGTTCCCGGGCACGGCCCTCTCGCTACGAAAGAAGACGTAAATAGGCTTCTCGAGATCGAAGATTACTTCTGTGCGGAAGTCGCCGCGTGCGTGAAGAAAGGCCTTTCGCTCGAGCGGACGATCGCCGAGCTCGAGCCGCGGCTTCCCGCGTGGATGCGCGGAATTCCGGTGGTTTGGGGCTCACCGCGGTATGCGATCCTGCGCGTCTGGCGCGGGCTGACACGCCCGTCCGCCGACGCGGAGCCCGGCTGGCAGAAGATGAAGCCGAGCGCCGTCCCGTCCGCGCCGGAAGCCACGGTCGCTTCGAAAACGGCAAACGCCCGTGAGCTCGGCGATTATTCGCGGATGGCCGAAGAGGCGGGTGAAGGCGGAGACGCGGGGCTCAAACTCGCGCTCCTCGAGAAAGCCGCGGACGCAAGCGGCCGCGCGCCGGAGGCGCTCTGCGCGTGGGCCGAGGCGCTCATCGACGAATCGCGCCGGGAGCCATCGGTTCTCGAGAAAGGCGATTTCTTTTCGCGCGCCCGTGCGCTTTGGGACGAGGCCCTCGCGCGCCGTACCGATCATGGCGGCGCGCTCCTGGGGAAGGGTCGCTACCTCACGATGATGGCGTTCCGCGGCGGCGACGATCCTTCGGAAGGCATGCGGTTCCTCGAAAAAGCCGCGGCTCTTTCAGAGGCGGGCCGCCCGCGCGCGGAGGCGGAATTTTATCTCGGGATCGGTTTCCGGCGGCTCGGCGACGAGTCTCAGGCTCGCGAGCGTTTCCGAAGAGCGCTCGCGTTCGATCCTTCCTTCGTACCGGCGGCGCTCGCGTCGCAATCCTGATCAATTAAAAATTTTTAATAATATTCTAACCCGTCCTTAACGTCCTTTCGGTTATCCTAACTCTCGTAAACCGAAAAGGAGCGTCCGTGAGAGAATCTCTCCGTTTTCGCGTTCCTGCCGTGAAGCCGCCGCGCCGGCCGCAATTCCCCGATTCGTTTTCTCTAGACAACGACGTTCGCGAACCCGGCTTCATACGGCCGGAGAAGGGAATGCCCCATGCTGATGATCATGACCGTGGTTCCCGTAGGCAAAAAGGCGGCGCAGCGAGATCTCACTCAGGCGTTCGACATCCAAGACCCGGCGGGCCGCAGCGTGGAGGAAAGGCTCACCGCCGAAGGCGGGTTGGATGAAATCCTTCAGTTCGTAGCGCGCTGCCAGCACCGCTTCAGCGATGTGCTGGGAGAATCGGTCGTCTTCGTCAATTTCCAGGAACCGGAGGACGGGGACGGCTGGCTCGTCCGCGAAGATCCGGAAACGCCGGACGAGTTCGCTCCCTCGCTCAACTGAGGGGGCGCTTCCCTAACACCGCTTACAAAGCGCGTTACCCGGGCTACGACTCCCTCTCGGAGCCGTAGCCTTTTTTTTGGCCCCCTTTTTTCATTGTATCCGCCGCGAGGGAGGGGTATAAAGGGAGAACACCGCGCGAGACGGCGCACCTACTCTGGATGATAAAAAAATGACGACGACCCGTAACGTGAAGCTTCTTTTGATCGAAGACGACCAGGACGACGCGCTGCTTTTCGAAGAAACCCTCTCGAGCGTCGACGATTCGCTGAAAGTGAAGATGGAGTGGGTGGACAGTCTAGAGGAAGGCCTCGAACGCATCGTGGGCGGCGGTTACGACGTGATCTTCCTGGATTTGTCGCTGCCGGGTACGCATGGGATCGACACTTTCCTCACACTACACAACCAGTACCCCATTTTGCCGATCGTCATCCTCACGGGCTTCACGCACGACTCGTTCGCGGACGAAGCCCGGCGCCAGGGCGCCCACGATTATCTTGTCAAAGGCGACATCGACGGCGACGCGCTGACCCGCGTGCTGACCTCCCTCTTCGAAGACTGACCGCGATTAGAATTTTCTAATCGGATTCTAACCCGCCTTTAACTTCGCTTTTCGTATACTCTCCTCTAAATCGAGGTCCGCATTCGCGGGCCCTGAAAAAGGGGGGCACAATGGTCACACGAAAGATCCAGCACGCCGCGTTCGCGGCATTCACCTTGGCCGCACTTCTTCCGTTCTCCGATCCCGCGCTGTCCTTTTGGAACGCGCGCATGGACGTATTGACGCCCGCTCCGGCTCCGCCGGTACCGATGCGCCTGTACGAGCCGCCCGCGCGACGAGCCATCTTGGTCGATGCCGACGGCCTCGCTCAAAAGACCGCGGACGGTATCTGGATGACCAAGCGCGACCGTAGCCGCGTATTGATCGAGGACCGGCGTGAAACCCGCCGCGGAATCCCGGTGTACGTGCATCCGGAACCTTCCCCCGTGCTCACCCGGGGAGACGGAAGCGCAGAGTACACAGCGGCGGAACGCCGTATCGACGTCACCGAACCCGCGGAAGCGCCCGTGTCGGACGAAGTTCTCGCCGCGCGTGTCCGCGAAGCGGTGACCGCCGAGGAGGCGCTTTATATCGCGGCGCTCAACGTGCGCATTGAAGCCTCCGCTGGGGTGATCACGCTCGCCGGCCGCGTCAATTCGGAAGCCGAGCGACTTGAAATCCTCGAGAAGGCGCGTCAAACGTCCGGCGTCGCCGGCGTGAACGACCGTCTCGAAACGGCCGCGCTCTAAAGAAAGTTTGTGAAAGACCCGCTGGCTTTCGGGCTGGCGGGTCTTTTTGTGCGTGTGCGTTGACGCACGCGCACCGCGGCGCTAGGATGAATCCATGCGCACCCGCACCCTCGTCCTCGCTTTTTTGGCCTTCGCCTCCTCGGTCTCGGCCGACGCCGAAAAACTCGCCGGCCGGCAGTGGAAAGGGCTCAGCGAACAGCGCCGGATATACTACGTCTTCGCGATGCGCGAGAAGCTCCAGGAGAAAGGAATCGTTTTCTCCGTTCCCGCAGGCGATTATCCCGAGATGATCTCCGCAACTCTCCGAAAAACCCCCGCTTTCCTCGACCTCGACCTCGACGACGCTTTTCTAGAGACCGTCGCGACGGTCGAGCCCGGCGCCCGCGCCATCCTTAAAAAAAACTAATCTGATTTTAACCGTTCTCTAAGGCCCCGTCGGCTAGACTCTCTTTATTCCCTCGCCAATGGAGACCATCATGAAAAAAGTAATGGTTGTCGACGACGTGGTCATCACCCGCGGTTTCTACAAAGAGCTTCTTTCGCAGCAAGAATCCGCCGAGGACTCCTCTGCGGAAGAATCGATAGCCGGCCACTAAGCCGGCATCGAAGGTACGATAACGGACGGCCTGCGGGTGCATCACCCGCAGGCCACGTTTTTTTCAACTTAAAACGGGAGACGTAAAAATGAAATCCATGAAAATGACGGGCTGGCTCGTGGCAGCGGCACTTTTGGCTTCTACTCCGGTGTGGGCCGAACCGACTGCCGCACAGGCGGACCGGATCAAGCAGGCTCAGCAGGACATCGACGGAATCGCGTCCAAGTCTACGGACGACCGGCACGTGCAGGCACTGAAGGGCAAACTGAACGTGAACGACGAAGCGGTCACGCGTCTGCGTGAAAAGAATCAGTCGAAGGGTTGGGGCGAAATCGCCGCACAGGCCGCAATGGCGAAGGAGCTCACCCGGTTCAATCCGGGCGCGTACGCCGACACGAACACCGCTCTCGGCGCGATCGAAGAACGCCGTGCGCAGGGAAAGAATTGGGATGAAATCGCGCGTGACATCGACGCCGCCCAGTTCGATCTCTCCAAGGTGGCTGATGACGTGAACGCCGTCCGCGACGAGTTCCGCAAAGCGGGTGAAGAGGGTGCTTCGCAGGCTTCGGCGAACGTCGACGGCGCCGCTCAGGAGCTTCGCCAGACCCAGCAGGACATCGACAGAACCGCTTCGACGCTCGCCTCGGACGAGGAACGCCAGCAAGCGATCGCCACGGCCGTCGGCGCGCCCGCCGAGGACGTGAAAGAAGTGCGTGAGGAGAACAAGAGCGAAGGTTGGGGCGAGGTCACCGTCCAGCTTGCGCTCGCCAAGGAAATGCACCAGTCGAAATCGGCCGAGTACGCGTCCATGCAGGCTGCGATGGACAAGGTCGAAGAGCTGCGTAACCAGGGCAAGCGTCTCGAAGAGATCGCCCGCGAACAGAGCATCGAGCTCCGCCCGGTCCTGGACATGGCCAACCGCGTCCGCGACGCGTTCAAGACTCGCGCTGCTTAAGTCTATGTTTTAAAACGGTTTAGGAAGGTCGGTAGGGAATGCGAATCGTTTTTCTCGCACGCGTTTGGTGGAGATTCGAATTCTCTACCGATCGGCCGTTCCGTTTTTCGGTTGATTTTCGGGCTCAGGCGAGCTAGTTTATAGGCTCTGAGCCAAAATGAACAAAGAAGCGGGCCCCCCGCCGCCCTCCAACGTCATATTGATCGCCGAAGACGACGAGGACGATTTCGTTCTTGCGAAAGAGGCGTTCGGGCAGCATTGTCCGATGAGCGATCTCCGCTGGGTGCGTAACGGCGAAGAGCTGATGGACTACCTGCACAAGCGCGGCCGCTTCGAGAAAGTGCCCGATCCCGCGATCATCCTACTCGATCTCAACATGCCGAAGATGGACGGCCGTGAAGCGCTGAAAGAGATCAAGGCGCATCCCGTACTCAAAAAAATTCCGATCGTCGCCCTCACCGGTTCCAACGACAAAGAGGACGTTTTCTTCGCCTATTCGAACGGCGTCAATTCCTTCATCCGTAAGCCGGTTGGTTTCGGCGAATTCGTCGATTTCATGAAAGTCTGTTACGAGTACGGACTGGACCTCGTCAAGATCCCGAAGCTCGACTGATCCACCCCCTAAAAAACTAAAAAGTAAAATCTTGTCCGACGTTTACGACGTCTTCATTGCGGGCGGAGGCCCGTCCGGCAGCGCGCTTGCGCGTTCGCTGGCTCGCGCCGGTTTACGGACGCTGCTCGTCGAGCGTTCGTCGCCCGGCAGCGGCCGGGTGTGCGGCGGCTTCCTCGGTCCGGAGACCGCTTCCGCGTTCGAGGCGCTCGGTCTTCCGCCTCCGCCCTCGGCGCCGCTCGATACGCTCGTCCTCTCCGCGCCCCGGGTGAACGCGTTCGAACGCGCCATTCCCGGCCGTGCGTTCGGCGTGCGACGGGACGCGTTCGATGCCTGGCTCTTCGCCTCGGCCCGCGAAGCGGGCGCCGAGACGCTCGAGTCCGTTTCGTTTTCCGGCGCCGAGCGGGACGGTGGTTTATTTCGCGTGGCCCTCGCGGCTCGGAAAGGGGAGCGGTGCGTACGCGCACGGCTCGTCGTAGTGGCCACCGGGCGCCGGCCCCACGCGCCCGGCGGCGCGGTGTCCTTCGGATCGAAAGCGCTTTACTCCGGAGTGGAGAAAATCGAAGGAAGGATCGCCTTGCATTTCGTCCGTGGCGGAAACGTGGGCTTGAATCCCGTGGGCGGCGGGCTCACGGCGCTTTGCTTTTACGTCGCGTCCAGTCGACTGCGCGAGACGCGCGGCTCGCTCGATGCGCTCGTGGAAGCTTTCGCCCGGGAAAACCCCTCTTTGGCCGCGCAGCTGGGCGCCGCGCGCCGCGAAGGAGAGTGGACGTCGTGCCAGGCGGAACCCGACGGCAGGAAAATACTGCGTTCCGAAACGGCCGTCCACGCGGGCGACTCGGTTTCGATGATTCATCCGCTCGTCGGCGGCGGGATTTCGCTCGCGCTGGCTTCAGGCGTCCTTCTTGCGGGATCGATTCGGCGAGAGGGTCCCGGCGAGCGTGCGGTTCGGCGCTACGCTGCTGAATGGCCGCGGCGGTTCGGCCCCTCCTTCCGCTGGGCTGGCGCGGTGGGCCGCTTGCGCCGCTCGGAACGTCTCGCCGCACTCGCCCTGGGTCTTCTCCGCTCTTGTCCCGCCGCGCTGGATCCGCTCGTGCGGCGAACGCGCCCTTCAGGTTAAAAATTTCTAATCGTATTTTAACCGTCCTTTAATCGCGTTTTTTGTATCATGTGAAGCGTCGGGGCTCCCGCCCCGTATCCGACGCAAAGGATACCCATGAATAAGTCGACACACCTTACGATTCTTTCTGCTCTGGCCCTTCTCGTGCCTGCCGTGCTTTTCGCTTCCGAAATCGATTCCATGTCGCGCATCGACGTGCCCGCGGGCTGGCAGACGGCTGAGCGCATCGGCTCGAGCGTGGCCCTCGCTTACAGAGCCCCTGCCGTGGCCGGCGACCACTTCGAGGAAAACGTGAATTGGGTGGTGAGCCCTCTTGAGGCGGAAACCGGGTTCGAGGAATACTCCCGCCGCGCCGTCGCCGAGGTTCTCGGAGGTGTACCCGATGCGCGCCTCCTGGAGTCGGCGCCCGACACGCTCGCCGGCGATCCGGCTTACCGGATTGTCTTCACGGGCCGGCTGGGCGCGAGGCCCATGAAATGGCTTCAAACATGGACGTTTCACGACGGGAAGATTTACGTCGCCACTTACAGCGCGGACGTCGCCGATTACGAGTCTCGGCTGGCGGACGCCAACGAAGCGATCCGGTCCCTGCGTTTTAGGGATCCGGTCAACCAAAGGAGAACCAAATGAACAAACGTATCGGTGTGTTCGCCGCTGTGCTCGCAGTCGCTGGATTCGTCGGCCTTCAGGGTTGCGACAACCGCAGCGATCTCGAGAAGAATATGGACAAGGCGGGCAATAACATCCAGGAAGGTGTGAACGACGCCGGCCGGGGAATCAAAGATGCGACGGATTAACGCGTTCCACTGGACCGCGCTCTCCCTCGTGCTCGCGACCGCCGTCGTGACCTCCGGATGCGTGGCGGCCGCCATCGGCGCGGGTGCCGCGGGCGGTTACGTCGCGGCCAAGGACATGGAAGACGGTAAACTGATCGACTCACAGTAAAGGAGCCAGACATGAAAAAGAACCTGACTCTGGCGCTGGCGCTCATCGCCGTCGCTTCCGTCGCCCTTCAGGGATGCGGTCCTCAGACCCGCGACTCCATGAAGCGGGACGTCAACTACGCCGCGGACAAGATCGACGGCAAGGTCGACGACGCGCGGGATTAAGCCGTTCCCCGGGAGCGCTTTTTCGCGCGCTCTCGGGGCGTTTTTTCTTGATCTTCAAGTGAGGAGAGCGATGGAATCCCTACTCGCGACCCTGATCCTTTTCCTGGCGTCTTCCGCGGCCTTCGCGGAGGAGGCGCCCGCCGTTCCCGAAACGTTCGAGGGTGAGATCGCCGCCGTCGCGCCGGAGCAGAACGTCTTCAGCGTCACCACCAACCCCGGCTCCGAAGAACCCGACGTGCGCGTTCTGACGGACGAGGCGACCCGTTTCGTCGGTGTGGAGTCGCTTGGGGAGCTGCAGTTGGGGGACAAGGTCGAAATCGCCGCGGTCGAAGATCCCGCCACGAACTCGTGGGATGCCGAGAATATCACACTCGAGGAGCGTCCCGAGGAAGATCCCGCGCTCGCGATCGCCCGTGAAGTCATCAACGACGAGACAATCCGGGGAGACCGTTCGAGTCTGGCACGCACCGGGACCGAACCGCGCGCCGAAACGGAACGAGCACCCCGACCCGCCGAAGTGAACCCCGAAAATGCGGTCCCGGCCGCCGCATCACCCGCCCCCGAAAACGCCCCCGAAGACACACCCGAAGACATCCGTCCGGAAGAAGGAGGCCCGCCTCGCCGGCCCACCGGAGACGATCAGAGAAATTTTTCGCGGTAGATTTTTAAGAGGACGAAGAAGAGCGACAGCACGACCGGGGCAAGAAACATTCCCATGAGGCCGTACACCTGGACGCCGCCGAGAATGCCGAGGAAAAGAAGCAGATAGGGAAGCTTCGTTTTCCCCCCGATCAGGACGGGCTTGAGAAAATTATCCACGAGGCTGATTCCGAAGGCTCCCAATAGGAAAAGCACGATCGCCTTGGCGATCGCTTGCTTGAAAACGAGATAGAGGGTGAGCGGGAACCAGACCATGGGCGCTCCGAGTACCGGGATGAGGGCGGTCAGGAAAGTGACCGACGCGAAGAAGATCGGCAGCGGGATGCCCAGGGACCAAAAAATGATTCCGGCCAGAAGCGCCTGGATGAGCGCGGTCAGCAGCTGTCCGCGGATGACCGCTTCGAACGTCCCTGTCACGCGCTCGAAAACGTCGTGCCGGTCCGGTTCCTCTAGAGGCGTCGCGTCGTACACGAACGCGTAAATTTTCTCTCCGTCGCGCAGGAAGAAGAACACCAGGAAGAACGTCAGAAGGAAGTTGAGAGGAAAAAGAAGGATTCCGCGGGTCACCACCGCCGCCGGTGTGCCTGCCGCCGCCACGATCGAGCGGAAAGCCGCCGCGATCCACCCTTTGTAATTGGTCTGTACGACCTCCCATTGACCGACGATCGCTTCGATACGCCGCATCGGCCGCAGGTCCATCAGCCGGTCCCACCACGCCTCGTACCGGTGCTCCCTTACCGCGTCGATCGCCCACTGGTAGAGTTTCACGGATTCGCCCGCGAGGCTCAGAACGATCACGAGAACCAGCGGCACGAACGCGAGGAAGATCACGGCGGTCGTCAGGAACGCCGTCCAACCGTCGTGTCCGTTCAGGTGGCGGCGGATGCGTACGTGCACGGGATAGAATCCGAACGAAAGGATCGCGGCCCAGAAGATCGGCTGCGCGAACGGCGACAGGATCCGGAGTGCTTGAAAGACGACGAACCCGAAGAAGAAGAGGAAGAACCCGGTGACGAGCTGATGGCGATTCATGGGCTCCACTATAGCGTACGGCGCCCGGGCCGACAAGGGGGACCGCCGCGATTGACCGTGACGGGCGCATGGCTTAAGCTGGAAGGCATGCGAAGGAAACTCCCCACTCTCATCACGGCCGTCCTTCTCTGCGCCCTTCCGGCGCTAGCGGAAACGCGCCTGCGCCTGGAGCCCGCCTTCCCGAAGCTCGAGTTCGAACGGCCCGTCGCGATGGAGGAGCCGCGTGACGGTTCGAAGCGGCTTTTCGTGGTCGAACAGCGGGGCACGATCCGTGTCTTCCGGCGAGATGTCTCGGAAAAAAGCGAGATCTTCCTCGATATTCGCGACCGCGTCGAATACGACCAAAGCGAAATGGGCCTTCTCGGACTCGCCTTTCATCCAAAATTCGCCGAGAACGGTTTTTTTTACGTCAATTACACGGCCGGCTCCCCGATGCGCACGGTGATCGCGCGCTTCCGCGTCGATCCGAAGAATCCCGCGCTCGCCGACCGCGCGAGCGCGAAGACGATTCTTGAGATCGCCCAGCCTTACTCGAATCACAACGGCGGCCAAGTATCCTTCGGCCCCGACGGTTACCTGTACGTCGGTATGGGGGACGGGGGAGCGGCCGGCGATCCCCACGGCCACGGTCAAAACCGGAAGACGCTCCTCGGCGATTTGCTTCGCATCGACGTGGACCGCCCGACGGGAGGCCGCGCGTACGGAATTCCGCCGGACAATCCTTTCGTGGGCAACCGTGACGGTTGGCGGGAGGAAATCTACGCCTGGGGCCTTCGCAATCCCTGGCGTTTCGGTTGGGATGCCCAAGGCCGCCTGTGGCTCGCGGACGTGGGGCAGAACCGGCGCGAGGAGATCGATCTCGTCGAAAAGGGGAAGAATTACGGCTGGAACGTCATGGAAGGAAGTCTTTGTTTTAAGCCGCGCGAAGGCTGCGACAAAACCGGGCTCGAGCCTCCCGTCGCCGAGTACGGACGCGACGAGGGCGGCTGTGTCACTGGCGGCTACGTCTACGCGGGTCGGCGGGCACCGTCCCTCGCGGGCGCCTACGTGTACGGCGATTTTCTTTCTACCCGGATTTGGACCTATCGCGCGGCCGCGCCCGGCGGCGCCCGGAACGACCTTCTCTTCGAAAGCGGCAAACAGATCGCCTCGTTCGCGCTGGACGCCGACGGAGAGCTTTACGTGCTTGCGTTCGACGGCCGCATCTACGGCTTCACCGAAGGCCCATGACTCCGGACGACGACGAACCGAAGGATTGGGAGCCCGTCGAAGAGGAAAAAATCCCCGAATCGCTCCAGCGCCGCTGGAACGATTACGTAAAGGAAGGCCTGCGTGCCGGCGTCTGCCGCTCGTGCGGGCATCTTTTCACCGAGGACGACCTCTCTTGCCCCGCTTGCGGCACCTGGACCGATATTCCGCGCCACGGCGTCGTTGTAGGTCTCTGGAAGTTCCTCACCGCCACGCCGTGGGGCTTCGTCACCCTGCTTCTAATTATCACCGCGGTTGCCGCCTACCTTTTTTCCGCGTACTAAAACCTCTCATTAAAAAATTCTAATCTCATTTTAACCTCGCTTTAAGGTCGACGGGCGTATTCTCAAATCAGCAACCGCCGACCCGATGAACGACGCGTTCATGCCTTTACCGGCCGGAGAAGAGCGCAGCGTGTCCGGGCCTACGGCGGTTTTCTTGTTTGTTTCCCGCCTCATACAAGAGGAGCGATGACCATGCAGAAGAAACTGTACGTCGGAAACCTGAGTTTCAACGCGAAGGAAGAGGAAGTGCGCACGCTTTTTTCGGCCTGCGGGCCGGTCGAAGAGGTGAGCATCATCACCGACCGCCAAACCGGCCGACCGAAAGGCTTCGCGTTTGTCCGCATGGCGGACGACGAGGGCGCACGCAAAGCGCTCGAGCTGAACGACCGCGATTTCATGGGGCGCAACCTTCAGATCGCCGAAGCGCGCTCGGAGGGGCCCTTCGGCGCGGGCAGCGGTGCGCGCACGTCGGGACGAGGTTCCTCGGAATACTAAATGGCGCGCCGCGCGTTCGCCCTGGCGGCGGCGGCTCTGCTGGCCCTGCAAGCGGCCGCGTGGACCGAACCGACGTTCGTCGGAACGACCTACAGCCACCGGCAAAGCGGGTATTTCGATCTCGACGCGAAACAGACCTACCTCGAGATCCTGAAGCTTGATTTCTACGTGATCCGACTGGGCGCGTACTGGGACGAGATCGAACGCGAGAAGGACCACTTCGATTTCTCCACGCTTGATTGGCAGATCGCCGAAGCGAAGAAGCGCAACGTGCCGATCGTTTTGACCGTCGGTATGAAGGCGCCGCGCTGGCCCGAGTTCTTCATCCCCGAATGGCTCCGCCCCGCCGCACCGGTCGGCGGAGACGTGTCGAAAGACCCTTATCTGCGTGAACGGACGCTCAAGTTCGTGGAACAAGTCGTTCTCCGGTACAGGAACGAGCCCACCGTCCGCTACTGGCAGGTGGAGAACGAGGCGCTCGACCGCTCGGGTGCGCGTTACTGGTGGATCGGAAAAGATTTTCTCAAGACCGAAGTCGATCTCGTCCGCCGTTTGGACGGCGGCAAGAGGCCGATCATCCTGACCGCCGCCACCTTCCCGAATGCGTTCCTATTTTTCCTCGCGCGGTTTCGCTTCGACGTGAATCCCATCTACGACAACCTGGAGATGTGCGACATCCTGGGGATCAATATCTATCCGGTGGTCGGGCAGATGTTCTGGGGCAAGAAACTCTACTTCTGGTCGACGCGCGGGGAGCGCGCCGAATATTTCACGAAGCTCCTGCGGCTCGCCAAGAAGCGCGGCAAGGACGCCTGGATCATGGAGCTGCAGGCGGAGCCGTGGGAGCCCGGCATGCTCGTACACAAGACAAAGGAACGCGTGCCCAGCGGCTGGCCGGAGCCGGTGCGCGAAAGCTTCCGCGAGTTCAGGCAGCTCGGCTACAACGCTATTTTTCTATGGGGCGCGGAGTACTGGTATTACCGGAATTTCGTTCACGGAGATTCGAATTGGTGGGAGATGGTCGGCGATCTCATGAAGGAAAGAGTGGCTGATTGGAAAGAGAATCACGTTTGACGAAGGAGGCTCGAGTGGGATTATTCGGTTCTGGAGGAGGCAGTGAAGAGGAGTTGGCCGCCTCGCGCTGCATCGAGTGGCAGGCGGACGCGCCAGACACGCTGGTCTCGCGCTTCCCGCTCAAGCGCGAGATCCGGATGGGCTCCTCTTTATTCGTGCGCGAGGGCCAGCGCGCGGCGTTCGTGGCGGACGGCCGCCTCGCCGACGTGTACGGTCCGGGACGCTACCGGCTCTCGGCCGCAAACATGCCCGCGCTCACGGCGCTGCGCAATTGGAACTCGGGCTACAACGGCTCGTTCCGCTCGGACGTGTATTTCTTCAACGCCCGCAATTTCCCCGACCTCCCGTGGTCCTCTCCCGAGGAGCTCACCGTGAACGACTCTAAATTCGGCACGTTCCGCATCCGCGTGGCGGGCGTGTATACGGTGCGAGTCAACGACGTTGAGCGTGTCCTCCCGCTTTTTTCCGGGAAGATGGAGGACGTCTGCAAGATCAGCCGTATGGAAAGCCATCTACGGCAGACGATTCTTTCCGCGCTGATCGCCATTCTCGCCGACGGCGACGTGTCATTTTCCGATTTCGGGTGGGACTTGGGACTTCTCTCCGACAAGCTTTGGTTCATGATCGACCCCGCTTTCAAAGTGATGGGTTTCAAGCTTGTGAAGTTCGCGGTCGAGGACCTTTGCCTGCCGGCCGACGTCCAGCGTACGCTCGACCGTAAGGCCGTCTCCCGTTACGCGGGAGCCGCGCCTGCCAAGCCTCCGTCGGCCGCACCCGCCGTCGCGGCCCCCGGCGCCGTCAAGATCGTGATCCGCTGCACGCAGTGCGATTGCCTGGCCCCGGAGCAGGCCAAGTTCTGCGCCGAGTGCGGCACGGCCCTCCGTAAGAAGGCATGACGCGCAGCCGTTTCTGTATTACAATCCCCTCTATCTAAAGAAAAGGGGAAACCATGCCTTACGACGCGAGTCTCGACAAGAAGCTGTTCTCGAAAGAATGGGAAGACGACGGCGGACGCCTGGTTGTCAGCGTGTTCTCCTACAACGCAGGCACGAAGAAACTTCAGATCTCGCGCGAGACGCGGGACGCTGAAGGGGAGTTCCGTTTCGCGAAGCTCGGCCGCATGACTAAGCCCGAGCTCGAGGCCGTCCTGCCTTACCTCAACGAAGCACTTCAGCACATGGATTGACGATGCCACGCGGCGGCGCTTACACGTCCTTTCTCCGTTCGCCCGCGGCGCGCCAGTGGAAGCGCGTCGGCGCGAGGCGCCGTTCGGCCGTCGCGACGCCCCTTTTTTCTATCCGCTCCGAAGCGAGCGTCGGCGTGGGGGAGCTTCCGGATCTCAAACTCCTGGCGGATTGGTGCGGTAAAACGGGAATTGGGATCATCCAGCTTCTACCGATGAACGACATCGGTTTTTCGTTTCGTCCGTACGACGCGGAAAGCTCGTTCGCCCTCGAACCGATGCATCTTTCGCCCGAATCGATCGCCGGAGTCCCGCGCGGCCGCTTCGAACGCGAGATCGCCGCGCTTCGCAAACGCTTTCCCGCCCAGCGCCGCTTCGACGTTTCCGTGAAGCGCGCCAAACTCGAGCTTTTCGCCCGCATCCACGAAGCCTTTCCTTCCGACGACTCCGCCGATTTCCAGCGTTTCCGCCAGAATAATACGGCGTGGCTCGATCCCTACGTCGCTTACCGCCTCTTGAAGGAAAAAATGAACGACGAAAGCTGGGAGCGCTGGCCCGCGGCTTACCGTGATCCCGCCGCCGGGAGTTCGGTCGAAAGCGAGAACCCCCGCCGCGCGGCGTTTCACCGCTGGCTCCAGTGGCAGCTTTTCCTCCAGCTCGCCGACGCTCGCCGCCACGCGAACGCGCGGGGCGTTCTCCTCATGGGAGACCTGCCGCTCCTGGTCTCGCGCGACTCCGCCGACGTCTGGGCGGAGCCCGCGGCTTTCAAGCTCGACCTCGCGGCCGGCGCGCCGCCGGACCTGTGTTTCGCGGGCGGTCAGAAATGGGGAATGCCGCCGTACGACTGGAGCCGCATCGAATCGGACGATTACGGTTATCTCGTGCGGAAGCTGCAATACGCCGAGAATTTCTACGACCTTTTTCGTATCGATCACTTCGTGGGGCTCTTCCGCATCTGGTCGATTCCCAAGGACGCCTCGGGCGCGGAAGGATTCTTCGATCCTCCGGACGAGAGCGTCTGGGAGGAGCACGGACGGAAAATTGTCTCGACGGCGCTCGACCGGACCGAGATGCTTCCGTGCGCCGAGGATCTGGGCACGGTGCCCGAATGTTCGTTCAAGATCCTGCGTGAGTTTGGGCTACCCGGCATGGACGTCCAGCGCTGGACGAAGACGGGCTGGGAGACGTACGACTTCCGCGCTCCCACCGCCTACCGCCTGAACTCCATGGCGACGTTGTCCACGCACGACCTCACGTCCTTCCGCGCGTGGTGGGAGTTCGAGGCGGGCACGGTCGACGCGATCGTGTTCGAGGCGAAATGCCGCAACCGCGACATCGACCCGCAATGGGCGCGCGAGCGTCTCTTCGACGAATCGCGCTCGGCGTACGGCCGCCTGCGCTGGAAAGCCGAGCTCCGCGATCCGGACGTGATTCCCGGCCTCCTACACCGCACCGAAAACGAAACGGGCGAAGTCGTGGATCTTTTCCGCTCGACGTTCGACGAGCGCGAGAAATTCTGGCGTTTTGCCGGACTTCCCGGAGATTTCGAAGGGCTCATGACGCCCGCGCTCGCCGCCGCCGCGCTCCTGCGCTTGAACGAGGCGAGCTCCGTTTTCTCGAGCGCGCTCCTCCAAGACTGGCTATCGCTCGGCGACGCGCTCGCGGCTGAAGATCCCTGGAGCTTCCGGATCAATTTCCCGGGAACGGCCGACGCCGCGAACTGGCGGATGGTCCTGCCGCTCACTCTCGAAGAAATGCTCGACCTGCCGATCAATTCCGAAATCCTAAAAATCAATCGAGCGACCAAGCGCGTTTCCTAAACCTCCTCGTAACGTATGGTATACTCGAAAGATATGAACGAAGAGGCCCTGCGGCGTGAACTGGAAGAGACGAAGAAGGCGCTGAACGACACGCGTGACGAGCTGGCCGCGCACGAAGGTCTCGTCCGTGTGGCGATGGACGACATGCGCCGTATCTACGACGATTTTTTAGCGACTCAGACCCACCTGCACCACTCCGACAAACTCGCCACCGTCGGTCTTCTCACGGCCGGCATTGTTCACGAGATCAATAACCCGCTCACCATCGTGCACGGCAACCTGACGCTTCTGCGCGACTCCGCGCTTTCGACCGAACAGGCCGAGCGGGTCGCGGATTCGATCGAGGCGATCGAACGCATCATGGCGATTGTACGCGACATCCGCACGTTCTCCCGAACCGACAAGGGCGAGAGCGCTCCGCGGAATCTTAACGACGTTGTCGAGAGCGTCATCCGCCTGGTCACAAGCCAGATCAAGCACAAGGCCGCCATCGAGAGCACGTTCGGGAATTTGCCTCCGGTGAAGTGCAACGCTCAGCAGCTCTCGCAGGTCTTTCTGAATCTCCTCGTGAACGCCGCGCAGGCCATCCGGGACAGCGGCACGATCCGCGTGACCACGCGCGTCGAGGGCGCCCATGCCGCCGTCGACATCGCCGACGACGGCTGCGGCATGACGCCCGAGGTCAAGGCCCGGCTCTTCGAACCGTTCTTCACCACGAAGCCCGCGGAGCAGGGGACCGGGATGGGTCTCATGATCTCCGCCGACATCGTCAAGCGGCACGGCGGCGAAATCCGCGTCGAAAGTACGCCCGGAAAGGGAACCGTCTTTACGGTACTCCTTCCGCTCTGACGCAAAGCGCTCCCCGCGCGCCGCGCTTTGTGTTAAAATCCACTCGATGACCATCGCCCAATCTCGCAAAGAACGAACCGACAAAAAAGAAGACACGCTCGCTCCGCTCAAAAAGGACGTCCGTTTCCTGACGACGCTCCTAGGCGACGTCATCCGCGAGCGCGAGGGTGACAAACTCTTCCAGAAGATCGAGTCCATCCGGAACCTCGCCAAAAACGTCCGCCGCGAGTCGACCTCCGAATGGATAGCGGAGCAGAGGCGGCTCGTGCGTTCGTTCACGCCCGAAGAGGCGTTCAAGGTCGCGCGCGCTTTCACGATCCATTTTCAGCTCGTCAACATCGCCGAGGAAATGCACCGCGTCCGCCGCCTACGCGAATACGCGAAGGATCCGTCCCGTCCCCCCGAGATGTCCCTGCGCAAGCTGTTCCAGGATTTGAAGAAGGAGGGCCTCACCGCCGCCGAGGTCCGCCAATTCTTCTCGCGCATGGAAGTCGAACTCGTCCTCACCGCGCACCCCACCGAGGCGAAACGCCGCACTGTGCTCGATCATCTGCTTCGAATCGCCGGCCAGCTGCCGCTTTTCGGGGACTCGGACCTCACGGTGCGCGAGAACGATGAGATTTGCGAGAACATCAAGGAATCGCTCGAGATCCTCTGGCAGACCGCCGAGATCCGCCAGCGCAAGGTCGAGGTGATCGACGAAGTCTCCCAGACGCTCTTTTATTTCCAGCGCACGATCCTCGCGCTTCTGCCGGACCTCCAGCGGAACGCGCGCCGGGAGTTCCGCCGCGCCTTCGGCGAGGAAGGCGATCTTCCGCCGTTCGTCGCGTTCGGCTCGTGGGTCGGGGCGGACCGCGACGGTAATCCGAACGTCACCTGCGACGTGACCCGGCAGGCCGCGGGCATGCAGCAGGAGCTGATCTTTAAGAATTACCTCTCCGCGATCGAAAGCTGCATCCTGCGTTTCAGCCAGTCGCAGGACATCGCGCCCGTCTCCAAGCGCCTGCTCGAATCGATCGAAGCCGACCAGCGGCAGATGCCCGAAGAAGCCCGCGTCCTCCGCCGTTTCGAGTCGAACGAAGTGTATCGCCGTAAATTTTCCTTCATCCACCAGAGGCTCCTGAATTCGCTGGCCAACCGTTCGTCCAAAAAGCGTCTGCCCGGCTACGCCTCAGCCGAAGATTTCCTAGCCGATCTCGAGATCGTTCGCGAGAGCCTTGCTTCCAACGGAGGAGAGCTCGCCGCGCGCGAGCTCGGCCGGCTGACGGACCAGGTCCGTTCATTCGGGTTTCATCTGGCCAGGCTCGATTTCCGCGACCACGCCAAGAAAGTGAACAAGGCCATGGCCGAACTCTTCCCTGGAGAGAACATCGACGAGGATTTCCTCGTGAAGAAAATCCTCTCGTCCGCGCCGCTTCCGCTCGGAGCGAAGCTTTCCGCCGAGTCGAAGGATATCCTCGACCAGCTCGAGACCATGCGCGAACTGCAGGACCGCCGCGACGCGCGCTTCGCGGACGACTACATCTTGAGCATGACCGAATCGCCGAACGATCTTTTGGCGCTCTTCTACCTCGCGGCCCGGAAGGGCCTCATCCGCGTGTCGAAGGGGAAGGTGGTCGAAGCGCGCGTGGGCATCGTCCCGCTTTTTGAAACCATCGGCTCGCTCGGTCGCGCGCGTGGCATCATGGAAAAGCTCTACGCGATACCGGTCTACAAGTCCTACCTCAAAGCGCGCGGCAATTCGCAGGAAGTCATGCTCGGTTATTCCGACAGCTCGAAGGACGGCGGTTATCTCTCGGCTAATTGGAAACTCTACCTCGCCCAGAAGGATCTCGCGCGTTCCGCCGAGTCGCTCGGAATCCGACTCGAACTTTTCCACGGCAAGGGCGGTTCGATCGACCGCGGCGGCGGGGAATCGCACCGCGCGATTTTGGCCCAGCCGTATTCCGCCGCCGCCGGCCGCCTCAAGATCACCGAGCAGGGAGAGGTGATCGCCCAGAAATACGCCAATCCCGTAATCGCCGAGCGCAACATCGAGCAGCTCGTCTCGGCCGTCGCCTGGACGAATCTCGTTTCGCGGCGTGAAGTCGAGAAGAACAAAAAATTACCGGTGTGGGAGAGCCGTCTCGAGGCGCTTTCCGAGCACTCGTTCACTTTTTACCGCGAACTCGTTTTTGGCACTCCCGGCTTCCTCGAGTTCTATTACCAAGCCACCCCGATCGGAGTCATGCAGATGACGAAGATCGGTTCACGGCCCGCAACCCGCGGCGGCAAGAAAGGCTTCGAAGACCTACGCGCGATCCCGTGGGTTTTCAGCTGGATCCAGTCACGTTACATCATCTCCGCCTGGTACGGCATGGGCCACGCGCTCGAGGAATACGTGCGCGAGCGGGGGGAGTCCGCGATGGCGGAGCTGTGCGAGATGTACGAGGAGTGGCCGTTCTTCCGCTCACTCGTCCACAACGTCCAGACGTCTCTGGCGAAAACGGATCTCTCCATCGCCGCACAGTACACGGAACTGGTCGAGGACGCGGCTCTCCGGAAAACGATCCACGGACGCATCGCTGCCGAACACAAGCGTGCGGTGGAACAGGTTTTACGCGTTTCCTCCCAAAAAGAGCTCCTGGATTTCAACCGGACCCTGAAGGATTCTATCCGTCTCCGGAATCCCTATATCGACCCCCTCCACTACCTTCAGATGCGCTGCTTGGCCGAAGTCCGGGCCGACGGCGCCCGCCCGGAATCGCTCCTCGAAGAGACCCTCCTTCTGACCGTAAACGGTATCGCCTTTGGAATGAAAAGCACCGGCTGAAATTGCCGATTGACGCCCGCCTTTAAGCGTTGTATATTTAGCTGCTGTCTTAAGTTAGGGGGGATAGCCACTCATCAAGGAGGCATCATGAAACGTACGGCAATGATCACCATGCTCTCGCTTTTCCTCGGCGCGTCTGCGTACGCCGAAACCATCGTGACGACGGACTCCGGTTCGAGCGTCGCGTACGACCGCGTCGGTCGCGTCGACTGGGGTATCCTGGGCGGCGGCGCGTTCAACGACACGATCGACGAGGCCGGCTACGTGCAGACCAGCGTTTCCTACGGCGTCACGCCGTGGATCGCGATCGGCGTGGAAGGCGGCTGGCAGCAGGCGGACGGCGCGGCGTCTCACGAAGAAACGGGTATCGTTCAGGTCATGGGCGACATCATCGTCCGCGTCCCTGAGCACCCGTTCCACGAAGCACTCGTTCCGTACGGCGTGCTCGGTCTCGGCGTCATCGGTGTTTACACCGAAGCGGAGCCGACTGCCACGACGCAGAACGGCGACGATGCGGACGACACCGTGTTCGGCTGGAAGCTCGGCGCCGGTTTCGACTGGTTCCTCAACCAGAACTGGGCGATCAACTTCGAAGTCGCTTATTTCGACTCCTCGGAGCTCGATCTTGCTCCGACGTCGATGGGCAACAATGCCGAAATCGACTTCTGGACGGTCGGCGGCGGTCTGAAGTGGGTTTGGTAAAGTAAGATTTAAAAAAGAAACCCCCGGAGGGAAACCTCCGGGGGTTTTTTATTTCTCCGCGCGTCAGCCCGGGCGCCGCCGGGGATCTTCGAGCAGGTAGCGCACTTCAGTTTCCGTCGCACCGAATTCGCGGGCCGTGGTGACGAATTCCGCGCAGTTTTCGTATCGTTCCTTCTGAAGCGCTTCCCGCAAGTACAAGAGCGCCGTAAGCCCAAGCGGGTGGCGCGTATTCCGTGCCGGGCGAGGGGAGTCGGCGTTCGGAGCCGTCTTCAACATGTTCGTTCCTCCTTTTTATTCGTTTAAATATACCCCAACAAAAAAACCCACTGCCTACAGGCAATGGGTCGTCGGAACTCCTTATGGGAACGAAACCTAAACTGCTACGTTCCCCTCCCGACCCACCGCCTTGCGCGACTTTCGCGCAATCAGAGCACAGCCCATCCACACCGGCGTTCCGGCGCGATACGCGAGTACTTCATGATGGATCGTGAAATAGGATTTCATTTTTTACCTGAATTATTTTATCACGCCGCGGCCGGTCGTTCAAGCGAGTTTTAGGACCGTCGTTTTTGCGCGTTGACTCACGGGGAACGTAACCGGACGCTGCACACGTCGTCCCGGCCGGGTGCTTGACAGACGCGCCCGCGCCGCTTATGCTCGCCGAATGACTCTTAAGCCGTCCGTCCGCCGACCTTTGTTTTCCGCGCTCCATCTCGTGACGCTGGGTGTCGCCACCGTCGCCGCAGCCACGTTCGCTTTCGCACCGAAATCCCGTGCGGACCTTCCCGTGTATGGCCAGATCCCCGATTTCGCGCTCACTGGACACGATGGCGGGCCGCTCACGACCTCCTCGCTGGAAGGGAAGCCGTGGATCGGGGATTTCATTTTCACCGGATGCCAAGGCCAATGCCTCGTGATGAACGAGCAAGTCGCGGGCCTGCGGGACGAGCTTTCCGGTGTGCGCTTCGTTTCGTTCACCGCCGATCCGGAGCGTGATACCCCCGAAGTCCTCGCGCGTTACGCCGGGAAATACGGTGCGGACGTCGCCCGCTGGACGTTCGCGACGGGCCCGCGCGGGGAGCTCGACCGCGTCTCCGCGGCGCTCAAATTCGGACGTCTCGGGGATCCGCTCTTCCACAGCACGCGCCTCGTTCTCGTGGACGCCGCCGGCCGTGTGAGAGGGTATTACGATTCGAACGAACCTTCCGAGATCGACCGCCTCAAATCCCACGCTCGCTCGCTTGCCTCCTCCTAAAGAAAACCCCCGTTCGTTTTTTTCTCTCTTGAATCCGGAACGTTTTCGAGGGATACTGGCCTCATAGACGGGGATCGCAAAAACCGTCCTTTTTTACTTGCCGCTTTATAACAAGTTTTATAATCGAGCGCCTCCCATGAATAAGCCTCAAACTCTTCTAATCGTCGAGAACGCCAAGGATTCCGCGTGCCCGACCATCGAGCGCGCGTTGCGTCAGACCATGCACCAGGCCGATACGCACTGCGTTTCCGACTGCGTGGAACTGAACCATTATCTCGAACGAAAAGGGCGGTGGGAAACGGAGCCCGGGCCGATTCCGAATCTTATCTGCATCGATCTCGACCCGGTCGACGCTGGAGCGTTCGCGTCTTTGCGCGCCTTGAAACAGCATCCGGATCTTCGCCGGATTCCCGTGATCGCCTTCCTTCGCGCGGAGTCGCACGCGTTCCTGGCGGCCTGCTACGATATCGGCGTGAACTCCGTCGTTGAACGTCCCGCGTGCGACAAGGCGTTCGAAGAACGCCTGAAGATACTCTGCGACTACTGGTTCGATCACGTCGAGCTACCGACGCCGCGCTGAATTTCGAGCGAAAAAAAATTCCGATGCGATCCCCCCGCGCCCTTAAAGGCGTTCTCTTGGTTCTTTTACTCTTGCTCGCCGCTGCGGCCTCCGCCGCCGCGTGGCTGGTCGCCACGCCGTCCGGTTCCGCTTTCCTGGTTAGCCGTCTCGCCGAGCGCTACGCGCGCGACGCGGATGTCCGCATCGCGTGGATCGGAGGCCGCCTCGGCGGCCGCCTCACCGCGCGGGGCGTCGAGATTCGAAACTTGAAAAAACTTCCGCCCGGAAGCGTGCTCTACGTCGGCCGCCTCGAATTTCGAGCGTTTCGCGGGAAAACGCCAGCGTTCGACGTGCGCGCCGAAGGCGTGCGTCTGCGTTCGTCCGCCGTTCCTGGTGGGGTGGTGGTGCGCCTGGTGGAAGGTTCGCTCAAGGAGCGGCTCGTGATTTCGGACGTCGGCGTGCGCGGCCTGCTCGCGCTGCCGTACGGAAGCCGCCTTCGCGCCCAGCGCCTCACGATCCGGGCCCCTTTCCGTACCTCCTCGATCGAATCCTTCGAGAACGTCCGCATCGAAACTCCGTCCTCCGATCCGGTTCTCGCGTTCGGCGCGCTCCGGAACCGCTCGCTGGACGCGTCCGTGTACGCACGGAAAATCGACGTTCGCGAGGTGGTGGAGCGCTACCTGAAAAAAGCGAGTTTCCGGAACGCGCGCGGAGCGATCCGCGAATTGAACGTGAAGATCGACGGCCCGCCGCTTTCGCCGCGCATCCGCGGCACCGCGCGGCTCGTGCAGGGACGCTACCGCATGGTGCGCATTCTGCACGCCGTGGGCTCGTTCACGTTTTCTCCCAAGAAAACCGCCGGCAAATGGAGAGTTCCGGGAGAACTCGTGATCTCGCGGGGAAAGCTGAGGGTGCTTCGCACGTCCCTCAAGATCGTGCGTGGCCGCGTGACGTTCCTCGGAGACGGAAGGCTGCCGCGATTCGATTTGGAGGGGGCTTCGAAAATCGGCGACGTGCGGATCACGGTCTATCTGCGAGGCGACGCCGACCGCCCGGATCTCAAAGTCGCGTCCGATCCGCCTCTGCCCGAGGAGACGATCCTCGTTATGCTCGCTACCGGCAAGGAGTGGCAGGGGGTAGGGAAGGCGATTCGCGAAGGGAAGATTTCGGTCGGGATCGCCAAGGACTTCCTCGATTTCTTCCTCTTCGGCGGATCGGGAGGAGGTTTCTCCGAGCGCTTCGGTATCAAGGAGGTTTCCGTCCAATACGACGAGAACGTCCGCGGCGTCGAGGTGAAAAAAGGCCTCTTGAAGCAGGTCGACGCCCTCTATGCGGTCGAACAGCCCCAGGGTCAGGAGGCCGCCGCCCCGGCCACGCACAAGGTCGGCGCCGAATACCGCTTGAACGACGACTCCTTGGTTTCCGCCCAAGTGAAGAAAAAAATGGAAAGCCCTGACGAAACAGGAAAGGCGGCCGACGAACCCATCGGAAACGAATCGGTGACCGTCGAGTACCGCCAGAAGTTCTGACCCTCAGATCCTCAAAAATTAGCATTTCCTTCCTTTAATAGCGTATTTGCCCTTTTTCTATTCGTCCTTTCCAAGGGGTATGCTATATTGTTTCCCGTGAAGCACAGAACAGCCACAATCCTCATCCTGTTCTCCGTTCTCCAGCTTCTCGTACCGCCGTCCTTCGCCCGTGCCGAATCCGAACTCACGCCCGCCGGCCGCCAGGAACGCGTGAATGTCGGTTTCCAAAAAGGCAAGTCGCTCTACGACGCGGGGCGTTATGAAGAGGCGATCGTGGAGTGGGACGCGCTCGAGCCTTATCTCGACGAGGGCTCGTCGGTGCGCCGTGTTGTCGAATTCTTAAAACGCCGCGTTCCGAAGTCCGCACAGAAAACGGCCGCCGCCAAGTCCGCCGCTTCCGCCACTCCGAAGTCAGCGCCCACTCCTGCTCTCGCTCCCGTTTCGGCGCCCGCACCCGCCGCTTCCGTACAAATTGTGCCGCCACCGGCGGCTTCCGAGCAACCCGTCTCCGCCGCCGCCCCCTCGGAACTTCCGCGGATTCTCGATCAGGCGGAATCGAAATTCGCCGCCAATGAACGCGAAGCGAGCGCCCGGGCGTTTCAGGCTTCGGCCGCGAACGAAGAAGCCGCCCGCCGCGCCGCGCGCGTCGAAGCTTCTCTTGCGAAAGGGAAGACCCTCTACCTCACCGGCCGCGTGGACGAGGCTCTAGGCGAATGGGAAAAGATCCTTCCCGACGTTTCGGACGGCCCCGCCCTCCGCGAAAAGATCCGGACGGTGCGCGCGCGAAAAGCCGCCGCCGAGACGCCCCGGGAGTCCGCTTCGGTCCCGTCCGCCCCCGCGGTATCCACCGCGGAGCTTTCGGAGTTCCTGACGTCGGCCGCCAAAAAAATGGAGCTCCAAGCCGTCGAGATGCGCGCCCGCGCCTCTTCCGGTGCGGCGGCTCGTGAAGAAGACGTCCGCCGGGCAGAGCGCGTGCGCGAATCCCTGGCAAAGGGCAAAACGCTTTACCTGACGGGCCGCGTGGACGAAGCTTTGGCCGAATGGGAAAAGATCCTCCCCGACGTTTCGGACGCCGCCGCCCTCCGCGAAAAAATCCGGACGGTGCGCGCGCGAAAAGCCGCAGCCGCCGAAACCCGATCGGCCACGGCAGCCTCCGCTGCTCCGGCCGTCTCCACCGACGAGCTTTCCGAATTTCTCTCGAACGCCGTTCGAAAACTCGAACTCGAAGCCACCGAAGCTGCCTCGTCGCGATCCGCCGCCGAGGAACGAGCCCGCGCTTCCGAACGCCGCGCCGGCGAGATCGAAAAAGCTTTCGCCGCGGGTCGGGCCCATTACGAGGCCGGACGCTATTCCGAGGCCGCCGCGGAATGGCGCCGCATCTCCACGCTTCCGGGCGTCCCCGCCGATTTCTCGCGCACCGTCCAATCCTTCGCGGCCTCCGCTCAGTCGCTGGCCGCCGAACGCGCGCGGGCGTCGGTTGTCCCCGGCGTTTCCTCCATCGACACGGCCGACATGAGCCGTTTTCTCGAAACCGCCTCACGCCGCATCGACGCGGACCGTGCGGTTGCCGAGACGCGCCGCGCCGAAGCACGCCGGCCCCTCGAGGAAAAAGGCCGCAAGATCGAGGACACCTTCGAGCAGGGCAAGCTGCTTTATTACCAAGGCAAGTACGAAGAGGCGATCCGGGTCTGGGAGACCATCGCCCCGGAACTTCAGGAAGGGGACCGCGTGCGGGCTCTCATCGATAGCCTGAAAAAAAGCCACCGCACCGCGATCGAGGCCGAGCGCGCCGCTTCGGCCCTCTCTTCGCCCGAGACGGTCAAGCTTGCCGCTCCCCCTGAGCTTCTCAAGATCCTCGACCAGGCGGATAAAAAACTGAAGAGCGAGCTTTGGGAGGCGCAGTCCCGCCAGACGCGCGCGCTCGAAGAGAAGAAAAGCCGCGAGGCCGAGCTTCGCGCATCGTTCGAAGAGGGGAAGAGGCTCTTCGACGCCGGCCGCCGCGAAGAGGCGTTCGTGCTCTGGGACAAGCTCGTCGCCCGCACCGAAGACGCGCGTCTTTCCGGCCGCATCAAGGATCTCCGGCTCCAATCGCAAAACGCGGCGTTGACAGCCAATACGCCAGCTCCCACTCCGCCGCCCGCTGTTCCGGTCGACGAAATCGCCGCCTATCTTGACCAAGCCGTACGCCAGCTTGACGCCGAACGCGCTTCGGTCGAAGGCCGCCGTCGCGGCTTGGAAAAGGAAGCGTCCGACCGCCAGACGCGTATCGACGTTGCGTTCGAACGCGGCAAGGCCCTTTATCAGGAAGGCAAATACGACGAGGCAATCGCCGAGTGGGCGAAGGTCGCGGCGTTCGCCAGCGAAGGCTCCGACGCCCGCGCCCGCGTCGCCGCTCTGAAAGAGCGTCACGAGGCCGCCCGCCGCGCAAAAGCCGACGCCGAAACCGCGGCCGCGCGCCACGAATCGGCTCCGCGGATCCCGGCGGGTTTCGCGGCTTCCGCTGAAGCCGCCGCGGAGAAACTGCGCGCCGAAGCCGAAGCCGCGCGCCGCCAGAAAGAGGACGCTGATCGCACGGTCGAAGACCGCCGCGCCGCTCTCGCCGCGGCCTTCGAGAAAGGCCGCATTCTTTTCCAGGAAGGCCGCGCCGACGAGGCTCTTGCCGAATGGGCACGCCTCGAATCTACGCTCGACGTCGACTCCCGCCAGAAACTCGACGCTCTGCGTCAGGCCCGCGCCTCGGCGTCCCGGGCGGCTCGCGCCGTAGAGGAATCCGTTTCCCGCCGCGCCGAACGTCTCGCACCGCCGGCCGACTTCGCCGCCGCACTCGCCCAAGCGCGCCAAAAGACCGACGAAGAACTGACCCGCGCGACGGGCGAGAAGGAACGCGCGCAGGCCACGATCGACGAGCGCCGCCGCTGGGTGGAAGACCGTTCGAAGAAGGCACGCGCTCTACTCGAATCCGGTGACGACGCCGCCGCGCTCGCGGAGTGGTCGGTGATCGCCCCTCATCTGGATGCCGATTCCGCAAAGAAGATCGAATCGCTCGCGAAGGCGCGCGAGGAAGCCGTGCGCGCCAAGAAGGCCGCGCAGGGCGTCGCGAGCCAGTCTGACCGTTTCCGTGCGCCCGAAGGATTCGACCGCCTGGTCCTCGAGGCTCGCAAACGGATCGAGGCGGGTCTTTCGGAGGCGCGGTCCTCGAAATCCGCCGCCGAGCGGTCGCTCGCGGAGAGGGGAAGCTGGATCGAGACCACGTTCCGTCAAGGCCGCGAGCTCGCGGAGGGCGGGCGGTACGACGAGGCGGTGAAGACCTGGAACGCCCTCGTGCCGTATTTGGAAGACAAGACGTTCGAGCGGTCGCTCGCCGAGATTTCCGAGGCTCAGAAGCGCGCGCAGTCCGCGCGGTCCGCGGCGTTGGAGGCTTCGCGCCGCGCTGAGTCGCGCTTCGCGGCCCCGGTGGACCTGGTCGTCTCTTCGCAATCCGCGACGGCGCGTCTGGACACGGAAGCCAAGGCCGCACTCGAGAAAAAAGATAAATCCGAACGCACGCTCGCCGAGCGGCGCACCTGGATCGGGGAAACGCACGCAAAAGGCCGCGCCGCACTCGCCGCCGGCCGCGTCGACGACGCGCTCGCCGAATGGGACAAGCTCGTTCCTTACATGGACGGGGGCTCGGACGTCCGCGCCGCGCTCGATTCTCTGAAGCGCGCGCAGTCCGCCGCGCTCGACGCGAAGAAAGCCGCGGTCGAAGCGGCCGCCGGCGAATACAAGAGCCTGGGCGTTCCCGCGGACGCCGAACGCGCCTTCGCCGACGCTGAAAAGCGCCTCGCCGCCGAACGCGACGCCGCGCGCTCGAAGATCGACGCCTCGGAGCGCACGCTCGCCGAGCGGCGCACGTGGATCGACGCCGCGTTCCGTAAGGGCGAGGATCTGCTCAAGGCCGACCGCTCGCGCGAGGCGATCGAGGCGTGGTCCGAAATATCTCCTTATCTGGACGAAAACTCCGACCCCAAACGCCGACTCGATGCGCTCAAGACCCGGGCGGCCGAGGCCGACGAAGCCGCGCGCGCCGCGCAGAATGCGCGCGCGAAGGCGGGCGAGCGTTTCGCCGCTCCGCCGGCCGCCGCGAAGGCGTTCGCCGCGGCCGAAAAGCGTCTGGCCGACGAATCTGCTCTCGCCGAAAACGCTCGTCGCGAGGCGGAAGCCGCGCGTCAGGAGCGGAAAGTTCGGCTCGCCGCGGGCTTCGAAAAAGGCCGTGCGTTCGCCGAGCAGGGGAAATTTGCCGAAGCCGCCGCGGAGTGGGAAGTGGTCTTACCGCTCGTCGAGGAAGGTTCGGATCTGCCGCGCCTCCTCGCTTCGGTCAAATCCGCCCACGCCGCCGCCGTCGCCGCCAAGCGCACCGCCACCGACGCCGCCGCACGCCAGAACGCCAAGTTCAAATCTCCCGAAGGCCTCTCGGAGCTTCTCCTGTCCGCCGAACGTAAGCTCGCG
>Ga0163144_10000655_pt1 | contig 81605 bp, 69 predicted proteins | sample OliLak19BULKMAT1_FD_123175 | JGI IMG/M metagenome (GOLD analysis project Ga0163144, IMG submission 123175) | Freshwater microbial mat bacterial communities from Lake Vanda, McMurdo Dry Valleys, Antarctica - Oligotrophic Lake LV.19.BULKMAT1 | ecosystem: Environmental > Aquatic > Freshwater >... | reverse complement strand
TGACGGGTCCTTCATCCGGCGCGACGTTTACGGCTCCGGCAGCGGTGACGATCACGGCGACGGCGGCGGATTCGGATGGATCCGTCGCCAAGGTTGAGTTCTTCAACGGGGCTGTGAAGTTAGGCGAAGATCTGACTGCGCCGTACTCATTCGCTTGGACGAGCGTCGCGGCGGGGACCTACTCGCTGACGGCACGTGCAACGGACAATGCGGGAGCGGTGACGACATCGGCAGCGGTGAGTATCACGGTGAATGCGCCGGGGAATGTGTCGCCGACGGTGAGTGTGACGGGTCCTTCATCCGGTGCGACGTTTACGGCTCCGGCAGCGGTGACGATCACGGCGACGGCGGCGGATTCGGATGGATCCGTCGCCAAGGTTGAGTTCTTCAGCGGGGCTGTGAAGTTAGGCGAAGATCTGACTGCGCCTTACTCATTCGCTTGGACGAGCGTCGCGGCGGGGACCTACTCGCTGACGGCACGTGCAACGGACAATGCGGGAGCGGTGACGACATCGGCAGCGGTGAGCATCACGGTGAATGCGCCGGGCGGATGCGCTTTCCCATCCATTACGGCGATCACCGATACCTTCAATCGCGCCAACGGATCGATTGGCGGAAGTTGGACTGGCGCAATCTCCGGTTACACGATTGCGAGCAACCAAGTCGTGGCGGGTTCGGGAGATCAATACATTGTCTGGAACCAAGTGGCAGGGCCTGCGATTGAGGCGTCGGTCAAGTTGACCAACATCAACACCAGCGCTTCGGAAATCGACTTGGTGCTGAAATCGGTGGGTGCGGATTGGTATGCGGGGACGCTGCTGGTTTCCTACATCCCGGGCTCTGGCCAGTTGCAGGTTTGGAGTTCCGCCAATGGCAATTGGACGCAGCACAACAACATCAACGTCCAACTGGCGGCGGGCGATGTTTTGGGCGGCAGGGTGCGAGCGAACGGCACGGTGGAAATCTATCGCAATGGCGGGTTGCTTGGATCGACGACCGCGACCGGATGGCCGTATCTGAATGCGACGGGCTTCGGCGGGCTGTGGGTGGTGGGTGGCGCGGGGACCTCGTTCGACTACTTCCGCGCTGGCACGTTGACCTGCCAGTAAGGCTCGCGAAACGGGTGTGGCGCGGAAACATGCCACACCCGTTACAATAAGAAGTGACATCCGGTTCCACCCCACACAGTAGTTCCATGGAAGAGCTCAAGAAAAAACTTCAGGACGAAATCACCAAACTCGAACACGAGTTCCATCACGAGTTGCCCAAGGAAATTCTGAGGGCTCGTGAACTCGGAGATTTGAGCGAGAACGCTGAGTATCATGCGGCGAAAGAACGGCAGGGGTTTGTAAACGCCCGGCTTGGACAGCTTCGCGGAAGGTTGCGCGAAGTGTCGATGATTGACATGTCCAAGATTCCTCGCGATCGCGTGGGATTGGGATCAAAGCTGACAGTCTTCGATAGTTCGAAGGACGCGGAGATCGAGTTCAAGCTGGTCACCAGCGAGGACGCGGACGTTACCAAGGGCCTGATCTCAACCTCCTCGCCAATTGGCAAGGGCTTGCTAAACAAGCAAGTTGGCGATACTGTAAAGATTCAAATCCCGGGTGGCGAACGTGAGATGGAAATTCTGCAACTCACGACCATTCACGACGTGGTAGCCGATCGGTAGCGTTTGGGAGTCTTTTCGGGCATGACCTTTTCCAGCACAATTGGCCAAGGTGGCAACGCGATCATTCTGTTGATCGTGCGGGGTCTTGCGCTGTCGAGGATTCACCCGAACGTCCTAACCTTTCTGGGTTTGGTCATCAATATCGTCGGTGCGTGGTACATGGCCCGAGGCGAGTTTTTCACCGCCGGGCTGATTACGATCGGAGCTGGTTTGTTCGATATGGTGGACGGGCGGGTGGCGCGCGCAACCAATCAGGTGACCCGGTTCGGTGGCTTCTTCGATTCTGTGCTCGATCGCTATTCCGACCTCGCGCTGCTGGTGGGTCTGCTGGTCTGGTATGGCAACATCAACCGTCAACTCTATGTTGTGCTTACGGCGATTGTGATGATCGGTACGGTGATGGTGAGCTACACGCGGGCGAGGTCGGAGACGGAGATTCCGTCGTGCAAGGTTGGCTTTATGGAACGTCCCGAACGAGTGGTGCTGCTGATTCTGGGTGCGTTGACCGATCGTATGGCTCCTGCTCTATGGTTGTTGGCTGTGCTCTCGAATCTGACGGTCGTGCATCGTATGATCTTCACCTGGCACGAGACCAAACTACTTGAGGATGCTCAGTTGCGAGCAGTGCCTCGGGCCGACCGCGCGTCTACTTCGGGAAGGTAGCCCCCTTTAGGCCGCCAGCATCTTCTGCTGTCCAAAACAGCGTTCCACCATTGCCTTGGTTTCCATTACGATCAGCGGATCCGTCGCCGGATTGTCGTAGAATGTTTTGAAGTTCGAGGCGACGCTGAAGTTGATCAGTGCCATTGGGGAATGATTGACCCCCGGGCAACTTTGAATCGGGTAGATCTTGCCATCCAGTTTCATTTTGGATCCGCGTACATTGAGCGCGGTGTCGTATTGGTAGATCTTGATGACCTCAATGAGTTCCGATCCGCGGACACCGTTGATCACGTTGATTCCCCAGACGTTGTTTCCCAGCATCGCGCGCCTATCGCTGCGCATGAAGTGGCGCTTGAGCATCCACTGCACGAGCATGACATCTTCCGGGTTGTTGGGCATTCCTTCACCGACGGCCCAACTCACGTTGTAGAACTTCAATCCCGAAATCCCGTAAATTCTTGGCATGTTTTTGTGTTTTTGATCCTTCATCCCAACGGGCGCAAGATCGAGGATCTTTCGATCACGGAGTCAAAGAAGTTTTTAAACAGGCGACGTGGGTTTCTCTGCGCCAGTGAGGTTCCAGCCCGGCCAGGCGGGATCCGCGTTGGGATTGCTTTGTGGCGGAATTGCGTTCGATTGCTTCCGCCAGGCATCGAGTTTCGCGGCGGGCTTGCGCGCGATGACTGGTTCGCGCTGAATCCGGTTGCGAGTTTCCGAAGGATCGGCCGCGCGGTCGAACAACTCACGTCGGCCATCGGCATGGAACTCGATCAGTTTCCATTTGCCTTCACGAATCACGCTGCGGCCTCGGCGGTCACGAGAAGTTGACCACCTGTGCTCATTGAGAGTTGACCACACCGAAAACAGGCTCTGCCACGTGGCGCGGCGGGGGCTGGCGACATCATCTGCGCCGCAGGCGCGTAAGTCTTCTGTTTCCGTTGCGGCCTTGTGTGGCATCATCATCCCGCGGCGCATGCCGCGTGGCGTGGCAGCATGAAACGCGCTGCCGAGCGGTGGTCTGGTGGATCACTTTTGGCGAGCATAGGTGGGTCGTTTCTCGCGAGTGCCGAAGTGCCGGGTTCGTCACCTTGATTCGAGTAGTGCGGATAGTGCCAGAAGAGCGGTCGAGGTTTGAGCTTGCCGCCCTTGAGGAGTGGCAGCAGGCTGACGCCGTCGACGTCGCCTGGCTTCACGCCTGCGGCATCGCAGAAGGTCGGGTAGAAGTCCACGCTTGAGACTGGTGTATCGATCACCGTGCCGGGCTGGATGTTCCCGGGTATCTGACAACCAGTGGTTCGCCGATCCCGCCTTCGTAGAGATGTCCTTTGCCTGTGCGGAGTGGCGAGTTGTCGGTGATGAGTGCTCCGATTGGCCTTCGTAGCGCAAGCCGCCACTGTCGGAAAAGAACATGACCATGGTGTTGTCGGCGATACCCGCGCGGTCAATCGCCGCGAGTACTTCGCCAACGCTTTGGTCGAGACTTTCCACCATCGCGGCGTAGGTGGGATAGTATCTTCCGTTGGCGATGGCGCGATACTTGGCGATCGCTTTTTACCCTCACGATAAGCAAGCCCGACGCCCGCGCGCTCCGTTTTCCGGGCTGTTACTTAGGAGCAGCTACCGGTAAGTGAACCGTAGCGTGCGGTAGGTACAGCAGGAACGGTTTCGATTGTTCTCCTCAATCAACTGCATCGCGGCTTTTCAAAAAGCTTTGAGTAGGACTGATCTTAGTGGGGGACAATCGAAGATTGCGGGGACTTTCGTGAAGACGGTGCCTTGGGAACCAGCTTTCGCGGATCGAGCATATGTTGTGGCTTGAACTCTCGCTCGGTCCACTTCTGGCCGTCTTCGAACTCAACGCCGAGGAAGTAGCCGATCTCGCGGAATACACAATACTTGATGCGGCAGATCAACTCACCCTTCGGGTACGTGACCTTTACCAAGGTGCCCAGGGGGATGGGCCTCTCAACCTGAAGGCAGGCTCCCGATACGGAGATGTCTTCCAGGTTGGCGATCGCCCGCCGTGTCCGCCCGCTCTTGTCTTTCCACTGAAGATCGACAAGATCCGCGCAGAGCATCCTCATTTCAATGCGTCTTTCAAACATACATTCACATTATCGGCCCGTCGCTGCCAAAGGATTACCGAGTGCAGACATCCAAAATCACCCTATTACCTTGGTAACAGGAGACTTGCCCCATAGTACCGCACCAAATCTAGGTGAGTACTAGAAGCACTATAAATGAATGTTGTGAACGACTTAGCGATACCGGCGACCTAGCCACTCGGCCACGAGCGCGGGTTTCTCGCGCCCTTCGAGTTCCACCGTGATGCCCCAGCAGATCTCCACGCCCGCGCCGCCATCCACTTCTTTGATGGATTGGGTGACCACGCGCGCCCGGATTCGCGAGTCCGAAGGCACAGGCGAGACGAAGCGCAGCCGGTTGAAGCCATAGTTCACCGATAGGCGCGGCTGCTCTTCGACTTCCACAGCTTCGCTAACGAGTTTTACCAACAAAGACATTGTCAGGAATCCATGCGCGATGGTGGTTCCGAACGGTGACTCCGCATTGGCGCGTTCGCGGTCCAGATGGATCCACTGATGGTCACCGGTGGCGTCCGCGAACTGGTTGATCATCTCTTGCGAGACCGTCAGCCAGTCGCTCAGGCCGGCTTCTTTGCCTATGGTTTCTCGCAAGGCATCGAGGTTGGCGTACTTCATAAAGCCTTGAGCGCGTCCTGGCTCTTTTCGAGTTGCGAACGATATCCGGCGAGCTTCTCGCGGATGCCGACCACGACCTTTTCAGGAGCCTTGCCCATGAAGTCTTCATTCGAAAGCTGGCGCTCGGAATTGGCAATCACTTTTTCCATTTGCTCGATCTCTTTGGTCAACTTCGCGCGCTGGGCCGCGACCTGTTCCGCGGATTCCTCAGGAACCTCGACAACCAGATCGAAATCGGGAGTGGCGCGCTTCACACCGCCCTTGACGGCGTCGACAAGTTCGATGCCCGCGAGCTTCGCCAACACCATTCTGTCAGATTCGCACGAGAGTGTCGCCTTGAGAAGCAGTTTGCGATCGAGTTTGCGTTCGGCACGGATGTTTCGAGCGGCAACAATGATTTCCTGCAGTACGGCCATGTGCTTTTCGGCTTCTGCGTTGGCTGGGCCGCCCTTCGGATACGGCTTCAGTGAAATCGATCCCGAAGGATCCAACCGGTGGCTGAGTTCTTCGGTGATGAACGGCATCACGGGATGCAACAGGCGCAGGGCCTGTTCGAAGGTGGTCAGCAGTGAACGCCAATCGTCGTTCAGGCCACTGCCTTCGACAAATCGCAGCTTCTTGATTTCCAGATACCAGTCGCAGAACTCGTCCCAGAAGAAGTGCCAGATGGTCTGGGCGGCTTCGTGATAGCGATGCGCACCGAGGTGGCGATTCATCGTCTCTGCGGCCACGTTGAGACGGCTCTGGATCCAGCGATCTTCAAGCTGTGGCGCGGCATTTTCCGAAGGAATTTGCGGTTCCACGCCCGATCGTTCCATGTTCATAAAGATGAACCGCGCTGCATTCCATAGTTTGTTCGCGAACGCACGCGAGGTTTCAACGCGCTCTTCTGTGAAAGCGATATCGTTGCCCGCAGCCGCTCCCAACACCAGCGACAGGCGCATCGCATCGGTGCCGTACTTCTCGTTGACACTGAGCGGATCCACCACATTGCCCTTGGTTTTGGACATCTTCTGACGATCGCCATCGCGGACCAGGCCATGCAAGTGCACCTGTTTGAATGGAACCTCGCCCGTTAACTCGATGCCAAACATGATCATGCGCGCCACCCAGAAGAACAGGATGTCGAAGCCAGTCACCAGCAGCGTGGTGGGATAAAAGGTCTTGAGTTCGGCGGTGCTGTCGGGCCAGCCCAAAGTCGAGAACGGCCACAATCCGGAACTGAACCACGTATCCAAAACATCGGGATCCTGGGCGATGTTTGCGGATCCACAATGTGCACATTTCACGGCGTCTTCGCGCGAGACGGTGATTTGCGAACAATCGCCGCAATGCCACGCGGGGATCCGATGGCCCCACCACAACTGCCGCGAGATGCACCAGTCGCGGATGTTGCGCATCCACTGGAAGTAAGTGCTTTCCCACTGCACGGGGATCAGTTCGATCTGCTTGGTTTCCACCGCGCGGATGGCAGGCTCGGCCAGCGGCTTGATTTTGACCCACCACTGCTTCGAAACCAGGGGTTCCACCACAGTCTTGCAACGCTGGCAGGTGCTCACCGAGAGCGCGTAGGGCTCCACCTTTTCGAGCACGCCGAGTGCATTGAGATCGGCAACGACGCGCTTGCGCGCCTCGTAACGATCGAGTCCCACGTACACGCCGCCTTCGGCGGTGATCTGGGCGTGTTCGTCGATCACTTTGATGAACGGCAGGTTGTGGCGCTTGCCGGCTTCGAAATCGTTGGGATCGTGCGCGGGCGTGACCTTCACGCAACCGGTGCCGAATTCCGGATCCGCCATATCGTCGAGAATGACCGGAATCTCACGGCCCATGAGCGGCAACAGCACCGTTTTGCCATGCAGGTCGAGATAGCGTTCGTCCTTCGCATTGATGGCAACGGCGGTATCGCCAAGCATCGTTTCCGGACGCGTGGTGGCGACGGTGAGGAACCGGCCCGGCATGTCCTTGACGGCATAACGCACGTGCCACATGTGGCCCTGGGTCTCTTCGTGGACGCTTTCGAGGTCGGACAGCGCGGTGCTGCAGCGCGGGCACCAGTTGACCATGTATTCGGCGCGATAGATGAGATCTTTCTCGTACAAGCGCACGAAGGTCTCGCGAACCGCGCGCGAGAGACCGGGGTCGAGGGTGAAGCGTTCGCGATCCCAATCGCACGAAGAGCCGAGGCGCTTCATCTGATCGTCGATGCGCTTCTGGTAGATTTCTTTCCATTCCCAGACTTTTTCGACGAATTTCTCGCGTCCGAGGTCGTGGCGGGAGATGCCTTCTTTGGCGAGGTCGCGTTCCACAACCATCTGTGTGGCGATGCCGGCGTGATCTGTTCCGGGCAACCACAGGGTATTTTCGCCAAGCATGCGATGCCAGCGAACGGCCATGTCGATCAGGGTGTGATCGAGCATGTGCCCCATGTGCAGCGATCCGGTGACATTGGGGGGCGGTACGGCGAGCGAGAAGTATTTCCCGTCTTTTACGGGTGCGTGGTAGAGCTTGGAATCAATCCACCACTGTGCCCAATGCGGCTCAAATCGCTGGGGTTCGTAGACTTTCTCTAATTCCATGGGGAAGCTTAAGGGTAGCATTGACGGTCAGCGTGCCGCCGCTTCGAGCCGGGCGATCCAGGCGGCAAAGTGGGGACATTCCTGGCGGATTCGGGGGAATCCGATTTCGAGAACCGCGAGGACGCCAAGGAATGGTTTTCGGTAGCTGGGAATAAGGTTGAGGATGCGTTTGGATGGCGCGGTAATCTCCGAGTCGTCGATATCCTCGGGCGTTGGGAATGCTTGGCGGATCCTGCTGAATTCGGCCTCAAGGTCGGGGCGGTCGATTGCACGGCTGAAGGCGGGCAGTCACTGAATAGGAGCCCTTCAAATTCATGCATGATCACGAAGGGGATAAAGCGGCGAGGATTGAAGTTGTCTCCCAATTCCCCTGCGATTTCAAGTTGTACCGCCGATTCCACTGGCTCTGCACCTCGTTGGAATGCTCTACCCGGCCAGGAATCCGCAGGCAGCCCGTAGTAGTCCACCATCGTCGTCACAATGCTCCCGGGATCCTCCTTGAGATGACGAACGATGTCCCGCTTTGCGACATGCCATGGCTTGATGCAACCTTGTCTGGCGGGAATTCCCAAGAATTCGAGCGCTCACGGAATGGTAGCCCCTCGACCCAAGAGTCGAGCCATGATCAATCTTGCGAAGGCCGTCCGCCGATTTCGTTCTTCTCCCAAAGCTGACCGAGGCTGTAGTCTTCGAGCCACTTCTTGAGCCGTTCGGGATTCTCGCGGTGGAACACCGTGGCACCGTCTTTTCGATTCGCGATGATCGCGTCTTCGGGCTCGAACCGATCGAGCAACAGCGAGGACTGCGTCGACACGATCACTTGTGTCTCGTGGGATATTTGCCGGATCAAGGCACCAAGAAGTTCGATCGCGGCAGGATGGAGTCCAAGTTCCGGCTCGTCTACCAAGATAAGTGGGGTTCGCAGTTTTTGAGGCTGGAGAAACAGAGTTGCAAGCGCAATGAATCGAAGCGTTCCGTCAGAGAGCGAAGATGCGTCGAAGTATCGATCGGAGTTCCGGTGACGCCATTCGAGTTCGATGTCGTCTGGCCGCAGTTCGAGCGGCTAGTCGAAAATCCTCGAAGAACGGAGCAACCTGTTGGATTGTGCGTCGAATGAGCCCGTAGGACTCCGGCTAGCGTTCTTGCAGAAGATAGAGGAAGGCGGAAAGATTGGACCCATCGGAACGGAGGTATCGATTGTCGTCCACGCTCGCTGTCTTGCGCATCGGCGAGGATGAACCGCTGTCATGGACGTGGTACTCACGCCACTGAACGGGCCAAGTGACCCGGTGCCCCGAGTCGGCAGCGTCAATACCACCGGGCCCCGCGCTCTCGCCCAATCTCACCAGTTCCGACACTTTCGTTGCAAAAAGACCGTCACTGTTCGAAGGCTCAAGGTCCAGCGAGTAATCACTGGCGAAATTGGTGAATTTCAATTGGAACGAAAGCACTCTGGTGGTCTTCGATCCGAAATGAAGGATCCGTTCCGCTCCGCCCGACTTCGCAACTTAATGCGGAAGACGCCCTTCGTGGAGTTCGCGCAACAACGCAAACGCCCCGATGAAGTTAGACTTCCCGCACCCATTCGGACCAATCAAGACATTGATCTTCCCGAGCTTCAGATCTTCTACAGACGCGATGCTCTTAAAGCCCTTGATCGTGACAGATTCGAGAAAAGTGTCCAGCCTGCGTTTCCCAATAGGGTAGCGACGAAACGCCTTCGACATCTTCCGGTGCTATCTTGGATGCCGCATGGTCATTCTCGCGCTACTCCTTATCGTTTCCGATCACCGCACTTTATTGGATGCCCACAACTGCTACCCCTACGGCGGCAAGTACGCGGACCGCATCGAACGTGCCCTCGCCACGGGTATCCCTGTGGCCATTGAGCAGGACCTCGCGTGGCACATCGATCACTCCGTCCTTTCGCACGAAACCGAAACCACCGGCGCGGAACCGCTGATGAGGAGCTACTTCTTTGAGCGGATCCGCCCTCTGATCGAGAAGGAACTCAAAGAGAAGAAGCACCGCAAAGACTGGCCCCTCATCGTGCTCAACCTCGACTTCAAAACCAACGAGCCGGAACATCATCGCGAAGTCTGGAAACTGCTTGGCGAATACGAAGCGTGGCTCACCACGGCAAAAAAGCGAAACAAAGTCTCAAAGCTCAAAATCAAGCCCCTGCTCGTACTCACGGGGAGCGCGGATATTCAGGAAAAAATCTATTCAGACGATGTCCTCAAGGGAGATAAACTGCGCGTCTTCGGTGCAGTGAATAGCAAACCCGGTGAGATGCCCGGCAAAGCCACCAACTATCGTCGTTGGTGGAACAACCCCTGGCAAGTTGTCGAAGTGGGCGGCCCCCGCAAAGCCTTTGACTGGAACGCCCAAGATCGCGCACGCCTCGAGATGCTGGTCAATCACGCACATGCCAACGGACTCTGGATCCGCTTCTATACACTTAACGGCCATCCTGAAGGCGAGGGGGAAGGCCTGACCGCCAGCTACAATTTCGGATCGCTCGAAGCCGCCCAAGCCCGCTGGCTGGCCTGCCTCCAAACCGGCGTCGACTTCGTCGCGACCGATCAGTACGAGGAATTCGCGAAATTCATCAACGTTCGGAAATAATATTAAGGTCCTATTTCGAAGCACCCTGGAACAACCGGCCTTGTATTTGATCTGGATAGGTTCGTCCGGTTCGTCACATTATTCCGATGCAAGGATTTCCTTCGGGCGATACCTTCCCTCCTGCCGATGGAACACGCCGGGCGGGCCTCCTCAGTTCTCAGGACTGGCCACAGTTTCGCGCTTGGGCCCGGTAGATTACCATCCCTCGGGGCGGCTTGGAGGTTGCCCACCGATTTGTCTCACTCGACAGCAATCGTGTCCTTCTGCTGTTACAGTTTGCGCGTACTCTTCCCCTTCACGAAAGCATCCTCAGATTCCAGCGGGCCGCCGAGCTCAATCCGCGCGCAGAGATTCCATCGGATCAACATAGGCGGCTCGCCGCGTTGGCCGGTATACCGCAATCGCGGAAACCAGGAACAACACCAGGGGAACGCTCAAGAATACCAGCGGATCGAGCGGGGAAGTACCGAACAGGATCGATTCGATGAATTTAGACAATGCGATCGAACCGGGAAGACCGATCGCTAGACCGAGAGCAAACATTGCAGCAGCCCGTCTAGCGAACTGTTTCCCGATCTGCGCCGGTGTGGCGCCGATCGCCAACCGTACGCCGATCTCCCGCAGCCGACCGTTGACGGATTGGTTCATCACGGCGAACAGTCCTAGGGCTGCGAGTAACAACGCGATGAACGAAAAGCCCCCGAAAAGTATCGCGTTTCGCCGCTGGGTGCCGATCGAACTGCCCATGTGGGACAGCAGTGTTTGAAAAGCATAGACGGCCCGGGTGGGAGAAACCTGTCGGATTTCCTCCCGAATCGTGCTGTTGGTGATTTCCACACCCGGCTTTGCTCGTACCAGAAACACAGGGTCCGGATAGTAGCCCGGTAGCCCACAGCTATAAACCGTTGGCTTCACCGCGATCCCAGGGCCTTCCTCTCGCACATTTGCCACCACGCCGTCGATTCGCAGTGGATAAGAGACACCATTGCCTAGTTCGGCGCGGATCGATTGTCCGATTACCGTCCGGTTGTTGAGATAGCGATCCACAAAGGCCTGATTCACCAACGCTTCCACGGGGCGCGCCGGTGTATCCGGCGGTGCTGGTGGCACCACCTCATCGCGACATACAGCACCCATCAGAATGGGAATTCGGAGTGTGTCGAAGTAACCGCTCGACACCGCGCGAGAGTTCGCCGGAGATATCGAACCAGCGTTTGCGGCCTCGATCTTGAAGTTCGTTTCCTGCGCAAGCCCTGTTGGAGGCAGCGCTACTGTGATGCCAGCCGATACTACGCCTGGAATAGTGCGCAAGCGTGCGAGGGTTCGTTGGAATCGTGCCTGAACTGTAGCCGGTTGTGTTGACTCGCCCCATCCGGCCGTGATGCGAAAAGTCGAGACGTTCGCAGCATCGAAGCCAGTGGGCGAACTGCTCAACGCCCAAACTGTACGGCCCAAAAGTACGGCACCGGACAACAGGATCATTGCAACGCCGAGTTGCACCGCCACGAGGTAGCGTCGCATCGGCGAATCCGGTGCGGTGGATGCTCGCGATGACATCCCTCGAAATCCATCTGTGGCGTTTGCCTTCGATGCTCGCCAGGAGGGAATCAAAGCAAACAGCAATGTCGCGAAGGCAGCCGTTAGTAGCGTGAATAGCACCACCCGTCCGTCGATTGCAACATTTTGGCCACGTGGCAGGTCTATTGCCCAATCGCGAAACAAGACCACCATCCATTGCGCGAGTACGAGTCCCACGGCAGCTCCGCCGACAGCCAAGACCGCAGCCTCTGCGAGCAATCCCCGCAAGAGTTGCCCACGATTCGCACCCAAGGCCGCGCGCAAGCTCAGTTCGCGGGTCCGCATATCGAGCCGCGAAAGATTCAGCGCGGCAACGTTGGCGCAAGCCAGCACTAGCAGCAGCACGACTGCACCGAATAGCAGTTCCAGCGTCTTCGCATACTTTTCTGCGCCAAAGGTCTGCAAGCGCGACATCTCAATCGACCAGCCTTTTTCTTTTTTCGGATAATCCCGATCGAGACGGTCGAGCAACGCCGAAACTTCACCGCGGCTCTGTTCTACCGCGGTATCGCTCTCGATACGAGCCACCACCGTGAAGAAACGAATCGAAGGATCGGAGTAGACGCGGTCTTCGAAGTTCACCGTCCGCCACAGGTCAATCGACTGGTTCGGATAAGCAAATGACTTCGGTACAACCCCTGCAATGGGAATGGACGCCTTTCCCAAGCGCAACACCTTTCCCTCCATCCTCGGATCTGCCTGAAATCGTTCCACCCACAACCGATGGCTGATCATCACCGCGTCGACAGGATGTCTGTGCCTTCGTTCTTCTTCATTGAAAGGACGTCCCGCTGTCGGTATCATCCGAAAGACGTCAAAGAATCCGGCAGTCACATAGGCAACCGTGAGACGTTCCGGCAGAGGGCCCGATGTCTCACTGATCGTGTCTGTGTAGTGGCCAGCAAAGCCTTGCAGTGTTTGCGATTGCCTGGAAATCTCTTCGATCCGGATCGGCGAGAACCCGCTCTGTTCTTCGTGAAGTCGCTCATTGCGTTGGTAGACCGCAACGAGTTGTCCGCTTTCCGGATAGGGCAGCGGGCGCAAAATCGCCGAATCAACCAGAGAAAAAATCGCGCTGTTTGCACCGATTCCCAGCGCGAGTGTTCCGACGACAGCTAGAGCGTAGCCCGGACTCGAACGAATAGACCGCCAAGCTTGCTTCCACATGCTTGTCAAATAGATGCATGCAAAAGGCCAGTCGCATCGCGTTGTTTTTCAGCGTGTTAACGGCCGACTCTGTCGCGCTTTGCGAATTTCGCGTCCCGGATTCGGGATGGTCTAGCCAAGCTTCCAGGGCTTGCGGTACTGCCGCGTCACGTATTTCTGGGCGGCCTTATCGCCCACAATCTGTTCGCGAGCGTCATCCCATTGGATACGCTTTCCGGTGCGATACGCGATGTTCCCCAACAATCCGCCTTTGTTCAGCCGATGCGCGTACTCGACATCGCAGGTCGCGAGCTTGCGGCTCTTGATGCTGTCAAGAAACTCGCGGATGTGCCCCGGCGAGTTCAGAATCGTCGGATCGGGACGCTTGAACTCCGTCACCTCTTTGCCCTTATGAAAGACCTTGTGCTCGCCGTAGTTTGTGACGATGGTCCCCTCGGAGCCTTGAAAAGCCGCCCCAATTCCCCAATTTTCGAGCATCGGCGGACCATACGGATTCAAGTTCCAAACCATCGATACGCCGGGGAACTCGTACTGCACTTCGAGATAGTTCGGCGTCTCGGCATTGTCGTCGGCAATTTCGCGGCGACCCGTTGCAGCTACATGCAGCGGTGCCTTGAGGTCCAGCGCCCAGTAAACCACATCCGTGATGTGGCACCAGAAATCGATAAACATGCCGCCCGAATAATCCCAGAAATAGCGGAAGTTGAAGTGCGAGCGATTGAGATTGTAGGGCCGCCGGGGTGCGGGCCCGAGCCAGGTTTCGTAGTCGAGCGAGGCGGGTGGCGTTGTGTCCGCGGGGATGCCGAGGCCTTTCGTTTCCGATGTTCGCCACACCTCCACGCGGTTGACTTTGCCAATCAGGCCCGAACGCACGAGTTCCACCACGCGCCGGTAGTTGTGAAGATCGTTGTGGATGTGGTTGCCCATCTGGGTCACTCGATTGTGCGCGCGGGCGGCCTTGACCATGGCGCGGCCTTCGCCAATCGAGTAGCTCAGCGGTTTCTCGACAAAGAAATCTTTGCCGGCATTTGCGGCCTGAATCGCGGGCATCGCATGCCAGTGATCCGGTGTCGCGATGCACACCGCGTCCACTTCCTTCATCGCGATGAGTTTGCGGAAATCCGAAAACGTCTGGGGCACGGGCCCACCCGGGCGGACTTTCTTTACATACTCCACCGCCTTGTCGACGCGTGTGGAATCGAGGTCGCAGATCGCGACCGGATTCACGTCCGGATGCTTCAGAAAGCCTTGCAAGCGGCTCGTGCCCATGCCTCCAACGCCAATGAATCCAACGTTGAGGCGATCGTTCGGTGCCGCGAGTGCGGAATTCAAAAAGGCGGGTGCCGTGCCGGCAAGTGCAAGAAGTTCTCTGCGAGTCATGTTAATAAATCTTACCTGCCTTGGCGGAGATCGTGGATGCCTCGCCACCAGTGCCTTTCCAGGAAGGGAAGTCGAAGCGCCCGCCCTTGCTCACCTTGTAGACATTGAGATCGCGAACTGCCAAGGGTTGCCCCTCTTCGCAGTTGTCGGACTCGCGCGTGGTCTCTAGAAAGTACGCGTTGCCTTTGCCCTCAATCAGCGCTGTTCCGTCGGGCTGCAGCAGCACCGCGGTGCCTTCATCGATGCCGACGCCGCGGGCCTTTGGGATGCCTTGATCTTTCGCGATGCGCGCCAGAAACGCCATGAGGCGACCCATGCGCGTCCGCGCCATGAAGTGCGAATCGGTGATCACTTCGTCGAGAAACGGTACCGCCAGAAAGTCCGACGTGATCGTGACCTTCCGATGATAGGGGTCGCCCAGGGCCTCTTCAGAAGTCACGGTGTCGTATTCGGCGGAAAAGACGTACTGCCCCAGAATCGCCAAGCCCGCACTGGTGCCGCCAACGGGTACACCTGCTTGAATGCGATCTTGTACAGCGCGCTGCAGTCCAGTGCCTTTCCAGCGGCTGACGTAGTTCCATTGGTCGCCGCCGGCGAAGAAGATCGCCTCGGCCTTCCTGATTTTTTCCAGTACGGCCGGATCTTCACTCGCCTCGCGAGTGTGCAGAATCAGCGTCGCCACTGAGTTCAACCCCGGTCCGATCTTGCGGACGAACGGATTGTAGGCATTGGTTCCCGCCGCTCGCAGAATCAAGAAGTCACCGCCACCGGCGCGTTCAATCATCCACGCAAACGCCGGAACCACATCGCCTCCGCCGCCCATCAGCACATAGCCGGGCCTCGTGTCGCGAACCGCATCCTCAGCCTTGCCTTCTCGGATGTATTCAAACGGAGCGGTCTGTGCCACCAACAACATCAACAGGAGCATGTCCACTATTATCCAATTCATGCTTGCGCGAAAGGAAGTAGACGATAGGGACGGTCATGCGGGAAAGCAACAACGACGCCACTTCGCCCGCCATCAAAGAGATCGCCAAGCCTTGAAAGATCGGATCGAACAGGATCACCGAAGCACCGACCACAACCGCAGCCGCCGTCAGCACCATCGGCCTGAACCGCACCGCACCCGCGTCAATCACAGCCTGATCGAGCGGATAGCCTTCCTTCAGCCGCAACTCGACAAAGTCCACCAGGATAATGGAATTGCGCACCACAATGCCTGCGCCCGCGATGAATCCGATCATCGACGTGGCGGTGAAGAAGGCGTTCAACATGCCGTGCGCCGGCAGGATTCCCACTAACGAAAACGGAATTGCGCTCAAGATGATCAATGGGGTCACGAACGATTGGAACCAGCCCACCACCAGAACGTAAATCAAGATCACCACCGCCGCGAATGCAATGCCCAGATCGCGGAACACCTCGTAGGTGATGTGCCATTCGCCATCCCACTTCATCGCGTATCGATTGTCGTCGCGAGGCAGGCTCGCCGTGAACTGCTCAATCGCATAGCCTTGGCCCATATTGATCTTCTCGATCTGCGGACCGAGCGCCAGAATCGCATATACCGGGCTTTCCATCGCGCCTGCCACATCGCCGGTCACATACGTCACCGGCATCAGGTTCTTGTGATAGAGGCTCTTGTCCTCGATCCCAACCTCAACCCGCGCAACCTCGCGCAGCGGCACAAGTCGACCTGCTGCCGTCTGCATTCTCAGATTCAAAAGCCGGTCCATGTCGGATCTCGCTGCCGGTTCCAGTCGCACAATCAGCGGAACATCGTCTTTCTCGGAATCGATGTGGACCAAGCCTGTCGATGCCCCGGCGGCAGCCATACGAAGCGTACGCGCGACATCTTCGACCGAAACTCCATGCAGTGCCGCCTTCTCACGATCGACAACGATCCGCTGCTTCTGCTGATCGTCTTCGACATACCAGTCGACATCCACCACGCCATCCTGCTTCTCGAAGATCTGCTTGATCTGCCGTGCGACCTCCGTGCGTCCCTTCTCTGTCGGGCCGTAAACTTCGGCAACGAGCGTCTGCAACACCGGAGGCCCGGGAGGCACCTCCGCAACTTTGACGTTTGCGCCGAACCGCCGCGCGATCGGCAGCAGCGACGTCCGCACGCGTTTCGCAATGGCATGCGACTGATCTTTGCGCTCACCCTTGCCGACGAGATTCACCTGGATATCCGCCATATTCGCGCCGCCCCGCAGATAGTAGTGGCGGACGAGTCCGTTGAAGTTGTACGGCGATGCTGTGCCTGCGTACGTTTGGACATCCATCACCTCCGGCTGTTCCAACACCGCGCGAGCCAATTCGCGAGTGACGCGCTCGGTCTGTTCGAGCGTCGTACCCTCAGGCATATCGACAATCACCTGGAACTCACTCTTGTTGTCGAACGGCAGCATCTTCACTTTCACAAAGCTCGTGTAGACCAGCACCATCGATCCCAACAGCATCACGACAACGCTCAACAGAAACATCGTCCGCAAGAAAGGACGATGCAGCGCTCGATGCATAAACCAGCGATAGATGCGCGTGAAGAGATCCTCTTTGGCGTGCTCATCGTGGCCGGTGGCCTTGAGGACGCGCACTGCGGCCCACGGCGTCACGATGAACGCCACAGCCAATGAAAACAGCATTGCCGCGGAAGCGCCAATCGGGATCGGCCGCATATAAGGACCCATCAATCCGCCAACGAACGCCATCGGCAGAATCGCCGCGACAACAGTGAATGTCGCGAGAATCGTTGGATTGCCAACCTCGTCCACAGCCTCAATCGCGATCTCGAACTTGTCGCGGCCCTGGTTCTTTTTCATTCGCCAATGCCGCACCATATTCTCAACAACGACAATCGCGTCATCCACCAGAATGCCGATCGAAAAGATCAGCGCGAACAAGGTGATACGGTTCAGCGTGTATCCATACAGATAAAACACGGTCAGCGTCAAGGCCAGCGTTACGGGGATCGCCGCGAACACGATGATCGACTCGCGGATGCCAAGCGTCAAAGCGATCAACAGCGTGACGGAGAACACCGCGATCGCCATGTGATAGAGCAATTCGTTGGATTTCTCCGCTGCCGTCTCGCCATAGTGGCGCGTTGTGTGGATCTCAACGCCCGCAGGCAGCGCGCGCTCTTTCCACGCGTCCACGCGATGCAACACGGCCTCTGCCACCGCGATTGCGTTCGTTGCTTTGCGCTTCGAAATCGCTAGCGTCACAGCCGGAGTGAATCCACCGCCGCGCGCGGCGTAGCGGACATACTGCGCGGGTTCCTCGCCTCCGTCTTCGATGCGCGCGATGTCGCGCAAGTAAACCGGCTTGCCATTCGAAACGGCAGCGACCACATTGCCCGCGTCCTGCGCCGAACGCAGGAACCCGCCAGCTTCGAGGATCACTTCGCGTTCGTGCATCGTCGCACGCCCCGCCGGCAAATTCTGGTTTGTACGCTGCAAAGATGTCGCCACTTGCGCGGGTGAAACGCCATATGCCGCAAGCTTGGCCTCATCCAAGATCGCACGCACTTGCCGTTTTTGGCCGCCCAGAATCTGGACCACCGAAACTTGCTCCACCTGCTTAACGGCATCGTCCAGTTGCGCGGCGATGCGGCGCAGTTCATAGTCGTTGTATCGAGTGCTGGTGAGCGTCAATGCCAGTATCGGGACATCGTCGATCGAACGCGGCTTCACGATCGGCATGGTCGCGCCAGCCGGGACGATGTCGAAGTTCGCCTGTAGCTTCTGGTTCAGGCGGACAATGGCGCGTTCTTCGTCTTCGCCCACCTTGAACCGCACAATTACCATCGCGCCGCCCGGCTGTGACGTCGAGTAAAGATACTCAACCCCTGGGATCTCCCACAGCAGCTTTTCCATCGGTTTTGTGAGCCGCTCTTCCGCCTCATGTGCTGAGACGCCCGGCATGCCGACGAACACATCCACCATCGGCACGATGATCTGCGGTTCCTCTTCGCGAGGCAGTTTCATCACTGAGAATGCACCTGCCGCCAGCGATGTGATGATGAACAGCGGCGTCAGTTTCGATTGGATCCACGCGGACGCCATCCGCCCCGCGATGCCAGTTTCGGGTCTCATTGCGTTACCTTATCTCCGTCTCTCAGGTCCATTGGCGGATTCGCAACCACGCGATCGCCCTCTTTCAAACCCGAGAGCACTTCGACACGCCCGTCCCGTTTGTCGCCCAGGCGGATCATCCGCTCCCGCACCGAACCTTGCTCCACCGCCAAGGCCGACTGCAACTGCCCTTCGGACTTTACAGCCAACGCATCGATGGTCAACACCTTGCGCGAGCCTGAATGCAGCTTCGCGCGAACGAACATCCCGCTGCGCAATCCGGCAACGCCAGCAACATCGGCCTTCACCAGAAACCCACGTGAACCCGGATCTACGGAAGGCACCACTTCGCCCACGTGTGCCTCCACCGTTCGATCCAAGGCTTCGATCGTCAATGTCAGAGCAGTGCCTACTCGAACTTCTCGCAGCTTCGATTCATCGACAGAAATCTCTGCCCGATACCCGCCCGCCTGCTCCAGAGTCAACAGCGGCATCCCAGGCGACGCCAACGTCCCCGGCTCGGCTTTGCGAGCCGTAACCAGACCAGCAAACGGCGCACGGATCTCTGCATATGTCTTGTTGACCTCCGCGAGTTTCACCGCCTCCTGCGCTTGAGCGATCTTGGCGTCCAGCTGTTTGCGCTTGCTCACCACGGCATCGGCGGCCGCTTCCGCGACCCGCAAACGCATGTCGGCTTCGTCCATCTCCTGCCGGGAAAGCGAGTTCTTTGCAAACAGATCCTGCATTCGTCGATGCGTGGCTCGCGACAGATCCAACTGAGCCTTGGTCGATCTCGCCGCGGTATCCAGCTCAGCGATCGCCGATTGCGCTTCCAGAACCGCGCTCGATGCCTGACGAGCCGCGGATTCCAAATCGCGCGAATCGACCACCACCAAGACCTGTCCTGCGGACACCGTATCGCCAGCCCGCACGCGAATCTCTCGCACATAGCCCATGACGCGCGCCGCAATTTCCGTGGACGTCCGTGCGTGGATCTCGCCCGTCAGTTCCACGGACGAGGGCCATTCTTCGCTGGCCACCGCCGATGTCGTAACGCGCACGGCGGTCTTTTCCACCCTCACGCCAGCGGACTTGTGCTCACCGCCGCCGCATCCAATCAACATCAAAGCCGGCAGCAAGCCAGCCGCTTTATTCCAAAACATCGGAGTCTCCTCGCAAGGTTCCCTTGGCGTATTCCAACTGCAACCGCGCGAGGCGAGCGTCATAGAGGGCCCGCAGATACCGCGTTCGCGCATCGAGCAATGCGGATTCGTTCCGCAGCAACTCGGTGACTGTCGTGAGCCCGCCCTCGTAGCGGTTCTGCACGATCCGCAGACTCTCTTGCGCCATCTCCACTGCGGCGTTCGCCACCTGGATCCGTTCCATCGTGGACTTCACCGCAATCCGTGCCTGCCGCATCGCCAGTTCAGTGGCGCCCACCACCTGCTTGCGGCCCGCCTCCGCGCTCTCGACGTGAAACGAAGCTTCATTCACCTTCGATCGCGTCTGCATGCCGTCGAACAAATTCCACCGCAGCGTCGCCGCAACCAGCCAGTTCGCACCCCCGCGATTCACAAACCGCTGGCGGTCGGCCTCAAAGGCCCCGCGAACGCCAACCTGCGGCAACCACCCCGTCCGAGCCGTCCGCATCTGGGTGCGGGCCAATTCCACGCCCAACCGGCTCATCTCAATTTCTGGACGCAGAGACTTGCTCTCAACAACAGGCAACCCCGTGAATGGCAGCTTTGAAGAGGTTTGCAGAGCCTGATCTAAAGGACGCCCCATCGATTCATTCAAAGCCGCACGCGCAACCTCGCGATCCTGCCCTGCGCGGATCTGCTGCTCTCGGACGGCCGCCACATGCACCTTTACCGATAGCACCTCCGCGTCCGTCGACATGCCAGCCGCACGCACAGCCTCCGCGCGCCTGAGATCGGCGGTTGCCGATTCCATCGCCAAGTCCGCGGACTTTTGGCTTTCATCCGCCAACACCAACGTCCAATAGGCCCGCGCCGTGTTGGCCGCCACGGCAAGTTCGGCAATATGGCGCTCTTCTTTGGACATCGACTCGCCCAATTGAGCCGACTGCACTTGCAGTCGCGTTTGCCGCCCGTCGTAGATCGCCTGATCCACGGTTACCAGCGATTGGAAGTTGTTCACAAAGTCCGGGCGATTCAGCTTGTCGATCGCGAAGTTGCCCGGCCCGAACTGGCGCTGGGTCAACAGCGATCCAAACACAAACACCGGATTGTCGCTGCGTGCGAACCCCTCGGAATACTGAACTCGAGGCTTCATTCCGCTCTTCGCGCCCTCGATCCTCGCGCCAGCGGCCTTCAGTCGGGCACCAGCCGATTCGAGTGACGGATGGTGCGTTAGCGCCTCTCGCACCGCGTCCTTGACTGTAAGGATCTCTTGCCCAAATCCGATCGCGGCAAGGGGCAAGAGCAGTGGAAGTATCCGCATACAAAGGTGCAGATGCACTCTTTGCTTATCGGTGACACGGCCCGCGCTAGCTTAGAAAGAGATGGATCAGCCTACGCGGTTTGTTCCTTGCGCTTGGATCGCGCGTGACACGGCCCGCGCTAGCTTAGAAAGAGATGGATCCGTTGCTACCCTACGCTGAACGCTACCGCGCACACTTGCTCGAAAAAATCCTGCCCTTCTGGCAACAACACTCGCTCGATCGCGAGCACGGCGGCTACTTCACCTGCCTCGACCGCGAAGGGCGCCTCTACGACGACCGCAAGTACGTCTGGCTCAACGGCCGCGCCGTCTGGACCTTCAGTCGCCTCCACCGGACCCTTGAGCCCCGCCCCGAGTGGCGCGATTTCGCCGCATCCTGCATTGAGTTTCTGCGCCGCCACGCCTACGACGCACAAGGGCGCGTTTTCTTTAGCCTTAGTCGCGATGGAAAACCCGCCTATCAGCAGCGTAAGCCCTATTCGGCTGTCTTCGTCGCCCTCGGCCTGGTCGAATACTCGCGCGCCTTCGGTGTCGAACAGTATCTGCAAGAAGGTGCGGATCTGTTTTGGAAGATCCGCGCGTGGGTGGATGATCCGGAACCGCTCGGACGTCCTCTCTATGGCGGCAAGCCCATGAGCCAACTCGCCGACATCATGGTGATCGCCTTGCTCGCATTGGAACTGGCGGAAGCAACGAATGATCCACGATACGACGAACAACTCGACTGGTGCTTGCGTCAAGTCTGGTATCACTTCGACGACAAACTCGGTACGCTCCGCGAAAACGCGCTCGTCGACAAAGATACCCCCGAGGGTCGCTTCTTCTGTTCCGGCAGCGTCGCCGAGGTCGGCTGGTTCCTGCTGCATGTCCTTGAACGCCGCCCCGATAACAAGACCCGTGACATGCTACTCGGCGCAGTCGAGCGCGCCTTCGACCTAGGCTGGGATCGGGAATTCGGCGGACTCTACTACTTCCAAGACCTCGACAATCGCCCCTTGCTGACCCTCGAAGCGGACATGAAGCTCTGGTGGCCGCACACCGAGGCGATCTATGCCTGCATCCTCGCCCACAAGATGACCGGCGATGACAAATGGCTGCGTTGGCTCGAACGCATGGATGACTATGCTTTTGCCCACTATCCCGATCCCCAGGGACTCGAATGGTTCGGTTACTGCGACCGTCGCGGCAACCTCACTTCGACGCTTAAAGGCAACAACTACAAGGGTGCGTTTCACATCCCTCGCTTCCTGCTGTTCAGCGTCCAGCGGATAGTTGCGACATAGTCTCAAAGTCCGCTGGCGGGCAACTCTCTGTCCCGATCGGCAACCTGTCGTGCGGCGCAGACAGGGTATGAGTGAGAAAGCGTACACGCGGTACCTGGAACACTGGGGTGCCGAAGAGATTCCGGATTCAGGTCGCCCGAAGATGGTTCGATTGCTGGCGCGGCGCAGCCAGAGGCCGCCCATCGCCTTGCAAACGCAAATCCAAGGTAAGTCGCGGTAATTTAACATCCGGGAACTAGGCAGGGCAAGCCCGCATGTCACTCCGGCGAAGTGTGACCAAATGCCCGTCAACATTGACTGCGATGCATGTCTCGGAAAATATCCTTCCAGAAACACGCAGAATCCAAATGTAAAGCTATTAAAGCCAGTTTTGGACAATACGATCAAGAAAAGGGGCAGGCTATCGGAGCCTCAGCCGCACGGAGTTTTATGCCAGACGCGCCTGCCCGATTCGCGATCCAGGAACGGTGCTGAATCGCGAGACTGCAAAAACACAATATCGGTGGATTCCGCGATTTGGTGAGCAATCACTCGCAGGGAGACACCTACTTCCTAAAGGCGTCATTATTCCTTCAAGAGTATCAATCCTTCACGAATTTGTGAATCATTGGACTTTAGTCGCAATTGACTCGCGGGTATCTCTCCGAACCTCCGAACCTCCGAACCATGATCGCGGAGATGGTGTCTACGTTGAAGACCGGTCCAAGCAGTCGACAACTTGAGGCCGAATCCACACCACAAACCAATGGTTGCCTACAATCCGTTGCGTTAATCACTACAGCGACTTGTGCGGTTCTGAATACCCTGCCTGGCATCGAGGAGCAAAGAATTCCGTCACCGAACTCGCTAACCAGTACTTTTGGTCTCAAGGATTGCGGTCAACCGGACGATAGTACTACAAGCAACGGTAATGCAACGATGGAATTCTTCAAGCTCCTGCAATCTCATCCTCTGAACGGAATCGCACTTGTAGTCGCACTTTCCGTGATCGTATGGTGCATCCTGCTTCTGCGCAGGGTACGCGGCCTCTATAACCGAACCCTCACCGGATTGGTGGGGATGACCGCCGTTTTCCAGGGTCTTCGCCTCTTGCAGGGCACCGGTTTGCTGCCAGAAAATTCCCGTACCGGTCTGGATGATGCCGTCAATTTGCTGGTGACGGGCATTTATCTCGCTTCGCTGTTCGCTCTCCGTGGCCTCAGTCGTGAAAGCAATACCAACGCTCTTGCTCTGCGCCTTGCCGAAAGCAATCAGGCAAAACCGCTGCAACATCCCCACGTTGCCCCCATCGCGATGCGTGTGATGCAAACCCCCGCCGATGATCTCTCCCGCGTCGTTCTGGATGCCGCCCCCATCCCGATGTTCGCCGTTGGTCTCGACGGCAACGTCAACTACTGGAACCGCGCCGCCGAACAGGCCCTCGGCTGGTCACGCGATGAAGTTCTCGGCCAAAAACTGCCCAATCTCGTGCTTCACCCCGGAGATCCGTTCTCGATGGTAGACGGCCCGATACGCCTTATTCGCAAAGATGGAGCCCCCGTCGATCAATCTGTGCGTTCGGTGCCAATCCGAGACGCACGCGGAACGCTCAACGGCATCCTCACAATTGTTTCCGCCTAGGTCGCAACCGGATCTATCATAATCTTGATGGATCTAGTTCTTACCGCTACCGCCCTTTGTGTCGCGATGATGTTCTGTTTGTGGCTCATCCACTTCCCTCTTCGCAACGCTGCAATCGTCGATGCCGGTTGGTCTCTGGGTATGCCGCTCTGCGCTTTCGTATACGCTTTGAAAGGCGGAGGCTGGCCCGATCGCGCTTGGTTACTGGTCGCCATGACCACTCTCTGGGGACTCCGCCTGGGAGGCTACCTCCTCTTCACCCGCGTCTTCGGACATCCCGAAGAAGGCCGATACGTCGCCCTGCGAGAAAAGTGGAAGACTAATGTCCCGCTCAAGTTCCTGCTCTTCTACGAAGTCCAGGCCCTGCTTTGCGGCATCCTTTCACTGCCCTACCTGCTCGCCTCCACTAATCCCAATCCCGGATTCTCCGTCTTCGAATACACAGGAGCAGCACTCTGGTCAATCGGTTGGGTCGGCGAAAGCCTAGCCGACTGGCAGCTTTGGAACTTCAAATCCAACCCCGCCAACAAAAGCAAAACCTGTCGCGTCGGGCTCTGGAACTACTCCCGCCACCCCAACTACTTCTTTGAATTTATCGTCTGGATCGGCTGGGGCGTCTACGCCTTAAATTCCCCGAACGGCTACTGGGGACTCGCCTCCGCCTTTGTCATGTACTTCTTTCTGATGAAAGTCACCGGCATCCGTCCGACGGAAGCGCAGGCCCTCAAAACCAAGGGCGAGGACTACATTCGCTACCAGCAATCCACCAACGCCTTCATTCCGTGGTTCCCTCACGATGTTCAGAAATCCCGGCAGGCGACGGCTCGATCGGCCGAGTGACCTCTTTGTACCCTTTGTACCTGCAATTTGTTGGAACTGATAGGTGTGCCTACGGATTCCCACCGCCCGCTTCTACGTGATTCAATTCAATGGGTTAACGGGAGTAAGTTTTGGGTATGTCTCCGCAATCACAGAATTGCCAATGGGCTCATTCAGATTCATCGGGCAGATTACCCCATGACGTCGGGTCAAACCGGGTCAAACTGGCAGCCATTGGCGGATCACCGCCGTAAACCGGTGATTTGCAAAAGCTCCTTCTCGGCATAGTCAAACGATCTCCCTATTCAGATTTCGGCGACGCCCGGCCGCTCTGTGGCCACCGCCACACAGGACTTTTCGGAACTCTCAAAAGCACACGGACGGTCCTGAATCTTCTTTGACCAAAGGTGTACGAGGCGGCCTTGCAGTCGATCCTGACTGCCAAACGCGGCTGTTGCTCAGTCGCCCGATCGATGCCGGCCGGCTCGATACTGACGCTTATACTTCGGAACTGCCACAGCCCTTCGATTCAGCAAAGCAGCCGGCAGCGAGGTTTTGCCGGTGGCGCGAAAACTCTGGCAGCCATGGCTCTCGCCATGCGTCGAGCAGCTCTGACTAAATCCCCGAAAAAACACGAAGACTCATTGTCGTCGTGGAATTCTTGTCGATCATCGAGCAAAACGCGAAAGTCGATCGCGATGCGCTTGGCGCAGACTTCGTTGAAACATCGGTCCAATGCCAAAACATATTGGATCGCGCCGAAGGTGGACGCCAACGTCGCAGCCCCATCCGTACTCCCGGCACCGACCCCCGCGTGGCAATGGAGCGCCCCCAACCCGAACAGACGCTTTGGCGCAGCTTGAACAACACGAGGCCTTCGTCGCCTTTGGGAGCGACCGGCAGAGGTTAGCTAGCTAATGGCTCCCGGTCGGCCTTTCAGAAGTCGCGCGCGTTCAGCGATCGGATACGCGGCGAAACGCCTATGCACTTACTCTGCGTAGTTTCGTCACACGGCCAATCTCCACCCATTCCGCCACCAGTATGTTGCCATCGGCGTCGAAGCAGGCACCGTGCGGCGCGATAAACTTGCCCGGGGTGAACACCCCGCGATCCGGCTGCGCCCGGATTCCCTCATAAGTCTTGCCGTCGGGCCGCATCCCGTCGCCAAGATGCGTGATCAGCTTGTTGTTCGCATCGAAAAGCGTGACCACGGCCTTGAGATCGGGCATCAACATCAGGCCGTTACGAAAGTCGAACGTACTCGGCCAGCGGACTCCGTCTTTGACGAAGTGCAGTGGCTTGGCATCCAGCGTGAAGTATTGGATGCGGGAGTTCGCGCCACGCTCGCCCACCATCAACAGTGGCTCTCTGCCTCGCGTATCGATGCCGATGGCATGCGGCCAGATGGTTGTGCCGGGACCCGTCTCAACGGTCTTCATGATTTCGCGGGAGCCGCCGAAGCTGCGGATGTGGCGCGTCTGCGCGTCGTATTGATGGATGTAGAACTTGCCGTATCCGTCGGCGATGTAGATGTCGCCGTTCGGCGCGATCGCGAGGTTCGAAGGCTTGTATTCTTTCGCGTTCGCATAAAGGCCGCTCATCGCGGGCGCGTGCAGAACCCACACCGTTTCGCCGTCGAGAGTGGTTTTGCGGACGTAGCCTTTGACGTTGTCGCAATGATAGAGGAACTCTTGCGAGCCTTCTTTGCGGATGGTGAGTCCGTGGGCGCCGCCGCGCATATCGGTTCCGCCCCAGCTTTTGATGAAGCGGCCGACAGGGTCGAAGATGAGGATGGAATCGGCAGATGTGCTCGACGCATGCACGGTGTGGCAAACGATGATGCGCCCCTGGGAATCCGCCACGATGCCGTGAACATTGCCGAATTTGTGGGAATCGGGAAGCTGCAGAAAATCATGCAGCATCTCGTAAGTATGTTCGCCTTTGCCTGTCACCGGAGTGCGTGGCTGGCCCTTGGCGGTGGTCAGTAGAAGCGGGGCAAGTGCGAGAGTTCTACGAGTCATGATTTTCCGAAGATGGATTTTCGATCTGCTTCCGACAGCAAGGGTGCTTGTAGCCGAACCGGCTCCTGAATGTCCTGAAAGAGCAGATCGCCGTGTCCGAGCAGGTTTTCCGCGCCGGATTGCCCAAGCAGCAAGCGAGACTCGATCTGACTCTGCATCTTCATTGCGACGCGGCAAGTCATGTTCGCCTGCAACGCGCCGCTGACGATGTCGCGGCTGGAACGTTGCGTCGCCACCACAAGATGGATGCCGGCCGCGCGGGCCTTAGCGCCGAGACGCGAAATACGTATCTCGATTTCGCGACGCACCTTGCGGTCGGTGGCAACGAGGTCAGCGTACTCATCGCACACGCAAACGATGCGCGCCCGCTTTTCGCCCGATTTGTCGACGAACTGCCGCAAATCGTCGACGAATGCCTTCTGATGGGCTCGGTAGCGAGCCTCCATTTCATCGATCAGCGCGTCGAAGATATCGCAAACGGAAACGATTCCGTCAGGATAGACCAGCGCGTCAGGGTGGAACAAAAACGGAGAGTCTGTGAGCTCGCTAAACGCCGCGCGCTTGGGATCGATGAGCACTAGCCGCAATGTTTCCGGGGTGTTTGCGATCATCATGCCCGCAATTGCCGTTCGCAACCATTCGGTTTTGCCGCTGCCTGAGGTTCCGGCAACGAGCACATGAGCATGCAGCGGATTGGCGAGATCGACGAAACGGAGGACGCCATTGAGATCGACGCCAATCGGCATTCGGGATGACACCTCAGACTTCGCGATCTGTTCGCGAATATCGGAAAAACGCACCTGTTGGCGGTCGTGTCTTTGCACATCCACCACCAACTGCCCACCGTGCACCCCGATAAGAGGCGGCGCGTCAAGGGCCAGGCGAACCTGCAGATCCAACGCCAGCCCCTGAAACTTCTTTGCCGGAACCCCGCGTGCCGGTTCGATCGCGAAACGGCTGAATGTCGGACCCACAATTGGCGGGCTCGCAAGACGCGCGTTGGCACCAAATTCACGGCAGACATCCAGTACTTTGGCAGCCATGATGTCGATTGGATCCGGCTCTTGCGGATAGATCGGTTTGTGTAACTTTTCGATTCGCGGTTTTCCCGCCTTTTGTGGAACCGAGGTAACCCCAGCCAGTCTGCCGATGAGCGGCTTCAGCATCTTCATGGCAGGTTCGAGTGCGCGCGCTTCGAACACCTGCTGCCGGAGGTCGGGGTGGAAGTACAACATTGCGACCGAGCCTTCGCCTTCGCTCGATTGTGTCAACATACCGTGATACAGGCACGCTTGCGCCAGATCGGCTTCCGGCGAAGCGCCGCCCAACTTGTATTCGATGACGCACCATTCGTTGGTGCCGGGCTTGCGGATCACGGCATCGGCGCGGCCCTCGACACGAACCGGTGCAGACCATGAGGGATCGCGCAACTCCCAATACAAGTCGTGTTCCGGCCGTACCAGCGTATCGGTGTTGACCCAGAATCCGGTGAGATCGTCATAGCGGATCTGCTTCGTTTCGAGCGCGGCCTTTAAGAGATCGCAGAACCAACGGCACATGCTCTGCACAGCGTCCCAGAAGTTCAGAAGCTCTTGCGTGAATTCCTGCAAGGCAGCCTGTTGACGCGCCAGTCGCGGGCCCGCCAACTTCCGATAGACATGCCGCGCGAGTATCGAAGGATCGTCGAGATCGGCTGGAGTCAAGACCCGCTGCCATCGGCATTCGTGAGCCGCCGTGAAGAGATCGGCGAAGCTCTGATGAAAGATCTGTCCAAGGACGGAACTCGAAACACCGGCGCGCCACGAGCCTTCCGCCATGCCGAGAATCTCTGCCCGGACACGCGAAACTGGCAGGGAAATCGGATCTGTGCGTTGTAGCCGCAGGCCAAGATTTTGAAACAGCCGCAGAAGAGAAGTTCTGCGGCGATCGGGCATGGTGTCGAGCCCAAGAGGGATCACGACTTTCATACGCCAGCCTCTGTGCCGGAAGCGCTTGTGGATACCGGATCGAAGAGCACCGGTGGAGGCCCTGCAAGATAGCCGATGCGCGAAGGATTCGCCCGCGCATAGGCGGCAATTTCCGTTGCTGTGGCGCCTACCGCATCGGCGGCATCTTCGAGCTTCACAATCGATTGCCGCTGCAGGTATTCGAGTAAACCACTGGCGAACTGCGCTTCTTCGTTGGCCGATTCCATCAGGTCGCTGACGAGTTCCTGCAGTGCGACCGGGGTGCGTCCTTTGAGCCAAGCCAACACGGAACGCGCGTGTGCCGTGTCTCCGCCATGCGCAAGATGACCGGACTGAGCGTCCGCGTAGACGGATCGCAGGGCGTCGAGAGCGGCAACCGCTTCGGCCGAAGGTCGAACGAGTTTCGCGCCTTTTGCGCGCAGAGCTTGGAGGGCTTCTTTGGTGACCTTGGCATTGCTACTGAAGGGCAGGCGCGCGTCGCGAACCAGCCGGAGCCGCGCGAATTCCTTGGCGTTCCAGCTATCGGCAATCTTCTTCAGCCGCCGCGCCAACGCCGAACCGTGGGCTTGGTTGATGAGACAAATGGCGATGGGCGCGCCGGGTGTTTCAATCACAAAATCGATGAGCTTGTGTTCAGACGTCGGCTGGCCGCCGCGTCCGGATGCGGAAAGCAGAACGGGCAGGCCGGATAGCAAAATACCGTCGGATTCCTGGCTGCCAGGAGATCCACCCGACGCGCCCAACGAGGCTTCGAGCCGCGATGCGTATTCCGCATCGAGATATTCGTTCAAAGTTCGATGCTGCTGGGATTTGGAGGTTCCACGGGCGGCTTCGAAGAATTGCGCCGCTTCGTGAATCAGCTTGCGCGCAGGGCAGCGAGGTTCGCTTTGAAAGACTTCCGCAATCTGCTTTTGCGTGATTGGCCAGAGCATTTCCGCAGGATGCCGTTGCCGCAACTGCGCCAGTTCGGCATCCGAACTCATGCGTTGCAGCAAGAGCTGCGTGGCCTGTTCGCGAGTCAATTGTTGCAGTTCGGACCGATGAATCGAAAGGCGGTCGAGAATGTAGCTGTGGCCTTCCTCGAAGCGCGGCTTGAAGCTGGTCTGGATCAGTGAGATCAGCAGCGCGTTCTGCAACTCCGCATGCAAGGCCGTTGCGGCTTTGCCAAAAGCAAGCAATCCGTCGCGATCTCCGGGAAAGGTTTCGAGGGCCTCCACCTGATCGAAACAGAAGACCACCACGGCCGGGGCGATCAGTCGTGAGAGTTCCAATACGACCTGATGCGCCTGATCTTCGAGCGAGACTTCTTCGTTCTCATCCACAGCCAAATCGAGCTTGGCGAGAAGATGCTCTGGAAGGGGCTCACCTTTGAGCCACGCCACGCACCACGGGCGATAGCGATCGGATCGATAGTGTTCGAGAATCGTGGAAAGCCCGTAGCTGAGGCCCGTGAGATCGCGTTCTTTCGATACGTGGGCCAACAAAGTTTGCGAGCCGCCAGGCTCTTGCCGCAGCAGATCGGTCACGATCGCGCGCCGGACGGTGCGCCACATGCGCGAAGCCACTGTTTCGAGGCGCACGGCGAAGAAGCGTGCGTCGTCGCGTCCATCGAGATTCGCCCGAACCCGCGACATGAGGTGGGTTTTGCCGCAACCCGCTTCCCCGTGCATGAGCAGGCTGGAGCTGCGCCCGCTGGTGCGGACTTCATCGATCAGTGAAATGCACTGCTCGAACTGCTTTTGATTGATGGAAAGCGTGTCAGAGTCCGCGCGATCCCAAGGGTCGGTGATGACCTGTTGTAAGAACGGATTTCGGATGCTGGCGAGCACGTGTCTTTACTCTTCTCCGGTATTCCAACATACCCCAACGTAGAAGCTCTCGGCGGATTGGATAAGTTCGTTGCGCTCTTCGGCGGGAAGCAGGAAGGGTCCCGAGTGGCGATGCAAGAGAACTTTCTCACTGCGATAGAGCCTCAGTACGGCGTCGTCGAAGTCTTTCTTGGCGATGTCTGGAACTGCGCGGCGCAAGCGTTGCGAGGTCACGAGCAAGCCTTTCTGCGGTTCGAGTTCCGCGAGCGTTGCGAGAATACGGTCATCTGCCGGTGAGGGGGACGCGGTGGGTGGTGCGACGTCGTCGCCAAGGGCTTTCAACGATCTTAAGATGACTCGCAACGCCTTCTGCAAGAACTCACGCGAGTCTTCGCTCAGCCTCGAGGTCAGCTTGTATTTCGTCTCCGCCAATAACGGCTGACGATGCAGCTTGCCATCGTCTTCGAGCCTGGCGATCAACCCCTCAATGCGATCTTTGGGATATCCGGATTTGCCTTTGGTGATCGTAGCGATCAGCTTCTTCGGCAAGATAGCGACTGCCGTTGCCGTCATGGCCGCGTCCTCTGCCACATCTTCCGCGGTTCGGTTCCAATAGCGCGGACCATACTTCGCGGCGGGCCACTCGACGAGGCCGAGCGATGGGAGCCACTGTTCAAAAGCATCCTTCTGTTTGGCCTTGACGGCGAAATCGCCCTTCAGTTGACGGCGGATCGCTGCGCCATCCAAAGGAACTTTCGAAGCGGCAACGATCTCGCGGACCTTGGCTTCAATTTGCGGAGTCATCGTTGGAGCGGATCCTCCACTTCCGGCGGAGTTGCTTCGATGAGGCGACCGAGTTCGGGATACAACTTATCCATCTTGCATTTCATTTCCCACGCCACTTTTCGGTAGCTGAAATGGCCTTTGACGCCACTACGCAGGCGGCTGATGTATTCGGCTTCGGCGAAATCCATCTTGAAGAGAAATCGTGCGCGAGTCGCGAATGGCAGCAGGTAGTGCGAGCCAGGCGAGGGCAGGGAAGCGGACAAGGCGAAGGCCTCATCCATTGCCGATGAGTAGAAATCCTTGAGCCCCGCATCGTGAATTGCCTGCGGCGTCTCGTATCCAAGATGTGTGCCGTACTCTTGGCGGAACTGCTGGCAGCGGCGATGGCGGTGCAGATCGCGATACGCTCCGATGTCCATAATCATGTCGTAGGCGAACAGGCCCCCACGGAACTCGCGGAGCATTTCATCGCGTCTGGTTCGCGATTGCAGTGCCACATCGATCGCTTCGCGGCGCAGTTTGGGATTGGCGATGGCGAACTCGTAGAGTGCGCGGAAAGGCAGCGACGTCACTGGATAAAGCAGTGTTGCCGCGATGTCCGATTCGACTTCTGTAGGCTGCAATAGATCGATGTCTTCGGTTGACTGCTCGAAGTTTGCCGGTAGATTCTGTGAGGCCCACGCTGCGAGATCGGCACGCGACTTCGTCAAATACTCGTCAGGGTCCACGTACTTGGCAAGCGTCGGCGCGAGCGGAGCCTCTGCCGGAGAACCATCGAGCGTGCAGGTGGCGGGTTCGCGGCAAGCGTCCGCGATTTCGCTGGCCAGTTCGCGGATTTCCCGGTACGGAGAAGCTTTCAGCCGCCGGATCTGGCGTTCCAGCGTGCGGATGCTGGTGACTTGGCCAACGCCTGTCGGGATGCCCCAGAAGAGGCAATAGCGGGCGATGTCAAAAGCTCGCGCCGCGATGTTTCGTTGGTAGGCGTCCGCCTTCATCGCATCGGGCCTGGGGAGTTTCGTCGAGAGATGTGCAACCGCTTTCTCGTGGATCTCGCGATAGGCGGTGAGCAGGCGTTCGCCACCCGCGCGATAGGAGGCGGTTTGCGCGTCGTCGAACTCGCTTGGCACGATGAAGCCTGTGGTGCCGAAGTCCTGGTAGCGCGACGAACGCGCTTGGCCGTCCCAAAGCTGTTCGTCTTCGGCTTCGGTTGCCGCGAGTTCGGAGATTCCTTCGAAGCACATCACCACATGGCCCAGGTCGGCGATCGACGCATGGCCGTACTGGAAATAAAAACTATCGAGGAATTTCGACTCGTCATGGGTGCGGACCCATTCAATCGACTTCGCGATCGAATCGGGTGACCGGCTATAACGCGCGAGGGCGTAGGCGCACTTTTCGGCAGGCATGGGCGCCATTGTGATGACGCGCCGCTGTCTCTCATTCATGTGAAGACACAATGATATCCCAGCAGGATGCCCGAAGCCCATGTAGTACGATGGGATGAGTTTGGCAACAACCAAGAAAATCGCAGCACCGAAGGCAGCCAAGAAGGCTGCAACCAAGAGAACCACCACCAAGAAAGCCGCTCCTGCTGCCGCGGCCCCTCAGGTAGTTACCCCTTATATTGAAACCAGCGAGCCGCCGATCTGGCTTGCGGCCGTGCGTGCCGCCGATGAAAAGAAGGCGCTTGACATCCTGGTGCTCGACCTTCGCGAAGTGACAACCTTTGCGGATTTCTTCGTGATCTGCACGGGAACCAATAGTCGGCAGGTGCAGGCCATCGCCGAAGAAGTCGATGTTGAATTGCGCAAGACCGGCTACAACGCGGCTTCGCTCGAAGGCTTCAGAAACGGCGAGTGGATTCTTTCCGACTATGGCGACATGGTTGTCCACGTGTTTTCGCCCACCGCTCGTGCGTTCTACGAACTCGAGCGCTTGTGGCGTCATGCGAAATTAGTCGAAATCCCCAAATTCTAAACATGGCAGCGAATCTCAGCGTCTTTATTTCCGCGCAGCAGATCCACGACCGCATCCAGCAGCTCGGTAAGCGGATTGACGAAGACTATGCGGGCCGCGGACCCATCTACCTGATCGTGATTCTCAAGGGCGCTTGCATGTTTCTGGCCGATCTCTCGCGCGCCATGCAGACACCGGCGCGCATTGAGTTTATGGGTATTTCGAGCTACGGCAAAGGCAAGTCCACTTCGGGTCAGGTAAAGGTCACCAAAGATCTGGATGTCTCGATCGAAGGTCACGATGTCATCATCGTTGAGGACATTGTCGATTCCGGAGTCACATTGAGTTATCTGCTGCAACTCCTGGAACAGCGCAAGCCGCGCAGCCTCAAGATTGCGACGCTTCTCGACAAGCCGGAACGCCGCCTGCGTCCTGTGGATGTCGCCTATGTCGGTTTCCAGATTCCGGACGAGTTCGTAGTCGGTTATGGACTCGACTATGCGGAAGACTATCGCAATCTCAAAGACGTTTGCATCCTGAGCTAGCGGCCCAGGGCTTTCTGAATCGCGGCTTCGGCAAGCGGAGCCATCGCTTCGTAACCCTTCGCGTTGGGATGCAAGCCGTCGCCGGAAATGCCTTCCTTCAACATTCCCTTGGCGTCGACCGTATCGGCGAAGTAATCCAAATAGATTGCGCCCTTCTTGGCGGCGAAGTCTTTGATCCAGGCATTGAGTTTGAGGATGTCCTCAGGCGGGCGCTGCTTGGTTTTGGGGCGTTGCGTGTAGTCGCTGACTGGCAATACGGATGAGAAAATCACTTTGATGCCATGCAACTGCGCGAGTTCCGCGATCGCCTGCAAATTGTCGGTGATCTGTTTCAGTGTCTGCTGGCCATTGTTGCGGGCGATGTCGTTGGTTCCGGCGAGAATCACGATGGCGGCGGGTTTGAGGTCGATGACGTCCGGATACATGCGAACGAGCATTTGTGCCGTGGTTTGGCCGCCGATGCCGCGGTTTATATAGGACTTGCCGAGAAAGTACTGGGCGAGCTTCCAGCCATCCGTGATGGAATCGCCGAAGAAGACGACGCGTCCGGCCTCGGGCGGCATTGCTCTCAGCTTCGCGTTATCGGCGTCGTAGCGGCCCAGTTGATTCCAATCCTGTAGTTGGTCGGCGAGTGCCTGCGCAGCACCGGCAAGACAGCAGTTGGCGCGCGGAGGCGCATACTCTTCCACCAGTTGCGCGAACGCGGGCAGAGCGAGAAGAAACAGTATTCTCATTTTGTGAATTTCCAGATTCGTTCGATTGTCTTCGAGAGGATCCAACTCAGATCGTCTTCGTTGAAGAACTTCATTTCATCGCGAACGGAGGTGAGGGCTTGCGAGTAGGATCCCCGTTGGCTTTCGCAGACGGGCCAGTCGGTTCCCCACATGAGGCGCTGGGGTCCGAAGGCGGCGTAGAGGCGCTTGACGTGTTCATGAGTGTCGCGCCAGGGGTATTCTCGTTTGGAAAGCGTCCAGGTATGGGAGATCTTCACGAACACGCGCGGATACCTGGCGAGTGCAATGAGCTTGTCGAGCTCTCGCGGCTGACCCACAGGCGTATCCGCCATGTGGTCGATGACGACATCGAGTTCCGGAAACTTCTCGATCAACGCGCCTGTATCGGGCATGCGTGACGGACCCGCAAGAATCTGCATTGGGATCTTCGCAACCTCCGCAGCTTTCCACAGAGGTGCCATGAGAGGTCCGCGATACCAATCGCCGCTTGCATCCGGCGCGGGGCTTAAGCGGATGCCACGAAATCCTTGTTCTTTCAGCTTCCACCCATGTTCTGGCGCTGCTGGGTCGAGTGGATTAACGCGTGCCACCGCTTGGAACAGGCCCGGATACTTGCGCATGGAATCGAACGTGTACGAGTTGTCCCAACGGTAACCGATGTATTGGACAAGCACCGTGTGCGCGACACCATTGTGTTTCATATGGGCGACGAGCATCTCGACGTTCTTCTCGGTTCCCGGTGGATTCGTGTGATCTTTGGCCCATGGATACTTCGGATCTTGAGTCCACACGTGGACGTGTGGGTCGATGATGGTCATGCGGAAAGTCCGGTTGGATCGATCGTATGATCGCCGCGCGAGGCCCAGAATCCGAAGCTGGCGACCGCAGCGATGGCGACTAGCTGCAGGTATCCTGGAAGTGAATACCAGATTCGGGGATCGGCGCAGGCTGAGTTGTTCAATAGCATATTGGCGGTGAAAACAGCGACTGCGGCGGCGAGCATTCCAAAGCGCATGAGGGCGAACATCATGGCGCAATAGACGGCGAACCAGAGGAGCAGCGGTAGCCAACCGAATCCGTCGAAGTTTCGGCTTTGCAGGAGTGTGAACATCACCGAAGCGGCTGTGGCACAGAGCCAGTCTTTGCGAAAGATATGCCGTAAGCCGAACATCAGGAACATTGTTGTCATGCCGTTGGTCATGCCATTGGCGAGGTTCCGGAACATAAAGGCGAACCACTCGCGGATCCCCATCGCGGCATCGAGTCCGACTTGCATTGGGCGACCGCCCTCGTAGACATCGAACCACTGAATTCCAAGGAAAAGTGCGGCCATCACGCAGCCAGCCAGTGAACCGTAGAGGACATGAGATCCCAACAGCGGATCGGTGAATTGGCCCGAAATGGCTTTGCTCCACGCGATGATGGAATGCGGCCAGCGTGCACGGACGATGGGCTCAAGTGCGACGTAGAGCAGCCATACCAGGGCGGCGTAGAAAAAGGCGTCGGCGATGTGGAACAACAAAATGTTGGCAACGGCGGGATCGGGAACCAAATGGAAAGTGCCTGGGATACGCGCGATCTGAAACAGAAAGTAGGCAACGGCGATGCGCAATGCACCGCGTTTGTCCCCGCGGCGAAAGCGGAGGTTGCGGCTGGCGAACCAGATACATGCCATAAGACCGCTCGCTCGGAAGAACAAGTTCACCATTTCGCCATTGAATCGCGTTCTCGCCTGTTTGTCCGGCCCCATGCGATCGGGTTCGGACCACGGCCAATCCATGCGAAAGTCGACCACTCTGCCTTGAAACGAGGCCAGAGTCACGGTGAGATCCATGCTGGGGAAACCCGGGTGACGCCCCTTCCAGGCGCGGCGATGATCGAAGGGGTGTGCCGGTGTCCACTGGGGGCTAGCTTCGGCGAATTGAGCGAGATCAAGCCCTGCGGCGCGGAAGGCGGGAACGGGATCGACCGCAACTGGCGATTGAAGGCTCTTCACCAATTGGGGTGGCACCGCTTCGAAGTGGCGGAGGCGGCCATAAGCATCAACATCCATGGTCCACATGCCGGAAACATCGGAGGCAGGTCGGCTGTCGCCGACGCGGCCATCCGGAAGGGCCATCAGAAGCCGGGGACTCTGACGGTAGCGGAGTTGGTAGGCGGCTTCGGAGGCGAAGGCGGAGTGCCAATCCGCTTTTCCTTTTTCGTTTAGCCGCTGCAGCCAGCCATAGTAACCAGCCGGGTAGCGAAGCGAGTGGTTGCTGTCGAGAGGCGGTTCCGCATAGCCGAGTATGGCCGCATTGTCGCGTGCTTTTTGAGCCAATACTTCGGGTGGCATGATTGTCGGCGCGTAGTTGATCGCATAGATCTTCTGGCCGACGATGGGCACCGCGATGATCACCGCGGCCACCGCGAGCAATGCGGGAAACGTGTACTTGAACGGAACGGGTTCGCGCTTGCCGGAGGCTGCAAGCAGTTCCGGAGAGATGGTCTCGCCCGCCGCCAGCGCTGCCGCCAAGGGATCTCCACCCGGTAGCGCCGCCGCGATCGCCAGAGGGGACGAGGGCCGCATTGCGGGATCCGGATGCAAGCAGCGCTTGATGATCTTTTCCACCGCAGGGTCGATATCCGCGGAGATGGATGTCATGCTCAGCGAAGAATGATTGGTGGATTCCTGAAGCTGAATCAGTTCAGGAATCGACTTTGCTTCATACGGCTTTTTGCCGGTGAAGATCTCGTAGAGGACGAGCCCGAGGGCATAGATGTCGCTCTTGGCGGTGACCTCGGAGCCTCGCAACTGCTCGGGTGCCATATAGGCGGGAGTGCCGTTGCGTGCTTCAGGGCCGCCGAGAGAGTCGGCGACGGCAGCGAGGCCAAAATCCATAATCACGATCTCGCCGCGCTTGGACATCATGATGTTCTGGGGCTTGAGATCGCGATGGATCACGCCCTTGTCATGAGCGGCAGCAAGGCCCGCGCAGAGCTTGCGTGCGGTTTCGAGAGCCTTGTCGGAAGGTAGGCGTCCGATGCTGCCGAGCAGCGCACCGAGGTCGTCGCCATCGACGTATTCCATCGAAATGAACGGCGTTCCTTCGAACTCGCCGATATCGTAAACACGACAGATATTCGGATGCGAGATCTGTCGCGCGATGCGGACTTCGCTATGGAAGCGTTCGAGCCAGCGTTCGTTGCGGGCGGCTTCTTCCGGCAAGAACTTTAGCGCGACAGATTGCGCGAGCGTGAGATCGATCGCACGGTAGACCTCGCCCATGCCGCCTTTGCCGAGCATACTGAGGATGCGGTAGCGTCCGGCCACAATGGATCCGGGAAGGAAGCGGCCCTCGTCTTCGACCAGCGATATGGCACCAAGCTTCGATGACGATGTGATCCCGGAGGCCGCCTTGCTTGACGAATACGATGTCGCGACCGTTGCGGCGGAAGTCGCATCGCTCAGAGCAATTCGCGCGCCGCAACTGGGGCAGTTGCTGGCGGATGCTTCCACTTCGCTCGAGCATGTCAGGCAACGGGCCATAATGGGGGACCTTCAGTCTATCGGATCGCGAGTCTGTTTCTGGCCTCGACGGCACGGCGGGCGGCATCCGCGGGATTCGCGCCAAGCGCTGTGATATGGCCCATCTTACGGCCTTTGCGAGGTGCCAGCTTGCCGTAGAGATGCAGCTTGACCGAAGGATCTGCGAGCGCGGCACTCCAGTTGGGTTCGCCGTTCTTCCACACATCGCCGAGTAGATTCACCATCGCCGCAGCGGGAATCATGAGATCGGTCGATCCCAATGGGAGGCTGCAAACGGCACGCAACTGCTGTTCGAACTGGCTGGTCACGCTTGCGTCGAAGGTAAAATGCCCGGAATTATGCGGTCTGGGTGCCAACTCGTTGATCAACAGGTTGCCCTGTTCGGTGTAGAAGAACTCGACGCACAAGACGCCGACGACATCCAACGCTTCGAGAACGGTGCGCGCGATTTCGACGGCTTCGTTTGCTTTCGCCGCCGGGATGCTTGCCGGTGCGATCGTAAGGTCGAGGATACCGTTGACGTGGCGATTCTCCACCGCGCCATAGTGCGCGAAGTCGCCTTTTTCATTGCGCACCGCGACGACCGATAGTTCGCTTTCGAAATCGACAAACTCTTCGAAGACGGCTTCCACGCGTCCGATACTGTTCCAAGCGGCGATGGCATGATCCGCATTGGTGACGCGTGCCTGACCCTTGCCGTCGTATCCGAAATCCGCAGTTTTCAGGATTCCAGTGAGACCCGCGAGATCCGCTTCATCGCGAATGATCCTGAAGTTGGCGTGGGGAAGTCCATTTTGGCGCAAGAAAGTCTTTTCTCGAATGCGCTGTTGGGTGGTGTGCAGCACGCTGCCCGCCGGCCTGACAGGGCCGCATTCCGCACACGCAGCCGCAGTCGCCGCCGGAACATTTTCGAATTCGAATGTTACCGCTGAAACGGAGCGCGCAAACTCCTTCACGCGATCCAAATCGGCGTAGGATGCGACAATTTCCCGGTCGGCCACCTGACCTGTCGGCGTGTCTTCATCGGGCGAAAAGGTATGCACGCGATAGCCCATGCGTCGCGCGGCGATGGCAAACATACGGCCCAATTGGCCGGATCCGAGGACGCCAATCACGGCGCCGGGCAAGATAGGGTTCATGGCAAAGGCGTCGCGAGAACTCTAGCGGTTTGTTCCTCTCGGAATTCATGGAGTTTGGCCCGCAGATCGGGACGTGAGTTTGCGAGGATCGCAATGGCGAGCAGGGCTGCATTGGTCGCGCCGGCTTTGCCGATGGCGAGTGTCCCAACGGGGATGCCCGCAGGCATTTGGACGATGGACAGAAGCGAATCCATGCCCTTTAGCGCGTGGCTTTCGACGGGAACGCCGAGCACGGGGATCACGGTATTGGCGGCAACCATGCCGGGCAAATGCGCGGCTCCCCCTGCACCGGCGATGATCACTTCAATACCTCGCGAGGCGGCGCTCTTTGCGTATTCAGTAAGCAAATCCGGGGTGCGGTGTGCGGAGACGATGCGGTGTTCGTGTGGCGCATCGAAGTTTTCGAGCATTTCGACCGCGTGGCGCATGGTTTCCCAATCGGATTGAGAACCCATGATCACGCCCACGAGGGGTTTAGGTGTGGACATCGAGCGATTCCATTACAGTAACGTGTTGGGACGCAATCCGGTCACTTGGCTCGATAGATGGTGTTTTTCGGTTTTTCGAAGACACGTCGCATTGCGGGTTCGAAGGCTTCGAGTGGAAAGTATTCCGCCTTGACGTCGAAAGCCGGGCCATCGTATTTTTCGCAGAATTCCGCTGTGCGCAAGAAGTTCGGATGGCCGCGGAACTGCTCGCGCATGTTACGGTCCATGCCAATGTGATGGAAAAAATAGTAGCCCTGAAAGATGCCGTGTTTGTCGACCATCCAATGGTTTTCTTCCGATACGAACGGCTTCAGAATGGCCGCGCCGATTTCTGGATGATTGAACGTGCCGAGTGTGTCTCCGATGTCGTGCAGCAGCGCGCACACAATGTATTCGTCGTCGCGACCGTCTTTCAGGGCGAGCGTCGCGGTAAGCAGCGAATGCTGGAGACGGTCGACCGGGAAGCCGCCGTAGTCGCCTTCGAGTAGCTTCAGATGCGCAAGGATGCGTTCGGGCAGCTTCTTCGCGAACTTGGTGAAGTCGGTGGCGATGAGTTGCCAATCTTCGGCGGTGGAAATTTCGATGTTGCTGAAGGTTGCGCGTTCTTGCATGAGATGCAGCATATCATCGTGCTTGTAGACTGGGGACGATGCTTGCATTGCTACTGTTGTTAGCGCAGGATATCCGCGTGAATGTCGAACTTGTGCGCATTCCGTGCACTGTTACCGACAGGCAGGGGTTGCCGGCCAAGAATCTGAAGGCTGCCGATTTCACGATCCGCGACAACGGGGCCAAGCGCGCAGTGAAGTATTTCGCGCGCGATACCGATTTGCCTCTCACGGTTGGTTTGGTGGTGGATCTTAGCGGCAGTCAGCGCCGTTTCGCGGCGATGCATCGGCGGGCATTGGCTCAGTTCTTTCAGCAGATTCTGCGCGAGGGCGACCGGGTGTTCATCGCGGGCCTTGAGCGCGACGTCCGGCTTGTGCAGGACTTCACGGATTCCCCCGCATTACTCGATGCCGCGCTCGAACGCCTGCAGCCTCGCGTGGGCCAGAGGCTCGGCCAACCTTGCCCCACCAAAGAGATTTTCATTCGAGGCCGCCGGTCGATGACGGTTCCAATTTGCGGTGGCAGCGTGATTTGGGACGCCGTCTACTATGCTTCTGAAAAGCTGCGTACCGTCGATGGCCGCAAGGCGATTTTGCTTCTGACCGACGGCGATGATTCCGGGAGCCCCCATTCGCTTGCACAGGCGATTGGCATGGCGCAGGCGGCCGAAGCAGTTGTCTATCCGATCCGTTCGATCTTTGGGCGCAGACTTAAAGACCTTGGAAAGAGGCAGTTGGAACAGCTCGCCTCCGGAACCGGTGGAGCCTTCTTCGATGGTTCAAAAGAAGAGGATTCCGCGCCGATCTTTCAGCGGATCCAGTCGGAATTGCGCGAGCAATACGTGCTTGGTTTCAATGCGGAAGGGCCGCGCGATGGATCTTTTCATGAGCTGAAAGTGACGGCGTCGAGAGGGATGAAGGTCCGAACGCGCAGTGGTTACTGGATGCGCAAGGATTAGATGTCGTTGGTTATCACCAGGTCATTCGCCCGTTGTTGCTCAAGAGATTCGATGTATCGGCCCCAAAAAGGAAACTCCCGTTTCATCGCTTTCATTTCCCACACCCGTTTGTGGAACCCAAAGAAGTTGCGCACGGAGAGCTGTCTTAAACTAGAAAAGAAGGCTCATGCGCGAACTCAAAGAGATCTTGTCTGGCGAGGCGGAAGACGATGCGACGCTCGACATTGCGGCGTCGCAGATTGCTTCGATCGAGTTTCCCACGCTGATGGTGGCTCAGGTGTTGGTGCAGTTGGATGAAATCGCATTGGCGATTGGGCAGCAGCGCAACGGTAGCGAATTCGTGCGCGCTGCGAATGCTCATCTCTTCAATGAAATGGCTTTGACAGGCAATGATTTCGACTACTACGACGCGCGCAACAGTTGTCTGAACGAAGTTCTGCGCCGCAGGCTGGGGATCCCGATTTCGTTGGCGGTTCTCTACATGGAAGTCGCGCGGCGGCTACAGCAGCCAGTCTATGGAGTTGGCTTGCCAGGACACTTCGTCGTTCAGTTCGATGACGGTGATTACTCGACCTACATTGACGTTTTCGATAAGGGCCGTTTGCTGACCGCTGACGAGTGCGAGGCGATGATCGAGACTCGCGTTGGCGCGGCGATCGAGAATCGGACGGTTGCGTTTCGGCGCGCAACCAAGCGTCAGATCGTGTCGCGGATGCTGCAGAACCTCAAGGGCGTGTACGCGAAGAAGCAGCAGTGGCCGAAGGCATTGATCGTGTCGAACCTATTGGTGGAAGCATATCCAAATGCGCCCGAAGAGATCCGGATGCGCGGTGTCGTGCAACTTCATCTGAAGCGCTTTCGCGGTGCGCGGGCCGATCTTCTGCGCTATCTGGAACTTATGCCGGGGGCAGCGGATGAGGCACAGATTCGCGAGCAGATCCGGAACCTGGACAAGTGGGCAGCGCAGTGGAACTAACGCTTGAGCTGCTCGATGAAGTTGCGATCGAAGTAGTAGAAGAAGCCGTCTTCTGCGCCAATCAGTAGGTCGAGCTTTCCATCGCCGTTCCAATCCGCAGCGTTGGGCGTCGGGTTGTGTCCCGCTAGTTTCGCTTCGATCACCAGGCCTCTCAATGCCATGACTGGTTTGGCCTGCGAGCCAATGTTCTGGTACCAGATCGGGCCGTCATCGGAATCGGTAAGTAGATCGAGATCGCCATCCCCATCCCAATCGACGAGGTCCACTTTACGTCGTCCACTCGAACCTGCGCGGCCTTTCGACAGCAAGAGAAATCGGCCGTTGGGTTCGACAAAGATGCGTTCGGGAGGCTGTAAACAAAGGTTTGCGCCGCACTTTGCACGCTTGAACAATGCCAGATAGCCCTGGTGATTGAGCATCGCGAGATCGGGCAAGCCGTCGCGATCCCAATCGACGATGCGAGGCGTTGTGCGCCATTGTGTGAGCAATTGTTTCGGCTTGGGATTCCACCAGACCCAGTCGGGCTTGGGCGGTGCGGAGGTCCACTCCACCTCTACATCGCGCGCGGGTTCCAAAGCCATGCGGTCAGCGGTCCCTCGATACCAGACCACGTGTCCCCATACGTCGTTGACCACGATGTCGAGTTTGCCATCGAGATCCCAATCCGCGACCGAAGGATTCGAATAGCCCCACTTCGCTTCTGCTGGGCCTTGCACCGATCCGTTTTCACCGGCCACACGGCGGATGGGCTTGCCTTGCGATTGTAGATAGCCGCGATCGGCGAACGCGGCTTGTGTGCGCGTACCTGTGTTTTCGAACCATTGCAGGTAGCCGGCGGAGTTACCAGCAATGATGTCGAGGTCGCCATCGCCATCCCAATCGACCGCGACAGGACGCGAAAGCGAACCGCTTTTGACGTATGGATCCTGCTGCTCAAGATAGCGCGGCACTGCCCAGCGAGGTTCGCTGCCGTAGGGCGCGAGGTTTTCGAGATAGGTCACGTATCCGCCCTCCTCGCCGATCACAAGCGACGGGCGGCCGTCGGCGTGAAACGCGGAAGTGACGCGTGGTTGGATCATGCAGAGATCGGCTTTGTAAGGGAACTCCGCCGCTGCGTTGAGTTCGCCTCTTCTTCCGGACGATCGATAGAGCGCCACTGTATCGAGAAAACTACCGGCAAACAAATCCAGCACTCCACGTTTGAACCAATCGAAGGCCTGCGGCACGGGCGATCCGAAGCGGTCAATTTCCGCGCCCCCTGCTTTGAGGCGCACTGGTTGTTCATAGACAGGCGCGGCGTTGGTTCCGCGATTGCGGAAGAAATAAACGGGGCCATGCAGCGGACCACGACGCCACTTGCCCTGCTCATCGTAGGCGTCATCCCAACCGTATTCGCGCCAGTCTGAGGGCCCGTTCAGGACATCGATGACGCCGTCGCCATCCCAATCGACGGGGAAGTAGAAGTCATCGCGGCCGACGTGATAGTCGCGCGGAAGTTTCACCTCAACGGGCTTTTTGAGGCGGTTCGTTGCAGGATCGGAATAGTATCCGCCACGATAGACGAGATCCATTCGGCCATCGCCATTGAAGTCCGCGGCAAGCATGTCGGCCTTGGCCGGTCCCCACCATTCGGCTCGCGCGTAGAATGGCTTCTCGCGAGAGCCGATGTTTTTGAAATAGTAGATGCCGTTATAGGGGCGATCTGGCGATGAGATCACAAGATCGGGGACGTTGTCACCGTCGATGTCGAGCACGGCGACATGCGCGTAAAGTCCGACGGCGAGTCGGCCTCTGGTGGATGCTCCGAACGTCAGGCGGTCGCCGGTTCCAACCATCGCGGGAAAGGAAGCTGTTGCCGCGCTTGCTTCAATACGGTATCGCGCTGTGCCGGTTGAGATCCACGAGACTGACAACTTTGGCGCGCGCCAGTCGCACTTGGGCAGGGCCACGCCGGTGACCGTGGCACAGTCGGAGGTTGGCGAGTCGAGTTCCACCCGGATCGGTTGTCCTGCGGGAACTCCGGATTCATGGACGATTGCTTGCGCGGACAAGGCAAGCGCGAAGAGCGCAAACATGCACTCGGTTATAGCATGCGCTAGAAGACCAGAAACGGATGATAGACGTTCGGAAGCTTCGCCTGGCCGATCGCGATCAACTCACCCTCCGGCGAGACCGCCTTCACATACTGCGCGCCCTCGCGGACACGGAACGGCGACACACGAAACTCGCGGCCTTGGCGAATGCGGCCGGCGGTGAGATCGTCGACAATCTCGGTGCCGAACTGAGGCAACAAATCCGCGGCCGGGATGAGTGCTTCCAGCAGCCGCCCTTCCGCTTGCAGCGCGCCGAGATCTTCGAGCGTGCGGGCTTTGTCGATACAAAAATCGCCGGATTGGGTGCGGCGCAGTTCTTCGAGATGCGCGCCACAGCCAGCGGCTTGGCCGAGTTCATGGGCGACGCTGCGGACATAGGTTCCCGCCGAGCAACTCATGCGGATGCGCGCGGCGCTGCCTTCCACGCTCAAGAGATCGAGCTCTGAAATGGTGACGGTCACGGGCTTCAGTTCCACTGCGATGTTTTCGCGAGCGAACTCATAGGCCTTTTTGCCGCCGATTTTTTTTGCCGAAACCGGCGGAGGCGTTTGATCGAAGGTTCCGCGAAACGCATCGAGCAGCGGTTCGAGCGTGACGATATCGGCCGTGTACTCGCGCTGATCTGAAATGGGCTTGCCATCGCGATCGTAGCTATCGGTTGCGTATCCAAAGCGGATCAGACCTTCATAGGTCTTGTTGTTGCGCACATAGAACTGCTGCAGGCGCGTGGCTTTTCCGATGACGACGGGAAGTACCCCGGTCGCGAACGGGTCGAGCGTACCGAGATGCCCGACTTTCCTGGTATTGGCAAGCCGCCGCATGCGGTTCACGACATCGTGAGAGGTCCAACCAGCGGGCTTGTCGACTACGATCACTCCATCCACCCCACCATTGTCTCCTAGACGCAAAGTTCAACCGCTCTGTTACCATACGGGTTTCCCTTGTCCAGCTCAGCCAGTCGTGTTGCACTCGCCGTGTACCCAGGCTCGTTCGACCCCATCACGAACGGGCATTTGGACATGATCGAGCGTGCCTGCCGCCTGTGCGATCGCCTGCTGGTTTCCGTATTGCAAAATGAAGCGAAGAAGTCTCTTTTTTCGATGGAAGAGCGCGCGGAAATGTTGAGTGAGGTGTTGAAGCCCTATCCGAATGTGGAAATTGGGAGCTTCTCAGGGCTACTAGTCGACTACGCATCCGCGCAAGGCGCGAGCGTGATTGTGCGCGGTATCCGCGCGGTTTCGGACTACGAATACGAATTGCAGATGGCGCTCATGAACCGCCGCCTGCGGCCTGAAATCGAAACGGTTTTTCTGATGTCCAGCGAGGCGTACTCATTCGTAAGTTCGCGGCTGGTCAAAGAAGTGATTGCCCTTGGCGGCAACATTGAAGGTCTGGTGCCGAAGTCTGTGGAACAACGGCTGCGGCAACGCCTTCTTTTAACGCCGCTCATGTAGCGGCACAATACGCAAGGAGAAACAAGGAAGTAACAATGGTGTCTCATCTGGAACTCGCTGACCGCGTATCGACGATCTCCGCATCGTCGACGATGAAAGTGGCCGCGGACGCTGACCGTCTGCGCCGGGAAGGGAACGACGTCGTCGACTTTAGCGCCGGCGAGCCTGATTTCCCCACTCCCGACAACATCAAGAATGCGGCCATCGCCGCGATCGACGCGAATTTCACCAAGTACACCAACGCCGGCGGCGTGCAGGAGCTGAAAGACGCCATCGTGTGGCGCCACAAGACCGACTACGACACCGACTACAAGATCAACGAATGTCTAGTGACCGTGGGCGGCAAGCACGCTGTCTTCAATCTCATGCAGATTCTGGTCAACCCGGGCGATGAAGTGATCATCCCGGTTCCCTATTGGGTCACCTTCAAGGACGTCGTCAATTACGCCGGCGGCAAGTGCGTCTTCGTCAACACCGATGAACAGCAGGGCTTCGCGCTCACCGCCAAGATGGTGGAAGACCACATCACGCCGAAGACAAAGATCATCCTGATCAACTCGCCCAACAATCCGAGTGGTGCCGTGGTGGAACGCAGCGAGTTCGAAAAGATCTTTCACCTGGCGAAGAGCCGCGGCATCTACCTGATGACCGACGAATGCTACCACCGTTTTCTGTACGAGGACGCTCCGTTTTCGATCGCGTCGATGCCTGGCGCAAAGGATACGGTTGTGGTGGCCGGTTCGCTTTCGAAGACCTATGCGATGACCGGTTGGCGCATCGGCTTTGTGCTGGCGCCTGCAAATATCGTTGGCGGCATCGCGAAGCTGCAGAGCCATTCCACTTCGAATCCGACTTCGATCGCGCAGATGGCCGCCATTGAGGCCCTCCGCGGCTCGCAGGATTCCGTTGCCGCAATGCTGAGCGAATACACCAAACGCCGTGAGTACGTCATCGGTCGTCTGCGCAAGATGCATGGCTTGCAAACGCAGATGCCGAAGGGCGCGTTCTATGCGTATCCGAACGTCTCCGGCCTGTTCAGCGAGAAGACCGGCATCCTGTCACCGATGAACTTCGCCGAGAAGTTGCTGGCCGAAGAGTTCGTGGCCACCGTTCCGGGTGAGGCCTTCGGAACCGACCATCACATCCGAATGTCGTATGCGGCGTCGATGCAAGATCTGGCCCGCGGACTTGATCGGTTGGAACGGTTTATCGGGAAGTACTCAGTATAGAACCCTATCTTGCTTGGCGCGGGTGCGGTCGATTAGAAGACTAATGAGCGCACCCGCATCCGGCAAGTTTCAAGACCACTACGTCATTCTGGACATCGATCCGAAGTCCAACAACGACCTCATCCAGCGGGCATATACATCGCTCGCGTCCAAATACAATCCGCGCGGTGGCGCTTTTCCAGATCAGGAAAAGTTTGACGCGATCTCGCTGGCCTTTGAGGTTTTGATCGATTCCACCTTACGTGCTTCGTTCGATTCCTTGCGTCCGAGTGACGATAAGGTCGACGGTCCTCAGTTTTCCGGGCTCGGTTTCTTTACCTCTGGCGAAGGTGAAACCGCCCGTCGTCGAGCTGTGCTCTGCGTGATGTACGATCGGTCGCGCCAGAAGCCCATCCGTCCAGGGCTTTCGATGCGCCATCTTGAGATGATGCTCAATCTCACCACCGAGCAGTTGCAGTTCGCGATCTGGTACTTGAAGGCTCGAGGTTTGGCGATGAGCGATGACAAGAGCCAAGTCATGATCACGGTGGAGGGCATGGACTACGTCGACAAGAACTTCCCCAAACCAGAAGAGATCATGCCGTTTCTCCGCGCGACGGCGATTGCGAGCTAGGTCTATTTCTTTTCGACGACCGTGTCGGTGGCCGATACGTCAAACCGTTTGTACTGGCTGTGAGTGGTCACCACTTCGAGGTTGAGCGACTTGGCCATCATGGCCTTGGCCTTGAAGGTGACGCGCCCGACGCTGGGAAGCCAGATGCGGTTGTCGAACCAAAGTTGTTCATCTGAAAACTTCGTTCCGGGCTTCATGCTGAAGAACAATCCTCCCGCTACTTTGAAGGTGGAATTTACTGCGAAGTCGGCGCGAACCAGTTGCAGCGCCTTGGGGTCGATCCAGAGCTTGCCGGTCACGTTCTGAATCAGCTTCTCATTGAGGTTTTTCGGCTTGTAGTTTGGCCTTGGCGAGAAGTCGCAGGCGGTGATCTCTTGTCCCTGCAGCTTCTCTGTGCGAACGTTGCTGAATGTGGCAGCTGCCACCAGATCTTCCAAGCGCAGTCGACGATTTGTCAGCGGTGGGATGTCGCCTTTTTCCATCTTTGTGATGAGTTTCTCGATGCGCTTGTTCTCTTTGTCGAGTTCCGCGCCGGAGAGCGGTTTGCCATTGCGCGCCAGCAGTCTGCGGATCCTGCGCCCCTTGTAGTTGGTGACTTCGAATTCTTCCACTGTCCGCTTGTTCGGACCCTCTCTTCGATCGATCTTCTGGTTGTAACCAAAGTTTTCGAGGTCTGCCGCGAGGCGGTCTTCGTTCTGCTTCACCTTGGCGACCAGGTCGCGCATCGTGCTATCTGGGTCAGCGGTGGCAAGCAGCAAGAATAGGGCAAGCATAGAGTTTTAGATTCGTTGACGCTCGATAGGGCATCATAAAGATAGTACCCAGGTGATTGAACTTTCGCAGGTTTCCAAGCGCTTCGATGGCAAGCGCGTCGTGACGGCCCTCGACTCCGTCGATCTGACGATTCAAAAAGGCGAACTGGTTTCGCTGGTCGGTCCGTCGGGGTCTGGCAAGTCCACTTTGTTGAATCTCATCGGCGGACTCGACACGCCTTCGTCCGGAACGATCCGAATTGACGGCGAACAGTTGAGCGGACTTTCCGACGACGGTTTGACGCGCGTCCGCCGTGACAAGATCGGGTTCATCTTTCAGTTCTTCAACTTGCTGCCGACTTTGTCGTGCATCGAGAACGTTGCGCTGCCGCTGCACCTGCGCGGTTGGAATCGCAAGAAGGCCGAAGAGCGATCTCGCGAGTTGCTGGATCTGGTCAAGCTTGGGCATCGTATGGAACATCAGCCGGATGAGCTTTCCGGCGGCGAGCGGCAACGAGTGGCCATCGCGCGGGCCTTGTCGGTGTATCCACCGATCCTGCTGGCCGATGAGCCGACGGGCAACCTGGATTCCACGACTGGCGCGGAAATCCTGGCGCTCATTCACGACGTCAATTCGCGACTCGGGGCAACGGTTTTGATGGTGACGCACGACAGCGGCGTTGCGGAAAGCTGCCAGCGCACGATTTCGTTGAAGGACGGGTACATCGTTGGGGACGTGCGTCGATGATTCTGCTACGGCTCATCAGTTGGCAGTATGTCCGCAAACACAAGCTTCGTTGGTTGCTGACACTTGCCGGAATCATCATCGGTGTGGCTGTTTTCGTCGGCATGCATACGGCGAATCAATCGGTGTTGGCGGCGTTTCAGGAAACGATCAATCGCATTGCCGGATCCACGCAGTTGCAGGTGACGGCCGGCGAAGCAGGGTTCCCGGAAGAGGCCTTGGAGATTGCGCAGAACTCGCCGGATGTCCGCGTTGCGGTTCCCGTGATTGAAGCTTCGGTCAATAGCGGATTGAAGGGGCAGGGAAATCTGCTGCTACTCGGTGTCGATATGACCGGCGATCGATCGCTGCGAGACTACGATCTCGAAAACCAGGACGATGACGCGATCGAAGATCCGCTGGTGTTTCTGGCGCAGCCCGACTCGCTGCTGATCACCCGATCGTTTGCCACCGCCACCGGCTTGAAGTTCGGCGCGAAGTTTCCCATGGAGACCATGGCCGGCAAACGCGAATTTACGGTGCGCGGCATCATGAAGTCCGGAGGCCTGGCGAGCGCGTTTGGCGGCAATCTCGCGGTAATGGATATTTACGCCGCACAGAAGATGCTAGGCCGGGGGCGGCGTTTCGATCGTATCGATATCGCAGTGAAAGAGGGCGTGCGGGTAGAAGAAGCGCAGCCGCGCTTGCAAGCGGCACTAGGCGCCGGGTATCTCGTGGAAAGCCCCGGGGCGCGCGGTCAGCAGTTCGAATCCACCGCGCAGATCTATTCGCTGGTGTCGAGCGTGACCAGCATGTTCGCACTGTTCGTGGGCATGTTTCTCATCTACAACACATTTGAGATTGCGGTGACGCAGCGGCGCAATGAGATCGGAATCTTGCGCGCATTGGGTGCGACCCGGAAACAGATCCGGGTGCTGTTTCTGGGTGAGAGCGTCGTCGCGGGATTAGCTGGATCGGTGCTCGGTATCTTCTTCGGACTTTTGATGGCGCGTGGCATTGCGGCCTATGTGGGTGCGATGTTGAGCGAGGTCTATGGAGTGGCACAACGTGCGGATGAAGTCACGGCGGATCCTTGGCTGCTTGCCGCGGCGCTGATTGTGGGTACCGTCACGAGCATCCTCGCGGCGATCGTACCGGCACGCGATGCCTCCCGAGTGGATCCGGTCAAGGCGCTGCAAAAGGGCCGCCAGCAGATGATTGGCGAGGGCGAGAATCGCACGCGGCGGATCGGTGCTGTCGTCGCATTGGCTCTCGCGTTCGGTTGCATGAGCCTGGCGCGGATCCGACCGCTGTTCTATCTCGGATATCTGCTTGCCGTGACTGCGGCGGTACTCCTGGCCCCGACCGCCTGCAACATCATCACTCGCGCACTGCGGCCCTTGTTGAAGTGGATCCGGCCTGTCGAAGGTGCTCTCGCTGCCGACAGTCTCATTCAGGCTCCCCGCCGGACGTCAGGAACCGTTACGGCTTTGATGTTGTCACTTGCTCTGGTCATCTCGCTGGGGGGGATCGCGCGGTCTAGTTACGAGTCCATTCAAAAGTGGTTGGTGGTTGCTCTCAACCCGGATCTCTTCGTCACCACCAGCGAATCGCTGACGTCACGATCCTTTGTGTTCCCTGCGGAAATCGGTGAGGGGATGCGCACGATTCCTGAAGTGGAAACCGTGCAGATGGTGCGGACGGTGCGCGTGAATGTCAGGAACAAGCCAGTAATGCTGGTGTCGGTGGATCTCGAGTCCATTGCAACCAAGGTGCATTTGCCGCCGCGCGAAGGCGATGAGAAGACCATGTATCGCGATGCCGCGCAAGGCAAGGGCGTTGTGGTCTCTGACAATTTTGCGCTCTTGCATGGATACAAAATGGGCGACATCGTGGAACTACCTGTGCCGGGCGGAGTGCTGCCCATGCCGGTCTTGGGCATTGTCACCGACTATTCCGACCAGCAGGGCAGTATCCTGATTGATCGAAGTGTGTATATCGAACACTGGAAAGATACAACGGTGAACGTGTTCCGTCTTTATCTTCGGAATCGTGCCGATGAGCCGATTGTGCGAAAGAAGATTCAGGAAATGTATGGCGGGCAAACGCGTTTGTTCGTGTTCACGAATCAGGATCTGCGCGCTTATATTCTCAAACTGACCGATCAATGGTTCAGCTTGACCTATGTGCAGATCGCCGTGGCTGTGCTTGTGGCCATTCTCGGCATCGTCAATACGTTGACGGTTTCCATCTCAGACCGCAAGCGCGAACTCGGCGTGCTGCAGGCCGTTGGCGGCTTACGCAATCAGATCCGCGGGACGATCTGGATCGAGGCGGTTGCCATTGGGCTTACAGGTCTCATCATGGGGCTTGTCGTGGGCGCGGTGCAACTCTATTACACGCTGGAGATTTCGCGCAGCGACGTGGTTGGTTTGCGTCTCGAATACAGCTATCCGTTTGGGATAGCCGCGGCGTTGGTGCCTGTGATTCTGGGCGCGGCATTGATCTCAGCCATCGGCCCGGCGGAAGCTGCGGTGCGTGGATCTCTGGTGGAGGCTTTGGAATATGAATAGATTTGTCGTCGCTTTGTTTGGCACCGTCGTACTCGCGCAGGATGCGCGTCAGATTGTGGAAGAAGTACAGAAGCGTTCGCGATCGAAATCCCAGAAGTACGAAGGCACGCTTGAGGTCATCGACCAGAGGAACAAAGTCAGTACGAAACGCTGGGAATACGCGCGTTTAGGTGCTTTCGGAGAGAGTCGGTCGGTTTTGCGTTTCACGTCGCCTCCTGAAGTGAAGGGGGTTGCGCTGTTGGTGCACAATCATCCCGACCGATCTTCCGACCAGTGGATGTGGCGGCCTGCGATTGAACGCGATCAGCGTATTGCGTTGCAAGACCGTTCCACTCGGTTCTTTGGTACGGACTTCAGTTACGAGGATCTCGAAGAACGCGACGTCAATCAGTTCGACTTCAAAGTGCTTGGAGAGGAGTCGATCGATGGAGTCGCCTGTTGGAAGCTGGAGTCGCGGCCGCGCGAGAAGAAGGTTTCCCAGTATCTGTACTCGCATGTGTGGGTCCGCAAAGATCACTATGTCTATGCGCAGATCGAAGCCTTCAACAAAACCGGCTTGGCGCGCAAAATCAAGTACTCGGATGTACAGAACGTTCAGGGCTTGTGGACGTCCAAAGTTGTCGAAGTCTTCGATGTCGCTAAGAAGAGTCGAACGGTGCTGAAGTTCGAAAAGCTCCAATACAACCTCACTATCGATGCCGATCTCTTCACCTTGCAGGCTTTGCGCCGCGCGTCATGAGTCTTCTGGTTTTCGCACTGGTATTGCAGGCGCAGACCTTCGAACATCGCGGATTTATGGAGTTTCGCGGACTCGGCTTTCCGCAAACGACCATCAACGACAGCGGCCACGTCGTTGGCGAAAGCCTGCTGCGCTACGAATCTTCGTGGCGACCCAAGCCGTGGTTGAAATTGCAGAGTGGCTTTGACGCCCGCTTCGATACGCATCGTCAGTTCGATCGCGAACTGCGCCTGGATCTGGAAGACCGCCGGACACAGCGTCCCGCATTGTCGTTGCGACGGTTGAGCCTGCAAGCGCACAAGGGCCGATGGACTGCGGAAGTTGGTCGTCAGTTCATTCGCTGGGGCAAGGCGGACATCCTCACACCGACGGATCGCTTTGCGCCGAAGGACTTTCTTAACGTTGCCTATAGCGATTTTCTTGCGGTTCCGGCGACGCGTGTCACCTATGAGAATGGAGCGGATACGGTCGATGTGGTGATGCAGGTCCGCTTTGTGCCCAGCCGCGGGCCACTGCTGAATCAACGCTGGGCAACCTTGCCTTCCGAGTTGGATGGCATTGCGGTGCGCGACCGCGGTGCTCAGTATCCGGGTGGTGTGCAGACAGGAGCCCGCTGGAATCATGTGGGCCGCGGCTACGAATATTCGCTGATGTTCTATGAGGGCCACAATCACTTGCCGCTGTTCAACGCGGGACTCGAGAGTTTGCAGCCGTTGGCCATCGGCGTGCAGCGCTACTTTCCGCATCTGCGACAGTATGGTGGCGATCTTGTGGTTCCGTTGCGCTGGTTCACGGTGAAGTCGGAGGTTGCCTATTATCAGAGCAAAACAAGCGACGTGGATGAGTTTGTGCTGTATGTGATCCAGTTGGAACGCATCGTGGGTGAATGGACCTTCGTCGGTGGATACGCAGGAGAATCGGTCACACAGACGACTGGCAATCGCTTGCTGTTTGCGCCGGATCGCGGGTTGGCGAAAGCCTTTCTCGGGCGCGCGGCCTATACGATTGACACGCGACGAAGCATCGCGTTCGATATTGCAGCCAGGCAAAACGGCAAGGGCCTACTCGCGCGCGCCGAGTACTCTCAAACGTTTGGGCAGCACTGGCGCGCCAGCGCTCAGCTTTCGCTGATTCGAGGGGACGAGAGTGACTTTCTCGGCCAGTATCGAAGGAACTCTTCAGCGGCGTTGATTTTGCGTTACAGTTTCTGATTAACGAATAGACACAGTAACGCCGGTTTGCGAAGGCATCGTGCCTACATACAACGTAATTGGCAACGCATCGCCGGGTGCGATATCGAACGGGATCCTTGCGTTGATCTGCAACAATCCGGAGATCTGCCCGGGGGCGCTGCCGATGTAGGTGGTCTCAAGTTGACGGTCACCGATGAACAGGCGAACCACTTCGCGCGGCCGCGTGAGCGTCTCGCCGATGACCTTCCCGTCGATGCCAGCCGGACTCACCAAGCCCTCGCCCGTCGCGTACAGGATCAGTTCTGTTCCGACTCGAACCGGATTCGACGGATCGCTAAAGTTGAAATCTTCTGTGCGCGCGAGCGCCGCGCCACGGCCGGTTTCGTTCAGGGTGAAGATCGCCGGGGCGAACGGCGCAACAGGCACATTGAAGATCTCACTGAGGCGCCCCTGGTAGACCACGCGAACTTCTGCCCTTTGACGGTCGACCAAGCCATACGGAGCCACGGCTCGAATCATGTCGTCCTGCACGGAAATCAGCGCCGCAGGAATTCCATCGAAGAAGACTTGGGTTCCGGCCACTTCTTTGGGAAACAGGAATGTCTCAAAGTTCGCGATTCCTTCCACCGGTGTTGCAGGACCCATGCGAGCACCGCGGATGATCACGATTTGTCCGGGTGAGATGGCGACCGGTTCGACGCTTGCGGCGTTGAGTACTGCGTAAATCGAAGGCGATGGATTCGCTGACTGCACGATTCCAAACGAGGTGCCTTGCAGGGTGACAACGGCGGATCGCTCGACACCGGTGTTGTTGAAAGCGGTGGAAACCGTGACGGTTGTTGGTCCGTTGCCTGCACCTGGCAGCACGGACACCCATGGTTCATTGGGAATCGCATTCCAATTGCAGCCTTCTGGCGTGTTGACGCGGAAGGTCGATTCTCCGCCGTTGACGGGGAAGTTCGCGAAGCCCGGTGACACAGAATAGGTGCAGAAGCCTCCGCCTTGGACGACAGTGAATAGCTTGCTGCCGACGGTTACTGTGCCGGTGCGTTGTGAGATGGCGGGGTTCGAGTCCACCGTAATGCGGATGCGGCCCGCACCGTTGCCCTGCGCGTAATATGCAGTGGGTGCGTCGAGAAAGCGGATCCAACTGACGTCGGGCCTCGCGGTCCAGAGGCATCCGGATTGAACATTGATGAAATCGGTTCCACCTCCGGGGCCGAAGATGAGATTTGCATTGCCGAATGTGACGTCGCAGATGGTTCCGTCTTGTTGCAGCTTGAAGGTAACGCCGGCAGCGATAGTGATGGTGGCATTGCGGCTGCCAACGCTCGAATTGCTTTCGAACTCATAGACGACTGCGCCATTGCCGATGGTGTTGGTGATGCCGCTGGAACCAGGCCCGGTGAGGCGAACCCAAGGGGAATCGCTGCGTGCGGTCCAACTGCAGCGCGAGTTGATAAAGAAGGTACCGATACCGGCCGCGGTTCCGACGCGAGCCGTCGGTGGACTTAGGGAATACGTGCAGGCTCCGCCGCTCTGATTCACAAACAAAGTCGCTGAACCGACGCGGAGCGTGCCGCTGCGTGGTTCGGGCGAGGTATTCTCTCGGATTCGAATGGCAAAAGATCCATCGCCGATGCCGTTTCCACCGAAGATGATTTGGATCCAATCGGGGTTCAGGCTCTGCGCGTTCCAGCCGCAATTGGGCGACGCGTAGACGCGCATGGTGTGGGTGAATTCCAATGGCCCGACGGAAATTTCCGGCGGCGAAATACTGTAGCTGCATTGCCCCACCGCGGTGACGGCGGTCGCAAACAGCAAAAGTGCAGCCCAGCGCATAGCATGACCCTCCACAAACAATAGTACAAGAAAATGTTTTCCACAGGTTGAGGGCCTGTGAATCCTACTTCAAGCGTGACACACGTAGAATAGAAGCAAACCACTATGTTTGCTATCGGGATGTTCCTGATCTCCGTTTCTGTTTTGGCTCAGGCCCAATTTGAGAAGGACGTTTTGCCGGTCTTCGCCAAGCGATGCCAAGGCTGCCACGGCTCACAGCAGCAGATGGCGGGCTTGCGCCTTGACCGCGAGGATGCATCGCTTGCCAAGGCCGCTCCGAAGTTTGTCGAACGTGTGACGAGCGAGAAGAAGGGCTATCGCATGCCGCCAGTTGGCGAGGCGTTACAACCCAATGAGATCGCCGCAATTCGCAGTTGGGTCGAATCTGGAGCGAAGTGGCCATCTGGTATCGCTGCTTCGACGAAAGGATCGTTGCACTGGGCGTTTCAGCCGCCTCGCCGCACAGGCGTCGGTATCGATGATTGGGTGCTGGCGAAGCTGAAAGCCGAGGGGATTGCGCCATCGCCGGAAGCGGACCGCCGCACGCTCATCCGTCGCGTGACCTTGGATCTCACGGGGCTTCCGCCCACGGCGGATGAGGTTCTTGGTTTTTTGGCCGATCAACAACCAGGTGCCTACGAGAGGGTTGTCGACCGGCTAGTTGCGTCTCCGCATTTCGGCGAACGCTGGGCGCGTTACTGGCTCGATCTGGCGCACTACGCGGATTCCGATGGATATGAGAAAGATCTTCCGAGGCCGAATGCGTGGCGTTACCGGCATTGGGTGATCGATGCGTTCAACCGCGACATGCCTTTCGACCAGTTCACGGTGGAACAACTCGCTGGCGATCTGTTGCCCGGCTCGACTGTGGATCAGAAGGTCGCGACTGGATTTCTTCGTTGCGTATTGACGAATCGCGAAGGCGGCGTCGATCGCGCCGAGGCCCGTTTCGAGCAACTTGTGAATCGCACGGCAACGGTGAGCACAGTCTGGTTGGGGCTGACCGTAGGCTGCGCGCAGTGCCACAACCACAAGTACGATCCGATACCGCAAAAAGACTATTACAGTGTGATGGCGTTTTTCGAGAAGGCGGAGGATGCGGATATCGATGCGCCCCTTGGAGGCGAAGCCGGGCCTTATTATGCCGCGTTGCGGGAGTTCCGCCAGAAGCGCGATGCGTTCTACGCGAAGTATCAAGTTCCTGCCCGGGCAGCGGTTTTCGAGAAGGGTTTAAAGGACGCGTATCGCAACCCGGGCCGCGATCTCGAATGGGATTTTGCTCTCACGGCCTACAAGGCGTTGGTCGATCGCTACGACAAATTCCTGACTGACGCGGCGCACACGCCCCGCGATCAGGATTCGTTCTACCGGTACTTCATCAACGGCTCAGCGAGTCCGGATTTCCGCAAAGATAAAAAGCAAGGCGATGAGATCAAGGCCGCGAAGAAGGAGTTGGTCGAACTGGACAAGACTTTGCCCGTCTTCGGTCAGGCGATGGTGATGGAAGAAGATGCGGTGCGCCATGGAAAGACGCATTTGCGGATTCGTGGCGATTACAAGACGCTTGGCGAAGTGGTGGATCCCTCGGGATTGTCGGTTTTGCCCGGGATTCCCGCGGGTGTTGTGCGCGATCGGTTGGCGTTGGCGAAATGGTTGGTTTCACGTGAGAATCCGCTGCCTGCGCGTGTGGCGATGAATCGTTTGTGGCAGGAATTGTTCGGGCGAGGACTGGTGAAAACCTCAGAGGACTTTGGCTTGGTTGGCGACCGGCCGACACATCCGGAACTGCTCGATTGGCTTGCATCCGAGTTTATGGATCGCGGCTGGAGTTGGAAGCAGATGGTTCGCATCATGGTGTCAACGGATGCCTACAAGCGGTCTTCGAAGGCTCGCAAAGATCTTGAAACAAAAGATCCAGAAAATGTTTTTCTCGCCCGGCAGAATCGTTTGCGCTTGACGGCGGAGTTGATTCGCGATGGTGCACTTTCCGCTAGCGGACTACTGAATACGTCGATTGGCGGGCGGTCGATTCGTCCACCGCAGCCGTACGGTGTCGCCGAACTTGGGTACGGGAATCCGAAGTGGGAGGAGACGAAGGGGCCGGAAAGCTATCGCCGCGGACTGTATGTGCACTACCAGCGGACAACGCCGTATCCTCTGATGGCTTCGTTCGATGCTCCGGATGCTTCGATTTCGTGCTCGCGGCGGAGGAAGTCGAACACGGCGTTGCAGGCGCTGAACTTGTTGAACGATCCGGTGTTTTTCGAGGCGTCGCAGAGTCTTGCGGCGCGGATCTTGCGCGAGACTCCGGGTGCTGCGTTGGCCAAGAGGATCGAGCACGCCTATGCGCTGTGCTTATCGCGAATGCCGTCGGCTCGGGAGAGCGAACGCTTGACGCAACTCTACACCGAGTATCTTTCGAAGCTTGACGATGCGACAGCGGTGGCATGGATGCCGGCACCGCCCGACGGCGTGACGCAGCGCGAAGCGGCGGCGTGGGCGGGAATTGGCCGCGTGCTGTTGAATCTGGACGAGTTCATTACGAGGGAATAGCCATGAGCATGCCGACACGAAGATCGTTCTTTCGCAGCGCGGGTCTCGGACTTGAGACCATGGCGCTTGGTTCACTTCTTGGACTGCAGGGCGCGACCGCGACACAGGATCCGCTTGCGCCGAAGAAGCCGCATTTCGCGGGCAAGGCCAAGAGCGTCATCTTTCTGTTCATGGAAGGTGCGCCGAGCCAGATGGATCTCTTCGATCCCAAACCGGCGCTGGCAAAGTGGCAAGGCAAGCCGCTTCCCGAATCGTTGATTCGGCAGACCAAGCTCGCATTCATCAAGAAGGACGCCACGGTGTTGCCTAGCGCGCGAGTCTTCAAACAACACGGGCAGAGCGGCATGGAGTTCTCAGATTACATTCCGAACATCGCTTCGTGCGCGGATGACATTTGTATGGTGCGCTCGATGTACACCGAGGCGTTCAATCATCATCCTGGGCAGTTGTTGTTGATGACCGGGTTCATGCAGGCGGGGCGCCCCTCATTGGGTGCCTGGGTGACGTATGGTCTGGGGAGTGAGTCGCGCAATCTGCCTGGATTCGTGGTGTTGAGTTCGGGCGCGGGCACGAGCGGCGGCGCGACGAATTTTGGTCCGGGGTTTCTGCCGTCGGTCTATCAGGGCACGATGTTCCGAAATGCGGGCGATCCGATTTTGTATTTGTCGAATCCCAAGGGTGTTTCGGACAACCTGCAGCGGGCGGCGCTGGACGCGATCCGAGATCTCAATCAGGAACGCCAAACGGAGACGGGCGATGAAGAGATCGCCGCTCGTATCAACTCGTATGAACTCGCTTTCCGGATGCAGATGTCCGCGCCAGAGTTGCTCGATTTTTCGAAGGAATCGAAAGAGACGCTTGAGCTCTACGGCATCGACAACGACAAGAGCAAGGCGTTCGGAACCAACTGCTTATTGGCGAGGCGCATGGTGGAACGCGGCGTCCGCTATGTGATGCTAATGCATGCGAGTTGGGATCAGCATACGTATCTGAATCGAGATTTGAAGAAGAACTGCGAGATTACCGATGCTCCCACGGCGGGGTTGATCAAGGACCTGAAGCAACGAGGATTGCTGGATTCGACAATCGTGGTGTGGGGCGGGGAGTTTGGGCGTACGCCGATGGTGGAGCAACGCATCACCTCAGACCCGGAAAATATGGGACGCGATCATCATCCGATCGCATACTCGATGTTTCTGGCGGGAGGCGGGATCAAAGGCGGGCAAGTGATCGGCAAGACCGATGAGTTGGGATTCAACATCGTGGAGGATAAAGTGCATGTCCACGACCTGCAGGCGACGTTGTTGCACTGCCTGGGATTCGATCACGAACGGTTGACGTATCACTACATGGGCCGCGACTTTCGGCTGACGGATGTGGCCGGCCAGGTAGTTCCGAAAATGCTGGCATAAATAAAGCAGCCCGCCGGTATGACCAGCGGGCTTCCCTTCGAGCCGAGGCAGATTTTGTTGGGCCGCACACCGCTGAACTATGAAGACAGTGCGGCGGCCCGGATGACTGGAGCCTAGTAGGAGGAGGACTTTCAGTAACTACCGGCCTGCGCATTGCTGCGCTGGTCGGCTCTGCGATTGGCCGTAGGAATTCTGTACCGTCACCTCGATCCTTCGTGTCCCGTTGGACAAGTTGAACGGGAAGCTGACGCGGAAGGTGCCCCCAGCTCGGATGCTCTGGGTGGTGACGAAGTAATCCGCCGCGTATCCCGAAACATCGATGCGCTGTGTTTGACTCGTGGCTCCGGTAATGAAAGCCATATCGAGTTCGCGAGTATTCGAGAATCCGGTGAGCGCCATTTCGTATCCACCGGCGGAGTTCTTGAGATAGCAGGCGTCTGAGAGCGTGGCTCGTGTCGGAGGAATACGCGTGGCCGCCGGTGTGGAGACTCCCGTGAAGTCGGCACCCGAAGCGCGCATGTTCTCCGCGCGGAACTCCAGAACGCTTGCTACTGTCCCGGTGGTGGTGACGGGCAGACGCACGCTACGGGTGCCCGCAGGGATCGTAAATGGCACGGATGTGAAGCCGTTGGTGAATCGAACGCGCGGATCGGCTTGGTTGGCTTCTGCTTCCGTGCTTCCCGTCTCGGGAACCGCGGTCAGCGTGAGAGTGCCTTGAATCGGCAGGGAATAGGCGCTCGAAATTTCCACCACAGGGGCCAGCGCAGTGCTTGCTGCGCCGATGGTTTCAGGAACCCCCGATACCCGGACGCGCGGCTGTGCCGGAAGTTCCACGCCTAGTGAGCAGGTCTGTCGCGTCGTTGCGCCGGCGGAATCGCGGACCTCTAACGAAAACGAACGCTGTGTGATCGATTCGGGCGTTCCGGAGAATGCACCCTCACGGGACATCGCGATGCCCGGAGGCAGGCCGCCCTGCACCGAGAAGCTGTGCGGACCCTGCCCCCCGACTGCGGCGAGGCGCTCGTTGTAGGAGGCACCCAGCTTGGCGGCAGGTAGTGGACATCCGGTCTGCAAGCGCATCGGCTGCGGACTCACTCTCATGCTGCAACTCTGTGTCGCGGTGAAGCCGCGAGCGTCGGTGATGTTCACATTGAATTGATATTCGCCGGCTCTTACCGGAACACCGTTCGCGACACCAGCCGCCGACAGCGTGACACCTTCTGGCAGTTCGCCAAGGATACGGAAAATATGCGGTGCTTCGCCGCCACGTGCGTTCACATACTGTGTGTACGGTTCCGCTTCGGTCGCCTGCGGCAGGACACAATAAGATGCGGCGAGCGGTGTAGGCATCACCGTGATGCCGCACGATGACGCGGACTGGCGGCCTTGGCTATCGGATGCAAGCAAACGGAAGAGGAATCCACCGGATTGGCGAGGCGTTCCGGCGATACGGCCGTCTGGTGTGAGCACGACACCCGCGGGCAGCGTACCGATGGAAGACCAGGTGTAAGGACCCTCGCCGCCGGTGACGCTCAGCATCCGCGAGATCGCGGTTCCGACGCTCGCTTGCGGCACGGGGCAACCCTGCACGGTCAGTTCCGGTTCATTCACAACGAAAGAGCAGTTGGCGGTTTGCGTTCCCGCCCGAGCATCGCGAACCTCGACTCCGAAGCTGAAGTCGCCGGAGGTTGAGGGCGTTCCCGAGATCGCGCCATTGGCATTCAACGTCAGACCCAGCGGCAGTTGTCCAAGCAGGCGAAACGAGTACGGCGCGGATCCGCCGTCGACTTGTAGATTCTGCGCGTATGGCACACCGGTCGTGGCAGGCAGCAAGCTGCAAGTGGCATTGATCGAAACCGTTGCGGGCTGCACGTTGATTCGGCAATAACGTTCTGCCGGAACCGCTTGATCGTTGGCGGTGGAATTGGCGCGGATCGTGAATCCATAGGTGCCTTCGCGCTGCGGCGTGCCGCTGATGGATCCATCTGGAGCGAAGCTCATGCCGGGGGGAAGTGAGGATGGGTCGTCGATATCCCAGCGATAGCCGCCCGTTCCACCACCCGCATTGAAGCGCGTCGTGTAACTGCGATTCAACGCGGCGGGAGGCAGCGGACAAGCGGTGGAAATCTCAATACGGGGCGCCGCGATGGTAATCGCGCTGCGCTTGGATGTCTCGCGATCGCCGTCTTCAGTGCGAGCTCTCAAGTTCATGGTGAAGCTGGCGGTGCCGGCTGCCGTCGGGGTTCCGGAGATGACGCCGGTTGCGGGATCGATGGTCAGGCCCGGGATCAGGATCGTGTCGGCAGTTAGTGTCCAGTTGTATGGCGCCGATCCACCGATCGATGACAACGCCGCGCGATAGGGACGCCCCACTACGCCTTCCGGCAGAATGTTGCCGGTGGTAATGGTCAGGTCGGGCAGGATCTTGCCTTGGCGTCCACGGAAGACCATGCGGCCGCTGATGTCGCTGTTCTGTTTCTGGCGCACGAGAGCGCGGCGTCCGTTGTCGAGAAACTGTGTGGACAGCGCGGACCCAGCCAACTCAAAGTAAGTCTCCGGATCGCCGCTGCCGTTGGAATAGCCAACGATCGCCGGGGTTCCTCCGAAGCCGGCGGTTCCGCCGGATGCGTCGCCGGTTTCCCAGGCAATGCGCTCGTAGTTGAATTCGATGTCGAAATTGCCTGCGCCCGTATCCGAACGCTCGATAAGGATGACTTGAAAGCGATTCAGTTTGTCGGCGTGCGAGGCAAAGTAGCCGACGTCAATGTAGTTGATGCCGAATGCAGGACGGCCGTTGATGCGTGTGCGTCCGAACCGGACCAGATTGGACAACTCGTTGCGGGTATCCACATCGGCAAAGAACGGCGCGATGATCTCGCGTTTGGCGGCGGTCAAGCCGAACGGCGTGTAGGTGGACAATGCTTCGTCGAAGGTAATGTTGCCGTTGTTGTTTACGAAGCCGTCGGCACGTAGCTTTCCGAAAAAATTCAGCGTGAATCCGAGCGGGACACGCGACGAGGATCCGTCATCGTTGCGCGGCACCGATTCCGTGTTGAAGGCCGCATCGCGGCGGATGGACTGCGCACCGGCGAGCGTCGCCGTCAGCAAAATCAGACCAAGAACTCTCACTGCGCACCTCCACTAATCAGGAATTCAATCTGCGGCGCGGTCAAGCCCGCCCATTCGAGAAGCGCCGTGCGGGTGTTGTCGTGGAATCGCACGTGCATGACCTCACCGTTCGAGCCGGCTCGCGAGAAAGTTTCCACTGCCGTTTCCGTTGTCAGGATCGAGGACGCGCCGGACATCGTGTCGAGAATCTCGATCGACCGTTCGCCGCCGAGTGTGACGCTGCGGCCATCCCCGCTCATCGCGAACACCAGAGCACCGGTCGACTTTGCGTCGATTTCCGTCATCGCACCGGAACGCATGGTCAGAACCTTGTTGCGACCACCGTCGTAGGCGGCAAAGTCACGGCCCGCAGGCAGAAAGTCCGCGCCACGAATCGCTTCGCCGCTCCAGATTTGCTGCAGGCGACCCTGCTGCCACATCGAGAGGCCGGTGGATGTGACGATAAGGGCAACCTGGCCATCGTCGGACACGGCAATGGATCTTGCCCCCACAGCTTCGAAACGAGTCTTGCGGTTCGGACCTTCGCCATCCCAAATTTCCACACTATCGCCCCCTAAGACCGCAAAGTAACGACCGCTCGAGCTGATGGCGACCGCTTCGGCGGAATCCATCACGTCGCGCTTGAGGCCGCGTGTCCAATCGAAGTAACGCACAGCCGATTCCAATTTGCCTTGCGTCAAAGCAAAGCCTCGGGGCGAGATCCAGGCGCGCTCAATGGCGCTACCCGTATCCACCGATTTTGCCAACGCTGCTGCGCCGGGGACACCGGTTACCAAGCGGAGAACCTTGGCCTCCTGGTCATGAACATAGCCAAGGCTGGGGACATCGAAACGCACTTGTGCGGTCGCCGCGAAAGCGAGTGCGAGGAACAATGGGACTTCGCGCTTCATCGTGCTATCCATCTATCGCTTTATCGGCGGGTTCGAATCGAGTCAACGTAGGGTAATGTGCTTAGTCGGCTTCTAGGTAGACACTGGGGATGCCCGCCGCCACCTGAGGTTCGTGCTAGCGTAAGCAATTGCTCCCTCGTCTCTATCCGATTGTCGATACAGTGGTTGCCGCCAAATCCGGCCTTTCTCCGGTGGACATCGCGGCGGCTCTGCTCGAAGCGGGAGTAACCATTCTGCAATATCGTCACAAGGGAACTTTCACTCGAAATCGCTTCGAAGAAGCGGAGACAATCGCCGCTCTTTGCGCAGGCCGCTGTGTTCCATACGTCGTGAACGACCGCGCGGACATCGCCCTTTTGCTGGACGCCGGGCTGCATATCGGTCAGGGCGATTTGCCTTTCGAAGCGGCCCGTCGCGTCTTGCCCACGCAGCCGATCGGCTTTTCGACACACAATCAGAAACAGTTTGAAGCCGCACCTGAGGATGCTGCCTACGTCGCCCTAGGACCCGTCTTCACCACAGGATCCAAAGAGAACCCCGATCCAGTGGTGGGCCTTATCGAACTGGCACGTCTCGCCGCCCAGAAGTCACACCCGCTTGTCGCCATCGGTGGTATCACCCTCGAAACCGCACCCAGTGTCTGGAATGCGGGAGCCGATTCCATTGCAGTCATCAGCGCCCTTGTACCCGAGGGTGCTACGCCTTCAATAATCCGCGAGGCAGCACAGAAGTGGCTGGCCGTCGCCAGTATGGTATAGTCATCAGGAATTCATCAACATATGAGCATCCGTAAGAAATCACTGAAAAGCCTGCTCGGTCAGTTGTCCGAGACCGGTGAAGGTACGCTGAAGCGTACTCTCGGGGCCAAGAACCTGATTGCATTGGGTATCGGAGCCATCATTGGCGCGGGACTCTTCGTTCGAACCGCGGCAGCCGCCGGCGAAGCTGCGGGGCCGGGCGTAACGCTCTCGTTTCTGCTCGCCGCACTCGGATGCGCCTTTGCGGGACTCTGCTATGCCGAGTTCGCGGCGATGATCCCTATTGCCGGCAGTGCTTACACATACGCGTACTGCACGATGGGCGAGGTAGTGGCTTGGACCATTGGCTGGGCTCTCGTCCTCGAATACGCTCTCGGTGCCGCAACCGTTTCCATTGCTTGGAGCGAGTATCTCAACAACCTCTTGGGAGGGAGAATTCCTTACGAGTGGTGTCACTCTCCGCTCGAAGTTTCGCAATCCGGCGTCCACGGCATGATCAACCTGCCGGCGATTTTCATCCTGTTCCTGCTGACGATGCTCTTGATTAAGGGCACCGAAGAGTCGGCGTCGGTCAATGCGGTGATTGTCTTTGTCAAAGTCGCTATCGTGATTGTGTTCATCGCTGTTGGCTGGCAGTTCATCAATCCGGCGAATCATACCCCCTACCTCATTCCGGACGGCCTTGCGGGCCACGAAGGATTCTTTCAGCATGGCTGGGGCGGGATGGTGCGCGGCGCTTCGATCGTTTTCTTCGCCTTCATCGGTTTCGATGCGGTATCCACGGCGGCGCAGGAAGCCAAGAACCCCGGCAAGGATATGCCCATCGGAATCCTTGGTTCGCTGGTGGTTTGCACGATTCTCTATGTCCTGTTCGGACACGTGTTGACGGGCGTCGCCAACTGGCAGGAATTCAAGATCGCCGGTAAGGAAGCGTCTGTGGTCTACGCCATCCAAAAGTATATGATCGGCTACGGATGGCTGGCGACAATGGTGACGGTGGCGATTCTAGCCGGGTTCTCCTCGGTGATTCTCGTGATGTTGCTCGGTCAAAGCCGAGTGTTCTACTCGATGGCCAAAGATGGTTTGTTGCCGAAGCTCTTCGCCGAAGTGCATCCGAAGTTCCGCACACCCTATAAGAGCAACTGGGTGTTGTTCGTGTTCGTCGGTCTGTTTGCGGCATTCCTGCCTGGCTCGTTGGCGGGTGACCTGACCAGCGTTGGGACGCTCTTCGCGTTCGTGCTTGTGAGTGCGGGTGTGTTGATTATGCGCAAATCCGATCCCAATCAGGCGCGTCCGTTCCGTACGCCTCTGGTGCCGGTGGTGCCGATCATGGGGGTGCTGATCTGTTCCGGCCTGATCATTTCGGTGGATACGACAACCCAGTTGACCGCAGCCGCCTGGATGCTGATTGGCTTCGTGATCTACTTCCTCTACAGCAAGAACCACAGCAAGCTGGCGACGGGCGGCGAATAGCCGCGACGGATTCATTTACAATTGCCCCCAAGCGCAGCGGTTCCCCACGGGTCGCCGCTGCCTGACCTCAGAGAAGCGACTGGCTGTCAATGCACCGTAGCTGGAATCCGTTCCTCCATCCCGAGTGAAAGGCCCACAGAGACGAGTCGGAAGACGGGCATGTCGTCTTCCGGTGTATTCTGTCTCTTCAGGAAGCGCAGGGCACGCTCAGTGAACTGCCTGGTCTCTTCGTCGGCTTCCGCGTCTAGCATTTTCTCGATCGCCGGGATAGAATCCTGAAAGTCAATCGCCGCCAGCGCCTCGGCCGCGTACTGCCGCATCTCCGCATCGCCATTGGTGAGAAACGGCACCAATATTGGGCCGTAGTAGCCTCGGTTCGATTTGCCGTGATCGCCAATCGTTTGGATGGCCACGTAGCGCAGGTCGGCACACTGGGATTCCAGCAACGGCACGACGGCCGGCAGAAGTTCGAGGCGTTCCAGATCGCAGATCGACATCACCGCGAAACATTGGTCGTAAGGATCTCTGGACTTGAGTTGCGAGAGAATCTCGGAGCCGATTGCGTCGGGTGCGACTGGTCTCATGATTATAAGTGCGAAAAAGCGGGGAAAATTCTCACACAAAGTTGTGGGTATCGATTGGACTGGATTCTCGTGGGCACACTCCGCCAAGGCAGAACCGGGGTTCCGGGGAAGTCCGTAGTCCTCTCGCTCATGAGAACTGAACTACACTGAAGGTTTCGTCTGCCAACTTGTCGCGCACTCTTCCATTTCGTCTCGGCCAGTACGACTGCCAGCAGAAGCTCGGCGGCCATTACGGTGAAGTGTACTTTGCGAACGACGTACGCGATGGCCGAAGCGTTTTGGTCAAGATTATGGAACCCTTCGGGCAACCTGCGATGTTCCGGCAACGGTTTCTCATTGAGGCCCGGGTCGCCTGTCAGTGCGTGCATCAGAACCTGATCCAGACCTATGAGGCTGGCGAAATCGATGGCCACTACGCGTTGGTGATGGAAGCGCCACAGGGTGAAACACTGCGCACCATGCTCGATCGCGGTTCGTTCACCGATGAACTGCAGGCTTTGGGAATCGCCTGGCAGATCGCGCACGGGATGGCGTTTCTGCATCGGTTCGGCATCGTCCATCGCGACCTCAAGCCGGACAACATCGTTGTCTCGAACGAAGGTGCGGTGAAACTGTTTGACTTCGGCCTGGCGCGGCTGACGGAATCGAAGCTGCCGACCCAAAGCGATCTCGGTCAAACGCCACTCTATATGGCGCCGGAACAGGTTCGTGGAGATGAGGCGTCCAAGCAAAGCGATATCTATGCGTTTGGCGTGGTTCTGTTCCACCTGCTGACGCGCGAGTATCCGTATAAGATGGCCGGTCAAGAAGATCTTTACAACGCCATCGTCTACCGCGATCCTTATCTCGACCCCCTCTATCGACGCGGACTGCGAAATCCCCAAGCGGCAGAGGTCGTCAAGAGCTGTTTGCAGAAAGATCCCGCGCAGAGGCCACAGAGCTTCGATCAGTTGGAAAGTTTTCTGAGGCAGTTCGCCCCGCCGGATCAGATTGCAAATACGGCGGCGATGCTCAGGGCGATGTCCTTGCCGCCACCGGTGCCGGGCGTCGGTCCGAAGGTCTTTGAGAATGCCAGGATCGTGGCTGCCGTGGAGGCGACCAGGGCCATTGAGGCTGCGAAACGGAAACGGCAGCCAAAGAAGCCCTTTCCTTGGATTTGGGTGGGTTCCGGGGCCGCGGCGTTGGTGCTGATCGGTGCACTTGGATTCGCAGCCTGGAAATGGATGCCTCGCGGTGGCGCTGCCGGTGGCACCGCGTCGGCGCATACGAAAGCCCGGCCATTGCACGGAGGATCCATGACCAGTGTGCCCGCCGGACAGGCCCTGATTGGACGCGACAAAGCGGTTGTGCAGCTCTCAGCCTTCGAAATCGACCGAATGGAGGTTTCGAATCGCGAATTCCTGGCATACTGTGACGATACCGGCTATGCGATACCCTTTGGCGCGGTCGACAAGGATCCCGAACTGCCGGTGATCAATGTGTCGATCGACGATGCTCGCAAGTACGCGAAGTGGGCGGGCAAGCGGTTGCCCTCAGCCATTGAGTGGGAAGCTGCTGCGCGCGGATCCGATGGACGCAAATTCCCTTGGGGCGAAGAGCCGATCCTTGAGCGCGCCAATGTCGGCAACACCGGATACCTGTTGCGCGCGAACTCGCGCGGAGATGGCGCGTCGCCTTATGGTGCGCTGAACATGATCGGCAATGCGTGGGAATGGGTGGAGCAACCGGCTCCCCTCACCAAAGAGGATTTCCATCGGGTGAAACATCTGTTCCAGCCACCCTTGGATCCGAACGAGCCGTCGTTCCAGATCCGCGGCGGGTCGTATATGCACTATACGAATGCGCAGACTTTTGAGGAATTGGTCTGGGACTTTGCCGCTGTGCCCGCGCGTACCAAGCGCATGGACATCGGGTTCCGCTGCGCTCGCTGACTTCTGGTTCCTCTCCGATCGACCAACCCTGCCGAATCGGAGCCATCCTCTCGTCAATCGCCAGCCTGTGCGACGGCAGCCGAACGTCAACGCCCGCATAACCGTTGTCAGAGCTCGGAACGATGGATGTGGAAGCGATCGGTGATCCTAGCCTACTCCCAACTCATCCACGAGTTCCAAAGGAGAGCCGCATTCCCGGCAGATGATCGATCCGCAGTCGCGGCACTTCAATGGCTTCTCTACCGGAACCGCGCAATCCGGGCAATAATACGTGGGATCCATCAGAACCGCCTCCAAGTCTGCAGCGACATCACTTTGCGATACGGATACTGCTTGTAAGGCGTCGCCCCTCGCCACAGTTGATGCCCACTGGGGCCAAGCCAGTACGTTTCCACATCGTCGTTCGCCTTCGCCAGCACGCCATCCCAAGCCTCCGCAGGCTCGCCCTGCAAGCGCAACAGCGTACGGGCCTGTGCCAGATGATACTCCTCATCGAAGCCGCGCGTCACCACGTCGATGCAGTGCAGTGACAAGCCCCCCGGCTTCAAAACACGATGAATCGCCCGGAACACCGGCTCAAGATCGGCGATATGTTCGATCGTAGAAATCGAATACACGGCATCCACCTTCTGGTCCACCTGCAGAGTGTCATCGAAGTACTGCTTGCGGATGTCCACTTGCGGGAACAACTGCCGGTACTTCTCATATTCCACCGGACCATTGCCCGCACCCTCATACGGATCCACGGCCACCACTTTATAGCCGCACTCCGTCAGCACTTGCCCAACGTCGGGAAGGCCCGCGCCAATCTCAGCGAGCCTCGCACCCGGCTCGAGCAAGCCGAGTAGCGCCTTCACTGTCCAAGGCCTTTGCACGTCCTTCAAATCGCCTTGCCGGCCGGTGATCTCCGGCAAATGATCGACGCTATCGCAAAAGTCTTCCACCGTCGCGTAACCAGGCGTCGCAATCTGCTTGCCTCGATAACGGTCAAGCACCTGCGCTTTGCGCTCAGTTGTCAGATAAGAATGAGGAACGATCACAGAACCGCCAAATAGAGTTTTTAGACGCCCAACCATACACGCACCTTAGGCCATTCCTTTGCCAATGCGATGGAAGAGACGCCGATGTAGAACACCGCGCATCCCACCAACCCCGCGCACTGCAACAAGCCCGGCCGCAAGCCCTTCGGCAGCAGCGTCAGGTTTACCCATAGTGTATGCAGACTCGAGAACCCCAGTGCGAAGTTCCACATCACTCCCGTCGCAATCGCCAACACCAGCGGATTCGGCGTGATCCGCAACGCAATCAATCCCCAGATCATATAGAACGCCAGAATCGAATAGTAGACCATCTTCACACGGCCTGTATCCACCTTCTGCAGGCGCTTGGAACCGATCCAAAGAACGTCGGTCCAACGGCGTGCGATCTGATCGAGTTGCGAAACCTGGGTCGGTGCCATGATGAGGAATCCGCAGAGCAGCGTCAAATACCAGAAGATCTGGCCATGCGCATTGCCGATCGCTTGGGCCGACAATGCCGCAACCGCGTTGCCTTCGACGTTCTTCACGCCGCGAATGAACTGATACGAAAACATTGCGGGCAAGGCCATTCCGGCGACGCATCCCGGAACCCACAACAGAAACTGATCGCGCTGAATCACCGAGAGCCAGCGCTTCCACAACGCTTTGTTCGCCTCAGTTTCTTCAAAGCATTTGCCCGTATGCGAAAGCTTGATCGTGCGTCCGCCAATGGCGCTGGGAATCGCGCCCGTGCGTGCGCCCATGCCCCAGCCCTTGTCGCGCGCGTAATTCGAGAAGGCCGAATTGGTGAGCCCACCGGCTCCGGCAACAGCGCTGAACGCAGCCAACGTCGCCCAACTGAACTCACCCTGCGGCAGCGATCCGAAGCGAAAGAAGCCCGTGACAATTTCCCAGATGACATCCCAACTCACGAAGAAGATCGTGACGAAGCCCAAGTAGAACATGATCAGCGTCAACTTGCTCACCATGATCCGTTCCAGCATGGTGTAAATCTTGCCGCCGAAGATGAGGGGGATGAAGGCGGTGAGAAAGATGCAGTAGCTGAGCATCTTCACAAAGTCACTGTCACCCGCCGTCGGTAAACGCCCCATAATCACCGATGCCAGTGGAACCGCTGCGTTCGAGGACAGATAGGGCCAAACGCCGCCGAACTCGAACATCAGATAGAACAGCGTCCAAAACTTGGGCCCCGGTGGCAGCCTGAAGAATCCAACGAAAATCGTCTCGCCCGTATAGAGCGTGTAACGCATCACCGACAAGTTATACGCGCATTGAAACAGAATCGCGAGCGTTGCGAACCACAGCACTTGGCCGCCATACTGGCCGGTGACCAGAGGTCCAAACAGCCACTCGCCGCCGCCAATGTTCGCGCCCGCCATCAGCAATCCCGGGCCGATCAGCTTGCTCCATGAGGGCCCGGCGGGCGGTTCGGGTAGTGTATCGGTTTCCCACTTCGGGAACATGCTCATTGGGGGGAATCCGCTAGTTCGTTGAGGTATTGCTCGATCCACGTGTATCCGCTGGGCGAAAGCTTGGCCGCATCGGAGGCATCCCGCGGATTCAGCTTGCGCCGGCGTTCCCACGCGTCTGGGATACCGTCTTTGTCTTCATCGGCAGGCGGTTCGCCAGAGGCATACTCGGGCCAGCCTCCCACTTCATCGGTGGTGTCGATGATTTTGCCAGTGCTGGTGCGGACATGTTTGGCCACGCGGATGTCGACGCTGTCGCGCTTCGGTTTCGTTGCGCCAGCACTCTTGAGCACATCCTCGTATGCCTGGGCGGGCGAACTGGTCTTGACCGCTGGTGCATCGAAGGGCTTGGGCTGAATGGTGACCAGTTTCTTCGCCGCGGTTTCGGTGCGATCGAACATCTTGGCGTTATCCGAAGTGAACTCAAGGTGCGCATCCACCACGTTGCCTTGCACGTAGAACATGGTCTCGGCAGTCGCGTTGTCGCCAATGTAAATGGGGTTCCGCTTTGAACTCGAAGCTCCGTAGCGCAGATAGTTCGCGACATAGTTCACGCGGATCCGGCCGTCTGTGAGTCCGCTGCAATAGCCGCCCCAGTTGTAGAGAACGTTGTTGCGAAAGTCGTAGAAGGCAGGTTCGCCCTTGCCGTAGTTGTCGCCGAAACGCGGGTTGCGTCCGCTGTGATGGGCCCACAAATTGTGATGGAAGGTGACGCCGCCCACGGCGCGTGCCAGCGTCCCGTAGCCGTGCGAGCCCTTACTGTGCGCGCTCTTGTTGAGGCTCTCAGCGATGAAAGACCACTGCACGGTGACATCGGCGATGTCGCCGCTGGGCGAAAGCGATTCGTCGACAGACCAGCTTGCGGAAACGTGATCGAGAATCACCCGGCGGCTCGGCGTTGCCACTGAAATCGCGTCGCCCTCGCCATGTTCGTTGCCAAACCGGGAACGTATGTGCCGGATGATCACGTCATGCGTGGCCACAACCAGCGAGCCGCCCTTGAGGCAGATGCCATCGCCCGGCGCGGATTGTCCTGCGATGGTCACAAACGGCTGACTGATCTTGAGATGCGTTTTGAGCGCGATCAGGCCGCCGGTGCGAAAGAGGATGATGCGTGGCCCCTGTGTGTCAAGGGCCTCGCGAAAGCTGCCAGGTCCGCTGTCATTGAGGTTGTCCACAAACAGAATCCGGCCGCCGCGGCCCCCGGGAGTGGCTGCGCCATATCCTTCCGCACCCGGAAATGCGGGAACCGCTGCGAGGTAGAGAAAAGCAAGGGAGAGCAACTTTGCAGTCTATCTCATTTCACCTGGAAACCACGATCGACGAAGCCTGCCTCGACCAAAATCACGCCGAGTTCGCGCTGATCGCCGTCCACCTTCAGAGCCTTGTCCACTTGAATGGTGATCGATGCGCTTGTTTGTGTCCCCGCAGCCACTGCTGCGGTGAGTTCATAGATGCCATCGTGATCCAACGTCGCGCCGGTAACTTTCACGCCATCGAGCAGCACTTCGAGGTTCCGGCCAACACCGTTTGCTGGAACATAAAACTTCACCTTCAATGTGCTGGCTGTTGCGGGACGTTTCACCAACAACGACGCCTGTTTCAGCGCCCAGCGATCATTCGGACTCACACCCGCCGCGATATGCCGGTTCGCTTCTTCCGACGCGTTGATGGTGACGAATTCGAGTGTGGGCTTGAAGTCCACCACGGCTTCGGCTCTGACGCGATCCATCGGCACCGTGGAGATGCCGAAGGGCAGCAATCCAAAGCCGACGCTCGAGTAGGCGGATTGAGATCCGAGTCCGACAAGGCGCACCGGGATTGGTGAGGTGATCTCGCGCTCGGCAAGCAGCGCGCGGCTTCCTAATAGCGGTTCCGCATAAGCAGACGAGACGATGATGTCGCCCGCGCGGAACTTCTGCCCGGTTTCCAATGGAATCGCACCGCGCTGTTCCATGTAAAAGCGCAAGCCCCATTCGCCGTGCACAAATACACGGCGCGCGTTCGGAACCTCAAGAGCGAACTGACGGTAACCATCCCAGTGTTGATAGTTCACCACCGCCATCGCAATGCTCAGAATGCTCTGCACAACCAAAGCCGGAACACCGAATCTGGAATTCGCCGCAACGATGCAAACCGGCGCGGCAATGGGCAACAGATAGCGCGCCGATCCCGCAAAGAAAATCGCCAAAGCCCCGGCGAAAAAGATGCCAATCCAAAGCAACAGAAAGCGATGCGGCTGCTTTCGCATCCCCAACCACGCGATGGGTGAGACCAAAGTCACTGCCAGATGTCCGCTGAGAGCTGCTGCGTTTTTGAGCTTGATCGCGATCTGCGCCCACCCGTAACTTTGCATGTATCCCCCCAGCACGGCCGCCGGCAGCGCACCAGAAGTGAATCGCTCAAATAGCTGAAAAGCCCCGATTGTCGCCAAGGGAGCGGCAATCGCGAACCAGTTCCTTCTGCGCGCGGCAGGCGTAAAGTAGAAAATCGGCGCGAGTAAGATCGCCTGATACGCGCAGAGCGCCGCAACGCAAGCCGCCACCACCGCCAACACCGCGCGCCCGTTCAAATAATTGGACATCGCCAGCATCCAAAACGCCAGAAACGGCAAGTCGGATTCCAGCGAGTTGCCATTCACAAAGAACGGCGGCACAGCAATAAACAGCAACGTCGCGAGCAACGGACTCTCCGTGAACCTCCGCGCGATCGACAACATGCTCAGCGCCGCAATCAACGAAAACGGAATGTAAGCCGCATGAAATGGAATCTCTTCGATGTCACCCGTCAGCGCCAATAGCGCGCCAAGATACCAGGCATTCAATGGCGGATGCGGATGCCCCTGCATGTCCACCATCTTTCCCATGAAGACGTATTTGGTGTGATTCGGATGCAACGGATCCAACTGCGCGTGCTGCGCTCCTGCCAGATAATACAGGTCATCGCCCTGAATCGCCTGATTCAGGAACGGCAACCGGATCGACAAAACTGCAAGAACAACCCACAAACGAGTGCGCAAGTTACTAGGATATGCTGAGTCATACTTACCGTTCTGGCCCTGCTTCTTCTTGCCCGGAATCCTGTCGCGCTCACTGGAAAGCGGTGGAAGGGCTCAGCTACGACAACTCCGCCGTGGCCCACATGTGGCGAACCATCGCGATCCCAGACGCGCCGCTTTAGCTTATTGCGGCTCGCGTTCGAGCACGATGCGCATCACCCGGTTGCGAGTTCCCAACTTCCAGTCACTCTCTTCCTTCGCATCGGAATACTCGATCACGCGCAAGCCCGGTTGCGTTAGCTTCCAGAGGAATTCGGTCGCGAACCCCATTTGCGGGCCTCCGGGCGCGTCCTCTTTGGCGAAGCCTTCCACAACGAGCATGCCGCCAGGAGCCAGCCCTTGGGTGATTCGTGTCAGCTTTTCCGGCGCGGCATTGGCCACCCGGAATTGCATGAACGACAGTACGATCAGATCCCAACGCGAGTCGCCTCGATCGAACTCGTCGAGGCTCTGCTTGACCAACCCAATCTTCAAGTCCACCGCTTTGGCGGCTTCGCCCGCCTTCCGCATCGCCACATCGGAGATATCGACGCCGGTCACCGCCCGCCCTTCCGCTGCTAAAAACAACGTGTTGCGTCCGGTACCCATGCCGGGATCGAGCGCTCAGCCGGGCTTACGGCCCTTTGCCACGCGTTCGACGAACTTGCTTGCCTCCGCGCGAAACTTCATTTTGTTGTTGGCGTAGATGTCGTTCCACATCTCGCGTTGCCTTTCCGGTGTCGGCTGTTGTGTGGCGTTCGCCGGAGGCTGATAGGTGAGAAGAACGAGGAGTGGCGGAAACATGTATGTACATGTAACATGAGAATGCATGAAGAATGAAACCTGTCATCCCTGCCTCTGTTCGTCGGTGCGACAGTTGAGTCGTGTGCTCTCGCAGATCTATGACGATGCGCTGCGCCCCTGTGGATTGCGAGCGACGCAGTTTCTGATTTTGATGACACTGCAAGGGCTCTGCGAGGCCAGCCTCAAAGATCTCGAATTCAGGTTGGACATCGAGCAAAGCACGTTGACCCGCACGATGAGCCGCTTGGAAACCGAGCGGCTGGTGAGCCGCGTTGCGTCCGAAGATCAACGCGAGCGACGTCTGTGCTTGACGGCGAAAGGCACAAAGCTGTTGGAAGAAGCGAAGCCGCTCTGGGCGGAGATCCAGGGTGAGATGCAAGTGCGGTTGGGTGAGAAGGTTTGGGAACGCTTCCGCAAAGATCTCGTGAAGGTTCGCAAGGCCGTCTTGGCCAAAGGGCAGTCTACTCTTTCACAATCCTGCGCTCGGGCGTGAACCAGTTGCGATACGAACTTCCTGCAGCGATTGCGGTGCCCTTCTTGATTGGCAATCGACGCTTCTTCAACTGATACGGATCGCTTTCCAGATTCCATTCCGCAGCTTCGCCGTTGCGCCACTCCACGACGAGACGGTTCCGCGCGTACCAGCCGCGCCACTCGTTGCCATCTTCCGCCTGTTCCGGATTCCCGCTATAATTGGCGATTTCCACGCGCTCGCGAGCCGTGGGCTTCGCTCCAAACATCGCTTTGCCGTCAAGCCCCCCAGGCGCGGCGATGCCACAGAGTGCGAGTAGCGATGGAAACAGATCCAAAGGCGTGACCAAGGCATCCGACACAGCACCCGCTGCGATCTTCGCAGGCCAGCGGACGAGCAGAGGCATCTGCAACGCCTCGACATAAGGCTGCATGCATCCCCACAGGCCATGACTGCCCAGCATCTCCCCATGATCGGATGCACAGACCACGATCGTGTTCGATGTGAGATCGTTCTTTTCCATGTAGTCGAGCATCTTGCCCAGGTTCTGGTCCACGTTCTTCAACAGCCCGTAATAGCAGCGCGGATCCTGACCTTCCGGCGGCACGGGGTTCTGCACGTTCGGACGCCACGTCAACTCCGTCGCCACCTTTTCCAAAGCATCCGGCGGCGTGTGCGATGCGTTCCATGGCGGATGCGGAGGATGTGGCGAGACCATAAGAAAGAATGGCTTGTTCGAGAAGCGGCACTGCTGCATCACTTCCAGCGCCATGGTTGTTTCCGCATCGGTCTCAAAGCCGGGCATCAACAACCGGCGCGGCTCGTCGCGATAAAAATACGGTCGCGCGAACTCAGTGTGATAGTTGAACGCGTGCCAGATTTCATAGCCCATACGAGCCGCGCCAAGAGGCACGAATTCCGCCTGGGTTTTCACTACGGGGTTGGCGAAGCGGCCTGCGGCAAGATGCCAACAGCCGATGTAGCTCGTCATGTATCCCGCACGCCCGAAGACTTCCGCCATTGCGTTGCCGTCTTCGGATTTCACCTGCAAGCCGTTGATGATCGCGCCAGTTCTGAGCGCGTGCTTGCCTGTTTGCAGCATCGCGCGAAAGGGCGTCGACAGCGGCACCGTCGAAACAGCATGTCGAAACCGCAAGCTCTCTCGCGCCAAACGATCGAAGTTCGGAGTCCCAACATTGACACCGCCTCCGTAGCAACCCAAATCGCAAGCGCGCATCTGCGCCGGCAGATAGATCAACACATTCGGAGGAGCCGGTGTTGTTTGTGCGAAAGCGGCGAGAAAGGCCCGGCGCCTCATCTACTTTTCGCTGCCGTGGCTGCGGTTGCAACTTTTGCCGGCCGCGTCCGAACCGCCTGCACAGTCTGCTGGGTCGCCTGACTCGAAGCGAACAGAATTTGCACGCCGACGCTCTGCATCTGCGGATACTTATCGAGAATGGCCTGAGCCACCGCGGCAGCGAATACTTCCAGCGGAGCGGACTTGTTGACGACGCTCTGCAGCACCGCCGAGGTATCGGGGCGCGGAAGTGCGACATCCACGTAGTCTTCCGGGATTGTCGTCGCCGCATATGTGGCGGTGAGATTCACTTGGACGTTTCTGGTTCCAACGGCTTCGATCGCGCCAATGAAGGAGTTACTGGTGCCATCTGTGGATGTCTGCGCCGTAGCGGCGAACGCCAGCAATAACAAAGATAGAAAAAGCTTCTTCATGGTCCCATCGTAGCGTCGGCCACCCTGAGAAAGAATATGTCGACGGTAAAGTCGTCGGCCGAGCGTCCGCAGCAAGTCGGAGAGCCTCGACGGCGAATAAGGCCAGAGCTTGAGAACAAGCCGTACTTCTGCTCAGAATCCAACCCAGCGTCGTGATGCTCTGTGAACTGCTGACGATTGCCGCGTTGGAAGTGAGAGATGCCGCGGCCAAAGCGCGGTTGGTGACCGGCAAGGGGACTGTGATGGCGATATCGACAAAAGGAATCGGTGCGCCTCGCCGGTCGGGATTCCACCGGTGCGGACGACCACCACGTGATTGCAGTGTCCTCGCCAGTGAGGCAGGATTCTGGTCAATCGCCAGGAAAGAGCACCCAGAGTTCGGATCTCCCCGAGTTGCAGTGGACCGCCCGCCCCAGAAATCCCAAACAGGCCCACGAAAGAAACAGTGCCGTGCGCGCACCTTGCCACGCGCCGGTAACAGGATCGCCGCCGCCAGTCGCAGATACTCGTTGGCGAGACAGGAACTCGAGGCGGCTCGAGTTCGAGGGAACGGGATGAAAGATTCGCTCGATCCACCGTGTGCGCTCTGGCTCGTCATCCTGCATCCGGTCGAGCACCGAAATCGTTTGCTCGATCGAGGATCTCGATACCCCGCGATCCAACACAAATCGGTCGGCCTCGAACACACCGGGACGGCTCGCCGACGGCAGCAGCAGCAATCCCACGAACGACCAAAGCGTGAACCAGAGAGCCACCGTGATCAGGCCAGGGGCCCCGGCAAGATCCGAGCCCGGCATTTGGCTGGCGATAAAAAAGCCAGCCAGATTCCAAATCACCGCTAAGCAAACACCCCGCGTGCGCGCGCCCGTCGCTAAGACACCAACCCGGCGTGCTACCTGCACCGCGGCCACCTGGCTTGGAAATTGGGCCTTCGAAAGCCACGCGGAGGGGATGATGACTTGTTCGCGTCCCGGCAAACCCACAATACCGCCTACAAAACCGGGGTCCGATGACTCGTAGACCGCCAAAACGGGCACTGGAATGCCCCATTGGTTCAATGCGTCCGCCAGGAGGTTGAAGTCCACCTGAGTCTTGCGCAAGCCCCCACTGATTCGCGCAATGAACCCCTGCCAATGCAGAAGTGCCAGCATTAGAAACGCCACACTGGCAACTCCAGCGAAGACACCCCAGCGCGCCGCTTGCAGAATCGCCAGTCCGCTCCCGCCCATTAGGATTGCCTGGCTCAAAATACCCGTCAACCATGCACCTGCAAAGCTCGAAAAAGCGGCGGAAGACCGGCCAAACCGGCGCGGCAGAATGTAGCCCCCAAAAAGATCGAAAGGCAGACTCAACAGCACATAACAGAACAAAGTCGAGGCGATCGCCGCGCCGCTGGACAGACCCGTGAGCAAGCGGTGGGGCAAACCCAACCACAAAGCCAGACTGGACACAACTACGAAGCAACCTACTCCCGAAATTCCAAGCCACAACCGGGCTCTCGCGTAAGTCATTCAAGCTTACGATGAGCCAATTCGGGCACGGGCTGGATTTTCTGCAGCATGTCGATTTTACATCCGTGGAACGCTGTGTTCCATCCCTTATAGAGCGATGGTGGGTTTAGAATATAGTGTTCAACCCGTGATGAAGTCCTGCCTCATTGTTGGCGCTGGCATGTCGGGCTTAACGGCCGCAATTGCGCTCCAGAAAAATGGATGGAATGTAACTCTAGCCGACAAGGGTCGAGGCGTTGGCGGTCGCATGGCCACGCGGCGTATCGGCGGTACCAGCTTCGATCACGGCGCACAATTCTTCACCGCACGCGACAACCGCTTTCAGCACGCAATCGAGCAATGGGAGCGTGACAACGTGGTGAAGCCTTGGTTCACCGAAGGCGGGCACCCCCGTTACCGGGCGGTATCCGGCATGAACGGACTGGCCAAGCATCTTGCGAAAACACTCGACGTTCGCTCTGACACTCCCATCAAGACCGTAGAGCCCGGAACTCACGGCTGGATTGCGGTTACCGCGGCTGGAGAACGGATCCATGCCGATGCCCTGCTGTTGACCGCACCGGCCCCGCAATCGGCGGCCTTGCTGGCGGGGCGTGCCGCCGAGTTGGCACCGTCCATCCTAGCGGCCCTCCAAAGCATCGAGTTTGAGCCCTGTTTTGCTTTGCTGGTCTCGCTGGCAGGTCCCAGCCTCATTCCGGCATCCGGCTACGTCCGCATCGAGGATGGACCCGTGGAATGGATCGCCGACAACACCCGAAAGGGAATCTCGGATGCAAACGCCCATTCAGGGGCAGCGCTGACGGTCCATGCGCGTGCGGACTTTTCACGGCGCTATCTGGAATCCCCGCAGGATGAAGTCGCGAAAATCCTGCTTGAGGCGTCCATGCCTTGGTTTGGCGAAAAAGTCGGCGTAAACACGAGCGTAGATAAAGAACGATGGCAGTTGCACCGTTGGCGCTACAGCAAGCCGGTAGCGGACCGGGATCGTCCGAGTTGCCTGTTCACAAACCATCCCTCGCCCCTTGCGGTTGCTGGCGATGCGTTCGGCGCGTCGCGCGTCGAGAGCGCGTTCCTGTCCGGCTTGGCCGCGGCGGAAAAAATCTCGGACGCTTCAATCTGAAGAGAACGATCCGAGTGATGATCCTCACAACTCCAACGCGGGCTGTAAGCGGCTAAATAACTAAGTCAGAACTGCAAAAAACCAGCGCCTCGTAGCGGATGATTTAGGTCCAACACATTCGGCGGAGCCGGTGTTGTTTGTGCGACAACGCACTCGCGCTAAAGGACTGGACGGCAGCGAAATCCCAGGCGGAAAGGGGCATAGATTCGGCAACCTCCGGTTACAAGCTCTTCGCATATGAACTGCAAAACAACCTGATCCTCCGGGCCGCCGTCGGAACCCTCTCCACGCGCGTTTTGCAACTCTCAGCCCAACTCGGCCTCAATCCTCCTGAAAAATTCAACGCCCGCCAGGACCTCCTCCGCCTTTGGCGCATGGTCCCCGAACGGTAGGGCGGCTTCAGCTGCCGGTACGGCGGGGCTTCAGGGTACGGCGGGGCTTCAGGGTACGGCGGGGCTTCAGGGTACGGCGGGCTTCAGGGTACGGCGGGCTTCAGGGTACGGCGGGCTTCAGGGTACGGCGGGCTTCAGCCCGCGCGGAGATTCATCTCCGCCAGCTCTCCGCAAGCCCTCATAACCACTACTCCACCGATACAACTCAGCACTCCCAACCAACCCCGCCTTCACAGGATTAGCCAACACATACCCGCAAACACTCCGCAACTCCGCCGGGCTCCGCATCCATCGGTCATAGGACTCCTCCTGCCAAAAAGGACGCCCCGTCGTGCCCAACATCAAGTTCGCCACCCGCGAACTTCGCCCCTTCACCAGCTTCAGCAGCCGCGGACAATCCCCAGCACCGGTCGCCAAATGGACATGGTTCGGCATGATCACCCAGGCATGCAGTGGAATCGCGAGTTCCTCGGCGGTCTGCAACAGCACTTGCCGCACGGCGTCCGCAATGGCAGGGATGGCCAGGTAGCGGGCGCCAAAATCAGCTCGATCCAAAATCTGGTCATAAGCGGCAAAAGCCTGGCCGTTTGAGGCGATGATCTGGCGGTCAAAGCTCCGTTCAGCGGGTACGCTCCCAAATAGACTGAAGGTGAGAAACATCGGCTGATTCGCCGGTAACCAATGCGGAAGCCGCCGCCGGTAGAAGCTCATGAGCATGAGGATGCCACAAACCTTCAATCCCGGCAATTGCCCCCGCACGGCATAGGAAATTTCCCGGTAGGTAGGGCGGGCTTCAGCCCGCGCCCTACCAAAAATCTTTGACCCCTGACCGCCCTGCCATCCGCAATCAGCGGTGGAGGGCAATATTTATGCCACGTCATCAGATCGAAACTTCACGAAACACCCCACAGGGGACCATCTTCTTCTTGCTCGGTCTGCTGGCGTTGCTGCAGTTCGTTCCCCATGCGGATGCCGCCGTCACACATATAAAAGGCATCGACGTCATCGTCAAGAAACAGCCAACCGGCCAAAACTTCGTCGCCTCCACCGACCCTTCCGGCACCGTCCGCTTCCACCTGGACGAACCCGGCGAGTACGTCCTCGAAATCCGCCAGTTCCAGCAGCAGCCAAAACCTCCATCCGTCTCACCGGCGAGGCCAAGAGAGGCATCTCAAAACCAGGCATCGGCGCCATCCTCCCCTCCAAAATCCCCCGCAGCCGCAGCCGAGGACCCCATCCCCCTCCCCATCGCCGCCGGACGCATGGCCACATCCCTCGATCCCAACCGCGTCCGCCTCGAACACCCCAACATCGAATTCAACCGCTCCGGACGCAGCCACTTCGAAACCCTCACCACCAGCGGACCCACCGACCTCATGCTACGCTTCTCCGACGCCACGCCAGAAGCCTCTGACGCCCTGACAGCCGCACCCATGAACCTGCCGCCCCACATGAGTTTCGTCGCCATTGAAGGCGGACCCAAAGCCCTCACGCCCGTCGGCGGCATCTACCAGATCACCTACGATCCCATCGATCGCTTTATCGCTACGTTCTCGAAGAACACCGGCCGCACTGCGGCAGGCAGCGGCGACGCCATCGGCGTCACCGTCGATCACATCGGACTCGCGGCCGGCCTCTAGGAACCCTATTGGGATCAATGGGATAGCGAGCGGACTGGTCTTGCGTCAGGTCGAGGAGTACTACGCATATAACTCCAATGAAATCAGCCCCTTCGGGCTCGAACTGGTCTTTTGCCAGATCCCAGGGTAGTTTGTCTAATGGCGCGGGCACGCGACCGGGCTTGCGTTTTCTCTCGGCGGGCCGTCTGGCAGTCGGCGTTACCGCAGGCTCGTTGCCGTTTCCCTACGCGCGGATCCGGATAGAACCACCGCTGGCAGATCCGGCAGGGTTTCTTCCGGG
>Ga0163144_10000654_pt1 | contig 81611 bp, 68 predicted proteins | sample OliLak19BULKMAT1_FD_123175 | JGI IMG/M metagenome (GOLD analysis project Ga0163144, IMG submission 123175) | Freshwater microbial mat bacterial communities from Lake Vanda, McMurdo Dry Valleys, Antarctica - Oligotrophic Lake LV.19.BULKMAT1 | ecosystem: Environmental > Aquatic > Freshwater >... | reverse complement strand
GTGGTGGGCGACGCCGTGCGGGCCACGTTTGGCCTGGAGGCGGATGACCTCAGCGACGACGAGGCCATCGACCGCGTGATGAACCCGGCGCGCAATCCCTACCGCGTCGACATGCTCAACGTGTCGCACCACTCGCCGATGATGCGGTCGCTGCACCACGCCGCCTACGTGTTCGAGAAGAAGCTGAGTCACACCGCCGACTCGCAGGACCAGCGCCACCGCATGGTGCCGGCCTCGCGCCCGCTCATGACCTTTGCCGACACGGCGGCGCCGGATGTGGTGACGCCGCGCCTCATCCGCCTGAACGCCCGCGCCGCCGACGTCTACCGTCGGGCCATCGCCGAGGCGTGGGTGGCCAAGAACCGCCTGCTGGAGCTTGGCGTGCCGCTCGAGTACGCCCTCTACGTGCTGCCCAACGCCAAGGCGCTCCGCATGGTGGAATCGGGTAGCTTCCTGGCCCTGCAGCACAAGTGGACGCTGCGCACGTGCTTCAACGCGCAGGAAGAGATCTACCTCGCCTCGATGGACGAGATCGCGCAGGTGCGCGAGGTGCATCCGCGGCTCGGCAGGTTCCTGGGGCCGCCGTGCGTGTTGCGCAACAAGGTGGCCTCGCCGCGCTGCACCGAGGGCACGCACTTCTGCGGCGTGCCGGTGTGGAACAGCTTCCCCGATGCGGTGAGGCGGCTGTAGACCGTGCCGGTGCCGTGACGCTCACGCCCTGGCTCGCGCACCTCTACACCGCGTCCGGCGCCGTCACGGCGCTGGCCTCGGCCATGGCCGTGCACACCGGCGATTACCGCACGGCGCTCTTCTGGCTGGCCACGGCCACGGTCATCGACGGCACCGACGGCGTGCTGGCCCGCGCGCTCCGGGTGAAGGAGCGCCTGCCGTGGTTCGACGGCGCCAAGCTCGACGACATCGTCGACTACCTGACGTATGTGTTCGTGCCGGTCTTCCTGATCGTGCGGGCCGGGCTCGTGCCGCCGGCGCTCTCGATGTGGACCGGTGGCGCCGTGCTGATCGCGAGTGGCTACGGCTTCAGCCGCGCCGACGCCAAGGTGGCGACCACCGACTACTTCTTCACCGGCTTCCCCTCGTACTGGAACATCGCGGCGCTCTACCTCTATGTGTGGCGCTTCTCGCCCAGCACGAATGCCGCTATTCTCGCGCTGCTCGTCGTGCTGGTCTTCGTGCCCACGCGCTACGTATATCCCTCGCGCACGTCCACCTGGCGCGCAACCACCAACCTGCTCGGTGCCACCTGGGGGGTGTGCCTCTTCATGATGATCTGGCGGCTGCCGGCCATCGGCGGCCCGTGGATGCCGCTCTCGCTGGTGTTCCCGATCTACTATCTCGTGCTCTCCGCCAAGCTCAGCGCAGCTGAGCGCCAGAGCCGGGTAGCGGAACACTCGTGAACCTCATTCCCGTGCATGCCGGCAATCCCGGCCCGATGACCGGCCGCGGCAACTGGACCTATCTCGTGCCTGGCGCCGCGCCCGTGCTGATCGATGCCGGTGTCGGCCTCGACGTGCATCTCGATGCCGTGTTCGAGCATACGCCGTCTGGCCCCGCGCAGGTGCTCGTCACGCACATCCATCCCGACCACGCCTCGGGCGCTCCTGCCCTGGCCCGCCGCGCGCCCGCGGCCGCGCTCGCCAAGTTTCCGTGGCCGGCGCGCGACGCCGAGGTGTTCGTGCCTTGGTGGCCGCTGGCCGATGGCGACGTCATCGAGACCGGCGAGGGTCCGCTCCAGGTCGTGCACACGCCCGGGCATGCGCCCGATCACGTGATCCTGTGGCACGAGGCCTCGGGCGCAGCGTTCACGGGCGATCTGCTCGTGCTGGGCAGCACGGTCGTGATTCCCGCCACGCATGGCGGCGTGCTGGCTGACTACCTGCGATCGCTCGAACGTGTCGCCGCGCTCGGCATCCGGCGGGCGTGGCCGGCACACGGGCCGGTCATCGAGGATCCACTCGCGCTCATCGAACGCTATCTGGCGCACCGTCACCAGCGCGAGCAGCAGGTGCGCGAGGTGCTGGCCGAAGGCCCGGCGCGCGTAGCCGCGATCGTGGCGCGTCTCTACTACGGCCTCGAACCCGCACTGGTGGGGCAGGCGCACGAGAGCGTGCTGGCGCACCTCGAGAAACTCGCTGCCGACGGCCTCGCCACACCGGCCGATGCGCACGGCCTCTGGCGCCTGCGGCCGTAGTCCGTCCGGCACCGCCCGCCCAAGTGTTACAGTGCAAGGGCGCGGTGGCAGGCGACCGCGGAGACCCGCCCATGGACAAGATCGTCGACCACATCAACGTCAACCGCGACCACTACATCGACCAGCTCAAGGCGTTCCTGGCCATTCCGAGTATTTCGGCGCTGCCTGCCCACAACGCCGACACGCGCCGGTGCGCCGAGTGGGTCGCGGCGGAACTGACTCGCATCGGCCTGCACGGCGCGCGGCTCGTCGAGACGCCCGGCCACCCCGTGGTCTACGCCGAATGGCTCGGCGCGCCTGGAGCGCCGACGGTCCTCTTCTACGGCCACTACGACGTGCAGCCGGTCGATCCGCTCGAGCTGTGGACCTCGCCGCCGTTCGAAGCCACGGTGCGCGACGGCGAACTCTTCGCCCGCGGCGCGGTCGACGACAAGGGCCAGGTCTTCATGCACATGAAGGCCGTGGAAGCGCACCTGTCGCAGACCGGCACCTTGCCGATCAACATCAAGTTCGTGCTCGAGGGCGAAGAGGAAGTGGGCAGCGCCAACCTCGACGACTTCATCACGGCCAACAAGGATCTGCTGAAGGCCGACGTCGTCGTGATCAGCGACTCGCCCATGTTCGACCGCGATGTGCCGTCGATCTGCTACGGGCTGCGCGGCCTGGCCTACTTCCAGATCGACGTGCGCGGCACCAAGTCCGACCTGCACTCGGGCTCGTTCGGCGGCGCGGTGGTGAATCCGGCCATGGCCCTGGCGCAGGCGCTCGCGCAGATGAAGGACAAGGGCGGCCGCATCAAGATCCCGGGCTTCTACGACGACGTCGTGCCACTGCGCGACGAAGAGCGAGCCGAGTTCGCCAAGCTGCCCTTCAACGAGAAGCGTTACCGGCTGGACCTGGGCGCGCCGAAGCTGTTCGGCGAAACCGGCTACACCACGCTCGAGCGAACGTGGGCGCGGCCGACCTTCGAGGTCAACGGCCTGCTCTCGGGCTTCACCGGCGACGGCGCCAAGACCGTGCTGCCGGCCATTGCCATGGCGAAGGTGAGCATGCGGCTCGTGCCCAACCAGGATCCCAAGAAGATCGGCGACCTGTTCGAGGACTACCTGAAGAAGGTCATGACCAAGGCGGTCAACTACTCGCTCATCAGGATGCACGGCGGCAAGCCCTGGATGACGGGGTTCGACAACCACTACGTGCAGGCCGCGGGCCGGGCGATCGAGCGCGGCTTCGGCAAGGCGCCGGTGTTCAACCGCGAAGGCGGATCGATTCCCGTGGTGGCGACCTTCCAGGAAGAACTCGGCCTGCCGTGCGTGCTCTTCGGCGTGGGCCTGCCCGACGAGAACGCGCACGCCCCCGACGAGAAGATCGACCTGGGCAACTTCCACAACGGCGTGATCGCCTCGGCTGCCCTCTACGAAGAGATCGGCCGCTTGCGGTGACATGGACGGCCTGCTCGGTGCCCTGCGCGCGTTCTACGGGCCGTTAGCGCCACCGCCCAAGGAGCTGTTTGCGTTTTTCGTGTGGGAGGTGGTGTCGGCCCGCACGCTGCCGGCCCGGCGCGACCTCGCCTGGCAGGCCCTGCGGCGCCTGCCAGCGCTCACGCCCGACGCCATGTTCCGCGCGTCGAAGGACGACCTTGAGACCGCCCTGGCCGCCGTGGGATCGGTGGAGCAGCGCATCGAGGCCTTGAAGAACGGCAGCGGTCACTTCCGGCGGCATCGCGATCTGGCCGACCGCGTGGCCGGCCCGTTGCTGGGGGCGGCGCGCGCACTCGCCCGGGTGCCACACCTGTCACCGCCCGCCCGGACGCGCGCGTTGCTGTGGGCTGGTGGACACGCCGTGGCACCAGTGGATGACGCGCTGGCCCGTGTGCTGGCGCGTCTGCAGGGTCTGGCGCCTGGGCCGAAGGCGCGAGTGCGTCGGGCGGCGCGGCGCCACCTCACAGCGGTCTGCCACGGCAATGGCGAGAGCCTGGCCGGGGCGATCGTGGTGCTGGGGCATCACGCCGCCCATGCCTGCGGCGATGCGCCGCACTGCACCGTGTGTCCGCTCGCCGCCGGCTGCCGGTACGCGCAGGTCGCGTGCTGACGACGCCAGCGGGGAGCGCGTGCACGGTAGCGGCGCCCCTCAGCGCGAGGCCTGCAGTGCGAGCCACAGCGTGCGTCCCGGGGCGTCGATGCCAGAGCCGTGTACCCGATACAGCGCGTCGAAGGCGTTGCGCACGCCGCCAACGAGCGTGACGCGGCGTTCGATCGGCAGAGCGCCGAAGGCGTCCACGGTGATCCAGGCCGAGGTGCCGGTGGGCGAGATGCGGTGGTCCGCCAGGTCGCCGGAGGACAACCGGTCCTGCCGCGTCGCCCAGCGGGCCGCCAGGCCCGCCCAGGCCGTCGTGCGAGGGCGCCAGCGCAGCGAGACGCCACCGTTCAGCGGAGGAATGCGGCGCATCGGCTCGCTCCGTGTCAAGGCCTGGCCCCTCGTGGCCGTCGCGTGTGCAGTCACTGCCACGTCCTGCCGCGGCCGCCATTCGAGTTCCGATTCCCAACCCGTGACGCGTGCCTGGCCGACGTTGTCTTTCTGGAACACCGGCTGCCCGTCGAGCGTTGGCAGCCCGTCGTAACTGGAACGCACACGATCGATGAGGTCCGTCAGCTTCGTGCGGAACGCCACGACGGTCGCCGACACCGCCCGGCCATGCACGCGCAGACCCAGTTCAGAGGTCAGGCCGCGTTCCGGGGCAAGCCCTGCCGACGGCACCTCGATGCCTGAATCGAAGCGACCGAACGTGCTCACGTCGTCGATGTTCGGGGCGCGGAACGACTGCGCGAGTGAGCCGAAGACGAGACTCCGGCCGATCAGGCGCACCGAGGCACCGGCCTGCCCGACCCACGCGCGGGGCGTCAGATCGAGATCCCGAAACGCCGCGTCTGACGCCGAGATGCGGAAGGACGAGAAGCGCGTGCCACCCTCGGCCCTGACGCGACCGTAGGTCCACACGCCGCGGGCAAAGGCGGCGGCACTGGCCGCCGAGGCGCCATCGGGATACAGGCCGCGACGGTCGAGGCCGAGGCCGGAGCGTAAATCGAGGTCCACGCGGGTGCTGCGCACGTCGTCGGCATACAGCTCGCCGCCGCCCTGCAGAACGAACTGGGACGACAGGCGCTTCTGCACGTCCAGCGACCAGCCGGACGTGCGCACGCGATCGCGCTCGGTCGTGTCCGTCGACGTCCCCGATCGTTGAATGCGCCGCCGCTCTTCCGTCCGCTGCCAGGAGGCCGTGGCGATGAGGCTGTCGGCCCAGCCGAGTGCCTGCGCGGAGTAGCGCAGCGACGCTCGTTGCCGTGTCTGGGGATCGAAGGCGTAGCGCGAGAAGCCGCGCTGCGCCACCTGGTCCCAGCGCGGGACGTCGTCCTGATGATGGGCCTGCAGCGTGACAGCGACGAGATGTTTCGGAGCCACACGCAGAGCCAGCGCAAGGTCGCCGGCCGCCTCGCCGAAGCCGCTCGGTGTGAGTGTGCCGCGGCTGCCGCCGGCCCGCAGGTCGCCCACGTTGTGTGCTGAGACGCCGCCGCGCGCCGCCAGCATGGCGTTCGCCACCGAGAATCCAAGGCGTCCACGCTGTTCGATGGCTCCAGCGCTGAGGCCAGCGTGGCCTTCGAGCGAGCGCGTCCAGCCCGCGGGCGAAAACTCAGGCTGGCGTGTGACGAGGTTGACGACGCCGCCGATGGCGTCGCTGCCGTAGAGCACCGAGCCCGGCCCGCGCACCACCTCGATTCCGGCGAGCACGTCTGGATCAACGGTGCCGAGGTACTGGTTCGGACCGAAGCGGTAGGTGGCGTTGTTGAGGCGCACGCCATCGATGAGCACGAGGATCTGGTTGCCCACCAGACCGCGGACGTAGGGCGCGCCGGCGCCGAGGTTCGTCTTCTGGACGAGCACGCCGGCCGTGTCCATCAGCGCATCGGGGGTCGTGCCCGGCAGCCGCTCATCGAGATCGGCGCGGGTGACGACCGAAACGGCGCGCGGCACGTCCCACAGTGCCTCGGTCGATCGGCCGGCAGTGACGACCACACGTTCGTCGACGCGCAGGGGGCGGGCGTGCAGGCGCACCACGAGGGGACGTGGCGTCGCCGACGTGACGACGAGTGTGCGCGCTTCGTACCCCTCCGCGGCTGCACGCACCGTCAAGGGGTCGCCGGGTCTGCGTGGCGCCTCGATCTCAATCGCGGCCCCGTCCACCGTGCGGCCAGTCGCGTCATCCACCACGCGTACTTCAACGGGCGCGATGGACTGGGCATGACTCATCGATGCCGTCAGCACCAGCACGCACACTACACACCACGCTCGCATGTCCGTCATGCTAGACCGCGGACGTGTGCCTTTCGCGTGGTCGCGCAATGTTTACCTCCGCATTGCGCCTGCGTTACCGTCGAGCAACAGGCTTGTCGGCATGATCCGCACCGCGCCTGCCCTCGCCCTGTCCGCCGCACTCATCGCCGGCGTGACCACCATGGTCACGTCAGTCGCACAACGTGGCCCCGCGCCGCCAGAGTGGCCGGGCGCGAAGGGCGGCGGCACGGTGCTGCTGCCGAACGGGTGGACCGTCGCTCCGGCCGGCCGCAGCGTGCAGGTGGGCGACTTCCCGATGGCGATGGTGCTCGCACCCGATGGGCGACGGCTCATCATCAGCAACAACGGCTGGTCGAAGCCGTCGCTCACGATCGTCGATACCACGCAGGCCTACGTCAGTGCGCGGGTGCCTCTGGACCACGCCTGGCTCGGGCTCGCGTGGCACCCCGACGGCCAGCGGCTCTACTCGGCCGGCGCCGCCGAGAACACCGTCAACGAGTTCACGTATGTGAACGGCGGGCTCGTGCCCGGCGCGAAGATCGTCATCGATCGCCCGGCCATCACCCTCACGCCTGGCACACGTGATCTCGGAGGCACGGGCTTCATCGGTGGTCTGGCCGTGCATCCGGACGGCACCAGGGCCTATGCCGCGCATGTCCTCGGACGCGCGATCAGCGTCGTGGACCTCAAGGAACGGCAGGTGCGCCACACCGTGAGCCTGCCGGCCGAGCCCTATACCGTGGCATTGACCCCCGACGGCGGGCGACTGTTCGTGTCGCTCTGGGGAGGCAGCAAGGTGCTCGAACTCGATCCCGGGACGCTCGTCGTCAAGGCGGAGGTCGGGGTGGGCGAACACCCGAACGCGATGGCCATCTCGAAGGACGGCCGCCTGTTCGTGGCCTGCGCCAACACCAATCAGGTCTGGGTCGTCGACCTGGCCACCATGACGGCACGCGAGCAGATCTCTATGGCGCTCTATCCGGACGCGCCCCCTGGGGCCACCCCGAACGCGCTCGCCATCGCGCCAGACGGCGCGACGCTTGCCGTGGCCAACGCCGACAACAACACCGTGGCGCTGGTCGACATCAAGGCCGTCGACGACAGCGAAGTGGAGGGCTTCATCCCCACGGGCTGGTATCCAACGGGCGTGTTGTTCTCGGCGGACGGCCGGCGGCTGTTCGTGCTGAACGGCAAGGGCTTCACCGGTCAGGCCAACCCACGCGGTCCGCAGGCCACCTCGGGCGCGGCCGATGGACAGTACGCCGGCCAGCTGCTTCAGGGTGCGCTCTCGATCATCGACATGCCGGACGAGGCCCAGCTCGAGGCGCACACCACGCGCGTCCTGGCCGTGACCGCCTACGCCGACGCCAAGCGCCTCACGCCGGCCAACGCACCCGTGGCCTCGCCGATCCCCCGCCGGGTCGGCGACACCTCGCCCATCAAGCACGTCTTCTACGTCATTCGCGAGAACCGCACCTACGACCAGGTCCTGGGCGACATTGGCAAGGGCAACAGCGATCCGACGCTCACCCTGTTCGGCGAAGAGGTGACCCCCAATGCGCACGCGCTGGCCCGTGAGTTCGTGCTGCTCGACAACTTCTACGTGGATGCAGAGGTCAGCTACGACGGGCACGCCTTCTCGACTGGCGCCTACGCGACCGACGCGGTCGAGAAGCTGTGGCCGACCAACTACGGCCGTCGGGGCGGTGCCTACATGAGCGAGGGCGGCTGGGGCGATCGCAACCCCTATGGCAATCTGACGGCGCCGCCTGGCGGTTACATCTGGGACTTCGCGCTGCGCGGTGGCAAGACCGTGCGCAGCTACGGAGAGTTCGCCGAACGCCGAACGCCCAGCTCGCCGGTCGAAGCGACGGTGCCCGGGCTCAAGGGCCGCCTACATCCAGACTACCCGCCCTACGACCTCGACATTCCCGACAACCGCCGCATCGATGTGTGGCTCGAGGAGTTCCGGCAGTTCGAGCAGAACGGTGCCTTGCCGCATCTGAACATCGTGCGCCTCGGCAACGATCACACCTTCGGCACGCGCGCCGGTAAACCCACGCCGCGGGCGATGGTGGCCGAGAACGACGCCGCGCTCGGCCGCTTCGTCGAGGCCATTTCGAACAGCCGCTTCTGGAAGGAGTCTGCCATCTTCGTGCTCGAGGACGATGCCCAGAACGGCCCCGATCACGTGGACTCCCATCGGTCACCAGCCCTTGTCATCAGCCCGTTCGCCCGCCGCGCGGCGCTCGACAGCACGCTCTACACGACCTCAGGCATGCTGCGCACGATGGAGCTGATTCTGGGCCTGCCACCGATGAGCCAGTACGATGCTGCCGCCACGCCGATGTACAACGCGTTCCAGACGACGCCGACGCTCACGCCCTTCAGGGCGATTCCGCCTCGCATCCCGCTCGATGAAACCAACGGCACGGGCGCGTGGGGCGCGCAGGCGTCGCTGCAGATGAACTTCAAGGAAGCCGACATGACGCCCGAGTACGACCTGAACGAGATCGTCTGGAAGTCGGTGCGCGGTGCCCACTCGCCGATGCCGCCACCGGTGCGATCGGCCTTCATCCGCGTAGTCGAGGACGAAGAGGAAGAGGCGCGAGAGCGCACTGGCGTCCGCCCGCGAAACTGATCGGACCCGGTACGCACCAAGGGCCTCCGGCACGCGACCGCTCGTCGCTCGGGGGTTACGCTCATTTTGCGCAGGCGTGGGACGGCGGTGCTGCCGAAGTTCTGCACCGCGATGCCGTGCGGCGCGGTCGTGCCGAGGCCGCTGCTCGAGCCCGGCTGGAACAACGCACGCCCGGATGCCACCTGGTGGCGGCGCAGCACTACGCTCTAGTTCAACGAGGCCAGGCGGCGCCTGAGCGACTTCACGTGGTCCCACACCTGCGTGGACTCGTCGCGCGTCTCGTCGCTCTTGTCGGTGAGCGCCACGAGCTTCAGGTAGGCTTCGAGATCCCGCAGGGCCGGCGCGTAGTCGTGCAGGTGGTACGAGAGCAGGCCCCGGTCGCGCAGCTCCTGGAGCGACGACGGCGCGAGTGAGAGCAGCGCATCGGTGACGACGCGGGCGTGGGCGAACGAGCGGTTCTGCACGTAGAGCCGCTTCAGGTTGGCGAGCATGCGCGCGAACATCTGCCGCCGCGAGGCGCGCGCCATCAGCGCCGGCTGGAACGCCACGTCGCTGTCTTCCTGGCGGGCCAGCAGCGCCCGGCAGTCCTGCTCGGTGAGCACGGTGCCGCCGTCGAAGGGGTCGACGACCAGCCCGCTCTCGGCCGTGCCGGCCGCGTCGTCCCACACGCGCACCAGGAAGTGCCCGGGGAAGTTGATGCCCTCCGCGCGCAGGCCGGCACGCCGGGCGGTCTCGATGTAGATGACCGACAGCGTGATGGGGATGCCGACGCGGCGATCGAGCACCTGATTGAGGCAACTGTTCCGCACGTCCGCATAGCGGTCGCGATTGCCGCGGAAGCCGAGTTCGCCGTACAGGCAGTGGTTCACGGCTTCGACGCGGGCGTGCACCGGCCCGTCGGCGCCGGCCGCCTGCGCCACGCGCTCGAGCGCCTGGTCGCCGATGGCGTCGAGTTTGGCCAGGTAGGCCGGTGGGTCGAGACGCGGGTACTCGACGGCGGCAATGGCCAACGCCCCTGACGCGATGCCCTGCCGGGCCGGTCCGTCGGCGCCTTCGAGGAGCTGCCTGAGCGTGTCGGCCAGGGGCACCATCGTCAGGCCGCGCACAGCCGGTCGAGCGTTGCCAGATCGAGGGTGCCAAGATTCGCGACGACCAGCTCCGCGTGGGCGATGAGGGCCGCGGCCGGATACGTGTTGGTCACCGCCACCGTGCGCAGACCGGCCGCCCGTGCCGAGTCGAGCCCCCAGCGCGAATCCTCGATGGCGACCGTGTGCCGGGCGCTCAAGGGGCGTCCAGCGGCGGCTTGCATCCGGGCAAACGCCTCCAGATACGGGTCGGGCGCGGGCTTCGAGTTGGCGGTCTGGTCGGCGCCGACGACCGCCAGGAAGCACTGGCGCAGGCCGGACTGGGCCAGCACATCCTCGATTTCGCGCGTGTGCGCGCCCGACGCGATGGCGAGTGGCACGAGCGCCGCGGCGCGGCGGATGAAGGCCGGCACGCCGGGGAACAGCAGCTCGCCGGCGGCGGCCAGCGCCTCGTAGCGGTGTGCCTTGTCCGTCACGAGTGCCTGCACCGTGGCGGCATCGAACGGCGCGCCCAGATTCTGGCCGAGCGCCTTGAACACCCCAGCGTCGTCGAAGCCGAGATAGCGCTCGTAGTAGGCCTCGTCGGTGAGCACGAGCGAGGTCGGCGCCAGCGCCTCTTGGAAGGCCCGCATGTGGAGGCGTTCGCTGTTGGCGACCACGCCGTCGAAGTCGAGGATGATCGCCTGCAGCGCGGTCATCGTCTGGGCGCCAGGATCTCCGAGGCGCGCAACCGTTCGCCCGAGCGAACCGGGGTCTTCAGACGGTTCTCCGTGGGCGGAAACGGGCAGTCGTACTCGGCGTTGTAGTAGCAATACGGATGGTAGGCGGCGTTGAAGTCCACGATGTAGACGCCGCTCGACTGCGGGTCGATGTCCATGTAGCGCCCGGCCTGGTAGGTTTCGGTGCCGCTCGTCAAATCGCTGAACGGCACGAACAGCCGGGTCACCGCAGGCTCGCCGGCCTCGGCGAACGCGGTGAGCCGCATCGTCTGTCCCTTGAGGGTGAACTCGATGTAACCCACGCGCTCCATGTCGCGCAGCTTGCCGGTGGAGGTCGGCATCACGAGCTTGGTGCGCGGCTCGAGCAGCCGCAGATTGCCCGGCGGCGCATACGCCGGATCGACGTCGAAGTAGCTGATCGGGAGGAACGTGTCGTAGTCAGCGGGCTTCACCGGCGAGTCACTGCCGCCGCGGAAGAACTGATCCTTCTGCGTCCGCGCCTCGGCGACCTTGCGGATGTAGGCCACGTCGGGCGGCTCCTGCGAGCACGCGCCCAGCCCTCCCAACGCCAGTGCCACGGCCACGGCGCGCCACCCCGACTTGCTGATCACGGCATTCAGTGTGCCACAGGCGCGGACGGAAGCCGTGAGAGGTGGGCTACGAGTCGCTGCCCGAGCCGTCCGATGCGGTCCTCGAAGACGGCCATCGGCTCGGTGATGCCATTGGCAAAGAAAGCCACGACGATGGGCCCAGAGCGGCCGTAGATGATGCCGACGTCGTTGGCGATCCGGCCGCCATCGCCGGTCTTGTGGCCCACCGGCACGTCGAGATAGTGCGGCAAGCGCCGCGTGCCCAGCTGCTGGCGGCGCAGCGTCTGGCGCATCCGCTCACAGCCCGTCGGCGTGGTCAGCGTGCAGCGTTCAATCGCCTCGAGCAGGCGAGCCGTGGCAGCGGGGGTGGTGACGCCCAGCCAGAACGCCCGGTCGCTGCTCGTGCGGCGGTCGCGCTCCTCGGCAAAGCGCCGGCGGTTGGCTGGGCCGGTGACCACCGCAATCCAGCGCGCTCTCGCGCCAGAGAAGATCGGGAGGTAGTGCGCGCCGAGCGGGCTGCCGTCCATCGTGTAGAGCAGGCCGGTCGTTTCCTCAGCCGTCAGCGTGGCGAAGGCCGGGTCGAGCAGCGTGAGCAGCGCGCGCCGGTAGGCGTCGGGACGGCCGAACGACTGCGTCTCGGCAAAGCCCGAGGCCGTGAGCCACGCGTTCACGGCGTCCACGCCGCCCATCGCGTCGACCACCAGGTCGGTGGCGGTGTTGTCGCTCGTGATGACCATCTCGGTGACGAGATCGCCGAGCGTGGGCGCGAGGCCGGCGTCGTGATACTGCAGGATGCCGGTGCCGTGGCGGAGATGCGCGCGCGTGAGCGTGGTGCGGCGCGACAGGTCGAGCTCGCCGCGCTCCGCCATCTGGATGGCTCGCACGAGGTAGGGCAGCTTGGACACGCTCGCCGGACTGAACGCCTGATCGCCGCGGACCGCGGCCGACCGGCCCGAGGCCAAGTGCGTTACCGCCACGCCCGTGGTAGCGGGCATCTCGGCCAGGGCCGAGGTCAGCAGCCCTTCGAGCTCGCGGTCAGGCGCGTGGGCGCGACCCTGGCCGGCGCCCGTGCCAGTCACCGCGGTCGCGGCCAGTATCGCCGCGCCGAACAGAATCGGGGTCGCGCAGGCGGCGAGCGCCCGCCGCGCACGAGCGGGCCTGCGCGGTGGACGCGGTGTGGCGGCGATCACGCGAACGGGTATCCGCCCTTGGCGACCGCGGCGTCGGCAATCGTGCGGCGCAGCGCCACCAGATTCGCCGGCATCAGCTTCAGCAGGCGTTTCAACGCTGACAGGCTGGTCCGCAGCGTGTCGCCCTCGGCCAGCGCCGCGAGGGCCGCGCGCGCCGCCAGTTCGATGCGGCCGAACGCCTCGTGCGTTACCACCGTGGCCGTGGCCACGTGCAGGGCCGCGTCAGGGCCAGTGGCCGCCGCCGCGCGTAGCACCGCGCTCTCGGCGGCGTAGGCGTCGATCACGATGTCGGCGAGCGACGACAGCACTTCCTGCTCGTGCTGCAGAGCGTCGCCGTGCCGCTGCATGGCCGTGCCCGCCACAAACAGCACCACCTTCTTGAAGGCCGCCACCGCCTGCAGCTCGGCGCCGAGCACCCGGTCGCCCGCGTCGGGTGGTGCCGAGGGGCTCATGATCTCGTCCTGCAGCGCGCGCGCGGCGGCGAGGAGCGGCAGATCGCCTTTCAGGGCCTTCTTGATGAGCATGCCCGGGATGAGCAGGCGGTTGATCTCGTTCGTGCCTTCGAAGATGCGATTGACCCGCGCGTCGCGGTAGCGCCGCTCCACCGGATAGTCGGTGACGAAGCCATTGCCACCGTGAATCTGCACGCTCTCGTCGATGATGTAGTCCACGGCCTCGCTGCCGTAGACCTTGGCAATCGACGCCTCGATCGCGAACTCCTCCAGCGCCTGCAGCATCGCCGCGGGCGTGCCTCCCGCGGCGTGGATGGCCTCGTCGATGAGACCAGCCGCGCGATAGAGCAGGCTCTCGAGCGCGTACTCGCGAGCCGTCATCTCACCCAGCTTGTGGCGGATGGCGCCGAAGCTGGCAATTGGCACACCGAACTGCTTGCGCGTGGCAGCGTACCTGGCCGAATCGGCAATCGCGTTCTTCGCGCCGCCCGAGGTCATGGCCCCCAGCTTGAAGCGCCCGAAGTTGAGCACGTTGAAGGCCACCTTGTGGCCCTTGCCGATCTCGCCGAGCACGGCTCCGGCCGGCACTGCGACGTCTTGCAGGATCACGGGCGTGGTCGATGAGCCGTGCAGGCCCATCTTGTGTTCTTCCTTGCCCGACGACACGCCTGGCCAGCCACGCTCTACGATGAAGGCGGTGAAGTGCTCGCCGTCCACCTTGGCAAAGACGATGAAGACATCGGCGAAGCCGCCGTTGGTGATCCACATCTTCTCGCCCGAGAGCGCGAAGCTGCCGTCGGCCTGACGCAGCGCCTTGGCCGCGGCGCCCAGGGCATCGGAACCCGAGCCCGACTCGCTGAGGCAGTAGGCCCCCGCCAGGTCGCCGGCCACGAGTGCCGGCAGATACGTGGTCTTCTGCGCCTCGGTGCCGAACAGATAGATCGGCAGGATGGTGAGGTTGGCCTGCGCGCCGAAGGTGGCGGCAAACGAGGCGTTCACGGCCACCTGCTCACTCACGATGAGTGTCGCCACTTTGTCGAGGTCCACGCCGCCGTAGCTGTCGCTCACGTTGGTGCCGAGCAGGCCGAGGGCGCCGCACTTCTGCAGCAGTACGCGGTTGAGCGCCCAGTCCTTCTGCTCCAGGCGATCGAGCACGGGCAGCACCTCGCCGCTCATGAACTCCGCGGTCGACTGCTCGATCAGGCGATGCTCGTCGGTGATCCGCTCGCGCGTCATCACCGTGCCCGGATCGGTCGCTACGATCAGCCACTCGCCGCCGCGTGTGCCATGTGCCGTTGCCGTCGTCATCGCTCTCTCCTGCACCGGGTGAGCCCCAGCCCCCAGTCCCCAGAACCACCGTGCCCATCCCGTCTACTCGAGGCACTCGAAGATCCCCGCCGCCCCCATGCCGCCGCCCACGCACATCGTGACGAGTCCATAGCGGACGTGCCGGCGGCGCATCTCGTAGACGAGTGACGTGGTCATGCGGGCGCCGGTGCAGCCAAGGGGATGGCCCAACGCGATGGCCCCGCCGTTGACGTTGAGCCGGTCCTCGGCAATCCCCAGCTCCGCCTGACAGGCGAGTACCTGCGCGGCAAAGGCTTCGTTGAATTCGACGAGGTCGATGTCCGAGAGCTGCAGGCCTGCCTGAGCCAGCGCCTTGCGCACGGCCGGCACCGGGCCGAGCCCGAACAGCTCCGGCAGCACGCCGGCGGTGGCGTAGGTGACGAAGCGCGCGAGCGGCGTGAGACCGTGTTCGCGCGCGTAGTCGGCCGAGACGAGCAGTACGGCCGCGGCCCCATCGCTGGTCTGCGACGAGTTGCCGGCGGTGACGGTACCGGCGACGTGGAAGGCTGGCGCGAGTGCGGCGAGCGCGGCCGCCGACGTCTCGCGGCGGGGACCTTCATCGGTATCGACGACCGTGGTGCGCGTGACCGGCGGGCCGGGGCGGCTGCCGTCCACGCCGTGCACGGACACCGGCACGATCTCGTCGCGGAACCGACCCCCGTCGATGGCCGCCAGGGCGCGCGCGTGCGACCGCAGCGCAAACGCGTCCTGCGCCTCGCGCGAGATGCGGGATGCCCGCGCGTGGTTCTCGGCAACCAGTCCCGTGCTCAGATACACGTCGGGGTACGACTCGACCAGCGTGGGATTGGGCGCCACCTTGTGGCCGCCCATGGGGATGAGGCTCATCGATTCGGTGCCGCCGGCCACGACCACCCGGGCGTCGCCCAGGCGGATGCGGTCGGCGCCGTAGGCGATGGCTTGCAGGCCTGAGGCGCAGAAGCGGTTCACGGTCACGGCCGAGGCGCTTACGGGCAGCCCCGCGCGCAGGCTGGCAATGCGCGCCACGTTCAGGCCCTGCTCGGCTTCGGGCATGGCACAGCCCAGCACCACGTCGTCGACGTCAGCGGCCGCGACGCCGGCGGCACGCGTCATCACCTCGCGGATCACGAGCGCGGCGAGCTCGTCGGGCCGCGTGAACCGCAGGGCGCCACGGGGTGCCTTGCCCACCGGTGTGCGCGCAGCGGCAACGATCACGGCATCGGGCATGTCAGGCCTGCCAGTCTGCCAGCAGCTCCTCGACGGCATCGCCCACGAGCGACGTCTTGCCCTCGAAGAGATGGTTGGCGTGTTCGATCCAGGTCAATTCCTTCGGCTCGGGCAGCGACGCATAGAACTTGCGCACGTCCTGAGCCGCGATGAGCTCGTCGTCCTCGCCGTGCACGATGAAGGTCGGCTTCAGCGACGTGAGCAGCGCACTGAAGTCGTGGCGGTCGATGGCCGGGGCCACCAGCAACACCAGCGACACGCGATCGTCACTGGCGCCGACCGATCCGGCAATCCATGCGCCGAACGACATGCCTGCCGCCCACAACGGCACGCCGGGAAAGCGCGCCTGCGCGAAGTCGAGGGCGGCGCGGAAGTCGTCCTGCTCGCCCGGGCCAGCGTCGAAGGTGCCGGCGCTGAGGCCCACGCCGCGGAAGTTGAAGCGCAGGGCCGCGACCCCCACGCGCGTGAGCGCCTTGGCCGCCTGGTAGAGCGCCTTGGTGTGCATGGTGCCGCCGTGCAGCGGATGCGGATGGCCGCACACGGCGACGGCCCGCGGCGGCCCCTCCGGCAGGTCGAGGCGGGCCTCGAGCACGCCCGCGGGCCCGGTGAACTCCCTAAGAAACTCGGTCGGCACGAACACTCCTCGAGGTGATGAAGTCGGCGACGAGCCGGGCGAAATCGCCGGCTCGGGTCACGGTGCCGGAATGTCCGGTGTGCGCCAGCGTGGCGACGTGGGCGTGCGGCAGCCATTCGCGATAGCGCAGCGTGTCGAGCGGCGGCACGACGCGCTCGAGCGCGGCTTCGCCCGTGACGATCAGCGCGGGCACGGGAATCGGCCGGCCGGTCGAGAATCGTGAGGCCGTGAGCCAGCGCAACCGTCGCGCCATGCGCGGGGTCGACGGCGGGGCGGCCAACACGCGCAGGCTGTGGTGGGTCACGAAGCGCCAGAAGTCGCTGGCGTCGGGGAACGCGGCCCGAAGCTCCGGGTAGAGTCGCGCTGGAGCGCCGAGCAGGAAGGCCGGCGTCATGATTCGAGGCGCTCGCAGATACCGCTGCGCGCGGGCCGGCAACGTCCAGCCCGGCGGCGGCGCCGACGCGATGACGAGCCCCGAGAGCGCGCCCGGATGCCGGGCGGCATATTCGGCCGCGACCAGTCCCCCGTACGAGATGCCGACGAGCAGCGGACGCGTCGCCCCCGTGTCGCGCAGCACCTCGCCGAGCTGCGTCACGTAGTTCTCGAAGCCGGCCGCCTCCGTCCAGGCGAAGCCGCTCGTCGGCTCGTCGCAGAGCGAGAAGGTGGTGACCTGGCCGAGCGTGGCCAGCGCGTCCACGGTGGGCAGCTGCCACTCGTAGCGGCCCTGGATGCCGGGCACGAGCACGATCGGCTGTCCCGCGCCGCGCTGGATAAACGCCATGATCAGTTCCTCAGCGGCTTGCCGGTCTTGAGCGTGTGCTGGATGCGGGCCAGCGTCTTTTGCTCGCCCAGCAGGCGCAGGAAGGCTTCGCGCTCGAGGTCGAGCAGGTGCTGCTCGCTCACGGTTGTGGCGTGCGGCAGGGCGCCGCCGGCGAACACGTGCGCCAGGGCCAGGCCGATGGTGCGGTCGTGGTCGGTGGCGCGTCCGGCGCGCCAGGCCATGTGCACGCCCAGCTTCAGGGCCGCGCCGAGCGAGTCGCCGCCCACGGCAATGGCCGTGCGTGGCAGGGGGGCGCGGTAGCCGTCGTTCACGCGCTGCAAGGCCTTCGTCTTGGCGTCGGCGATCACGCGCTCTCGGTTCATCGAGAACGTGTCGAGTGGCGACAGGTAACCGAGCCGCGCCGCATCAGGACCGCTGGCCGACACCCTGGCCAGCGCCACGGTCTCGAAGGTCTGCTGCACGAAGGGCAGGGGATCGGCGGCCGGCGAGGGCACACGCGCCATGGCCCGCGCCACCATCTCCTTGGTGCCGCCCCCGGCGGGAATGAGACCCACGCCCACTTCCACGAGACCCATGAATGTGTCGCCGGCCGCGTGCACGCGGTCGGCGTGCAGCGCGATCTCGCAGCCGCCGCCGAGCGCGAGTCCGGCCGGCGCCACTACTACCGGCACCTGGCTGTAGCGCAGCGCCATCACGCCCTTCTGGAACCCGCGCACCATCAGGTCGAGCTCGTCCCAGTTGCCTTCCTGCGCTTCGAGGAGCACGAGCAGCAGGTTGGCGCCGGCCGAGAAGTTCGGTGCCTCGTTGCCGACGACCAGCGCGCGGAAGTTCTGCTCGGCCTCGGTCACGCCCGCCTGCAGCATGGCGATGGTGTCGCCGCCGATGCTGTTCATCTTCGAGTGGAATTGCACGGCCAGTACGCCGTCGCCGAGGTCCACCAGGCTGGCGCCGGCATTGCGCTTCACCACGTTCGCCCGGGCGACTGCGCTGGCGAGAATCAGCAGGCCGGGCCCGGCTGGTGGCAGCGCTTGGTCGCGCACCTGGTTGCGGTTCGCCGCGAGGACCGCGGCAAGCGTCGGCGGCACCTGCCTTTGCTCCGGCGGAGCTTCGGCGAGGCCGGCGTCGAGCACCTCGCGGACGCCGATGGCGTCGAGCAGCTCGAACGGGCCGCGTTCCCAGCCGAAGCCCCAGCGCATCACGCGGTCGACGTCGTCGATCGAATGGGCAATCTCGGGCGCCACGCGGGCGGCGTAGAGCAGGGTGGGCGTCAGGGTCTCGCGCAGGAAGGTGCCGACGCGGTCCTGGCCAAGGAACAGAGTGCGCACGCGCGCGCCGATGTCGTCGATGGCGGCGGCGGCTTCGATGGACGCGAACGTGGGCTTGCGCTGCGGCTCGTAGTCGAGCGTCGTGGGATTGAGGGTGAAGACGGCGGAGGCGCCCGAGGCACCCTTGCGCCGCTCGTAGAAGCCCTTGCCCGCCTTCTCGCCGAGCGCGCCGCTGGTCAGCAGGCGCTGCAGCAGGGGCGACGGCGCGAACCATGCGCGGTCCTCGGCGTGCGGCAGGCGTTCCTCGAGGTTGCGCATCACGTGCGCGAGCACGTCGAGTCCGGCGATGTCCATCGTGCGGAAGGTGGCCGAGCCGGGCCGGCCAATGGCGCTGCCGGTGATCGCGTCGACCTCGTCGATGGTGTAGCGCCCGGCCTCCACCGCGCGCAGCATGGCCGTCACGCCGTGCAGCGCCAGGTGATTGGCGATGAAGTTCGGCGTGTCCTTCGCGACGACTACGCCCTTGCCGAGTACCCGGTCGCCGAACGCGGCGACGGCCGTCACCACGGCCGGATCGGTGTCGGGTGTGGGGATGAGTTCCAGCAGCTGCAGATAGCGCGGCGGGTTGAAGAAGTGCGTGCCGAGCCAGCGGCGGCGCAGGTCGAGTGGCCACCCCTCGCTGATCGCGCCGACCGGGATGCCCGACGTGTTCGTGCTCAGAATCGCCTGCGGCGCGCAGTGTGGGGCAACCCGCGCCAGCAGGTCGCGCTTCACGTCGAGCCGTTCCACCACCGCTTCCATCACCCAGTCGGCGGCCGCGACCTGGCTCAGGTCGTCGTCGAAGCTGCCGGTGCGCACTAGACGCCAGCTCTCCGGCGTGAACTGCGGATCGGGCTTGAGCTTGCGGGCGCGTTCGAGGCCCAGGCGGGCCGCGTCGCGGGTCACGTCGAGCAGCAGGGACGGCACGCCGGCGTTGGCGAAGTGCAGCGCGATCTGCGCCCCCATGGTGCCGGCCCCGAGGATGGCCACCGAGCGGATGGTCATGCCGCGCCTCCCACGGTGCCCGCACGGCTGCCGACGCCGTTCAGGAAGAGATCGATCACCGTGGCGGCCTCGTCTTCGAGCGGATAGGTGCGGCGGCTCAGCATCCAGTTGGTCGCCATCTCATCGAGCGCCCCGAACAGGATCTTGGCGGCGGCCGTGGCGCTCACGTCGCGCCGGAACAGCCCGTTGGCCTGGCCGGCTTCGACCGCCTCGCGGATGATGCCGAGGTACTCGCGCAGGTAGCTCGACGAGAACCGCTCCATGAACTTGGTCGACTGGCGCAGTTCCACCTGGAACACCACGGCGAGATCGCGATCGCGGCCGAGCCGTTCGAGGTGCAGGCGCGCAATGCGGCCCAGTCGCTCGCGGGGATCGACGGCGCCGACGAGCGCTGCGCGCCCTTCGGCAAGCGCGTCCTTCATCGTGCGCTCGAAGAGCGACACGAGCAGGTCGTCCTTGCTGCGGAAGTAGAGATAGACGGTGCCGGCCGCGACGCCGGCGGCCTTGGCCACGTCGGCCACCTGCGCATTGAAGAAGCCACGCTGCGCGAACACCTGGGTGGCGGCCCGAAGGATGGCGTCGCGCTTGTCGACGACCGCCGGGCGGGCGACGTCAGCGGCGCGTTTGGTAATGGCGGCGACTACGGCTCGGCTCATGAATGAACGTTCATTCATTCTCTGGCCGTCCGGCGCGCCTGTCAATCGAAAGCGCATGACCCAGGGCGTCTGGCGGCGCGGGACCCGACGTTATAATCGCCGCGCATGAGTGCCCTCGTCGGTCTGCGGTTCCAGGTACGGCGTTCCGTCGCTGCCGTCTGCGTCATCGCGGCGGCGGTGGCCGCCACCGCTTGCGGTGCCGGCTCTCCACCGCCGGCTGCCCCGGCCTTTCGCGACCAGCTCATCTTCGCGGCCCCCGCCGACGCCACCACGCTCGACCCGCACAACACCACCGACACCGAGTCCGACCAGGTGACGATGATGATCTACGAGCCGCTGATTGCGTTCGACGACGCCATGCGGATCGTGCCCCGACTGGCTGAGCGCTGGAACGTCGAGCCCGACGGCGTCACGTGGACCTTTCACCTGCGCCAGGGCGTGACCTTCCACGACGGCGCGCCGCTCGACGCCGAGGCCGTGCGCCTCAACTTCGTGCGCGTGCTCGATCCGGTGGCCAACCACAAACGGCTGTCGCTCTTCAGCATGATCGACCGGGTGGAGGTGGTGGACTCGCTGACCGTGCGGATCATCACGAAGTTTCCGTTCGGCGCGTTCGAGCCGACCATCGCGCACGTGTCGTCGGCCATCGTCAGTCCGGTGGTGGCACGGGCCAAGGGGGCGGCCTTCGGCAGCGCCGCGGATGCGGTGTCGGGCACCGGTCCGTACCGCGTGGCCAGTTGGAAGAAGGATCAGGAGATCGTGCTCGAGCGGTTCGACGGCTACTGGGGCACCAAGGGCGTGACCCGCCAGATCGTCTACCGGCCGATTCCCGAAGCAGCCGCCCGCGTGCTCGCGCTCGAGAGCGGCGATGTCGACGTGATCAGCCGCATCCCGGCCACCGATATCCCGCGGCTCGAAGCGCACCCGCAAATCACCGTGCAGAAGCTGCCGGGTGTTGGCGCCCAGCAGTTCCGCTTCAACGTCAGCAGGAAGCCGTTCACCGATCCCCGCGTGCGGCAGGCGGTGTCGTATGCCATCGACCGACGGGCGATCGTGACCAACCTGGTTGCCAGCTTCGCGCGGCCGTCGACGAGCGCGCTCACCTCGATCATGCGCGGCTACACCAACCTGGGCGAGATTCCCTACGACCCGGACCGCGCGCGGCAACTGCTGCGCGAGGCCGGCTATCCCAACGGATTTGCCACGACCATCGCGACCACGCCCCGCTATCCGATGGGCGTGGAGCTGGCCGAGGCGGTGGCGTCGGATCTGAAGAAAGTCGGCATCCACGCGGCCATCGAGGTCTACGACTGGGCGACGATGGTGCAGTTCTGGGCGGGCCTGCCGCCCGATAAGAACCCGCAGCAGATCTTCATCATGGGCGCGGGCGCCTCGACCGCCGATGCCGATTGGGGGCTCAGGCCGATCTTCCAGACGGCCCGCACCAACGAGAACAACTACGGCTACTACTCGAACGCCGAGTTCGACCGGGTGATCGAGGCGGCCATGCGCGAGACCGACGTCGCCAGGCGCCAGGCGCTCTACACGCGCGCGCAGCAGATCGTCTATCTCGAAGACCCCGGCGCGGTGTGGCTCTTCGACACGCTCTACAGCGTGGCCGCGCGCACGGCCGTGACCGGGCTGCGACCGATGGCGCTCGGCGTCGTCACCTTCGAACGCGCGCAGGTCGCTGGTTCCTGAGTCCGGGATGGCGCCAGCGGCACGACTGATTGGCCAGGCGGTGCTGCGGCTCGCGCCGGTGCTGGCCGCAATCTCGCTGCTGGTGTTCTCGATCGTGCACGTGATTCCGGGCGACCCCGCGGTGATTGCCGCCGGGCTCGAGGCGTCGCCGGCGACGGTCGAGCGCATCCGCCGCGACCTGGGTCTCGACCGGCCGTTGCCAGTGCAGTACGGCCGCTTCGTGCTGCGGGCGCTGCGCGGCGATCTTGGCATGTCCATCCGCACCGGGGTGCCGGTGGGGCGCGAGGTGCTCGACCGCTTGCCACACACGGCGATCCTGGCCGCGGGGGGCGTGGCGTTGGCGGTTGGCCTGGGGCTTCTCGCTGGACTGTGCGCCGCGCTGTCGCGCCACGTGCTGGTGGACCGGCTGCTCACGGCTGGGAGTCTGCTGGCGGCGTCGACGCCCTCGTACTGGCTGGCGCTGATGCTGATGCTCGTGTTCGCGGTGACGCTCGGCTGGCTACCGGCCATTGGCGTGGGCACGCCGCTGCACTACGTGCTGCCGTGCCTGGCGCTCGGCCTGCAGTCGGCGGGAGCGGTGGCGCGCATGACCCGGGCCACCGTGCGCGACGTGCTGGGTCAGGACTTCCTGCGCGCCGCCCGCGCCAAGGGCGTGCCCGAGTGGCGGGTGCTGCTCCGCCACGGCCTGCGCAACGCGCTGCTGCCCGTGCTCACGCTCGTCGGCTTGCGCATCGGCGGGCTGCTCGCGGGCACCGTGCTGGTCGAGAGCGTCTTTGCCGTGCCGGGCGTGGGCCGGATGATGGTCGACGCGGTCGTGGCTCGCGATTTCCCGGTCGTGCAAGGCGGCGTGCTGGTCGTGGCCGCAATGGTCGTCGTGGTGAACGGACTCACCGACGTGGCTGCCCGCGCGCTCGATCCCCGGGTGCGGGGATGAACACATGGTTCAGCTTCTTCCGCCGCGACGTACTGGCCGGCGCAGCCTTTCTGATCCTCGTGGTCGTGGCCTTGGCGGCAGCTGCCGGACCGTGGCTGACGCCCTACGACCCGGTGGCCGTCGACCTCGCGTCGAATTATCAACCCTCGTCGCTGCAACACCCGCTCGGCACCGATCACCTGGGCCGCGACACACTCAGTCGCCTGATCACGGGCGCGCGCGTCTCGCTCGGCATCGCGCTCGCCAGCACCGCCGCCGGACTGGTGGCGGGCACGACGATCGGGCTCGTGGCAGCGTGGCGGCGCGGCCTGGCCGAGCGGCTGCTGTTGCAGGTGGTCGACATTCTGCTGGCGCTGCCGGAGCTGCTGCTCGCCATCACCGCCATCACGGTGCTCGGCCGCGGCACGATGGCCACGGTCGTGGCGGTGGCCATCTACGCCGTGCCGAGCTTCGCCAGAATCGTGCGTGCCGCTGCGCTGCCGGTCGTGGGCAGCGAGTTCGTGCTGGCCGCCCGGGCCTCGGGGGCCTCGGTCGTGCGGCTGCTCGTGCGTCACGTGCTGCCCGGGTGTCTGTCGCCGATGCTGGCGCACACGAGCGTGATGCTCGGCAGCGCGATTCTGCTGGCCTCGGGCCTGTCGTTCCTGGGCCTCGGCGTGCAGCCACCCGATGCGGAATGGGGAGCCATGCTGAGCCGCGGCCGCGAGCTACTGCGCACGGCGCCGCTCGGCGCCATTGCCCCCGGCGTGGCCATCACGGCCACGGTGCTGAGCTTCTCGGTGCTCGGCGACGGCCTGCGCGATGCGGCCGACCCGCGCCGCATGCGGCGCTAGCGGATCGCGCGCTGCACGATGGCCTTGAACTTCTGCCGGATGCCGTCGGGACTAGCGGGCACGCTCTGGGTCATCAGCACGACCACTGTGTCCTTTGCCGGGTCTACCCAGAAGATGGTGCCGCCGGTGCCGTCCCAGCCGTACTCCCCGACACTGGCGCCGGAGTCGCCCTCCTCCATGCGCACGTCCACGTTGCCGAGGCCCCATCCCATGCGGCCGCCGCCGCGCGCCTTCAGCACGTCGGCCGGCAGGCCATTGGCGGTCATGCGGGCCGCCGTGTCGGTCTCGAGCAGGCGCGAGCCGCCCACTACGCCCTGCTCGAGCAGCATCTGACTGAAACGCAGGTAGTCGGGCACGCTCGACACGAGGCCGACCGCGCCTTCGAGCAGTCGCGCCCGTTCGGTGAAGGGCACGGCCTCCATCTCGACCTTGGCAAGACCGCCGTCGCTACGCGGACCGTAGACGGTGGCGAGTCGATCGCGGCGATCGGGCCCCACCCAGAACACGGTGTCGGTCATGCCGAGCGGCTGGAACACGCGCCGCTCGAGGAACACGTCGAACGGCTGCCCCGACCAGATCTCCACCAGCCGTCCCAGCACGGTCGTGCTCTCGCTGTAGCGAAAGCGCGTGTGTGGGTCTTCCATGAGCGGCGCGCGCGTGATCTTGCCGATGAACTCGGGCAGCGAGTCGGCCCGCGAACGCACGGCGAGCGTGCGATACAGGTCGGAGGTGCGGTGGCTCAGGCCAGAGGTGTGGAGCAGGAGGTCTTCGATGGTGACGGGACGCACCGGCGGGCGCGGCGCGCTGCCGGGTGGGTCGACGACCCGCACATTGGCGAACTCCGGCAGGTAGCGCTGCACCGGATCGTCGAGCCGGAACTTGCCTTCGTCGTAGAGCATCATCACCGCCACCGCGGTGACCGGCTTGGCCATCGAGTAGATGCGGAAGAGCGAGCGTTCGGTCATCGGCGCACCGGTCGCGAGATCCTGCACGCCAGCCGCGTGCAGATAGCCGACGCGGCCGTGTCTGGCGACAGCCGCCACGGCGCCGGCGATCGTGCGGTCGGCGACCAGCTGCGTGAGCAGTGCCGTAGCTTCGTCGAGCACGGCTGGCGCGAGACCAATCGTCTCGGGCGCCACGCGCGCCAGGGTCGGCACGGGCTGCTGCCGGGCGCTCACGCCAGCGAGCGCAAGCAGGATCAAGCCGCCGGTCGCGAGTCGCAGCATCACGCCTGCATTCTAATGCTCACGGCCACCGCGCCGGGCGACACGGCGACCGCCTGGGGTCAGCGCGCCTCGAAGGTCGTGCGGATGACCGCGAAGAACGTATCGGCTATGCGCTGGTAGCCGGCCTCGGTCGGATGCAGGCCGTCGATCCCGACGTAGAGGTTGATGTTGGTGGCGAGTGCCGCGTAGAGATCCACGAAGATCGCCCCTTCGGCGGGCGCGCCGAGGCGAATCTGGTCGTTCAGTGCCAACACCTGCGCGAGCGGCAGCGTGTTCACGCCCCCGGGCCGCGGCGGTGGCAGTGACGCGATGAAGACCGTGGCGCCGCGCGCCCGCGCCGCGCGCACCATCGCCTGCAGGCCCAGGGCCGCCGGTGCGATCCCTTGCGTGCCGAGCGCCGCCAGGTCGTTGGCGCCCTCGAGGAGCAGGACGACCTGTGCCGACGACGCCGCCAGCACCTGAGGAAACCGCCGGGCGCCGTCGGCCGCGTGCTCACGCGGCAGACCCGCATTGGTCATGACGAACTGGGCGGCCTGCGTCGTGAAGCGGGCGCGCAGCAGGGTGAGGAGTTTGCTTGGGTACGACTCGGTGGGCACGACGACCTGCCTCCCCGCTGGGAACGGGCCGGGCAGGAGGGTGATGGTCGCCGACACGGTGATTTCGCCCGCGGTCGTGCTGTCGCCAAAGGCGAGGAACGTCGTGCGCGCGAGCGGCGGCGGCGCCACGTTGACGTTGAAGGCGCAACTGGTCGTGAACCCGCGCGCGTCGCTGGCGTTGCACGTGACACGCGTCGTGCCGATCGGGAACGGCGTGCCGGCGGGCGAGCACGACACGGTCACGGGCAGCACGCCGCCCGCAGTGGTGGGCGGGGGCACTTGAATCGAGACCGGCGTGCCGCTCGAGGACTGTCCGAGCACGTCGGCCGGACACTGCATCGTGAACGCCTGAATCGGCGGCGGGGTGGGCGCGGTCGGGGTGTCGTCGCCGCAGGCGCCGGCTAGACACGCGACGGCCACCAGGATCAGCCCTCGTGTGCGACGGAGGGTCGCGCACGGGTCGCGCGTCAGCCAGCTCATGAGAAGTGACGATGATACCGAGAGCGTGGCGGGTCGGCAACGGGCTTGCCGCGCCATGGCCGGGGCCACCTCAGCGCGTGGCGAACTCGAAACAGCCGGGCGTCACGAGCAGCCGCGCGTTGGCCCGGTCACGGCGGCGCTCAGTAGGCGGCGAGCTTGCGGATGGCCGCGAGCACATCGGACGTCTGCGGCAGGATCACTTCCTCGAGATCCGGGTGGTAGGCCACGGGGCAATCCATGGCGCCCACGCGCTTCACCGGCGCGTCGAGATGGTCGAAGAGCTCGTCGCTGATGCGCGCTGCGATCTCGGCGCCGAAACCGCACGTGACCTGATCCTCGTGCGCCACGATCACCCGGTTGGTCTTCTTCACGAGCGCGGCGATGCCGTGCCAGTCGTAGGGCATGATCGTGCGCAGGTCGAACACCGCCACGCTCACGCCGTCTTTCTCGGCCTGCTGGGCCGCGACGACCGAGCGCTGCACGAGCGCGCCCCAGGTAATCACCACGACGTCGGTGCCGTCGCGCTTCAACGCACCCTTGCCGAATGGCACCATGTAGTTGGCACCGGGGTAGGCGCCCTTGTTGTAGGTTTGGCGGTAGAGGTGTTTGTGCTCCAGGAACAGCACCGGGTCGTCGCAGCGGATCGACGTGCGCAGCAGGCCGGCCGCGTCGATGGCATTGGCGGGGAACACGATGCGGATGCCCGGGCAGTGCGCGAAGATGCTCACGCCCGACTGGCTGTGGTACGGCGCGCCGCCGCGCAGGTAGCCGCCAATCGGCACGCGGATCACCATCGGGTTCGACCAGTTGTTCCCCGAGCGGTAGCGCATCATCGACATCTCGTCCTTGATCTGCATCATCGCCGGCCAGATGTAGTCGAAGAACTGGATCTCGACCACGGGCTTGATGCCGCGCTGCGCCATGCCGACGGCGCGGCCCACGATATTGGCCTCGGCCAGCGGCGAGTTGAACACCCGCTCCGAGCCGAAGGCCCGCTGCAGGCCGTGCGTGACCTTGAACACGCCGCCCTTGCCCTGCACCTGCCCGAGCGCCTTGTCGTGGCTGGCATCGGCCACGTCCTCGCCGAACACGACGATGCGCGGGTTGTGCGCCATCTCATCCTTGAGCGTGCGGTTGATCGCCGCCACCATGGTGTCGGCCTTGCCCTCGGGCTCCTCGGGCGTCCCGAACGCCGCCGAGGTCGGGTCGACGTCGGGCGAGAACACCCACAGGCCGGCCGTGTCGACCGCAGGTTTGGGGGAGGCGAGGGCGGCGTCGGTGGCGCGCGCGATCTCGGCGTCCACGCCCACGGCCAGATCGGCCAGGTCCGCGTCGGTGGCGTGCCCCTCATCGAGCAGCAGCGCGCGCATGCGCACGAGGGGGTCGCGCGCGGCTTCGGCGGCACGCTCTTCAGGCGTCTTGTAGAGCCGCTCGTCGTCGGACAGCGAGTGCGAGTACGGCCGCGTCACCTTGGCGTGTACGAACGCGGGTTTGCGCTCGCGCCGTACCCACGCCACGGCTTCGCCCAGCGTGCGGTAGCTGTCGAGGTAGTCGGTGCCGTCGCAGCGCAACACGTTCAGATTGGGGAAGCCCTCGACCAGCTTCGACACGTCGCCGCCAGGGGTCTGCGCGTCGACCGGCACCGAGATGGCGTAGCCGTTGTCTTCCACGAGATACAGCACCGGCACCGGCCGGGTGCAGGCAGTGTTCAGCGATTCCCAGAATTCGCCTTCGCTCGTGGCGCCCTCGCCGATCGAGACATAGGTGACCTCGTCGGCATGCTGCCGGGACGCGCCGTCGGGGATGTCGGTGACGCGGGCGTAAATCATCCCGGCCTCGCCGGCGCCGATGGCCTGCAGGCACTGCGTGCCGGTGGGGCTGCCCTGCGACGGGATATTGAGCGCGCGGTGCCCCCAATGCGAGGGCATCTGCCGCCCGCCCGAGTTGGGATCGTCGGTCGAGCCCACCGCGCCGAGCATCATCTCGAGCGGCGTCATGCCGAGGGCCAGACACAACGCGCGGTCGCGGTAGTAGGGATAGAACCAGTCGTATCCGGCCCGGAGGTGCGCGGCCGCGGCGACGCACACGGCCTCGTGGCCCGCGCCGCTGATCTGGAAGTAGATCAGGCTCTGGTTCTTGAGTTGGATTTCCTTGTCGTCGATGCGGCGCGACAGGAGCATCAGCCGGTAGGCGGCGACCAGTTCGTCGCGCGATAGTCCGGCTTGCGACCCCACGGCGGCACCCGGGCGGCGCGCTGCGGTCTCGCTGTTCTTGGCGAGCGTCGGACCCTTCATCTATGCTTCCTTCCCGTGGACGCCCGACCTCGACACGGTCCGCGTGTGCGGCCTGCACCGCCGCGTCAGCCAAGCAAATCATACCATCCGGGTACGGATGTTATAATCCGCGCTACTCGCGCATGGGTCGCATTTCGTAACCCGATATCCACCGTTGCGAACGTGCCCGGCCGGCCCAAGGATCAGCCATGTCCACACGATCTGTCCGCCTTCATCGCTGGGACGAAATCGCGCTCGAGAAGGTCACCGAGATGATCTCGCGCAAGGTCGTGACCGGCGAGCGCGAGATGATCGGGCAGATCTATCTGAAGCGCGGCGCGGTCGTGCCCATGCACTCGCACGAGAGCGAGCAGCTCACCTACGTACTGCAGGGCGCGATGAAGTTCCTGATCGGCGGGGAAGAGATCACGGTGCGCGAGGGCGAGGTGCTGCACATCCCGTCGTGGGTGCCGCATCAGGCCGAGGCGCTCGAAGACACATTCGAGATCGACGTCTTCAGCCCGATTCGCCAGGACTGGCTCGACGGTAGCGACAGCTACTTCAAGGACGTCCCCACGCCCGGCCCGGGCGACGCCGGCCGCTAGACGGCGGCTCATGGACAGGCGGCCGCGGCGGCCCGCCTGAACCGGAGGCCCGACGCCGGCACCACGATCTCGCCGCGGTCCTGGGATTGTCCCGGTGAATCCCTTACCTGCGAACCAAGGGCAGCAGCGCCAGCGACTTCCGAATACGGCACGGCCTGCCGGATTGCCTTGGACTGTCCGCCCAGAGTGCTCGCCGCAGATGCGCCCCGCTTCGCCTGGCTGAACAGGCCTGAGTCGACTCCCGCCGCTTCGATCAGCCAGAGCAGCATCTTTGGCTCCTCGATGCGGTTGTACACAGCGCTGTGGCGCATCATCAAGATCGGCGCACGAAGCCGGGGCAGGGAAGTGCGCGATTGGCTGTGCGGCTCGCGGCGAGCCACGGGAGTATTCAGTCGCGGCGGATTGAATGGACACCGGCGGACCTGGCGCGCGTCCCGTCGGTGAGGGGCTACGGCGTCTGCGGCCAAGAAAGAGGATGTATTGCCGGATCCAGGCGACGTAGGCACTCGGACGGTGTCGACGAGGGCGTCCGGTCCAGCGTGATGAAGGCGGCGCCTGCTGCTGTTGCCCGGCGGTTCCTCCTCCCGGAGGCCGAGATGCTCGTGGGGGATCTGGCGAGGACGGAAGGAGGAGGCCGCTGGGCGACGTTCGCGGCGCCGCCGTTGGAGGAGAGCTGGGACAGTCACCTCGCGCGATCTTGGGCTCGGTGACAGTCCCTAGTGCACGTGCTTCTTCCACTCCTTGGTCCAGTCGCCGCCGGGGGCGCCTGGCGTGCCGGGCCTACCGGGGCCGCGCTTGCCGCCCTGGTAGACCTCGAAGCGCGAGCGTGACCGGCCGAGTCGCCATTTCAGCCAGCGATACTTGATCTCGTCGAGCGGCCCGCGCCGACCCCTGAGATACAGATAGCCGACGAGCAGCCCACCCAGATGGGCCACGTGCGCCACGCCGCCGCCCGAGCTGCCCACCGAGGACAGGAAGGCGATCGCGCCGGCAATCATCACGAAGTAGCGGGCCTGAATGGGAAACAGGAAGTACAGGTAGATCTCACGCGTCGGGAAGTAGAGACCGTAGGCCAGCAGCAGGCCGTAGACCGCGCCAGAGGCGCCGATCACGAGCGACTGGTACATCTCTTCGGCATACGGCAGTGGGCTGAGCGACCATGCCACCGTCACGAGCGCCGCGCCGATCCCGGTCACCATGTAGTAGCGCACGAAGAAGCGCGTGCCCCAGGTGCGCTCGAGTTCGGTGCCGAACATCCACAGCGCGAGCATGTTGAACAGCAGGTGCCCGACACCTCCGTGGAGGAACATGTAGGTGACCGGCTGCCACAGTGCGAACTGCGTCGTGAACATGGCCGGCTGCAGGCCGAGACGCGGCGTCACGGCCGGCACGATCACGCCGAGCAGGAAGCCCGCCACATTGATGGCGATCAGGATCTTCACCGCCTGGCTGAGGGGACCGGGCCCCATCGAGTAGGCGACCTTGCCGTAACGCGACATGTGTCGATTATAGGGTCGCAGCGCCGTCGTTGCCCGGGTCTCCCGGGGCCAGGCTGCGCGCCCGCTCAGGCAATTGTGCCGCGAGCAGGGCGGCCAGCAGCGGCACGAAGGAAATCGCCAGAAGCGCGCGCGGCAACCCCAGCTGGTCACCGAGCACGCCCACGAGCGGCACCATCACGCTGCCCATGCCCCAGGCAAAGCCCATCATCAGCGACGACACGGTGGCCGCGCCCACCGGGGCCAGCATCTGCGCGTAGGTCACGTTCACCGGCAGGGTCGACTGCAGCAGCAGGCCCCCGACGGACACCGCCGCCGTGAACCACCATCCCGACAGTTGCGACGCCACCACCATGAACGGCACCGACGAGATGAGCGAGACGAGCAGCACGCGCCGCGGCCCGAAGCGGTCGGCGAGCGGCCCGCCCGAAAAACCGCCGATGCCCGACACCAGCAGGTAGCAGGTCGCGGCCAGGCTGGCGTTTGCAATCGACATGCCCTGCGAGGTGAGCAACACCGGCATGAAGGTGGCGAACCCGGCCGAGGTGAGGGTGCGGAACACCACCGTGAAGTAGAGCAGCGACAGCGGCCGGGCGTAGGGCTTGAGCGCGCCGAAGCCTTCGCGGTTGCCGGTATGCGCGGCGTCCACCGGCGGGATGCGAGGCAGCAGGAACGCCAGGCCGATGAGCCCTGGAATGGCGATGATCGGCGACCAGTGCAGGCCGAGGCGAGCGATCACCGGTGCAAAGAACAGCGGCGCCATGGCCATGCCGATCGATCCGGCCGTGATGTGTACCGACATCGCCAGGCCCTTGCTGCGTCCCGAAGCGTGGAAGACTCCGGCGGCGGCCGGCGGATGGAAGGCCGCGCCGCCGAGCCCGCCGAGGAGCAGCAGCGCGCCCAGCGAGTAGGCCGACCACGCCCAGCCGACGCAGCTGAGGACCACGACCGAGACGAGCGGACCGGCGATGAGCAGCACCCGCGACCCGAAGCGATCGGCGAGCGCGCCGAAGCCGAGCTGCGCCACCGACGAGGCCATCTGCAGGCACATGGCCAGCACGCCGACTGCGGTGAGCGACAGGCCGAACTGCGGGATGAAGAGCGGGAGCAGCGGCGAGTAGATGTTGGTGTACGCGTCGACGATGAAGTGCGTGGACGCCAGCGACACCACGGTCGGCGGCAACCCGAGAAGGGCGCGCGGCTGGGCCGATGGCACGGGCGCGGCGACGGCGTCGGCGGGCGTCACGGCGTCGGTTCCATCAGCGTAGTCTACACGTCGCTACACGCCGCCCACGGTGTGCCAGCACCGCCCTGCAGACGCGGGAGTTATGATGGCGGGCATGCGGACGCTCAGAGTCGCGTGTGTCGTCGCCGTGCTGGTCGGCCTGGTCGAGCCCGCGGCGGCGCAGGCGCCGTCGTGCAGTGCCACCGGCCAGTCGATGTTCGTGCGCGACACGCTCCAGGAGCTCTATCTCTGGTATCGCGACGTGCCCGACGCCGACCCGGCGCGCTACGCGTCCCCCGAGCAGTATCTCGAGGCGGTGCGCGTGCGGCCGCTCGACGCGACGTTCAGCTACGTCACGTCGCGCGCGGCCAACGACGCCTTCTTCTCGGCGAGCCAGTTCATCGGCCTGGGCTTGTCCACCACCGTGACCGGTGGCGAGATGTTGGTGCTGCAGGTGTTCGACGGCAGCCCGGCGGCTGAGGCCGGTCTCGAACGCGGTGCCCGGATCGACGTCGTCGACGGCCGCGCCGTGGCGGCCCTGATTGCCAATGGCGACAGCGACGGCGTGTTCGGCCCGGCGCAGGCGGGACTCGTCGTGACGATCGAGTTCCGGCGCCGCGATGGGGAACGTCGCACGGCGACGGCGCGCAAACGCGCCGTCACGATTCCCACCGTGTCGCTCACGCGGGTGTTCGACGTGGGCGGCCGCAAGGTGGGCTATCTCTTCTTCCGCAACTTCGTGCGTCCGTCGGTGGCGGCGCTCGACGACGCCTTTGCCGCGCTGCGCGAGGCGGGCGTCAGCGAGCTGGTGCTCGACCTGCGCTACAACGGCGGCGGGCTCGTAGATGTAGCCGTACACCTGGCCAGCCTGATCGCCGGATCGACCGTGCGCGACCAGGTGTTCGCCGAGTCGCGCCACAACGATCGCAACCTGCGGCTCAACACGACCCACCGCTTCACGAACCCGCCGCAGGCGCTGCGCCTCGACCGCGTCGTGGTGATTGCCACGCGGGCGTCGGCGTCGGCGAGCGAGCTGGTCGTGAACGGCCTGCGGCCGTTCATGCCGGTCGTGATCGTGGGCGACCGCACCTACGGCAAGCCGGTCGGGCAGTATGCGCTGCCGTTCTGCGACCAGGTGTTCGCGCCGGTGGCATTCGCGATGGTCAACGCGGACGGCCGCGGCGACTATTTCGGCGGGCTCGCCGCCGACTGCGTGGCGGGCGACGACGTGGGCCACGATCTGGCATCGGCCGACGAGTGGTCGCTCGCCGAGGCCCTGCGCTTCATCCGCACTGGTGCCTGCACGGCGCCGGTCCCAGCGGCACGGGCGCTCGGAGCCACGCTGCGCGGCCCACGTGCCACCGACTGGGCCGTGCTGGTCAACGCGCGCTAGCGCCTAGGCGGGCCGGTTGAACATCCGGCGCAGTCGCGCGGTGACGGCATCGCGCACATCCTCGAACTCGCGGATTCCTAGGACCTGCGCGCCGAGGCCCAGCGTGAGCACCGCCAGGCCGATGGCCCCGGCCAGGCGGATGACCTGGGCCGCGAGCGATGAACCGGGTAGCGCCGACTCCAGACCGTTCATGGCCGCCCAGGCCACGCCGGCCATGGCGCCGGCCGCGGCGAGCGTCTTCATGAAGGTTCCTGCGACGCGCGCGAACTCGAGCCCACCGAGCGCGCCCCGCGCCAGCCACGCGAGTGTGCCGGCGTTGAAGAGCGAGGCGATCGACGCGCTCAGCGCGAGGCCCTTGTAACCGAAGTACGGCGCCGTCGCAACGCTCAGGCCGGCGTTGAGCAGCACTGCGGCCACGCCCACGGCGGCCGGCGTGCGGCTGCGTCCAAGCGCGTAGAAGGTCGGCGACACGATCTTCACGACCGAGTAGCCCACGAGGCCCAGCGCGTAGAGCTGTACGGCCGCGGCAGTCGCCATGGTATCTGCCGGCGTGAAGCGGCCGCGCTCGAAGAGCAGACGCACGATCGGCGTCGCCAGCACCATCAGGCCGAGCGAGGCCGGCACGTTGAGCGTGAGCATCAGGGCGATCGCCGAGGCCAGCGTCGAGCGCATGCGCGGCAGGTCGTTCACGGCCGCGAGCCGCGACATGACGGGCGTGGTGGCGGTGGCAATCGACACACCGAAGAGGCCGATGGGCAGATACATCACGCGAAACGCGTAGGTGAGCCACGACACCGCGCCGGTGCCCTCGCCGGTGGCCACGATGGTGTTCACGAACACGTTGAGCTGCGTGGCAGCCAGCCCCACCATGCCCGGACCCATGAGCGCGAGCACCCGCCGCAGGCCGGGGTCGGCGAAGTCGAGACGCGGCCGGAAGCGAAAACCTTCGCGTCTGAGCGGCGGCCACTGCAGCGCGACCTGTCCAACGCCGCCGACCAGCGTGCCATAGGCCATGGCGAGAATGGGCGGCACGCCGGCCGAGATCGCGACCGGCACCAGGCCGATGCCGACGGCAATCGAGGCCACGTTGAACATGGCCGGCGCGAGGGCCGGAATGAAGAAGATGTTGAGCGAGTTCAGCATCCCCATGCAGGCCGCGGCGACCGCCACGAGAATGAGGAACGGCGCCATCACGCGTGTGAGCAGCACCGTCAGCTCGAACTTCCCGGGAACGTTCGCGAAGTCGCGGGCGAGCAGCTGCACAAGGGCTGGCGCGAAGACCATCGCACCCACGACCAGGATGGCCGTGACGACAATCAGGGCCGTCATGATCGCGTTGCCGAGCCGCCAGGCGCGGTCGCGGCCCTCGAGCGCCAGGGTGCGGCTGAAGGTGGGTACCAGCGCGGCGCTCATGGCGCCCTCGGCGAAGAGGTCACGCACCAGGTTGGGAACCCGGAACGCCACCAGGAACGCGTCCATGGCGTCGCTGGCGCCGAACCAGTAGGCCAGCACCTGTTCGCGCACGAGTCCGAGGATGCGGCTGGTCATCGTGGCCGCGCCGGCAACGCCGGCCGACCGCGCGAGATTCACCTCCGCTGCTGCCATGGAACCGCCCGAAGCGTAGCACGGCGTTTCGCATCCGGCTTCGGACGCGGTCCGGCGGCGCACGGCAAAAAAATTGGGCTCCGGCCTTGCGGCGGGAGCCCGAGGAGGATGGTGAGAGGCTGACTAGGCCTTTCACAGCTATAGACGGCGGCCGCGGCCGAAAAGTTTGCGTCAGCCGGCGAGCGCCGCGCGCACCAGTTCATTGACGCGCTTGCCGTCCACGGTCTTGCCGGTCAGTGCGGCCATCACGGCCTTCATCACCTTGCCCATGTCCTTCGCCGTCGTGGCGCCGGTCAGGGCCACGGCCGCCGTGACGGCGGCGACGAGCTCGTCGTCGCTCGCGGCGGGCGGCAAGTACCCGTCGAGCACGGCAATCTCCGCGCGTTCCTTGGCCGCCAGCTCGTCGCGGCCGGCCGCCGTGAACTGGTCGATCGAGTCGCGGCGCTGCTTGACGAGCGCGTTCACGACCTGCAGCTCCTCGGCCGACTCGAGCGGCTTGCGCTTCTCGATGCCCTTGTTGATGAGCGCGGCCTTGAGCATGCGCAGCGCCGTGAGGCTGGTGGTGTCCTTGGCCTTCATGGCCAGCGCGATATCAGCGCTCAGAGTGTCTGTCAGCGACATGGCGTCGTGTCCGTCTGCGGAATCAGGGAAGCATCAGTGGTCGACGGCGGCATCACCGGAGGTGAAGTGCCAGTCGGCCGTGGTCTCGTAGAACGCGCGCGCCGTGGCCGGATCGTTGACCTTCACCGCCAACGACACGCCCGAGCGCACGCCAAAATACCCGGAGCGCTTGAGCAGCTTGCGGAAGCCGGTGTGCAGCACATGGCAGCGGATCTTGTCGGAATCGGCGATGACCGCTTCGCGGTCGACCCACCGGAGCAGCGTCTTCACCGCGCGAGCGTCGCCCGGGTCCGCCAGGAAGTCGACCAGGTGCGTGACCCGCCCGCGCGGCTCGTGCGCGTGGCGATACACCGCGTAGCCGGCCACCTCGTTCTGCCGGCGCAGCACGGCAATCGCGTAACGCGCGTGCGGCGGCTCGGCGAAGCGCCAGTTCACGTAGGCGGCATCGCGGCGCACGGCCAGCGTGAGCTTGGGCGCAACTCGTTCCCACAGGTCGTCGAGGCTGCCGTCGAGCTTGCGCACGACCTCGACGGATTCGCGCAGCGGCCGTTGGCGCGCCACCACCCGCACGAACGGCAGGGTCACCGCCGACACCAGCCGGTTGACCGGCTGCGGCCAGTCCGGCCGGCGCAGCGCCCGGCGGCTGAGCGGCTTCACGAGACACGGCAGCGCCACTGCGGTGGGCATGCGCAGCTTCTCGAGCACGGCCCGGGTGCTTTCGCTGACGCGCGTCGCGAGCGCGATGTCGGTGTCGCGTTGCCAGGCACGCACCAGCAGCTCATGCAGGCCTTGACGGTCGCGTTCAGCCGCCACGACCGGATCGGTGAGCCACGCGCCGCGCAGCTCGCGGCCTGACATCGTGACGCGAACTGGTAGCGCGTTCAAGGAGCCGACGAGCGTGGGCCCTTCACGCACCACCCAGGGGGCGGCCGCGCCGCGCGTGCCCGGATTCTGGCGCCGCTCCCACTGCCAGGTGAGCTTCAGCCGTTCGACGGCTTCGGGGCCGGCCGCACGCCGGTACAGCTGTTCGAGCGCACGGCGGTCGTCAGTGCGGTAGCGGTCGAGGTCGGCCATCGCCGGGCCAGACTATCCCTGCGGCCGAGGACGGACGCCGGGCGGCTGCACCGGTTGCGCCGGCTGCAGCACCATGCCCGGTGTGGTCGATCCAGACGCGCCGAAGAAGCCCGACGGCTGAACTGCACCCGGCACGGCCTGCGGCTGCAGCGGCTGGAAGAAGCCGCCACCAGGTTGGAAGGGTTGAGGCGGCTGCCCGATGGCCTGCCCGAAGGGGTTGACGCCGCCCGGCTGGCCAAAGGGCGTGGCCCCGGCCGCGCCCTGCCCGAAGGCGTTGGCAAAGGGGTTCACCTGCCCCTGAAGTTGCTCGTTCGCTTCCGGCGGGTCGCTGCCGAGGTCGGCCTGGTCGGGCGCTTCGACGGCGGGCGGCACGCCGAACCGGCTGGCTGCCGGACGGTTGCCGGCCGCAGTTGCGGCAGCGCCACCGGCAGGCGGGGTGCTCGTAGCCAGTACCAGGATGCGGTCATAGAGCGAGCGTCCTGCGCCGGGCACGGGCCTGGCGGCCGCCATGTAGCCGGCGGCGCCGCGCAGCACGATGTCGAGCGCTTTGGCCTCGGGCAGTCCTTCGAAACTGAGCGTGAGGGGTGCTCCGGCAATGCGGTCGCCCCCCACCACCCTGGTGCCGCCCACCCGGGCCCATTCGGCCAGCACCTGGCGCACCGGTACATTGGTGGCCGTCATGGTGACCAGTCCGTCGCGGATGTCGAGCGTGAGCTGCTGCGCCGAGGCGGGCAGCGCCGCGGCGAGCGCCAGCACGGTGAGGCAGACTCGGACCATGGACCAAGTATACGCCCGCGGCGCTGGGGCCGACCGGTCAGCGCGCGCGGAAGTCTTCGATCACGCGCTGGATGATTTCGTCCAGCTGGACCTTGGGTTCGTAGCCCAGCAGGGCGTTGATCTTGGTCAGATCGGGAACCCTGCGCGGCATGTCCTCGAAGCCCGAGTCGTAGGCCTGTTCGTAGGGGATGGTCACGATTGGCGAAGACGAGCCAGCCGCCGCCTTGACCCGCTCGGCGAGCTGGCGAATCGTGACTTCCTCGACGTTGCCGATGTTGAACACCTGGCCGATGGCCTTGGGCTCCTGCATCAGGCCCAGCAGGCCGCGCACGACGTCGCCGACGTAGGTGAAGCTGCGGCGCTGCGTGCCGTCGCCGAATACCGTGATGGGCTCGTTGGCCAGGGCCTGGCGTACGAAATTGGGGAGCACCATGCCGTATTGCCCCGACTGGCGGGGACCCACGGTGTTGAAGAGGCGGAACACCACCACCGGCAGCTTGCGCTCCTTGTAGTAGGCGAGCGCGTGGAACTCGTCGAGCATCTTGCTGCACGCGTAGGCCCAGCGATGCCGGGTGGTGGCGCCGAGTACCAGATCCGCATCCTCGCGGAACGGCACGTCGGTGCTCTTGCCGTAGACCTCAGAGGTCGAGGCGATGAGCACGAGCTTCTTCTTCTTGTTGGCGTGGCGCAACACCACTTCAGTGCCATGCACGTTGCACTCGATGGTGTGCACCGGGCGTTCGACGATGAGCTTCACACCGACGGCCGCCGCCAGGTGGAACACGACGTCGGCGTGATCGACGAGTTCGGCGGTGAGCTGCTCGTTGAACACGGTGTCGATGGTGTAGCCGAACTGCGCGTGCGATTTCAGGTGGGTCACGTTGTCGATCGACCCGGTCGAGAGGTCGTCGACGATGTGCACGTGGTGGCCGGCAGCCAGCAGCGCTTCGGAGAGATGCGAGCCGACGAAGCCCGCGCCTCCGGTAATCAGAACTCTCATGGTGTTGACCTCGAAAACGCCGCGACGGCGGCGGCCGCCCCGGCCAGGGCGGCCGCCGGAAGCGACGGATACAGCGGAAGCGAGACAACCCTGGCGCACACGCGATCGGCCACCGGGCACTGGTCGGGTGTCCAGGCTGCGGCGGCGGGCTGCCGCGGGATGGGCACAGGGTAGTGAATCAAGGTCTCGATGCCGGCCGCGCGCATGTGCGCTTGGAACCGATCGCGTTCGGCGACGAGCACTGGGAACAGATGGTAGACGTGTCCGGCGTCGCACTCACGCGGCACCTGTACCGGCGCGCCGAGCAGGCGCGCGCGGTAGTCGGCGGCGAGCTGGCGCCGCACGGTGGTCCGTTCCGCAAGGCGCGGCAGGCGCACTCGAAGGATGGCGGCCTGTAGCTCGTCGAGCCGGCTGTTCATGCCGCGTTCGTCGTGATGATAGCGGCTCGTCTGGCCGCCGTTGCGCAAGCGCTTCACGCGTTCGGCCAGGGCCGCGTCGTCGGTCGTGATCGCGCCGCCGTCGCCAAGCGCGCCCAGGTTCTTGGTGGGATAGAAGCTGTAGGCCGTCGCCGCCGAGCCGCGCCCGACCGGCACGCCGCGCTCGGTGGCGAGGTGCGCCTGGCAGGCATCTTCGACGACCGCGAGGCCGTGCCGCGCGGCGACGGCGCGAAGGCGGTCCAGGTCGGCCGGCTGCCCATACAAGTGCACCGGCATGAGGGCGCGCGTTCGGGGCGTGATGGCTGCTTCGGCCGCGGCCGGATCGAGCGTGAGCCGCTCGGGATCGATGTCGGCAAACACCGGTCGCGCCCCGACCAGGTCGATGGCGAGGGCCGAATAGGCCGCCGACAGCGGCGACGTGATGACCTCGTCGCCGGCACCGATGCCGAGCGCGCGCAGGGCCAGGGCGAGCGCGTCGGTGCCGGTGTTGACGCCCACGGCGTGCGCGGCGCCAGCGGCGGCGGCGAACTCCGTTTCGAAGGCCGCCACTTCCGGGCCGAGCACGAACCAGCCGGAGTCGATCACGCGCGCGATGGCCGCGTCCACGGCGGCGCGGTCGTCGCCCGGACGGAGCACGTTGAACGGCACGCGGATTGGCAGCGCGCTCACGCGGGGCTCCCCTCGATGTACACGGCGTAGTGGGCGCGGTAGTAGGCGAGCGTGCTCGCCAGGCCGTCGCGCAGCGTTACGGTGGGCGCCCAGCCCGTGGCCTGCATGAACTTGCTGGAGTCGGCGTAGAAGCTGCCGATGTCGATGACCTTCTTCTCCGGCGGCCAGTCGACGAACCTGAACGACGCACCCTCGGCAAGCGAGACGAGCAGCGCCACGAGGTCGGCGTGCGCCCAGTGTTCGGCACCGCCCACGTTGTAGACCTCGCCGTTCACCGCGTCGCTTGCGCCGGCCCGCAGGAACGCATCGCAGGCATCGTCGACGTGCACGAAATCGCGCACTTGGGAGCCATCTCCGAACACCTGGATCTCACGCCCCTCGAGGGCCAGGCGTACGAACCAGCCGATGAAGCCCTGACGGTTGTGCCGAATGAGCTGGCGCGGACCGTAGACGTTGGTGAGCCGCAGCGAGCAGGCGCGCACCCCGAACACGTTGTTGTAGAGCAGGTGGTAGTACTCGCCGGCCGCCTTGTTGATGCCGTTCACGTCGGTGGGGCGCACCAGGTGCGCTTCAGTGACCGGCAGCGCCTCGGGCTTGCCGTAGACCTGCCGCGTGCCGGCGTAGACCACCTTGGCGCCCGGGTTGTGATGGCGGCACGCCTCGAGCAGCGTGAGCTGGGCCCGGCAGTTGATCTCGAGATCGGTGTGCGGGTCGCGCATGCTGTCGATGTGGCTGACCTGCCCGGCCAGGTTGAAGATCACGTCCTGGCCGCGCACCAGGTAGTTCATCGTGCTGGCCTGGCGCACGTCGGCGACGTTGAGCCGCACCTGATCCTTCACGGGCTCGATGTTGAACAGGTTGCCGCCCGAGTCGGGAATCAACGAATCGACCAGCAGCACCTCGGCGCCGAGGGCGGCGAGGCGAATCGCCAGGTTGCTGCCGATGAAGCCCAGCCCGCCGGTGATCATCACGCGGCGGCCGCGGTAGAAGTCCGGCGTCACGTCAGCGCGGCTCCCGGCCGATCGGTAGCGGAGCGGCCGCAGCGGCCGGCGCGCGCAGGTGCTCGCGCCGAATCACGAGCGCCCACCACAGCTTGAGCACGTCGACGCCGGTGCGCGCCACCCGCCGGAAGTTGAAGAACTGCGAGGTGCCGTGGGTGCGATGGTAGTGGTGCACCGGCACCTCGGCCACGCGGAACCCGGCGTCCTTGAACTTCTTCATCATCTCGAGGCAGATGACGCCGCTGTTCTTCTCGAGCCGCACCTGGTCGAAGATGCGGCGCCGCATCAGACGGAAGTCGCAGTCGACGTCGCGGACCGTGAGGCCGAACAGCCGCTTCACCGTGTGGTGATAGACCCGGCCGATCACGATGCGGTGCAGCGGGTCGGACCGGCTGATTTTCCAGCCGTTGACCCAGTCGACCTCGTCGGTCAGCGCGGCCCACAGCGCCGTGACCTCGCCCGGGTCGTACTGGGCGTCGCCGTCGGTGTAGAACACCAGATCCTTCGTGGCGGTGGCGAACCCGCTGCGCAGCGCTCCGCCGTAGCCGCGGTTCACGGCGTGGTGCACCACGCGGAAGTGTTCGGGGTAGATCCGCGACAGCTCGTCGAGGATCTGCGGAGTCTCGTCCTGGCTGCCGTCGTTGATGACGATCACTTCGTAGTCGGGCGTCAACGTCCCGGCCACCTGCAGCGCGCGAATCACCAGGCTGGCGATTGTCCCACTGTCGTTGTAGGCGGGGAAGAAGAGGCTGAGGCCGGGCGGCGCGGTGGGCGGCATGATGACGGGCCGAGACAATTCTACTCTGCCGTGGCGCGCGGCCGGGCGCCAAACAGCCGCCGGAGCACGAGCCGCCAGGGCGTCCAGAACGACTCGCGAATCACGCTGCCCGAGATCTTCGACGCGCCGACCCGCCGCTCCACGAAGATGATCGGCACTTCGGTGACGCGACAGCCGGCTTCGAGCGCGAGGAACAGCGTTTCCACCTGGAACGAATACCCGTCGGAGGTGATGCTATCGAGCGGCATCCGGGCAATCGCCGCGCGCCGCCAGCAGCGGAACCCGGCGGTGCAGTCGCGCACGTTCATGCCGGTCACCGTGCGCACGTACCAGTTGGCGAAGGTGCTGAGGATGAGCCGGCGCAGCGGCCAGTTCACGACGCTGACGCCCTGCAGATAGCGCGATCCGATCACGATGTCGGCGTGACGGGAGGCGGCAATCAGATCGGGCACGTACTTCGGATCGTGCGAGAGATCGGCGTCCATCTGGAACACGACCTCGGCGTCGGTCAAGAGCGCCGCGCGCATGCCGTCGAGATAGGAGCGGCCGAGCCCGCGCTTGCCGGTGCGGTGCATGACCGTGAGCCGGCCGCCGCTCGCCGCCGCGAGCGCGTCGGCCACCGCGCCGGTGCCGTCGGGCGAGCCATCGTCGATCACCAGCACGCGCACCTGAGCGTGCGCCAGGAGCAGCGCCGCGATCACCGGCAGATTCTCCCGCTCGTTGTAGGTGGGCAGGAGCACGAGTGCCGCGGGCGGCGAGGTGGAGCGTGACGTCGGATCAGCCATGTGAAGTGAGCCGGTCGATGACCGAATCCCAGGTGATGGCGCGGGCGCGCTCGCGTCCGGCGGCCCCGAGTGCTGCCGCCATGTGACGCGCGCCGTGCAATTGGGCGATGGCCTCGCCGATCGCGCGCGGCTCTGGCGCGGTGACGAGGCCCGTCACGCCGTCTTCCACGAACTCCCGTGTGCCACCCGAGTCGGTGGCCGTCACGACCGGCTTGGCGGCCAGGAAGCCCTCGAGCGTCACCAGACCGTAGTCTTCGTCGAAGGGCACGTAGAGCACGGCCAGCGCGTTCCGGTAGAGTCCCGGCAGTTCGGCGTCACTCACCGCGCCCAGGAACGACACCCGGTGGCTCACGCCGGCCTCTTCGGCGGCGCGTTCCACCTGCGCGCGCTGGCTGCCCTCGCCGACGACGACCAGGGAAATGGACTCGGGCCAGTGCGCCACGGCGCGCACGGCGAGGTCGACGCGCTTGTTCTGTTCGAGCCGCGCCACCGAGAGCACGTAGTTGCCGTACTCGCCCGGCGAGATCCGGCTGGCGAGCAGCGGCGGATGATAGAGCGGCGTCGAGTCGAGCCCGTTGTAGCGCCGCAGCCGTTCGCTGACCGTGCGCGAGATGGTGTAGCGGCCGACGCACTCGCCGAGGGCCCGTTCGTCGATCGCCATCAGGCGATCGCGCAGCGCGACGTCCAGCTCCTCGTGCGCGAAATCCGAGTAGGGCGTCGCCGCCAGCTCATAGGCGGCGCGGTGCTGATGCACGAGCCAGCCGACCTTGCGCGGATGGCGCACCAGATAGGTGGGGAACTTGGTGGCGATCACGAGGTCGATCGGGCGTCCGTTCGCTTCGCTCAGATCGAGCAGGCCCCACACGGCCGCATGCGGCAGGAGCTCCTCTTTCGGGTGCCACTTGAAGGGCACCGACACGCGGTCGGTCTCGAAGCCGCGCGTGCGCAGCTCGTCGACCAGCTGGCGCACGAGCAGTTCGGCGCCGCCGCGCACGAGCGGCACCTGCGTCTCACAAACGAGCACGGTGCGCACGGCCATGTGGTCAGGCGGTCAGGGGGCGGGGGCAGACGGGCGGGATCATGCGAAACAGGGCCTCGAACGAAACCGCTCATGGTAGCATGCGACGACTCAGGCGAAGAAAAAGCGGCACCACTTGTGGTGCTGGCGCCGCGAGGCCCGGCGAATAAAACACGTAAGTCACACATTCCATACAACTTACAGTTGACACCTCCCCCCCTCTCCCTTACGATTCCGGTGGTCAAATCTGGACTGGAGTGGAGTAACTGTGCTTCGCGGGAACTCACCGGCAAAAATCGACGACAAAGGCCGGCTCAAGATCCCTAACGCCTTCAGGGCCGTGATCCAAGAGGAACACGGGCGGGAGGTCTTCGTCACCAGCCTTTCCGGCGACTCGGTGCGCATCTATCCGATGCCGGTCTGGCTCGACATCGAACGCAAGCTCGCGCAGGCGCCCTCCACGCACCCGGCGCGGCTGAAGTTCCTCGATCGCGTCAATTTCTACGGGCAAGTCGCGGAATTCGACCACCAGGGCCGGGTGCTCATCCAGACCCGCGTGCGCGAATCCGCGCTCATGACCGGCGAAGTTGACGTGCTCGGCAAGTACGACTTTCTCGAGGTCTGGAACCACGACCGGTTCCTGACCAAGTTGATCCGCGAGCCGTTCACTGACGACGACGCGCGGGCCCTGGCCGACTACGGCATCTAGCAAGGAAGCGAGCCACCCGTGTCGGACGTGGACCTGCCGCAGCACCTCCCGGTGATGGTGGACGAGGCGACGCGGCTCTTGCAGCCGGAGCGTGGTGGCACGTACGTGGATTGCACTCTCGGGCTCGGCGGCCACACGCGCGCCCTGCTCCAACACGGCGCCGAGCGGGTCATCGGCGTCGATCGTGACCCGCAGGCCCTGGCGCTGGCGGGCCGCGCACTCGAGTCGTTCGGCGGGCACGTGCAGCTCGTGCACGCCGACTACCGCACCCTCGACAGCGTGCTCGATGGCCTGGGCGTGCCGCTCGTGGCGGGCGTGCTGGCCGACCTGGGCGTGTCGTCGCTGCAGTTCGATGCCGCCGGTCGCGGCTTCAGCTTCCGGCGCGACGAGCCGCTCGACATGCGGATGGATCAATCGCAGGGACCGACCGTGGCCGAGCGCCTGGCCACAGTCGAGGAGTCCGACCTGGCCGACGTGATCTACCAGTACGGCGAGGAACGGCGCTCGCGCCGCGTGGCGCGCGGCATCGTGATGGCGCGTGAGCGCGCGCCTATCGAGACGACCGGCCAGCTCGCCGCCATCGTGCGGCGATCGCTCGCGGGGCAGAGCTGGCAGCGGATCGACCCGGCGACGCGCACCTTTCAGGCGCTGCGCATCTGGGTCAACGGCGAGCTCGATCGGCTGGATGAATTCGTGCGGCGCGCGGCCGTGCGGCTGCAGGCCGGCGGACGTCTCGTGGTCATCAGCTTCCATTCACTCGAGGATCGCATCGTCAAGCACACGTTGCGCGCGCTCGACCGGACCGACGGCGTCGTGCGGGTGTTGACCGGCCGGCCGCTGGCGCCGACCGAGGCGGAGATCGCACTGAACCCGAGGGCCCGCAGCGCCAAGCTGCGAGCCGCGGAACGACTGGCCTGAACCGAGGGGGGCGCCGTGGAACAGATCGAGACCTTCGAGTACGCCATCAACAAGGACGTCCGTAACAACGCGGTCGTGCGCGAGGTCGACCAGCGCCGGGAGCGCGAGCTGTGGATGTCGCTGGCCATCGGCGTGGTGCTGGTGCTGGTCGTGATGTTCGACGCCTGGCAGCACTTCGAGCTGATTCGCCATGGCTATCGCATCGAGCAGATGCAGCGCGAGCGCACCGCCGAAGACGACGTGCGCCAGCACCTGCGTCTGGAGCTCGAGACGCTGCGATCGCCGCACCGTATCGAGCGGCTGGCGACCGGACGTCTGGGCATGGTCGCGCCCAAGTCGGGCGACGCCATCGTGCTCGAGCGCGTGCTGCCGATCGAGCCGCCGGCCCGGTCCGTCGTCGCCTCGCGCTAGTGTCCCCCGATGATCCTCCATGGCTGATACGACCACGACCGACTGGCGCCGCACGATCCGGCGGCGCGCGATGCTCGCCGGCCTCTGCCTGGTCGCGTGGTCGTGCGCGATCGAAGCGCGTCTCGTCTATCTCCAGGTCGTGAACCACGCCGATCTGACGGCGCGCGCCGACCGGCAGCACAACCGCGTGGTCGAAGCGCCGGCCAAGCGCGGTGAGATTCGCGACCGCCACAATCGCCTGCTGGCCTACAGCGTCGACGTCGACAGTGTCTATGCCGTGCCGTCGGACATCTCCGATGCGCGCGCCGCGGCCCTCACACTGTGCCGGGCGCTCGACCACTGCGACACCGGCGACCGCCGGGCCCTCGAAGAGCGGCTCGGGCGCTCGGCCAGCGCCTTCGCCTACGTGCAGCGCTTCGTGTCGCCGCAGGCGGCCGCGCGCGTGGCGGCGCTCGACCTCGAGGGCATCGGGTTCATGAAGGAGAACAAGCGTTTCTACCCCAACAAGGAACTGGGCGGGCAGGTGCTCGGCTACGTCGGGGTCGACAACGTGGGGCTGGGCGGGCTCGAGGCCGCCTACGACAAGGTGATCAGCGGACAGCCGGGCAAGGTGCTGGTGCAGACCGATGCGCGGCACCGCGCCTTCAGCAGCGTGACCCGGCCGCCGACCATGGGCGCCGCGCTCGAGCTGACCATCGACGAGTACCTGCAGCACATCGTCGAACGGGAGCTCGAGGCGGGCGTGACCGCGAACAAGGCCGAGGGCGGTACCGCCGTCCTGATGGATCCGAACACCGGCGAGATCCTGGCGATGGCAAGCTACCCAACCTTCAATCCCAACGCGTTCAGCACGGCCACGCCCGAACAGCGCAAGAACCGTGCGGTCACCGATATCTACGAACCTGGATCGACGTTCAAGCTGGTGACCGCGTCGGCGGCGCTCGAGGAAGGCGTGATCACGCCTACCGATCTGGTCGACACCAGCCCCGGCTTCATCCGGTTCAAGTCGCGCCAGATCGACGACACCCACAACTACGGCGTCCTCAGCTTCGCCGAGGCCATCGTCAAGTCGAGCAACGTCGGCGCGATCAAGGTCGGCCTGAGACTGGGACGGGATCGGCTCGGCGACTACGTGAACCGCTTCGGCTTCGGTCATGCCACGTCCAGTGACTTCCCCGGCGAGAGCCCGGGCATCGTGTGGAATCCCAAGAAGCTCGACGACAGCGCCGTCGCGTCGATCGCGATGGGCTACCAGGTGGGCGTGACCCCGCTGCAGATGGTGACGGCCACCGCCGTGGTTGCCAACGGCGGCCGGCTGCTCAAGCCGCACGTGGTGCGCGCCGTGGTGCGCAACGGCGTGCGCACGCCGACCGAGGTCGTCGAAGTGCGCCGCGTCATCAGCCGGCGCACGGCCGCTGAACTCACGACGATCATGGAGGACGTGGTCAGGATCGGCACCGCCAAGGGGTTCACCCAGGTCGAAGGGTTCACGGTGGCGGGCAAGACCGGCACCGCCCAGAAGCTGGTCAACGGCGCCTATTCGCACCGTGACTACAACGTGTCGTTTGCCGGCTTCGTGCCGTCCCGCAAGCCGGTCTTCGTGCTGGTGGTGGTGGTCGACACGCCGCGCAACGGCTACTACTTCGGGGCCTCGGTGGCCGGCCCGATCTTCCGGCGGATCGCCGATGCGGCCCTGCGTCACGTCGGCGTGGCGCCCACCGTCTTTCCGGCGCCGCCGGTACTGGTCGAGCCGCGCGGCTCACTGCCGGCCCGCCGCCCTCGTCCGGCCACGGTCATCACCGTGGACGATTCGGGCATCCGCGCCATGCCCGACCTGGTCGGCCTCGGCGCGCGTGAAGCGCTGCGCCGGGTCGCGCGGCTGGGCGTGACCGCCAAGATCCAGGGCGCGGGCCTGGTCGTGGCGCAGTATCCCGAAGCCGGACAGACCCTTGCCGTCGGCGGCTCGTGCACGCTCATGCTCGATCGCGGCGTCGGCCGGTCCGGCCGGGCCACCTCAGGATCCACTCCGTGACCACACGCGACCTGCTCGACGCGCTCGGTGGACTCGTGCGGTCGCAGGACGGCGTGCCTGGCGGGCACGCCGCGCTCGCCGACGTGACGTGCGACTCGCGCCGAGCCGCGCGCGGCGGCGTGTTCGTGGCGCTGCGCGGACTCAAGGCCGATGGCCTCGACTTCGTGCCCGAGGCCGTGGCCAACGGCGCGGCGTTGATCGTGAGCGAGAGCGCGCGGCCGGCCCACCTCACGGCGCCGTGGGTGGTCGTGAGCGATGGCCGGCTCGCGCTGGCCCTGATTGGCGCAACGGCGCACGGACACCCCAGCCGCGAGATTCCGGTCGTCGGCGTCACCGGCACGAACGGCAAGACGACCACCGCCTATCTGCTGGCCTCGGTGCTCGATGCCGCGCAGCTCTCGGCGGGCGTGCTCGGCACGGTGAACTACCGCGTGGGTCAGGACGCGCGCGAGGCCTCGCGCACCACGCCGGAAGCGCCCGAGGTGCAAGGGCTGTTGCGCGAGATGATCGCCGCCGGCAACCGCTCCTGCGTCATGGAGGTGTCGTCGCACGCGCTCGCCTTGAAACGCGTCGACGGCCTGCGCTTCGCCGCCGCGATCTTCACGAATCTCACCCGCGACCATCTCGACTTCCACGCCGACATGGAGCAGTATTTCGCGGCCAAGCGCCGGCTGTTCGAGATGCTGGAGCCGGCCGCGCCGGGCGTGATCAACGCCGACGATCCCCGCGCCGCGGCGCTCGTCTCGGTGTGCGGCACCTCGCTCACCTACGGCGTGCAGAAGCCCGCCGATGTGCGTCCTGAAGGGCTGGTGATGGACCTGCACGGCATGCGCTTCCGCGCGGCCACGCCAGCCGGTCCGGTCGACATCGTGTCCAGGCTGGTGGGCCGGCCCAACGTCTACAATCTGCTCGCGGCCACGGCGGCGGCAACCGCGCTCGGCGTGCCCGGCGCCGCCATCAGCGACGGGCTCGCGCGCCTGGCCGGTGTGCCCGGCCGCTTCGAACTCGTGTCCGCGCCGGGCCAGGACATCACCGTGGTCGTGGACTACGCCCATACCGACGACGCCCTCCGGAACCTGATCGAGACAGCGCGGCCGTTGACGCGCGGCCGGGTCGTGACCGTGTTCGGATGCGGCGGCGACCGCGACCGCACCAAGCGGCCGTTGATGGGCATGGTGGCGGCCCGCCTGAGTGACGTCGTGGTCATCACCTCCGACAACCCGCGCAGCGAAGATCCGGCGGCCATCATCGAAGAGATCCGGCGCGGCATTCCGGCCGGCGAAGCGGCCTCGGGCCGCACGCCCGTGGTGATGGCGGTGGTGGATCGCGCCGCCGCGATCGAGCGGGCAGTCACCTCGGCCCAGGCGGGCGACCTCGTGTTGATTGCCGGCAAGGGCCACGAGAAGACCCAGCACATCGGCGCCCGCGTGCTGACGTTCGACGACGCCGACGTGGCGAAGGCGGCGCTCGCGCGCCGTCAGGCGAGGTCGGCCTGAGATGCGTCTCGAGCAGGGCACCTACTCGGCGGCGGATCTCGCAACGACCCTCGGCGGCCGCCTGGTGGCCGGCGCACCGACGGCGCGGCTCGGCCCCGTCTCGATCGACTCGCGCGGGATTGCCGCAGGAGAGCTGTTCTTCGCCATCGTGGCGGCGCGCGACGGCCATGCGTTCGTGCCCGCCGCCGTGGCCCGCGGCGCCGTCGGCGCGGTGGTGCAGCGGGCCGTCGATGTGCCGTCCGTCGCTCGTCCAGCCGTGGTGATCGAGGTACCCGACACCTTGCGCGCCTTGCACGACCTCGGCCGCGCGGTGCGCCGGGCCTCGGGCGCGCGGGTGGTGGCCATCACCGGCAGTGCCGGCAAGACGACCACGAAGGACGCGATTGCCGCCGTGCTCGACGTGCGCTACCGGGTCGTGAAGAACCGCGGCAATCTCAACAACCACCTCGGCCTGCCGCTCTCGCTCGTCGAGCTGCGCACTTGCCCAGAGGTGGCCGTGATGGAACTCGGCATGAACCACGCCGGCGAGATCCGCGTGCTCGTGGGCATCGCCGAACCCGACGTGCGGGTGTGGACCAATGTGGGCGACGCGCACATCGGCCACTTCGGCACGCGCGCGGCGATTGCCGACGCGAAGGCCGAGATTCTCGAACAGGCCGACGCGCACACGCTGCTCGTCTGCAACGCCGACGACCCGCTCGTGATGGCGCGCACGGCCGGCTTCCCCGGCAAGGTCGTGACCTTTGGCGTGAACGCCAGCGCGGATGTGCGGGCCGGCGGCATCGACGACCGCGGCGTGCACGGCACCGGCGCGACGGTGCACACGCCGGCCGGCTCGCTCACGCTAGCGCTGGCCCTGCCCGGCCGCGGCCATCTGCTGAACGCGCTCGCCGCCACGGCCGTGGGCGTCGAACTCGGGGTGCCGCTCGGGGAAATCGCCGAGCGGCTGCACGGACTCGCGCCCGCGTCGCACCGCGGCACCCTGTTGCAGACCCGCGCCGGCGCCACGGTACTGGACGACAGCTACAACTCCAGCCCGGCCGCGCTCACGCGGTCGCTGGAGGTGCTGGCGTCGAGCCGTCCGGCGGGCCGCCGCATGGCCGTGATTGGCGAGATGCTGGAGCTCGGCGACCAGTCGGTGCGGCTGCACGAGGAGTGCGGTCGCGCGGTGACCGAGGCGGGCGTGACGCGGCTCGTCACCGTGGGTGGGGCACCGGCGCGCCGCCTGGGCGAAGCTGCCGTGCGTCACGGACTCGCGCCCACGGCCGTCACGCACGTGGCGACCAGCGACGAGGCAGCCGCGCTGGTCGAAGGCGAACTCGCCGCTGGCGATCTGCTGCTCGTCAAGGGCTCACGCGGCATCGGCACCGACCGGGTCGTCGCGCACCTCGTCGCGGGAGGCGCGTGATGCTGTATCACCTGCTCTACTCGCTCGCGCCGCAGATTGGCGCGCTCAACGTCACGCGCTACATCACCTTCCGCACGGCCGCCGCCAGCATCTCGGCGCTGGTCATCTCGCTCGTCATGGGGCCGTGGCTGATTCGCACGCTGCGCGAGTTCCAGATCGGGCAGGTGATCCGCCAGGAGGGTCCGCAATCACACCGGGCCAAGGCCGGCACGCCGACCATGGGCGGGCTGCTGATTCTCGTCGCGGCGCTCGTGCCCACGCTGCTCTGGGCCGACCTGACCAACCCCTTCATCTGGATCGCCGTTGTCTCCACGGCCGCCTTCGGTGCGGTCGGGTTCCTCGACGACTACCTCAAGATCACGCGCCGCTCGTCGGGCGGCCTGGCGCCGCGCTACAAGCTGGCCGGGCAGATCGTGGTCGGTCTGGCGGTGGGCGGCACGCTGCTGTGGCTGGCGTCACGCAACCAGTACAACACGCGCCTCATCTTCCCGTTCTTCAAGCAGCTCATTCCCGACCTCGGCTGGTTCTACCTGCCCTTCTCGGTGCTGCTGCTGACATTTTCGTCGAACGCCGTCAACCTCACCGACGGCCTCGACGGCCTGGCCATCAGCACGTTTGCCGTGGCCGCCGGCTGCTTCACGGCGCTCGCCTACGTCACCGGCCACGCCGTGTTCGCGGACTACCTGCTGCTCGTGCGCATTCCCGCGGCGGCCGAGTTGACGGTGTTCTGTGGCGCGCTCGTGGGCGCGAGCCTCGGCTTCCTCTGGTACAACTGCTATCCCGCCGAGATCTTCATGGGCGATGTCGGCTCGCTGGCGCTGGGCGGCGCCCTGGGCACGGTCGCGATCCTCATCAAGCAGGAGATGCTGCTCGGCATCGTCGGCGGCGTCTTCGTGATCGAGGCGCTGTCGGTGATTCTGCAGGTGGGCTCCTTCAAGCTCACCGGCAAGCGGATCTTCCGGATGGCCCCGATTCACCACCACTTCGAGCTCATCGGCTGGAGCGAGCCCAAGGTGATCACGCGCTTTCTCATTGTCGCGATCCTGTTTGCGCTCTTCAGCCTCACCACGTTGAAATTGCGATGACCGTGCCTCCGTCCTTCACGTCCGGGCCTCAGGCGCCGCCGTTCTCGGTGGCCGGACGGCGGGTGCTCGTGGTGGGCGCCGCGCGCAGCGGACGCGCCGCTGCGGAGCTGCTCGTGACGCGCGGCGCGATTGTGACGCTCACCGACCGGGTGTCGGACTGTCCGGAGGCCGATCGGCTTCGCCGGGCCGGCGTAACGCTCGACCTCGGCGGGCACGACGCGAGCCTCTTCACGGCGGTGGATCTGATCGTGACCAGCCCCGGCGTGCCGTCCGAGCTGCCCGAACTGACAGGAGCCCGCGCGGCTGGTGTGCCGGTCATCGGCGAACTGGAGCTGGCCTCGCGTTGGCTGAAGGGCCGCCTCATCGCCATCACCGGCACGAAGGGGAAGTCGACGACCACGACGCTCGTCGGCAAGATGCTCGAGGCCTCTGGCCACACGGTGCTGGTGGGCGGCAACATCGGCGTGCCGCTCAGCGCGCACGTCGACGCGTCCACACCAGAGACGCTGCATGTCGTCGAGGCCAGCAGCTTCCAGCTCGAGACGACCGACACCTTCCATCCGTGGATTGCGGCGCTGCTCAACCTGTCGGCCGACCACCTGGATCGGCATCCCGACCTCGACAGCTACGCCCGGGCCAAGGCGCGCGTCTTCGCCAACCAGGGCGCCAGCGACTGGCGCGTGCTGAATGCCGATCGACCCGAGACGCTCGTGCTCGGCACTGGCGCCGCGCGCGAGGTGCAGTACTCCTCGAACCGCACGCTCGATCTCGGCGTCTACGTGCGCGACGGGGTGGTGTGGCACCGTAGCTCGGAAGGCGAAGTGGCGCTCGTGCCGCTCCGCGTGGCGCGGCTGCCCGGCCGTCACATGACCTCGAATGTCGTGGCCGCCACCGCCATCAGCCGCCTGGCCGGTGCCTCGGTCGAGGGCATGACCGCGGCGCTGTCGTCGTTCACCGGCCTGGAGCACGTGCTCGAACTGGTCGGCGAGGTCGACGGAGTGCGCTTCGTGAACGACTCGAAGGCCACCAACGTCGACGCGGCCGGGCGCTCGATCGAGAGCTTCGCCGGTGTGGTTGCGATCGTGGGCGGAAAGTACAAGGGCGGCCGCTTCGAGGATCTGGCCGGTCCGCTTCGGGCGCATGGGCGCGCCGTGGTTGCGATTGGCGAGGCTCGCCCGCGCGTGGTCGCGGCCCTGGCCGGGGTCGTGCCGGTGCACGAAGCCGCGTCGATGGCTGATGCGGTGCGGCAGGCCTACGCGCTGGCCGGTCTCGACGGCGTGGTACTGCTGGCGCCGGCCTGTTCGAGCTTCGACATGTTTCCCGACTACGCCGCGCGCGGTCGGGCCTTCAAGGAGGAAGTGGGGAAGCTCGGGGCTCGGGTGCCGGGGGTCGGGGCTCGGGGGTGAGAGAAGAACGCGAGAAGTGAGCAGTCATCAGCCGGGTGGTGGCGAATGGGAGCCGGTCGCTGGGAGCGCAGGCTGCCGTGGTCTGTGTGGCTGGTGTCCCAGTCCCCCACTTGGCTGATGACTGCTGACCTCTCGCAAACTCATGCGGCTCGTCGAGAGGCCGGACGCCGTAGTTCGCGTCCGGATGGATGTTTCGGTTCGAGGTCCCCGGCACTTTAGGGGTGTTCCCAGGGGGGCGTCCCCAGGGCGGGAGAGTATGGCGAGGAAGCTTCAATCGGACAAGTGGCTGTTCCTGGCAACCCTGGCGCTCGTGTGCGTCGGCGTGGTCATGGTCTACAGCGCCTCGGCGGTGGTGGCGCTCGAACGCTACCAGCAGCCCTATTTCTTCGTCACCCGCCAGGTGATCTGGGCGGTGCTCGGCCTGACCCTCTTGTCGATGATCATGCGCGTCGACTACCGCACCTACCGCAACGAACAGGTGATGTGGGCCGGGCTGGTCGTGGTTGCCGTGCTGCTCGTCGCCGTGCTCTTCTCGCGGCCCATCAAAGGCTCGCGGCGGTGGTTCGGTCTGGGGGGCTTCGGCATCCAGCCATCGGAACTGGCCAAGGTGGCCGCCATCTTCTTCACCGCGTTCGTGCTCGACCGGCGAATGCACCGGATCAACGACGTGAAATACGCCCTGGCGCCGATCGCGCTCATCGTCGGCGGGCTGGCGGGGCTCATCCTGGTAGAGCCCGACTTCGGCACGGCGGCGGCACTGACCGTGGTCGTAGCCATCATGGTGATGGCTGCCGGCCTGAGCTATCGCTACATCGTGGGTCTGGCGCTCGTGGGGCTGCCGGCGGCCTACATCGTGCTGATGTCGGCCGACTACCGTCGCCGCCGGTGGCTGGCCTTCCTCAACCCGTGGGACGACCCGCTCGGTGACGGCTATCACATCATCCAGTCGCTCATCGCCGTAGGCAGCGGCGGTGTGTTCGGGCGCGGCCTGATGGGCGGCATCCAGAAGCTGTTCTATCTGCCGGAGCCGCAGACCGACTTCATCTTCGCGGTCATCTCCGAAGAGCTCGGCCTGATCGGCGCCACGCTCGTCGTGGTCTGCTTTGGCGTGATTGCCTGGCGCGGCTTGCGCGCCGCCACGACCGCGCCCGATCGCTTCGGCGCACTCCTGGCCCTCGGCATCACCACGATGGTGGTGGCGCAGGCGTTCGTCAACCTCAGCGTCGTGCTCGGGCTGATGCCCACCAAGGGCATTCCGCTGCCGCTCGTGAGCAACGGCGGGTCGTCGTTGCTGGTCAATCTGGCGGCCATCGGCGTGCTGCTGAACATCTCGCAGCACGCGGTGCACGACGGGGCCGCCGGGGAGCCAGGAGCCGCGTGACCGGTGCGAGTACTCATTGCAGGCGGCGGCACCGGGGGACATCTCTACCCGGGGATTGCCGTGGCCGACACGCTGCTGCGACAGGATCCGACGTGTGCGGTCAGTTTCGTAGGCACGACGCGGGGCTTGGAGAGCCGCGTGGTACCGGCGCTCGGCTATCCGCTCGACACGATTCGCAGCGCCGGGTTGAAGGGCAAGTCGCTCATGGCGCTGGCCCGTGGCCTGGCCCTGCTGCCGCTGTCGGCGCTCGATGCGTGGCAGGTGCTGTCGCGCCGTCGTCCCGAGGTGGTCGTCGGCGTGGGCGGCTACAGCTCCGGACCCGTGCTGCTGCTGGCCGCGCTGCGCGGCATCCCGACATTGCTCATGGAGCAGAACATCGCCCCCGGCTTCACCAATCGCCAGTTGGCCCGCTGGGTGCGGGCCGCGGCCGTGAGCTACGACGAGACGCTGGCGTATTTTCCGGGCACCGGCTTCGTGTCGGGCAATCCCGTGCGGCGCGAATTTCTGGCGGCGGCCGAGGCGAGCGGTGATGGTGCGTTCACGGAAGGTCCGGTGCGCGTGCTGATCATGGGCGGCTCCCAAGGCGCGCGCGCCATCAACGACGCGCTGGTCGCGGCCGTGCCGGGCGCGCAGGCGCGCGGCGCCGTGCTCGCGATCACGCATCAGACCGGCGAGCGCGACCTGACGCGGGTGCGCGAGGGCTACGCCCACGCGGGCGTCGCGGCCACGGTCGAGGCGTTCTTCCACGACCTGGACGCCCGCATGCGGTCCGCCGACCTGGTCGTGGCCCGTGCCGGTGCCTCGACGCTGGCCGAGCTCACCGTGCTGGGCCGGGCGTCGGTGCTCGTGCCGCTGCCCACTGCCGCCGATGACCATCAGCGCAAGAACGCGCGTGCGCTCGCGGCGGCTGGCGCGTGCGAGGTGGTCGAGGAACGTGACCTGGGCGGCGACCGCCTGGCGCAGGTGCTCGTGGCGCTGGCCGCCGACGGCGCGCGCCGCGCGCGCATGGCCGCGGCGGCGCGGGCGTTGGGCAAGCCGGATGCAGCGGTGCGCGTGGCCGAGCGCATCACGGCGCTGGCGGGGAAGCGATGACTCCCATGCTGGGCAGAACGCGTCACGTGCATTTCGTCGGCGTGGGCGGGATCGGCATGAGCGGCATCGCCGAGCTCCTCGCCAATCTGGGCTATCAGGTGTCGGGCTCCGACCGGTCGGGGTCGGCCACGACCGAGCGCTTGGCTTCGCTCGGCGTGACGGTGCAGACGGGGCATCAGGCCGCCCACGTCGGGAGCGCCGATGTGGTCGTGATCTCGTCGGCCATCAAGGCTGACAACCCTGAGATCGCCGAGGCGAAGGCGCGCGGCATTCCGGTGATCGCACGAGCCGAGATGCTCGCCGAGCTGATGCGTCTGCGGGTTGGCATTGCCGTGGCCGGCGCGCACGGCAAGACGTCGACCACGTCGATGATCGCGCTCGTGCTCGAACAGGCCGGACTCGACCCCACCGCCGTCATCGGCGGCCGTCTGCGGGCCTTCGGCAGCAACGCGCGGCTCGGCCGCGGCCACTACATGGTGGCCGAGGCCGACGAGAGCGATCGCTCGTTCCTGAAGCTCTCGCCTACGGTCGCGGTCATCACCAACATCGACCGCGAGCACATGGAGGCCTACGGCGGCTTCGACGACCTGCAGCAGGCCTTCGTGGAGTTCGCAAACAAGGTGCCGTTCTACGGCGCGGTCATCGCCTGCGCTGACGATGTGGAGCTGCGCCGCCTGTTGCCGCGCATGACGCGTCGGGCGACCACGTATGGCATCGACGCGCCCGAGGCCGAGATTGCCGCCCTCGATCTCGCGCTCGAGGGCTTTGGCAGCACCTGCACGGTGGTGCGACGCGCCTCGCGTGCGCGCGCCGCCGGGCCCGTCACGCTGGGCCGCCTGCGGTTGCAGGTGCCGGGCCGTCACTCGGTGCTGAACGCGCTGGCCGCCGTGGCGGTCGGGCTCGAGCTCGGCGCGCCATTTGTCGTGATTGCCGATGCGCTCGCCGCGTTCCAGGGCGCGGAGCGGCGCTTCGAGCAGCGCGGCGTGGTGAACGGCATCACCGTGGTCGACGACTACGGCCATCATCCGACCGAGATTGCCGCCGTGCTCGCAGCGGCCCGGGCGGCCGCCCCGGCGCGCATCGTCGTGGTCTTCCAGCCGCATCGCTACTCGCGCACCGCCCAGCTCCTGCCCGAGTTCGCGGCGGCTCTGGCCCCAGCTGACGAGGTGGTGCTCACAGACATCTATGCCGCCAGCGAAGAGCCGATTCCCGGGGTCACCGTCGAGGCACTGGCCGAGGCCGTGAACCGGCGTCGCGCCACGCCGGTGGCCGTCGTGAAGCGTCTCGACGACCTGCCCTCCGCAGTGGCCGCGCTGGCGCGCCCCGGCGACCTCGTGATCACGCTCGGTGCCGGCTCGATCGGCAGCGTGCCCGCTCCGCTCGTGCGTGAACTCGAACGCGTGCATGGCACAGGGGTGGCGTCGTGAAGCCTGGACTGCCGACGCCCGCCGACAAGCGGTTCCGCCGCGCCCAGGTGAAGCCCACCGGGCGGCGCGGACAGTTCTGGCGCCGCGCCGTGCTCGCGGCCAAGGCCGCCTCGGTGACGCTGGTCGTCAGCCTGGCGTTGTGGCGCACGGTCACGCTCGTGGCCGAGTCGTCGGCCCTGCACATCGCCCAGATCGTGCTGCACGGCAACGACCGGCTGTCGCGGGGTGAGGCGATGGCCCTGCTCGACGACCTGCACGGCCAGAACATCCTGGCGGTGCGTCTCGAGGACTGGCGTCAGCGGCTCATGACCTTGCCGTGGGTGGAGGACGCGATCGTGCGGCGCGTGCTGCCCAACACGCTCGAGGTGCTGGTGCGCGAGCGCACGCCGATGGGCGTCGCCCGCATGGGCCGCGATCTGTATCTCGTCGATCAGCACGGCGTTGTCATCGACGAGTTCGGCCCGAGCTACGCCGACCTCGATCTGCCGGTCATCGACGGCCTGGGGCCGCCCTCGGGTGAGGCGGCGCCGAGGGTCGACGAACGCCGGACGGCGCTCGTGGCGCGGCTGCTCGCCGACGTGGCAGGGCACGAGCACCTGGCTTCGCGGCTGTCGCAGATCGACGTGCGCGACGCGCGCGATGCCGTGGTGCTGCTCGACGGCGACACGGTCATGCTGCGCCTCGGCGATCGCGATTTCGCCGACCGCCTCCAGGACTACCTGGACGTGGCGACGGCGCTCAAAGACCGCATGACGGCCATCGACACAGTGGACCTGCGGTTCGGCGAACGAATGTACGTGCGGCCCGGACGTGACGAGGGCGGGCCGCAGCCCGCGTCACGCGAGGTGGGATCTGGTAGTCGGGTGGGAGGTCAGTAGTGGCACGCAATGAGCGGTACATCGTCGGGCTCGACATCGGCACGTCGAAGGTGTGCACGGTGGTGGGCGAGGTCTCCGACGGCGGCGGGCTCGACGTCATCGGCATCGGCATGGCCGAGTCGAAGGGGTTGAAGCGCGGCGTCGTGGTGAATCTCGAGGCCGCCGTCGAGTCCATCAAGAAGTCGGTCGAGGAAGCCGAACTCATGGCGGGCGTGGAGATCGGCTCGGCCCACCTGGCCGTGAACGGCCCCCACATCAAGGGCTTCAACAGCCGGGGCGTGGTGGCGGTGGCCGGCAAGAACCGCGAGATCACCCGCGAGGACGTGCGCCGCGCGCTCGATGCGGCCCGGGCCGTGTCGCTGCCGGCCGGCCGCGAGGTGCTGCACGTGTTGCCGCAGGACTTCGTGGTCGATGAGCAGGACGGGATCGGCGCGCCGGTCGGCATGACCGGCGCCCGGCTCGAGGTCAACGTGCACATCGTGACCGGCGCCGCCACCTCCACCCAGAACCTGGTGGCGTGCGTGAATCGGGCCGGCATTTCAGTCGTGGACATGGTGATCGGCCAACTGGCTGCGGCCGAAGCGGTGCTCACCCCCGACGAGCGCGAACTGGGCGTGGCGCTGCTCGATATCGGCGGCGGCACCGCCGACCTGGCCATCTTCGAGCGCGGCGCGTTGTGGCACACGGCCGTGATTGGCGTGGGCGGCGACCACTTCACGAACGACATCGCCGTGGGCCTGCGCACGCCGATTCCGGAAGCCGAGAAGGTGAAGCGCCGCTCCGGCTGCGCGCTCTCGGGCATGATCGACGAAGACGAGACCATCGAAGTGGCCAGCGTGGGCGGCCGGCGGCCGCGCGTGATGGCGCGCCGCATCCTGTCGGACATCCTGCAGCCGCGCGCCGAGGAATTGTTTCACCTGGCGTGGGACGAGATCAGCAAGGCCGGCTACGAGAAGTCGCTCAACTCTGGCCTGGTGCTGACGGGTGGCGGCGCCGTGCTCGACGGCATGTCGGAGATCGCCGAGCAGATCTTCGACCTGCCGATGCGCCGCGGCGTGCCGGCCGGCGTGGGCGGCCTGGCCGACCACTTGAGCAACCCCGCGTGCGCGTCAGCCCTCGGGCTGGTGCTCTACGCCCACAGACATCGACAGAGCGAGACGTCGGGGACAGGCGGCGGCGCCTTCGCCCGCATGGTGAGCCGGCTGCGGACCGTATTCAAGGAGTTCTTCTGATGGACGGATGGTTGAAACCAGGAGGGGCGGCAGACGCCCAGGACAGACTCCGCCTCACGCTCGATGAAGAGCTTCGCAGCGGCGCCCGCATCAAGGTGGTGGGCGTAGGGGGTGGCGGCGGCAACGCCGTGTCGCGCATGGTGCAGGCCGGGTTGTCGGGCGTCGAGTTCATGGTGGCGAACACCGACGCTCAGGCGCTGCGCTCGAATCCCGCGCCGGTCAAGATCCAGATCGGCAGCAAGCTCACCAAGGGCCTCGGCGCTGGCGCCGATCCCAACGTGGGCCGGCAGGCCGCGCTCGAGGACACCGACGCGCTCATCGCCGCGCTGAGCGGCGCCGACATGGTGTTCGTCACGACCGGCCTCGGCGGCGGCACGGGCACCGGCGCGGCGCCGGTGATCGCCAGCCTCGCCACCGAACTTGGCGCGCTCACGATCGCGGTCGTGACCAAGCCCTTCAAGTTCGAGGGCAAGAAGCGCCTCACCCAGGCCGCGCATGGCCTCGAGGCGCTGCGCGAAGCGGTCGACACCGTGATCACGATTCCCAACGAGCGCCTGCTGACGGTGATCGACCGGCAGACCTCGATGCTCGACGCGTTCGTGACCGCCGACGACGTGCTGCGCCAGGCGATTCAAGGCATCTCCGATCTGATCCTGGTGCCCGGCATCATCAATCTCGACTTCGCCGACGTCAAGGCGATCATGTCGTCGGCCGGAATGGCCATGATGGGCACGGCGATGGCCGAAGGGCCGACCCGCGCCCTCGATGCCGCCAACCGCGCCGTGTCGAGCCCGCTCCTCGAAGACGCGTCGGTGAACGGCGCGCGCGGCGTGATCGTGAACATCACCGGCGGGCCCGACATGGGCCTGATGGAAGTGCACGATGCCATGTCGGTGATTCAGGAAGCGGCGCACGAGGATGCCAACATCATCTTCGGCGCCGTCGTCGATCCGGCCCTGACCGGCAAGGTGAAGATCACGGTGATCGCCACCGGGTTCGAACAGGGCCGGCACGCGCGCACCATTCCGGCGTCGGCGTCCAGCACCCCCGTCGACCTGTCGAACTACACGGCGCACCTGCGCACCGGCGCCGGCGCCAATGCCATCGACGCGGCACCCGCGCCGCGCGCTACCATCTTGCGCCGGCCCTCGATTGACATGCCCATGCAGCAGCGGGCGGTGGTCGGCGGCACGCCGTTGCCGAGCTACGACCTCGAGCCGGGTGAGGTGGATCTGACCATGGAACTCGACGTGCCGGCCTTCCTGCGCCGCCAGAACGAGTAATCCCACCCGCGGCGGCCCCATCCGCTCCTGCAAAGGGCCGTCGCCGTGCCAGCGCGGGCAGTATACTGCTGACTGGGGGCGCACTGCCCCCGGGTATGACAACCTCCTGGGAACAACGCGACGCCGCTCGCCAGACGCTCGCCCGCGAAGTGGGCTACGTGCAGAAGCCGCACGTGAACCGCATGCGCGTGGGGCTGGCCTTCCCCAACACGTATTTCGTGGGGATGTCGAACCTTGGCTTCCAGACGGTCTACCGGCTCTTCAACGACCACCCCGACACGGTGTGCGAGCGCGTGTTCCTGCCGCCGAAGCAGGAACTGAAGACGCTCGTCGAGCGCAACGCCCGCCTGGTCACGCTCGAGTCCGAAACGCCGCTCAACGATCTGGACGTGCTGGCGTTCTCGGTGTCGTTCGAGTGGGACTACACCAACGTGCTCACCATGCTGCGCCTGGCGGGCCTGCCGCTGCGTGCCGCCGACCGCGACCACCGCCACCCGCTGGTGGTGATTGGCGGCGCCGTGACGTTCGTGAATCCCGAGCCGCTGGCGCTTTTCGCCGACGTGATTGCCGCCGGCGAAGGCGAAGTGCTGGTGCCGTCGCTGCTCGAGGCCGTGGCCAGCGCCACCTCGCGCGGCGACCTGCTCCTGAAGCTGGCGCAACGGCGCGGCTTCTACATTCCGTCGTTCTACGACGTGCGCTACCACGACGACAGCACCATCGCCGCCTTCGTGCCTCGCGAGGGCACCGACGCGCCACTGGTCGTGAAGAAGGCGGCGGTCAAGACCACTGAGGCGCTCGACCCGCCGTGCACGTCGATCTTCACGCCCGACACCGAGTTCGGCTCGCGCTTTCTGATCGAAGTGGTGCGCGGCTGCGCGAACCTGTGCCGGTTCTGCTGGGCCGGCTACAACTACCTGCCGGTGCGGGCGTTCCCCACCGCCAGAATCCTGGAACTGGCGCAAGCCGCGCGCGCCCACGCCAATCGCGTGGGCCTGGTGTCGATTGCGCTGTGCGATCACCCCGACATCGAGCTGATTCTCACGAAGCTGTCGGAGATGGGCTACTCGATCAGTCCGGCGTCACTGCGTCTCGACGACCTGACGCCGACCATCGTGCGCCTGCTGCGGGAGAGCGGCGAGCGCACGCTCACCATTGCCCCCGAGACCGGTTCCGACCGCCTGCGCCGCGTGATCAACAAGACCGTGACGAACGACGAGATCCTCGAGAAGGCCGATCTCATCTTTTCGAGCGGCATCGAGAACCTGAAGCTCTACTACATGATTGGCCTGCCCACCGAGACCGACGAGGATCTCGAGGCCATGCGCGACCAGACGGTGCAGCTGCGCGACATCATGATGAAGTACGCCAAAGGGCGCGGCCACGTGGGCCGGATCGTTGGCAGCGTGAATCCGCTCGTGCCCAAGCCCGGCACCGCCTACCAGTGGCTGCCCATGACCGATACCAAAGAGATCGAGCGCAAGATAAAGCGCCTGCACGCCCTGGTCAACAACATCGACCACGTGTTCTTCTCGATCAAGAGCGAACGGCATTCCTACTACCAGGCGCTGATGTCGCTCGGCGACCGCCGCGTGGCCCCCGCCATCGAGGCCGCCGAGCGGAACGGCGGCAATTGGCGGCAGGCCGTGCAGGAGTCGGGTGTGGACGCCGACTTCTACATCTACCGCGACCGCTCGAACGACACGATGCTGGCGTGGGACATCATCGACGGCGGCATGAAGAATTCGTTCTTCCGCAACGAGGTCGCCAAGGGCCTGCGCGAGGAATGGACGCTGCCGCCGAAGCGGCAGCAGGAGAACGCGCGCCTGCTGCCGACGCTTGCGTGACGGCCGCGCTACCAGGGCGCGGCGGCAGGCTCGTCGCTCGCCGGCGTGTGGTCGTCGACCGCCTCGGCCTCGAATCTGGCGTAGGCGCTGAGCACCACATCCCGCACGTGGTCCTGCGCCTTCACGTCGGTGAGCTGACGCAGCAGCGCGAAGCTGCGCCGCTCGCCGTTCACCGAGTAGGTGCGCGAGGGAAACGTGACGTTGCGGCCTGAGCCGTTGCGACGTTCCCACACGGCGAAGCCGAGCAGCTTCAGACCCGCCAGCGGGCCGTCGGTGAAGTGGAGTTCGGCGTCGGCCAGCTTGCCGACCGGGCTGCCCTTGTCGTTTGGAGTGATCTTGACCAGCATGGTTGTGCTCCCGCCGCGAAGAAGTGGAACGCGCGGCTGCCCTCTGCTACTTCAACGGCCGTGCCACCAGCCCAGGTCCGCTGATTTCCTGGGGTTTCCACGCCGGCCGCCCGGGGAACATTCGGCCGCTTCGTTGCACATGCCAACCGTGGTTGGCGCCGCGCGTCAGGCGACCGGGCGGGCCTGCTGATGCTGCCGGAACCAGGTGCCGGATTCCACTGGATCGCCGAGCCGTGGGGGCCGATGTTGCGCTGTGCGCCGCTCGAGTCGGTAGCGCGCCACGGGTTCACGTCCAGGCAACTCGGGTTGCGCCCCAATGACACGGCGCCCGCGACCTGGGCCACAGCCGTGGCGTCGGTAGGCTGTGACGTGTCGCACCTGGCGCGTGTCCGTCAGGTGCACGGCGCGGCGGTGCGGGTGGTGCGCGCCGGCGACCTTGCCGCACCCGTTCCCGACGGCGACGCGGTGATCACGAACGCGCCCGGCGTGGCCCTGGCGGTCGTGGCGGCCGACTGCGTGCCGGTGCTGCTTGCCGACCCACGCACCGGCGCTGTCGCCGCGGTGCACGCCGGCTGGCGCGGCACCGCCGCCAATGTGGTGGGCGCCACAGTGACGGCAATGACCCGCGAGTTCGGCGTGCGGCCGGAGACGCTCGTGGCGGCGATTGGCCCGAGCATCGGCGCGTGCTGCTACGAGGTGGGCGAGGAGCTCCTGACGGCGTTTGCGGCCGCCGGCCACACCTCCGTCGACCTCGCCGACTGGTTCGCGCGCGACAGTGCCGGTCGCCTGCGGCTCGATCTCTGGCAGGCCAACGCCGACCTGCTCGTGCACGCCGGAGTTCCGCGCGCCCGACTACACGTGGCCGGGCTGTGTACCAAGACGCACGTCGAGGTGCTCGAGTCGTTTCGCGTGGACGGCGACCGCGCCGGTCGCATGGCCGCCATTATCGCGGCGCCTCAGGTGCGGGACTAGTCTAGGGGCTAGTGAACCAAGAGTAACGGACTAAGGGTGGCGCCCCGCTTCGCCGTTCCGGTCAGCCGATTCCAGTCAATCGACGCGCAGAACTCCGCGGGATCGAGTCGTGAAGCATGACGCGCCGATCACCAGGCCGCGACCAGCCCGAGGGCTACCAGTGAGCCCGCGGCGGCGACGAACGCGCCAGCGTGATGCGCGTCGCTGTTCACGAGCAATGACGACACGAACGACGTCGCCCGCCATGGCACGACCACGCCCACCGCGACGCCCGTGGCGAGCAGTCGCTCGCGGACGAAGTCTGCGCGCGCGGCAGTGGCCAATAACACCACCCGCAGGGATCTCTCCGGTGCAGCGGCCCGCGCGCTACGCGCCCGGCGCGGCTCGGTCTGGCGGGGCGCCGCCGTCGGCCACGGGCGCGTCGGGCGCCTGGGGCTCGGGGATCCAGTAGAGGATGCGCACGCAGCTCTCACACTGGATGATCTGATCGCTCGCGCGCAGCTGATTGTAGAGATGCGGGCGGATGCGCACGCGGCACGCGTCGCACAGGCCGCCGACGGCGCGCGCGATGCCGAGGCCCTTGCGGCCCTTGGCCACCATCTCGAAGGTGGCCAGCAGGCGCGGCTCGATGGTCTTCACGAGCTCGGCGCGCGCCGTCAGCAGTTGGGCCAGCGTGTCCTTCACCGTGGCGGCATCGGCGGTGATGGCGGCCTTCTCGGCGGTCACGCTCTTCTTGTCGGCGGCCAGCGTGGCTTCGGCGGCCTTCGCGACGGCCGCACGCTCGTCGATCTCGAGCATTCGCTCCAGCTCGATGCCCTCGATGCGATCCACCTCGGCCGAGAAGGTCGTGATTTCGTGCTGCAGGGCATGGAACTGCTTGTTGTCCTTGGCCTGCATCAGCTGCTCTTTGTATTTCGAGACCCGCTGCTGCGCGACCGAGGCTTCCTTCTCGAGGTCCTGCTTGGCGGCCCGCGACTGGGCCAGTGCCGCCTTCGCCGCATCGAGCGACTGCGTGGCGTCGGCCAGCTTCGCGTCGAGCGCAACGATTTTCACCGGCGCGTCGGCCAGCCGCCGGCGCGCGTCCTCGGCCCGGGTTTCCAAATCTTGCAGGGCGAGGAGCGAGGTGATGGCGGGTAGCATCGGGCCCTCAAGCATAGCGTAGGATCCGGGTGTGCAACACCCTGCCGAGCCCTTGCAGCCGGGCGCCGTCCCGCTCGCCACCTGGCGTGCCATCTACTTCGGCGCGGGCGCCGCGATCGACCCGGCGTGCCGGCCCAAGGTCGAGGCCGGCGCGCGCGCCATCGACCGCGTGGTGGCCGCCGGCGCGCCGGTTTACGGCGTGAATACCGGCTTCGGCAAGCTGGCGTCGATGCGGATCGACACCGCCGATCTCACCACACTGCAGCGCAATATCGTGCTCTCGCACTGCGCCGGCGTGGGCGATCCGCTGCCGCTGCCGGTCACGCGACTGATGATGGCGCTGAAGCTCGCCAGCCTGGCGCAGGGGGCGTCGGGCGTGCGCTGGGCCACGCTGCAGCAGCTTGGCGCCTGCCTGGCGATGGATCTCGTGCCGGTCGTGCCCGGGCAAGGGTCGGTGGGCGCATCTGGCGACCTGGCTCCGCTCGCGCACCTGTCGGCGGCGCTCCTCGGCGTTGGAGAGTTCACGGTGGGCGGGAAGCGCGTGCCGGCCTCGCAGGCCCTGGCCAATGCCGGGCTCGAGCCGCTCGTGCTCGGTCCCAAGGAAGGCCTCGCGCTGCTCAATGGCACGCAGGCGTCCACGGCCCTGGCGCTCGCCGGGCTGTTCGAGACCGAGCGCGTGTTCCAGGCGGCGCTCGTCACTGGCGCGCTCACGACCGATGCCGCCAAGGGCTCCGACGGTCCGTTCGATCCGCGCATCCAGGCGCTGCGCGGCCAGCCCGGCCAGGTGGACGTGGCCGCGGCGCTAGTCCACCTCATGCGCGGCAGCGCCATCCGCCAGTCGCATCTCGTCGGCGATGCCCGCGTGCAGGATCCCTACTGCCTGCGCTGCCAGCCGCAGGTGATGGGCGCGTGTCTCGACCTGCTCCGCCAGGCCGCGCGCACGCTTGTCGTGGAGGCCAACGGCGTGTCCGACAATCCGCTCGTGTTCCCCGACACCGACGAGGTCATCTCGGGCGGCAACTTCCACGCGCAGCCGGTGGCCTTTGCCGCCGACATCATCGCGCTCGCCATCTGCGAGATCGGCTCGATTGCCGAGCGGCGCATCGCGATGCTGGTCGACCCGGCGCTGTCGGGCCTGCCCGCGTTTCTCACCCCCAATCCCGGCCTCAACTCGGGCTTGATGATTCCGCAGGTGACGGCCGCGGCGCTCGTGTCCGAGAACAAGCAGCGCGCCTATCCGGCCAGCGTGGATTCGATTCCCACCTCCGCCAACCAGGAAGATCACGTGTCGATGGCGACGCACGGCGCTCGCCGGCTCGGGCCCATGGCCGAGAACGCCGCGCATGTCATCGGTATCGAGCTCATCGCCGCGGCGCAGGGCTGCGGCTTCCACGCGCCGCTCCGGTCGAGCGATCCCCTGGAACGCGCCGTTCGGTTGCTGCGAGCAGAGGTGCCACCGCTCGATCACGACCGCTACCTTGCAGGCGACATCAACGCGGCCACCGCGCTCGTGCGCTCGGGCCGACTGGTCACCGCCACCGGCCACGACCACCTGCCGGGCCTCGGTGAGCCGGCGCATGGGGGCTGAGGGATGGCGCCGCTCGACTGGATGATCGTGACGCGCGGCGAGGGGCCGCTGCTCGTGAGCGTGCCGCATGCCGGCACCGACATCCCCGCGGATCTGGTGCCGCGGCTGGTGTCGCCGTGGCTCGCGCGCACAGATGCCGACTGGCATCTCGCGCGCCTCTACGACTTCGCCGCCGTACTGGGCGCCACGGTCGTGCGCACCACCATGTCGCGCACCGTGATCGACGTGAATCGCGACCCGAGCGGCGTGTCGCTCTATCCGGGTCAGGTCACGACCGGGCTGTGTCCAGTCGAGACGTTCGATGGCGAGCCGCTCTATGTGGATGACGGCGCGCCGACGGAGGCCGAAATCGCCGAGCGGCGCGCGCGCTACTTCGAGCCGTATCACCAGGCCCTCGCGGGCGAACTGACGCGGCTCCGGCAGGGGCACGCGCAGGTCGTCGTCTACGACTGCCATTCGATCCGCTCGCGGATTCCACGGCTCTTCGCCGGTGACCTGCCGCAGTGGAACATCGGCACGAGCGACGGCGGCAGTTGCGCCCCGTCGCTCACGCGCCTGGTCGAGTCGCGGTGTGAGGCGTCGGGGCTGCCGTACGTGACGAACGGCCGCTTCAAGGGCGGCTACATCACGCGTCACTACGGCCGGCCCGAGGCCGGCGTGCACGCGCTTCAGATGGAGCTGGCCTGCCGTGGCTACATGTCCGAGCCCGCCGGCGCGCCGACGCCAGAGACGTGGCCGGCGCCGTACGACATCGCACATGCCGCACGGCTCCGTCCCACGCTTCAGGCGATTCTCGAGGACGCCGTGGCATGGGCGAGGGACGCGTCGGCCGGGATCACCAAGGGAGTGCTATGACACGAACCATTCGGGCCGCCCGCGGCCCCGTCCGCACCGCCAAGAGCTGGCTCACCGAAGCGCCCCTGCGCATGCTCATGAACAACCTCGACCCCGACGTGGCCGAGCGGCCCGAAGACCTCGTGGTCTACGGCGGCATCGGCCGGGCGGCGCGCAACTGGGAGTGCTACGACCGGATCGTCGAGACGCTCACGTCGCTCGAGGACACCGAGACGCTGCTCGTGCAGTCGGGCAAGCCCGTGGGCGTGTTCACGACCCATCGCGATGCGCCCCGCGTGCTCATCGCCAACTCGAACCTGGTGCCGCACTGGGCGACCTGGGAACACTTCCACGCACTCGATCGCCTCGGCCTGATGATGTACGGGCAGATGACCGCCGGCTCGTGGATCTACATCGGCAGCCAGGGCATCGTGCAGGGCACCTACGAGACGTTCGCCGAACTGGGCCGGCAGCATTACGGCGGAAGTCTCGCGGGCCGCTGGATCCTTACGGCGGGACTCGGCGGCATGGGCGGCGCGCAGCCGCTCGCCGCCACCATGGCCGGCGCCTCGTGCCTCGCGGTGGAGTGTCAGCAGAGCCGCATCGACATGCGCCTGCGCACACGCTATGTCGACGTGCAGGCAGGCAGTCTCGACGAGGCGCTCGTGCTCATCGACGAGAGCTGCCGCGCGCACCAGCCCCGCTCGGTGGCGCTGCTCGGCAACGCCGCCGACGTGTTCACCGAGCTGGCGCGTCGAGGCGTGCGTCCCGATGCCGTCACCGACCAGACCTCCGCGCACGACCCCGTGAACGGCTACCTGCCGCAGGGCTGGACGGTGGAGCAGTGGTTCGAGCGGCGGGTGAGCGATCCGGCGGGCACATCCGCGGCGGCGAAGCGCTCGATGGCGGCGCACGTCACGGCCATGCTCGCCTTCAAGGATGCCGGCGTGCCCACCTTCGACTACGGCAACAACATCCGCCAGATGGCGAAAGACGAAGGGGTCGCGCGCGCCTTCGACTTTCCGGGCTTCGTGCCGGCCTACATCCGTCCGCTCTTCTGCCGCGGCGTCGGGCCGTTCCGCTGGGTGGCGCTCTCGGGCGACCCCGACGACATCGCCAGGACCGATGCGATGGTGAAGTCGCTCATGCCCCACGACGCCCATCTGCACCAGTGGCTCGACCTGGCGCGCGCCCGCATCAGCGTGCAGGGTCTGCCGGCGCGCATTTGCTGGGTGGGGCTGGGCGATCGGCATCGGCTCGGACTGGCCTTCAACGCCATGGTGCGCTCGGGCGAGCTCTCGGCGCCGATCGTCATCGGCCGCGACCATCTGGACTCTGGCTCCGTCGCCTCGCCCAACCGCGAAACCGAGGCGATGCGCGACGGCTCGGATGCCGTGTCGGACTGGCCGCTGCTGAACGCGCTGCTCAATTGCGCCTCTGGCGCCACCTGGGTGTCGCTGCACCACGGCGGCGGCGTGGGCATGGGCTTCTCGCAGCATTCCGGCATGGTGGTCGTGTGCGACGGCAGCGTCGAGGCCGACGCCAGGCTCGCGCGCGTGCTCTGGAACGACCCGGCCACCGGCGTGATGCGCCATGCCGATGCCGGCTACGACGCGGCCATCGCGTGTGCGGGCCAGCACTTCCTGCAGCTGCCGATGGTTCGATGAGCGACCGACGCCTGCACGCCGCCGACGCCTTGCTGCCTTCCGGGTGGGCGCGCGACGTGCTGCTCGAATGGAACGACCACGGCGACGTGGTGGCGGTGACGCCACAGGCGCCGCGGCCCGAAGGCGCGGCGCTGGCCGCCGGACCGGTCGTGCCCGGCATCGCCAATCTGCACTCGCACGCGTTCCAGCGCGCATTCGCCGGACTCGCGGAGTTTCGCGGGTCGAGTGACGACAGCTTCTGGAGCTGGCGCGAGCGGATGTACCGCGTGGCAAGCACGGTCACTCCGGACCAGCTCGACGCGATTGCCACGTGGCTCTTCGTCGAGATGACCGAGGGCGGCTACACCTCGGTGTGCGAGTTCCACTACCTGCACAACGACGTGGACGGCCGCCCCTACGCCGACGAGACGACACTGGCCGCGTGCCTGGTGCAGGCGGCTGATCGCGTGGGTCTTGGCCTCACGCTGCTGCCGGTGTTGTATCAACAGAGCGGTTTCGGTGGGGCCGCGCCCACAGCTGCCCAGCGCCGCTTCGTGCGATCCACTGACGGGTTGCTGCGGCTGGTCGAGGCGATGCGCCGCGCCTGCGACCGTCCGTCGGCACGCGTGGGGCTGGCCGTGCATTCGCTCCGGGCCGTCACGCCGGAGGCGCTGCGGCACGTCCTCGTGGGCCTGGACGGCCAGGATCGCTCAGCGCCGATTCACATCCACGTGGCTGAGCAGCAGCGCGAGGTCGACCAATGTCTGGCGTGGAGCGGTCAGCGGCCAGTGGCGTGGCTGCTCGGTCACGCGCCGGTCGACCAGCGCTGGTGTCTGGTGCACGCCACGCACCTGAGCGCCGACGAATCCCGCCGGGCCGCGGCCACCGGCGCCGTGGCCGGTCTGTGTCCCACGACCGAGGCGAATCTCGGCGACGGCATCTTCGACCTGCCCGGGTGGACGGGTGCGGACGGCGGGCGATGGGGCGTTGGTTCGGACAGCCACATCACGGTGAACGCGGCCGAAGAGCTGCGCCTGCTCGAGTACTCGCAGCGCCTGCGCACCGGGCGGCGCAACGTGGCGGCCACCTCCAGTGAACCGCATGTGGCGACGGCCATGACCCTGGCGGCCGTGGCTGGCGGGGCCGCGGCGGCGGGGCGGCCGGTCGCAGGATTGACGCCAGGTCAGCGCGCCGACTTCGTGGTGCTCGACGGCGCCCATCCGCTCATCGCGGGGTTGCCCGCGCCGGACGCGCTCGACGCACACGTCTTTGCCAGCCATCGCCAGTCGGCCATCGACGCCGTCGTGGTCGGAGGTCACCGCGTGGTGCGGCACGGCCGTCACGCCCTGCACGCCCGGGCGGCCGAGGCGTTCGTGCGCGCTCGCGCGGCCCTGCGCGCGCGGCTCTAGGCAGTGCGCCGAAAAGGTAGTGGGCCCACCTGGATTTGAACCAGGGACCGACCGGTTATGAGCCGGCTGCTCTAACCGCTGAGCTATGGGCCCGCAGGGGCGGGGCTCGGGTCCCGGGGCTCGGGGCTCGATGAGAATCGGTTTCCTTGATTCTAGGCTACGGAAGGCCGACCAGCATGATGACTCTGCGCCCCATCCTATAATGACGAGAGGCTGCCGGCCCGCGCCCGATGAATCCCCACGACCAGTTCTCCGCACTCCTGCAGGGCCCCGCGCCGTTTCTCGCGCTGGCGCCGATGCAGGAAGTGACCGACGGTGCGTTCTGGACGCTCATGCACCACTACGGCGGGGCCGACGTCTATTGGACGGAGTACTTCCGCGTGCACGCCGACTCGACCCCCGAGAAGAAGATCGTCGAGGCCATCCGCCGCAACACCACGGGACGGCCGGTGATCGCGCAGATGCTCGGCAACGACATCCCGGCGCTCGTGCGCACCGCCAAGCTGCTGCAGCAGCTGCCCGTGGTGGCCGTCGATTTGAACCTGGGATGCCCCGCGCCGATCGTCTACCGGAAGTGCGCGGGCGGCGGCCTGCTGCGTGAGCCCGCCCGCATCGACGCCATCCTCGGTGCGCTGCGCGAGGCCGTCGACATCAAGTTCACGGTGAAGACCCGGGTGGGCTTTGCCTCGGTGGAGGAATTCGACACCCTGCTGCCGATCTTCGCCCGGCACTCGCTCGACGCGCTCACCGTGCATGCGCGCACCGTGGCGCAGTCGTACCGGCTGCCGGTGCACTACGACCTCATCCGGCAGGCAGCGATGACCATGCCGTGCCCGGTGATCGCCAACGGCCATGTGTGTTCCGCGGCGCAAGCCCAGGACCTGCTGACCCAGAGCCACGCCCGCGGCCTGATGATCGGCCGCGGGGTGATCCGCAGTCCGTGGCTGTTCAACCAGATTCGCCAGCAACTGCGCGGCGAGGCCGTCACCCTGCCCACCGGGCGCGACGTCTGGCGCTACATCCGCGCGCTGTGGGACTCGCAGGCCTCCTTCGACAAGCCCGAGCACGTGCAGTGCGCGCGCATGAAGAAGTTCCTCAACTATCTCGGCGAAGGCGTGCCTGCCCCGTTTCTGCACCAGATTCGCCGCGTGCAGACGGCCGCTGAGTTCCAGCGCATCTGCGCCGAGTTCCTCGACCATGATCGGCCCATGACCCTCGAGCCCGTCCCGGTGCCGTCCCCTGAGTCGATGTATCATTCAAGTGAGGCATGATCATGCGTACTGCTTCTGGATTGGCGTGGCGTATTTCCGTGCTGGCAGTGGTGATGATCGTCGGCGCGGCGCCCCTGCCGGGGCAGACGCCGGCCACTGGGCCCGTGTTCACGGCGCAGCAGGCCGAGGCGGGCAAGCAGCACTACGACACGACCTGCGCGCCGTGTCACGGCAGCGACCTCGGTGGGGCGGACGCGCCGGCCCTGGCCGGCCCTGACTTCGCCAAGGCGTGGGGCACGCAGACCACTGCCGACCTGTTCAAGTACGCGCAAGGCATGCCGCCCGGCGGCACGCCGCTGCCCGATGACGACAACCTCGCCGTCGTCGCCTACCTGTTGCAGCAGAACGGCGCGGCCGCTGGCGCCACACCGCTCCTGCCCACCACGGCGGTCAAGATTTCTGGCATCGCCACGGGTAAGCGGCCACCGATGGCCATGGCGGTAGCGCATCGCCGCTAGCCGCACCGCTCCGGCGAGCTACCGACAGGACGTTCTCCATGCTGACCAGACGTAACTTCATCGAGCAGATTGCCGCCACCGGCGGCGTGTCACTGGCCTACGACTCGCTGCACGGCCTGGGGCTCATGGCCGCCTCCGAATCGGTGCCGTTCAACCTGCGCGGCACGGTGGCGGGTGTGCGCGTGGCCGTGATCGGCGGCGGCCTCGCCGGTCTCACCGTGGCCTACGAGCTCGAAAAGCTCGGCTACACGACGCACGTAATCGAGGCGCGGCCCCGCCCGGGCGGTCGCGTCGTCACCATTCGGCGTGGCACGGTCAGCGAGGAAGAGGGCTCCACCCAGACCTGCGGTTTCGACGAGGGCCAGTACTTCAACCCCGGCCCGATGCGCATCGCCTATCACCACGACACCACGCTGGCCTACTGCCGCGAGCTGGGCGTGCCGCTCGAGGTGTTCGCGGTCAACGCCGACAACGCGTTCTTCTATCCCACCAAGGGCACCGGTCTCACGAACCGCCGCGTGCGCATGCGCGAGGTGCGCGCCGACATCGACGGCTACGTCAGCGAGTTGCTGAGCAAGGCCACCGCCCAGAACGTGCTCGACGACGTGCTCACGAAGGACGATCGCCAGCGCCTGCTCGACTATCTGCGCGCCAAGGGCCGGCTCACCGCCCAGGGCAAGTACGTCGGCAACATCCAGATGCGCGGTCCCGACGAACCGGCAGCGGCCGACGGCGTGGAGAAAGCGACGCCGCACGCGCTCAGCGATCTGCTCGGCTCTCGCATGCTCAATCAGGTGGACCTGACCTACGAGTACCAGCCCACCATGTTCCAGGTGGTCGGCGGCATGGACCACCTGCCGCGCATGCTGGCGGCCCGGGTCAAGGGCAGCATCACCTACAACGCGGCGGCGCGCGCGATCCGGCAGCACGAACAGGGCGTCACCGTGACCTACGCCGACCAGGGCGGCGCGCTGCGCACGCTCGAAGCCGACTATCTGGTGTGCGCGCTGCCGCTGCCGCTCCTGGGCGAGGTCGATACCGACTTCACGCCCGAGTTCAAGGCGCTCGTGTCGTCAGTGCCCTACGCGGCGGCCGGCAAGATCGGCCTGCAGTTCAAGCGCCGGTTCTGGGAGGAAGACCATCAGATCTTCGGTGGCGCCACCAAGACCGACCTGGACATCACGCAGATCGTCTATCCCTCCAGCGGCTTCCTCGGCAAGAAGGGCACGCTCGTGGGCTACTACCTGCAGGGGCAGAGCGGACGACCAGTGGGCGAGACGGCACCAGCGGCGCGGTTGGCGCTTGCCCTCGAACAGGGCACCAGGATCCATCCGCAGTACGCCACGGAGTTCGAACACGCGTTCTCGGTGGCGTGGCACAAGGTGAAGTGGAACAAGGGCTCGTGGTCGGCCACGCCGGCCGCCACCAAGGCCAAGCTGCGCGAGCCGCAGGGCCGGGTGTATCTGGCCGGCGACCATCTCGATCTGAATGCCTGGATGCAGGGCGCGTTCGAGTCGGCGCGCCACGTGGCCACGGCGATTCACGCTCGCGCTGGCGTCAGCAGCCGTCAGCGAGCGCGCTGAACGTCAGTCGCTCGGAGCCGGGCGCCCGAAGCCGGGCGTTACGCCGTCAACAGGAACATCAGGACGACGGCGCCCACGATGAACACCAGGCCGGCGGGAATCCAGAGCAGCGTCAGATCTTCCATGGCTTGAAGTGTAGCCTAGGTGCGTCCTTCGAGGAACGCCCGTAGCTTGCGGCTACGCGAGGGGTGCCGCAGCTTGCGCAGCGCCTTGGCTTCGATCTGGCGGATGCGCTCGCGGGTGACGGCGAAATTCTGCCCCACTTCCTCGAGCGTGTGCTCCGAGCCCTCGCCCACGCCGAAGCGCAGCTTGATGACCCGCTCTTCGCGCGGGGTCAGCGTCTTCAGCACGGATTCAGTCTGCTCGCGCAGGTTCAGGTTGATGACCGCGTCCGACGGCGAGACCGCCGAGCGGTCTTCGATGAAGTCGCCGAGATGCGAATCTTCCTCTTCGCCGATGGGCGTCTCGAGCGAGATCGGTTCCTGGGCGATCTTGAGAACCTTGCGGACCTTCGACACCGGGATGTCCATCCGCCGCGCGATTTCTTCCGAGTTCGGCTCGCGCCCCAGCTCCTGCACCAGCGCCCGCGAGGTGCGGATCAGCTTGTTGATCGTCTCGATCATGTGCACCGGGATGCGGATCGTGCGCGCCTGGTCGGCAATGGCACGCGTGATCGCCTGCCGGATCCACCACGTGGCGTAGGTGGAGAACTTGTAGCCGCGGCGGTACTCGAACTTGTCGACCGCCTTCATCAGGCCGATGTTGCCTTCCTGAATCAGGTCGAGGAACTGCAAGCCGCGGTTGGTGTACTTCTTGGCGATCGAGACCACGAGGCGGAGGTTGGCTTCGACCAGTTCCTTCTTCGCCTGCTCGGCCTGCGCTTCGCCGCGCATGATGACCTCGAGGGTGTGGCGCAAGTTCTCGGGGCTCTCCTCGAGCACGTCGCTCAGCCGCTTCACCTCGACCTTGAGATCCCTCTGGCGCTTGAGGAGATTCTTCTTCTCCTCTTCCTTCAGTTTGGGCGTCTTCTTGGTGATGATCTTGGGATTGAGGGTCTTGGTGACGAGGTCGAACTCGCGCTGCACCTTCTGCACGACCTCGACCGCGTCCTTCACTTCCTCGATCATCCGGCGCTTCACCGCTTCGGTGAACTCGATCTTCCGGATGAGTTTCGAGACCTCGATCTGGGCGCGCATGTGCTTCCACGCGGCCTTGCGGTACTTCTTCTTGTCCTTCTTCAGGATGGCGTCGAGCTTTTCCTGCAGCTTCTCTTCGTTCACGCGCGCCTTGCGCACGCTGTCGATCTGCTTGAGGAACTGCTGGGCGCGCTGCTCGATGCGGTCGTCGGTGATCTCTTCGTCGTTGAAGATCACCAGCTCGCGCACGGTGCGCTCGCCGGCCTTGAGCTGGTCGCCCATGCGGATGACGGCCTTGATGATCGCCGGCATGCGCGAGATCGACTTGATCACCGAGAGCTTGCCGCGCTCGATGCGCTTGGCAATCGCTACCTCGCCCTCGCGGGTGAGCAGCGGCACGGTGCCCATCTCGCGCAGGTACATGCGCACGGGGTCGTTGGTCTTGTCGAGGGCGCCCGGGGTGAGGTCGAGCTCCATGCCATCTTCGGTTACGGCCGGACCCTCGCTGCGCTCCATCGTGTCGCGCTCGCGATAGCCCTTTTCGGTATCGACCAGGTCGATGCCGGCGGTGCCGAAGACGGTGAGAAGCTCGTCCAGTTCCTCCGGGTTCGAGGTCAGCTCGGCGGGAAGGACGTCGTTCACCTCGTCGTAGAGGAGGTAGCCCTTCTCCTTGCCCATGGCCAGGAGTTGACGGACTTCGTCGTACTTGTCTTCGAGCGACAAGGGCGACCCCCCGACGGGGAACGGTGCGACGCGACTGGCTTTATGTGTGCTCACGTGTGTTTTGGGTAGCTTTATATTGTAGTCCGCGAAGGGCCGCTAAGTTTCACCAAGTCGCCGCCGGATGGCAATCTTTTTCATGACCAGTTCGGTCAGTCGTGCCGATGACGGGTCCCGCGCTGCCAGGCGGGCGATTTCGGCGTCGATGTCGGTGAGGTCCCGCCTGGTGCGCGCATCCCTCAGCGCATCCACGCAGGCACTCAGGTCGAGCACCGGCGGCTGGCGCTCGGAGCCGGCCTTGGCCAGCATCTGCGCCTCTCTCTCGGTTAGACGCTCCATCAGCGCCGTTGGCAACATCTCGGCACTCCCGGCCGCCAGCTCGACCCCCTTGGTCAGCAGGCCCTGCGAGGCAAGTCCTTCCAGGTCTTCAGGTTGCAGCACCCTCAGGGCCGTGGCCGCTGCCTCGGGCGTGTGCAGAATGGCCCACAGCAGGCCGCGTTCCGTATCGGTCACGTGCGTGGCGGCCGGCGTAACCCTCACTGGTAAAGACGTCTTCTTCGCGGCCGCGGCCTTGCGGATCTCCGCCCGCACCACCTCTTCGGTGACGCGGGCCTTGTGCGCCAGACGATCGGCGAACTGGTCACGGGTGGCCGGGTCCGGAATGCGGGCCGCCACGGCCAGCATCTGCTGCAGGAACTCGCGGCGGCTGTCGTCCCGTGTGAGATTATGTGCAGCCGCGCCGCGCTCGAGCAGGAACTCGAGATACGGCTGCGAGTCCTTCAGCTCCTCGAGGTAAGCCTCGCGCCCGTGTTGCTGCATGAACGTGTCGGGGTCTTCGCCGCCGGGCAGCCGCGCCACGTTCACGTTGAAGCCCTCGCCGACGAGCAGCTCGCACGATCGCTCGGCCGCGTTCTGGCCGGCGTTGTCGGGGTCGAAGTTGATGATCACCTTCGGCGTGAAGCGCCGCAGCATCTGCGCCTGCTGAGTGGTGAGCGCCGTGCCGCAGGTGGCCACGACCGGCAGGCCGCCGGCCTGGAAGAGCTGGGCGAAGTCGAAGTAGCCCTCCACCACGATGGCGAAGCCGGACTTGCGCAGATCGCCCTTCGAGTGGTTGAGCCCGTAGAGCGTGCGGCTCTTCGTGTAGATCGGCGTCTCGGGCGAGTTCAGGTACTTGGGCACCTGGCCGGGTTCGAGGGCGCGGCCGCCGAAGGCCACGATCGATCCGGTGTCACGGCTGATTGGCACCATCAACCGGCCACGAAAGCGATCAGTGACAGAGCCATCGTCGCGCACGCTGACGAGCCCGCTCTGGCGAATCAAGCCCTGCGCAAAGCCCTGCGCTTGCAGCCGCTTGTGCAGCCCGTCGCGCGAATTCGGCGCCCAGCCGAGTTTCAGGGCGGCGACCGTGGCCGGGGTCAGACCCCGGTCGCGCTCCAGATACTCGCGGTAGCGCGTGCCGGCGGGCGAGGCGAGCTGTTCGGCGAAGTGGACCGCGGCCACCTCGTGCATCTTGAGCAGGGCCTCGCGCTCGGCCGCACTCTCGGGCTGGCCGTCGCCCGCCTCCATCTGCGGAACGGGCACGCCGAACTTGCCGGCCACCAGCTTCACCGTGTCCTGGAAGCCGAGCTTTTCCTGCAGCTCGACGAACTTGAACACGTCACCGCCCACGCCGCAGCCGAAGCAGTGGAAGAAGCCCTTGTCGCGATTGACCGTGAAGGACGGCGACTTCTCGCTGTGGAAGGGACACAGCCCCTTGTAGCTGGCGCCCGCCTTCTTCAGCGACACGTAGTCCTGGACCACCGCCACGATGTCGGCGACGGCGCGCACTTCGTCGATGAAGGACTGCGGAAACTTCGGCATGAAGGCGGGGCTCCCTTCGACTTCGCTCAGGGTCGACGGGGCTCGGTCTCGGGGAGCGCCTCTACTCTACTGCCTCTGGCCGCCATCTGGGCCAGGCGCACCGGCCCGGCAGCCGCGACACGCCGGCGCGGCGGCGTCAGCCCGCCTGCCCGTAGCCGGTGAGCACGTTCACGACGTTCACGCCAATGGCCTCCACGGCGTAGCCGCCCTCCATCACGAACAGGGTGGGGCGGCCGAGCTGCGCGATCCGCGCGCCGATGCGCGAGAAGTCGTCGCTCGTCAGGGCGAAGCGCGAGATCGGGTCGTGGGCGTAGGTATCCACGCCGAGCGAAATCACCACGGCGTCGGGCGTGTTCTGGGTGATGACCTCGCAGGCCGAGGCGAGCGCCAAACCGTAGGTGTCCCACGCGGTGCCGTGAGGCAGCGGGTAGTTCACGGTGTAGCCGGCGCCGGCGCCCACGCCACGCTCGTCGGCGTGCCCGAGGAAGTAGGGGTACTCGATGCGGGGGTCGGCGTGCAGCGACACGAAGAGCACGTCGCGGCGTGCGTAGAAGATGCTCTGCGTGCCGTTGCCGTGGTGGTAGTCCACGTCGAGGATCGCCACCTGCGCGCAGCCCTGGTCGAGCAGATGCTGCGCGGCAATCGCGGCGTTGTTCAGATAGCAGTAGCCGCCCATGGCGGCCGCGGCAGCGTGATGTCCGGGCGGACGGCACAGCGCGAAGGCGCCCGGAGCGCCGTCGACGATCGCCTGCGCGCCGGTGAGGGCCACGTCGGCCCCGGCCTGCACGGCGTCCCAGGTGCCGGCGGTGATCGGCACGCCGGCATCCATCGAGTAGAACCCGAGCCGGCCGTCGATGTGCTCGGGCACGCGGTCGTGGCGCAGGCCGGGCACCGGCCACACGAGCGGCAGCGCGTCGTTCTCGCGCCCCTGCGCCGTCCAGTCGGTCCAGGCGGTGGCCAGGAAGTCCACGTAGGCGGCATCGTGCACGCGCCGCACCGGGTCGAGCCCGAACGCGCGCGGGGCCGTCACCTCGCCCAGACGCGTGTCTTCGACCCGCGCGAGGATCATGTCGGCCCGCCGCGGCATCTCGAAGCACGGCATCATCTGGCCGTCGATGAGCTCGCCGTGGCCGTGATGGCGTCGATGGCGGTCGGAGTAGACGGTCAGCATGGCGCCGTCAGAGGCGCCAGAGGCGCAGCCCGGCGGCCAGCACGGCCTGCCGATCGTGCGCGCACTTCACATCGGCGAAGAGGCCCCCCGGCACCAGCCGTTCGGCCAGGGTCGCAATGCCCATCTCGGCGTACTCGCGATGCGGCACCGCCGCCACCATGGCCCCGGCCTTCGGTAGATCGGCCCAGGCCGTCAAGGTCAGGCCGTACTCGTGCTCGCACGCCGCCGCGTCGGCGATCGGATCGTGGATCGACACGCGCACGCCGAAGCTGGTCAACTCGCGCACGATGTCGATCACCTTGCTGTTGCGCAGGTCGGGGCAGTTCTCCTTGAAGGTCATGCCGAGCACGATCACGTCGGCGCCCTTCACCTGCAGGTCGGCCGCGATCATCTTCTTGATGATCTGCTCGGCCACGTACTTGCCCATGCCGTCGTTGATGCGCCGCCCCGCCAGGATGACCTGCGGCGTGTAGCCGAGCATCTCGGCCTTGTGGGTCAGATAGTAGGGATCGACGCCGATGCAGTGCCCGCCGACCAGACCCGGGCGGAACGGCAGGAAGTTCCACTTCGTGCCGGCCGCGGCCAGCACCTCGAGGGTGTCGATGCCGATGCGATGGAAGATGAGCGACAGCTCGTTCATGAGCGCGATGTTCAGGTCGCGCTGCGTGTTCTCGATCACCTTGGCGGCTTCGGCCACCTTGATGCTGCTGGCCGGATAGACGCCGGCGGTGATGATCGACCCGTAGATTTCGCTCACCTTGGCCAGCGTGGCCGGCGTATCGCCCGACACCACCTTGGTGATCTTCGTGAGCGTGCGTTCCTTGTCGCCGGGATTGATGCGCTCGGGGCTGTAGCCCACGAAGAAGTCCTGCTTCCAGGTGAGGCCCGAATGCTTCTCGATGATCGGGATGCACACCTCCTCGGTGGCGCCCGGGTAGACCGTGGATTCGAACACCACGATCGCGCCCTTCTTGAGGTGCGTGCCGACGGTTTCCGACGACGAGATGAGCGGTCCGAAATCGGGCGTGTGCGCGTCGTCCACCGGCGTGGGCACGGCGACGATGATGAAGTCGGCGTCGGCGATGATGGCCGGGTCGGTGCTGCAGGTGAGGTGCACGGCGGCCTTCAGATCCGCGCTGCTCACTTCACCGGTGGGATCCACGTGACGGCCGTACGCGGCCACTTTCTCGGCGGACAGATCGAAGCCAAGGGTCGTGAACTTCTTGCCGAATTCGACGGCAAGGGGAAGGCCCACGTAGCCAAGGCCGATGACTGCGATCGTGTTCATGCTGTGATGAGTTTAACCTGCCGGCGCCCGGACGCTTCTCCGTCACTGGCAGAACTGGGCATTTCCACGCTACCAGTCGGTGGGCTGATAGTCCTTCAGGAACTGTCCCCAGACGTGAGTGCCGGAGTTGATGCCGGCGATGATCGGGTCGACGATGCGCGCGGCGCCGTCGACGATGTCGAGCGGCGGGTGGAAGCGGTGCTCGGCCACCTTGCGCGCGGCAATCTGCGCGGCATCCTCGTCGGTGACCCAGCCGGTATCGACGCTGTTCATGTGGATGCCGGCCGCGTGGTAGTCGGCCGCCGAGGTGCGCGTCATCATGTTGAGCGCGGCCTTGGCCATGTTGGTGTGGGGGTGTCGCGTGGTCTTGAACTTGCGGTAGAACTGCCCCTCCACCGCCGACACGTTCACGATGTGCTTGTCGCGCTCGGGCGTGCGCAGCAGCAGCGGCTTGAGCCGGGCGTTGAGGATGAACGGCGCCACGGCATTCACGAGCTGCACTTCGAGCAGCTCCACGGCCGGCACCTCGTCGAGCATCAAGCGCCACGAGTTGCGATCGCGCAGGTCGACCTGCTGCAGGTCCTGATCGAGCTGGCCCTCGGGGAAGAGATCCCGCGGCGCAAGGTCGTCGGCCAGCAGCGGCACCTGCGAGAGCGCGGCGGCGTGGCTGAGGCCGGTCGTGCCGCGCAGCCCTTCGTAGGCGCCGAGCAGCGGGCGCGCCTGTTTGGAGAGGCCGCCAAGAGCGGCGGCTTCGCTCGCCATCATGTGCTCGTAGAAGGCGGGCGGGCGCCGCACGGTCTGGCAGGCGTTGTTGACGATGAAGTCGAGGCGCGCACGGGTCGCGAGCAGGTGCTGACAGAAGCCCTCGACGCTGGGCGTGTGGCGCAGGTCCAAGCCGAAGATCTCGAGCCGGCGGCCCCATTCCGCGAAGTCCGGCTCGGCCGCGTAGCGCGCGGCGGAATCCCGGGGGAAGCGCGTGGTGACGATGAGGTGCGCGCCGGCGCGCAGCAGCTTGATGCCGGCCTGGTAGCCGATCTTCACGCGTCCGCCGGTGAGCAGGGCCACGCGCCCGCGCAGGTCGGCGGTTTCGCTGCGCTTGCGGAAGTTCAGCCCCGCGCAGGCCGGGCAGAGCTGATCGTAGAAGTGGTGCACGGTCGAGTAGTCCAGCTTGCAGATGTAGCAGTTCTGCGGCTCGACCACGTCGCGGAAGTCCGGATCGCCGAGCACCTCGTGCTGCATGAAACCGGCGGGCGGATGCACGTTGGGTGTCGTGAACACCGGCTTGCGACGCAGCGCGCGAATGCCCGTTTCCGACAGCACCCGCTGATCGCGCTGCACCTTCTCGGCGGTGCGATGGCGCACGCGGGCCTTCACCAGGCGGCGCCGGTCGGGCACCGACGGACAGAACACGTCGCCGGCCGCCCGCACCAGCCGGTTGCGTTCGTCATCCGACAAGCCCGCGAGCAGCGTGCGATCGGCGGCGACGGACTCGAGCAGAGCGGTGGCGGCCTTCAACGGCTCGGCCAGGTCGGTGGCAGGGATGGGCTTCACGTCAGACACAGTCTTCAATTCTTCCTTCAATTCTTTACCAGGGCACCTCGTCGGCGCGAATCATTCCACCGCCGTCCCTGGCCGGGGTATCGTGTGCCGATGGACGCGCGGTTCGCACCAGGCGACGCGGTGCAGACGCCGTACGGCAAGGGCGTCGTCCACGCCGTGCGCAACAACGGCCAACTGCTGGTGTTGATTCAGCAGCGCACGCTGGTCGTCGAGGCCGCGACCGCAACCGCCGTGGCGCCGCGTCGGCGATTGGCCCCGCCAGCCAGGGACGGCGCTCGTGCCGCCGATCCTCCGCGTCATGCGCCGAGCGAGGTCGACCTGCACGGACTGCGCGTGGATGAGGCCCTGGCGCGCATCGACGGGGCGCTCGACGCGGCCTTGCTGGCCGGGCACGCCGAGCTGCGGTTCATTCATGGCCGATCCGGCGGACGCCTGCGCGGCGCCCTTCATGAGCGGCTGCGCGCCATCGGCGCGGTACGTGGGCTGCGCCTCGACCCGCGCAATCCCGGCGTGACCATCGTGTCGCTGTAGACGGCGTGGCTGCTCTTATCGCGCCGCCAACGCGCTGGTGGCCTTGCTACAATGGCCGTCCCTTCATGACGTCAATTTCCGCCCGCATCGCCGAAGAGCTCAACGTTCGTGTCGCGCAGGTCGAGGCCGCCGTGGCGCTGCTCGACGACAAGGCCACGGTGCCCTTCATCGCGCGCTACCGCAAGGAAGCCACCGGTGGGCTCGACGACACGCAGTTGCGCACGCTCGACGAGCGCCTCACCTATCTGCGCGAGCTCGAGGACCGCCGCGCGGCGATTCTCGAGAGCATCGAGGAGCAGGGCAAGCTCACGCCCGAGCTGACGCGATCGATCCACGAGGCCGTTACGAAGGCGCGCCTCGAGGATTTGTACCTGCCCTACAAACAGAAGCGCCGTACCAAGGCGCAGATCGCGCGTGAGGCTGGCCTGGAGCCGCTCGCGACGGGTCTGCTGCAGGATCCCTCCCAGCCGCCGCAGATGGCCGCTGCCGCCTACGTGGACGTGGAGAAGGGCGTGCCCGACGTGGCGGCTGCGCTCGACGGCGCGCGCTGGATCCTGATGGAGACCTTTGCCGAAGACGCCGAGCTCATCGGCCACTTCCGCGCCATGGTGTGGGAGCGCGGCGAGTGGAAGTCCGCGGTGGCACCTGGCAAGGAGGCCGAAGGCGTGAAGTTCTCCGACTACTTCAGCGCGACCGAGCAGGTGAAGACCGTGCCGTCGCATCGCGTGCTCGCCCTGCTGCGTGGCCGCAATGAAGGCGTGCTGCGCCTGTCGGTGGGGCTGCCCGACGAAGGCGTGGCCGG